>Ga0153995_1000071_pt1 | contig 18216 bp, 21 predicted proteins | sample TSNC079MetaG_FD_104678 | JGI IMG/M metagenome (GOLD analysis project Ga0153995, IMG submission 104678) | Attine ant fungus gardens microbial communities from North Carolina, USA - TSNC079 MetaG | ecosystem: Host-associated > Fungi > Mycelium > Unclassified | place: USA: North Carolina, Lumber... | reverse complement strand
CTTCTTCAGCCTCTGCCAATCAGTTAAACCCTCTTTATGTCAATTCTCCTTTGACACATATGATTATTGGTGCTTTGGCGTCTGCCGGTGGTGGTATGACCGCAGGCACACTCGGTACATGGAAGAACCAATGGGGTTTCAGCACGCCTCCTGTGCTCAGGGCTGGCGTAGGTATATGGGGTAGCTTGGATGTATGGGGTGGTTCACTCGTTGGTATGATCTACCTTCTAGCACCACTTCTATTTTTGTTATTCAACCTGACCACACAGCTATCATATATGGTGTAGCAACAAACCACCCAGCATTCCGGAATTTCATACCTATGCTCACCAGGATTCCACTCTTATCTCAGATCATTCAACTTGCATACCTATTCTCGGATCCCAGTGTCCAAGGTCTCATACCCCTTGAGCCTGCTGAAGCTCGTGCACTAGGAGGCTTTGTTCTAACCCTATTATTTGGGTTACGAGTGTACAATGTTCATTGGTCTGGCGCTGCTCCTACTAAAGTAAAGGAGAAAGCCAAAGTTCAATGAATTATAAAGACTATTTTGCCATCCATTTGTATAGCTGTCTTGAAAAAATCAGATTACTTGTTTCGAACATCAGAGTTCTACCCTTGTAGGCATGAGATATTTCGTACGAAGCCAAAACTGTCCAATGTCTATCTAAAGTACATCACATGTCTTTGAACATTGATGAAGTTATCAGCGAGATGAATAAGATGGTACGTGATAGTAAATATGCAATTGACCATATGCAATATGAACCCCGAGTCTGACATACTCAATTCCCTTTCTTCTTTCCTCCATGGTATAACAAAACTTGTGGTCGCATTCATTAAACAAAAGCCTTACGAGAATCAAAGTAGACGAAGAGTTAATCGAGAAGGTGTGCGCCCGATTTCACTCAATTCGCCACATAGATCGTTGCCAGAAGCTCAGGCTAAACTAGTAAATCAAGAACAACAATTTATTGCAAGAAGAAACACTGACGCGCTGAAGTCGCTCCCCCAATTCCGAAACTCCTCAACCCCTCTGAAGCTGACCAAATGTCGGACTCTCATTTCTGACGCAATACAGTGCACAATCAACTCTCATGAACAGGCCCTGTCTCAGGCTTTTTCACGGACGCGAAGAGCATATACAAGATCCTGTTAGTATCGCACGCAAAGAGCTCGTACAACTCGCAGGCAAGATATCTGATTCTGGTGTTTATACACAGTTAATGGGAGACGCAATCGTCCAGAGATTCTTTCAGATCATGGAATCCAAAGTCTTCATTCATGCTCGTCTTCAGGGGGCTGGTACTCTGCATCTAAGAGTTATCAAGAGTTAACAAGTCGAAACTGAACATTGTCTATGAGACTTGTCGATGCGTCTCAACTTATCACACACGGTGGAGAATGCTCTTGATGAGTGGTTGAGGCTGCTAGGGGACAGGGTATGTTCCCATCCGTCTTTCTTCTATCACTCCTCAACTTGCCTGTAGATGTTTCGCGGGATCAGGCAAGACCTCTTTGGAGTCAATGAGAACAACAAGTTCTATACCCGACTACTCTCCCTTCAGACTCGGTATTGATCCATTAATACTTTCCTTGCATTCAAGGGGCGTGCATATGAGTGAATACTTGAATATTCAAAACATATATCAATCCAAGGACGACATAACGACAAGAACAGCTAAATAATGAGAACGTGTTATAAGGAATCGAAGTACTTCTCTCCATTGTTTTTTCTGTCCTAACGACGTTCGATATGTTCATTTATCCGGGACTGGATATCCATTACCGCAGTGACAAATAATCCAGAAGACTCTAACAACAGCGCTGTAGCACAATTGCAATTGGTAAGCAAAGTGTCAATTTCTTTTGCAGAACCCAGCAAATCATCGACAACTGGGACCAGTCCAGTCACTGTTTGGGAACCCAATACAGCCTGAAGTGATACCAGAACTGGTGGTAACAAGCCTGCCAGTAACGAAGCTATAGGTCCTAGATCAGCCAATTTCAGCTCCAGATTGATAGCAGTTTCCACCACGGTCGTGAAAGCCTTGGCCAGCCCTGGGTCGGAGAAAATAAAAGAGAAAAAATCATTGTCTTCTTGGGCCGTTTCCCTTGTTCTGGCGTGTAACCAACCCAAAACACCATTGAGTGTACCAGATAAACCTGCATCGAGTCCGTCGATAGTCATGTTTGCCGAAACACCTGAGAGTCCAAGTCGGTGTAACAGTCCATCAAGGACGATGACAAAAGGAGTTCCTTTGGGCTGAGGATATGTATCCATCGTTGATGCATGCACATCGGGTGCTGAAGGAGATCCAAATTTCAGCGCTGAGATAGAAAAAGGAACTTTGATTTCTTGACTCGACGGAAAATCTTCACAAGAGGCCTTAATTGCTATCGCAGTTTTCACCACCAAGGACAGTTCATCAACGAAAGTACCGCAACCACCACATCTTGAAAAGGCCATTCGAGCATTAGACGATGCAAGGACAAGGAAGTCAAGACTGCTGGAGAGCTCAGAAACGTTTGTCGATGTCACTAATCCCAGGACAGACAGAGAGACAGGAGCCAATGTTACCAGTTTTTCAGAGTCTTCAGCGTCTGAAGGGAGGAGAGAACTCAAGTGCTCTAGTTGGAGCACGAACTTGACCAATTTTTCCACCTGTTCGAGGAGGGAATTGATTCCTGGACTGCGAATTGACCCTCGGCGTTCCCCGTCAGAATCGATAGAATGGACACCCAATGGTCCGCCGACATCGTGGTCTGGGCCGCTAACCTTGATAGTATTGTCAACACTACCCAGACCTAAAGTATCAAACAGCTGGGATAAAGAGATCGTGATTGGGATATTGAGATCAGAAGACATGTGCCCGTCGGCGGGGTATTGATACCAGTAAAGGATGTCAGCGGTCAGATCTACGAGGGCAGCCACATCCACCTTGATCAAATCAAGCACAAGGTCCTCGCCTAAAGCATAGTCCGATTGTTTGACATCAGCCCGTTGAGCGAGATTAAAGAGCTCCGCAGTGCGGCTGAGAAGTGAGCTGACAGAACGAGATAGAATAACCTTTGTGCCGACTTGGATGATTTCGTCGGTAGAGACGAGAATGGCCGACGTATTCACAAGAGTGGAGTTTTTACGCAGATCACTGGTGTGGATGCGAAGGTTGCTCAAGACCCTCATGATGTGAGTTAGGTCGATGATAATGTGAAGATTTAATGTTACGCCATCATTTTCTGGCGCTTGAGAACGTCTCCATCGAACAGAAAGGGCCCTAGGCATTCTGATACAAGCATCTCTTCCAGTAGAAGGAGACCATCCACTGTTACACGCGTTTATAACGCACCGACCCTCAATGAAAGAGATTTCTTTGACATTGAGATTGTAATAGCAACTGTTCCCAGCCCAGTCATCACATTTGGAAGAAAGAAGGGATTCAGTATCTTAAACGAGGTTAGTTGTTTTCCGGAAGCATGGTGCTGATACTTACAGGAATCTGCACTGACGTCCGCGGGTGCAGCTATCTCGCCTTGCTCGTGCTCAGTTGTTGCTTGAGCAAGACCATACGATGTGGACGATATCACCTACAATAACAATAAGGGCAACTCTATGAGAGTAATATGAGAAGCATACAGTAGAAGACCTTACATCATACTGTCTGCTGCGCAGGGAGGGAGTGCAAGTGCAGGGATCCGCAGCATATGTATGTGTTATGTTGTCTCGACTGCATGCTTTCCGGTTGGGTGATGTCTTAATCTGAAGACAAGTCAATGAACTGTCTGACAGTGATGTCAGCGTCATTACCAAAACTTCCAAAAAATCCTTCAAAGTGTCTCTCCCAGCGAGATTTGTCAAAATAACCATATCATTGGTATTCAGGAAATTTTCGAGATCCTGGAAGTTCTGAGCCGCATATACTTACACAGAAGACATGCGTCTGCCCACCTTGATGCAGAGACAGAGACGCGACTTCGTCAATACACTTTCTAGGGTATCAAGGCCTATGATTGGTCCTAGTTCTGCAACAAGTCCAATATCAACAGAGGCACATATATCGTCCGTTTGGCGGAGAATTGGTTGAGAGGGTATCGCAATCACACATGTCGCAAAGAAGACAAGGAGTGCATATAAGGATGAAAGTGGCCAAAGAAAGCCCATGGTGGAATAAAGGGACAAGAAAGAAAGACACTCTTTGCAATTTATATTCATCCGCATTCTCGGCAGACGCTTTCCGTATCGGGTGGTCCTATGTTTGACTTGATGCAAGGACACATGATAATGCAAGGCAAGTATCATGTCATGACTGGCTGGATTATATCATGCAGCTCTGGCCCAAAAAGAGCCAACTTTTCTAGTACAACTGGTTTCAAAATTTGGTCTGATTCCGAGCTCGAGTATAAAAGAATTCATTTTTAAGGTTATCAGGGCTGAGGGATAACAACAGCGACATTGCGAATCACCAATGATGCCCAGCTGTAACTTTCCATGTATTTGTACAGCCCATTTGTCAAAAACATTGCCCAAGCATAAGAAAAACCCAATATCTAATTCAGTATCCTACTAGATCATAATATCTTAGAACCTGGTATTTGTAGATGTATGTATAACCAGGTTGAGACTGAGGAATTGTTTACTGTGAATACAATGTATGATCATCATGTGGTCTAGTTTTTCCCACAGTTCTGTGGGGGGTAAGTGCCTTACAGAGAACCCCAAGCTCACTTCATATTCACTTCAACCAGACCTTGTTACGCTTTAGAGAAGTATGGTATGGTATTACACGTTTTCCCAGCTGTATGGGCGCTATAGCCAAGTGGTTACGGCGACAGATTAGAAATCTGTTCCTCTTTGAGGGCGCAGGTTCGAGTCCTGCTGGCGTCGTCTGTTTTGCAGTGTTTTTCATTCGTAAATGGAAATCAAATGTAAGGTATTTTCCTGATCATAATGATCTCAAAACAATCATGGCTCGTACTAGGACTAATATAAGGGTTGTGATTATCAACAAACAGTATTAGACAACCTAAATTCCATAGAGCCTATGAGTAAACTATCTGCCTAGTGAATGGTGTATTGCCCATAATTCTTTTCAGGATCGAAAACCTAGAAGCAGTGTTCTGAACCACCGAAGCAAAAGAGAGTGATGATCATACCTCCCAGCGCGATGCAGGAAATATATGCTTATTACGTTGATACCAGCCTCTTTCCACCACTTTACCAGCATGCGACTCATCTTTCTCCTTTGTGGCATCAGCAAGAAGACGCACATCATCGTGTACATCAAAGTTAAACAGAGGTCCTGACTTTCCCCTGGCCTTGTTTACTATAAAGTCGTAAAAGGTATAATGCTGGAGGAAAACTTGGTCAGCGTCGTCTTCAGCAAGGGATGAAGGCGTACGTGTGGTATGATGAGATCCTCCTGCAGTGGATGTTACGACGGTCGTATTCACTAACGGATACAAATACACACCTTGATGTACATCAAGTTATCGACGCTGATGCCTCGCAATTCTGGAAATTGCTGTCGGCATTTTTCGAGGAAATTTGCAATGTCGTCCCCTTTCTTGCACTGAAAGGACGGTCATGGTATCAGGAAGAGCGAGTGGATACAGGTAACTTACGATAACACTTTTTCTATGTCCACTGCCATCCCAGTAGGAATAGGTAATTTCGATGTCTTCTTTCTTCATGGTGTCCTGCCTCGTAAGCCACTCGAGCCTAAGCCGCTCTCGTTCGCGGCGTTCTGCTTCTTCACGTTCCCGATCTGGCAGAAAAGAGGTGTCCACGTCAGGATTCTTGTGAGAGCGACTACGCTTGGTTGGGGGGGTATCGTCTCTTTCTTTGGAGGATTCTTCTCGAGAGTGTTCGTCAACGTCCACGTCTTCGTCATCATCCAAGGCAAAAGACAATGTTGCCTTTGTCTTCTTTTTACGCTTCTTATTTTTTCTCGTGCTATCCCTAAACATATCCTCCATACACTATTAGCGACATACACTAGCACGAAAAGAGGAGAGGACATGAAGGGAAAATGGTGACATACTTGAGCTCATTGCTGCGAGCTGCCTCTCTGATTTTCTGCTCCTCGAGCTCTTTGCGCCTTTGCTGAAAATCTTCTAGCTTGACAAGTCCAACAGTGCTGTTCTTGAGCGACTCTTCCATGGAATCATTCTGCCCGACAAACCGGTTAGCAGAGGGGCGAGCCTTCTCTGTTTCATTGATGAGGATTTGTTTTTGGCGTTGATACTCTTCTCTTGCTTGGAGACGTTGCTTGACGAGTGCATCCTCTCTGCGACCTTCCATTTTGTTGGAAGCCATGAAGAGGATGTGACTAGGGTCACGGTTGAGGGTGACAAGGGAGTTGTTATGCACATCCTTGGTGTGCAGCTCAGAGACCAGTGTTTCGCACGAGTACGCCCTGCTCCTCCACAAATCCCCCTCTTTTTCATCTTTTTCTTCTCTCCAGCTTGCCCTCACTCAGTTCTATGGCGTTGGCCTCAAAACAGCCCACCGCCTTTGTGCCCGTCTTCAGATCCACGACCGTGCAAGAATTAAGGACCTGACTCCCTTCCAAGTCACCGCTCTCGCCTCCTTCCTTTCTTCACCTGCAACTGCATCCCAGCTCCCCAAGTATCCCCTTGCCCATCCAAATTATGTTGCACCCCCTCCGTCTACGCCTATCCAGGACATCCAGGCCAATTTTTCCAAGAAGTGGGAAGAAATGGAGAAACAGAGGAAGGCTTCGCCTTTGCCCCGCAATCCGCAAAAGAAGCCCTATGTTGAACCACTGAAGAACCTCAAGGTCGAGTCCGAGCTGAGGAGAGAGATTCGGGAGAACATTGCCCACCAGAGGATGATTGGAAGTTATATTGGCAAACGACACGCCATGCATCTCCCAGCCAGAGGGCAAAACACCCGGAACAACTCCAAGACCGCCAAGAAACTCAATCAGCTGGACCGTTATTGATTTTCAGTCTCGTGTCGTAATCCCTCATTCGACTATTATTCGACTATTGCATAGAATATTTATGTATTGCGAATTACTCAACTAATTGACCGCGCGTGTGACAACATCCCCAACCTCGCTTTGTCCATGGCGACCAAGAACTACAAAATCATTGGCGAGGAGCTCTGGAAAAACCGGACAGAGAAGATTGTACAGACTCTCTTGACCCTTGTTCTTCTTCCGTCTAAGTCACGTAGAATGCAGAACTGTTTGCCCTCACATATGGGGCCCTTGTTGTCCAACTCATTCAGGACTACGAGGACTATAATGAAGTAAACAAAGAATTGGAAAAGATGGGCTACAATATCGGTACTCGCTTGATCGAGGATTTTCTTGCCAAGTCAAATCTAGGGAGGTGTGTTGACTTTAGAGAAACAGGCGAAGTTGTTGCCAAGGTAAATTCTCATAATCCTCATGAACCGTGTTCAGAATTCATCATCGACTGGACACTTAGGTCGGTTTCAAAGCATTCTTGAATATAACCCCAACTATTTCCCATGGTGTCCCTTCGCAACCGACGACATCTAGGCCGGATTCTACGAGCAGCCAACCAGCAGGGTCCTGGTTCACTCTGGTATTAGATGAGAATCCATTAGCAGAATTCGTAGAACTTCCGGACGAGGCATTGGAGGGAGGTTTATGGTTCAGCAATGTCTTGTGCGGTGTCATCAGGGGCGCCCTGGAGATGGTACGTCCTTCTCTTTACTCACAAAATTAAACGAATTAATCATGATTTCTAGATACAAATGCAAGTACAAGCAGAATTCATATCCGACGTCCTTCGCGGTGACGAAAGCACCGAAATTCGCGTACGATTAGTCAAATACTTGGAGGAAGAGGTTCCTGTTGGAGATGATTAATCTTAAAAAGAAATATAGGTCATATTTAAGCAATAAGAACTTGTCATCGTATTAACACGGATCATTGTAAGCGGCTGCAGGGTCAGACTGAAAAGCTGAAAGAATTGGCCGCAAGAACGAGCTTTGGCTTTGCCGGATTCTTGTCTGATTACCGTAGTAATAAATTTCAATCTCCACTTCCATTAATTGAAATGTCAAGACCAGAGCTTGTGGCTCCCCCAGAAATTGTAGGAGCTTCAATTGGCATCTCTCAAACACTCCTCATTCCTAGACCGTAGTACTATGGCGACTCGGAGGCCAAAAAGTACACCCAAAAGTACGTTCTTCAACAGCGGCCTTTTTTCCAACATGGTCCTGATCTCAGCGAAGCTCCCGAAACCAACAAATACAAGCAGAGATGACATACAGAGCTCTTGAACTACTCAACCTACCACCAGAAAAGCCTGCATTCTTGCTCGATGTCGGGTGTGGCTCCGGATTGTCAGGCGAGATCTTGGATGAGGAGGGGTACAACTGGGTAGGTGTGGATATCGCTCCAAGCATGTTGGGTTCGTCTCCTTCTTTGTCTTCGTATTGCCGGTGATCTGAGAAAATGCGAATCTTGAACATACAGAAGTTGCATTGGAGAGGGAGGTTGAGGGTGACCTGTTTCTGCAAGACATTGGGCAAGGCTTAGGTTTCCGACCAGGAAGCTTCGACGGTGCTATTAGGTTGGTGGATCAGAAACACGTACAAGTTACTAACTAAAGAAACGCTTGTATTCCAGTATCTCTGTCTTACAGTGGTTGCTCAATGCTGAAACATCCCATCCAACTTCTTCTCCTCCTTATCGACTTCACCGTTTCTTCACTACTCTTCACTCTGCGCTCCGCAATCCCTCGCGAGCTGTATTCCAATTCTATCCTTCATCAGATGATCAGATTCAACTCATCACGTCCATTGCGCAGAAGGCCGGTTTCGGGGGTGGTATTGTCGTAGATTATCCAAATTCTAGAAAGGCAAAGAAGGTGTTCTTGTGTTTGTTTGTTGGAGGTGGAGGAGGGCAACAAGAAATACCAAAGGGATTAGAAGGAGAAGAGGAGGACGGTAGAGCACTGTTTGAGAGGCGGCGAGAGAGAGAAAGATCAAGAATAAAGAATGGGAAGCGGAAGAACATCAAGAACAAGGATTGGATCCTGAAGAAGAAAGAGGTCAGTCTTCCCACCATAGCGGACATAGGCAATTTTCACGAAACATGCACATTAGCTCTACAGAAAACGAGGCAAGGAAGATGTTCCCCGAGACTCCAAGTACACAGGACGAAAGCGCAGGCCAGTTTTCTGACGCCTCTGTGGCAACTAGTAATGTTCAAGTCTAATCGGACAACGTACACCATACAAACTATCGATGAGTAAACAAGTCGCGACATTGATCCAGGGCATCTTTTGCTTCATGGCGAATGAAGTGACCTTGTAGAGCGGCCATGCTTACTCTCCTACCAATTTTCAATTCCTCCGAGACCATATCATGCAGCTTAATACCCATTGTTTGTACTACATCATCCGATAGTCCGGTAACTTTCAGAGAGCCACCGTAAAAGCGATTAAAAAGCAGCTGCGCCTGTGTTGGACTTGCGTCGTCGATGAGGTATGCTAAGTCCACTCTTCCAGGACGAATGAGTGCAGGATCGAGCTTCTCAAGATGATTGGTAGTCATGAAGATGATGCGTTCTTCACCAGATGCTACGCCATCGAGGGCATTCAGGAAACCTGAGAATGTGATAGAAGATTGATAACTGTTCTTCAGGATTGATTAGGGAATCTACATTAATGTCTCTGTGACTTACCCGTCTTCGGACGTTTGTACACGCTTATTGAATGCGGCATCAATGTCTTCAATCAGCACAAAGCTTCGTTCTGGGGCATTGGACAGCAGATGAAAAAGTTTGTCATCAGTAAGTCCTCGTTCCGATAAATTGAGTAAACAAATGTCATATGAGAGGGAGCCAGCCAATGCTTGAATGAAGGAGGTTTTTCCGGAGCCAGGCGGGCCATGAAGTAAATAACCTCGTCGGTAAGGGATACCTGGGATTAGATACAGTTGAATACAAATAAATGGTTCAACAAAACGGGCTTACTTGCCTCTATCCGCATACCATTGGCGTCGATCGAGGAATGCCTTGATGTCGGCCTCTATCCGGTCTGAAACACCAGACTCGAGTACGACACTCTGAAGCGGCCGCTTCCGCCTTGGCTGCCCAAATGGCTTCCATTCAATACCCCATGCGGTATGAATCACAAGCTTCCCCTCATTACCACGCATAGCAAGATCTCTCGCTTCCGTAAGCAGGTGGGGAAAAAGAGAGCGATCGCGACTCAATGCCGTTAGTGTGACGGTCTCCCAAGGTACTCCAGACATGAGTTGCATTGACCTCGTTTCGCGCTCACGTTTCATCTGTCAGCTAGATGTAAACTGTGTAGATCGACAGATGGTTCCCAAAAGATCTCACTTGCATCCAAGCGCCGCGATATTTAAAATAGTGGGTACCAGGCCCTGCAACCAGGTTGAAAAGAGCAGAAGAACTGCCATTTTCTCGTTGCTCTACTATAGTTTCGACACTGAGTTGGTGACTTCGAACCCATGGCACGCGAACATTTTTCTGAGCGTGCTGATTCTGATGTGACATCCAAGCTAGAAACCATTCATAAGAACGATCTTTGTTGTTTATTTCGAGAGAGACAAGCATGCGCCGCCGAAGAGCAGTTGTACCCAAGACGAATCCCTGGCGAAGCACGGAGAGGCCTACGCCTAGTCCCTGAATATCAGATCAGTTTCACTAGAAGTCCAGAATACAGTAGCATATTTACCATGAGGCCGAAGCCCGCTTGGAAGTATGGGCTGCACTTGTTTGTATGAAGTTGTAAATAATCAAAAACAGAGTAAATAAGTGAACCCACTTCTCCCCAAATACGCCGCTGAGAAAAGAACCTGGTCGAGAAGCGTGTTCAGCGGAACTATCCAGTGGTATTGCTACTGCATGAGGTATGGCAGACTCTTGAACTGAGTTCATGGATGGGCAAAAAAGGAAGACAAATTTGGAAAGCGCGCATCGCGTCATTTTCCCACATTAATTGGCGCACCTCTCCTAGGTAAGTGGAAAGTGGGATGGCTCTCAGAAGTCTCCTTTCTGCCAAGAATTCAATGCAGGTGCAGACTCATTGAGCTGGAAATTGAGCACAAACGAGCTCGTTTGGAGAGCTTTACAGAGGTTTGTCAGGGGTGATTCTCAAATCATGGCTATCCTAGATATGGCAATGATGTTGGACAGAGTATCATCACCTTGGTGATCCTGTCAAAATGTAGTTGTGGATTAGAATAGGCGTGAGTCAAATATCACAGAATCATATCGGGTAACATCAATCAGGTGGAACGAACTATCTAGCTCGGCAGTTTTCGCTGCTCACTACACTATACCATCCACATGTATTATCGCAGTAGTGCTAAACTCACTGCCCATTATGTTTCTATTACTAGTTTATTTGTAGAAATATCCAATAGATTAATCATGGAAGGATAGTGTCTGGGTTGACGGTACTATAAAGATACCCGAGGATCCTTTTGAAACTCTTCTACATGTATGGAAATGGGTAGGGAAGGCAGCATTTTGTGAATGGCTCCAGATCCGAGGTCTGTAATTTATTTCATAGATTTGACAACAGGCCAGATTGAGTAAGGATAAATGGGCTCTCAGGACATTGATCCACGATGGGAGAAATTCATCATTGTCAGGCCGTGAGAAAGAATATGATATCTGATGTTGAGAATGACAAGATTTTTGCTTTGAATCATGGAACCAGCAGTGAGTGATTTTCGAGGAGACAGTCACAATATTTCAAAGAAAGGGTGACCAAAATTAATCCAGACAAAGTAGGAGGCTTTTAATTCAATGAGATGAGTAAGCGGCCTATTAGAACACTAAGTCTCAGTCTGTAGTGTGCAGAACTAAATCAATTGATGTACCTATTAGAACACTAAGTCTGAGTACATCAGCATGATATATAAAATGGAATAATAAAAGTGTTTACCTCAGTCTGTAGTGTGCAGAACTGAGGTGTAAGAAAAATCTGCGCTGGCAGACATACCCATTGCTTACTAATCAATCAGAAGATAATGATGAGAGAAAGAGAGACGAAATAATAGTCCACAGAGGACATATTCAACAGAGGCTACTGGCATTATAGAGGAAATTGCAGATGTCGCAGCTGGGAACGCTCTCATGTATGCAGTCATAGTCTCAACCTCAACCAATATAATATATCTTTGTTCATCTCGCACCAAGATCCTAACGTGTGTCTCACACGATGTTTAGTGGGGATTAAGTAAGCATTGTTCTAAACAGGAATAAACAAGTTAACAATCTTGAGCTGGCGCGCAGGTTTCCTCTATTCATTTCTTTCTTAAAGACGATGGGCCGACTAGCTGAAATGCAGAGGAAGCTCTTGGAGGTCGGTGAACTAAAATTGACAATTTTCGTGAAATTTGGGAAAGCTGATGAGTGTCTTGTTTGAATTGGTGGCACGTCTGGTGTGTTATAGCAAATGATGGGACCAGAGGCGATGGGACTCGCAAATGCCAATATTCAGTGGTCGGATGACAAGGTTTGCAGGAACTTCCTATGTGGTACCTGTCCACATACACTTTTCACCAACACGGTAGGTCTCAATCCTATCCCTCTCTCGCCTCTGAAAATCGTCTGGGGGCGAAGGTCCAGACTTTAGAAGTCAACAGTCAACCGGTGGCCTGCCATATTAGCGATCGAGAGGGATTACTTACACAAAAGCGCGCTAACATACGTTTCGTCATCCTTTTCAAATGTCAATTTTAGAAAATGGATCTTGGCGCATGTCCGAAGTCTCATACGGAACGCCTCAAGACTGAATTCCTCACAGCCAGAGAGGCCGATCCGAATAACAATATTTTTCACAAGTTCCAACTTGAATATGAGCAAAATATTATTTCGTTTGTAACTGAATGTGATCGACGAATCAGTGCTGCGCATCGTCGATTGGAGAAAACGCCAGAGGAAAACGCCAAAACAACAAATTTGGTGCGAAAACGTTTTTGTGCTTCATGACTGAGGACATGTGCTGATAACCATTGATTGCCTCGTGCTGCAGATGCGCGAGATTGCAGAAATTGAACTCGCTATTCAGGGAGGTACCGAGAAGATTGAAGCACTCGGTCAGTGGTTGTTGCGTTTTTATGTAAATGCTGCTAAATAGTCATACTCTGAAACAGGCGATCAAGGCAAAGTAGAAGAGTCAATGCGTGAAATGGCAGCCATTGAAGCGCTGAAGAGTGAAAAGGCAGACAAGGAGGTGAGCCTGAGTTTTTTGTGGTTACTGAGACTGGAATTCTCAATGATGACTGTGTGACTATTCGTAGCGAGAATTACAACAACTCACGGACACCTCGGGAGCCTCGGGACACCAGAAGCTGCGTGTGTGTGATGTCTGCGGTGCATACCTTTCGGTATTGGATTCAGATCGTCGTCTGGCTGATCACTTTGGTGGAAAGGTATGTGGAATCGGTCTTGACACAAATTGATGGTATTAAACATCGCAGATGCACCTTGGCTATCACGAACTCCGGAACATGTTGAAAACGTTCAGGGAAGAACGTGAAAAGAACAAACAATCCAGAATAGTGTCTGGATCAGGTCCTGGTGGTCCTGCTTTGGGACCGTCTCGCGACCATCGTCCCTCCCGTGGTGATGACTACCGCGACCGTGACCGAAGCGATCGGGACCGAGGCCACGACCGACATTCTTTACGATATGAGTGAGCACCATCTATTCAACATGTCTGACTCGTTTCGGGACGCTGATCCGTCATGTGAATGCTTTGTAGTGATAGGCGGAGGGACAGGGAGCGTTCAAGAAGTCCAGGCAGGCGGAGGTATTAATCACACTTTCTTGATATGGTTTCACGTCAATTTTAGCTGTACATAAAAGTGAGGAAAGATTTTGTGATTGGCCCACTGGTGAGTTATGATGATTAAGTTTTTATACGAAACTGCTGTCAGCAGTTTGAAATGTAGTGGGCAAGATGATTGAATTGAATGAAAACAGGAATGATCGTATATGATCTATCTTGCGTGTTTTTAGGTTACAGCTAAGGCAGGGATTGGAGCCCCTGAACGATCGCGGCAATTAAAAACATGTATGATGAGGAAAAGGATCGTACGGGTAGGCCGAACGAGCGACGGCGATTAGTGTACGTGGACGGCAACGTGTGTAAGACTAACTGAATTACTATATGGGTCCGTGAGAGGATCGAGCTGAGCAGTGAGTGTCACATCTACGCGTGACATTATCGTGACAGTTGGAAAAGGAAATATCGCCGAGCAGCGAAACGGAGCTTTCGTCCTGAGCCGAGCCTTGCAGGCTGTCGCCGTCGTCTTTTCTCGCTTTTGAATCTCCCTATCTCGTTTCTTTTGAATACAACCACAGATTTTCTCCGATCTTGTCGAGGCACAAGCCCTGCGCAGGCGTTGAGATCCTTATTTAAACTCTCTGCCAGGTTTCTGGTGGCCACCACGAACAAATGTCCACGCTAGGCGCTGTCTCGTTTGCCCAGGATCGTCAGGATCATGCTGTGAATGCTATGGACACCTCTCCAATTTCCCAGGTCGATGCTGTCTTTCTTCCACCTCTTCCAGAATCCTTCCCTATTCAACTCCTCCAACCGTCCTTATACATCGACAAGTCAGACCATACAGATGCTGCCGTTGCATCAATGCATATTTCTCTACCTGACCTTGCCTCTTCCTCGTTTATCGCTCCTCTCGAGACCCTTGATGTCGCTGCTCCTTCTCTACACACAGCATCATTTCCTTCCAATTTTGTACCTCAGTCTATTCCTTTCACATTGATCCATAACTCAGAAAATTCCATGCCTCTTGAACTTTCGCCATCTGACCATACCTTATCTTCTTCACCACCCCAATCACATATTGGCCTGTCAGGGGGACATAACTCGAATTCGGCATTCACAATGGGCATGTCTTCGTCTCTAGAATCTGCATTGGACCCCACAGGCATTTCGACAAATCACAATCGAATCAACACATCCGTTTCCCCTTCCACTAATCCCCAAGCATTCCCCCAAATTCCCATGATGGTGCACTCTCTCTCTCCCGCTTACACAGAACCTATCCCAACAGTGCCACTCACAGTATTAGGACCCCAACTTTCCCTTGTTCCTCTGCTCAAGCAGTGAGTCATGTGAATCCCCTCTGCTCTTATCCCATTGATGAGCCTGTATTTCCTTTTCAAGAATTGCACAGACAGCTGAATCTGCAGGATACGCTATCTGCAACCATGACGATGAATCAGCTTCATCGAAAGTTGATGAGCTCAAGGTCAGCATTTCAAAGGTCGCTGAGATGTTGGAAAAGTTGTCAGTGTCTAAATCGGAGCAATCACGCAAACGGTGTGCGGCCGAGCTAGATGCAGAACGCACCGTGAAATCCCTCAAAAGAGAGCCTCAGGAAGATATCGTTTTGTCTCTGCCCCAAATTGACCCTGCTGTCCCAATTCCGGCTGAACAATCACCAACGTACCCCACACCTCTATCAGCACATCCTCAGAGTAGCATCACACGACCGATGGCACCACTACCGCATTCTACTTCACATCCGCCATCTCGCACCTCCAGTCCTGCCAGGGGTGCTGTCCCACCTCGTGCCTCCTTCACTCCTCCTCAGTCCAGTGCATGTACAAATTTTTCAGCTTTTATACCATCATCATCTGCTGTTGAATTTCCACCAAAAGTTACCTCTTCAATTGCTTCTCCAGTTTTCGGTGTTGGCGCCCCATCTGCTCTTCCATGGACTGAATCAGTTGTTCCAGTGTCACGGCACCATCACTCTTTATCTACGGGCGCTATCACTTCACCCATGCAAACAATGGGAATAGCACCTGTGAATACGACAACAGCTCGACATCCTGATACCTATACGCACAAAGCCCCTGTCATGCCTTCCTCTATGATGGCGGCTTCGCCTTCAGCAATTAGCCCGCCTATTGGACGGATGTCACGCTCAGGTTCTGTCACTGGAATTACTTACAGCGGTTCATTCTCTTTCAGCTATCCACCTAAAGAACCTTCTGGTTGGCCTACAACTTCACAGCAAACTCAAAATTTTCCTCCTACGCCTTATACTTCAAGATCTCAGTCCCAATCGAATTGGTATTTTGGTCCGTCAGAGCATTCTGGCCCATCGGCCTCTCCATCAACAAACTCCGAGGTTTCGAGCACTATGGCAGGTACCGCACCAACTACTTCTCGAAGCACTCCATCAGACCCCGAGGAAAACGACGACGACCATGATTCTGATGCTAGTGATTCACGCTCAAAATCAACCTTCAGTAAGAAGGTGAAATTCACCACTGTCTTGATTGATATTGAAACCTGACCATGGACAATAGGTTTCAAATGATAATCACGGTTTGGGACCGTCATCCTCGATAGGGTCCGATGTTCCTGTTGAGTATCGGTCTGAAGTAGACCGAGTCTTTTTTGAGTACCTCAACAAGATCTGTTCAAATCGTAAGTATCTCGGCATCGGTTAAATTTTATTGTGTTGATTTTTCTTGTTATGTAGTCGATGCCACTGATTCCAAAGGGGAGCCGATTCACCAGACACTCATGGCCAAGAAAATGCAACGCTTGGATGAATCTCCTGACTTTCGACCATTCAAATTCCGAATCCAAGCATTTACAATGGCTTTCCTAGAAGAGGTGAATCATTGTTGTTGCATAGTGGAAGTGGACAAAAGCTGAACGTTCTGTTTTGAACAGCTGGCAAGCCAAGGATATCCTGAAGAAAAGATTCCCATGAAGAAGGTAAATGATGTTCAATCAGCGGCTTGTAAACCATGCTCAGCGATATCCGTTAGATTCGTAACTATCTTTGGCATCAACCTTATATCTTACGATTCAATGAGGATGGGAAAAAGGCGAAATCGAAAGGTAATCACATCTGGAATATAGAAGCTAGAAAGGCGGGGGATGGAAAGTGGGAGTTCAGACCCTTCCAGCGAAAACTTGCGGGAAGTCCTCCGAGCGTGGCATATTGTGGTTTGCGCTGGTCTTGGACTCCGCGTATCTGGGACCCTCAAGCTTCATGGCAGAATGTGCCGGTTACCTATAGCTCTCCTAGCTTGCCATACTGGCTCTCTTGGAAGGAGGATATATTATCTGGAATACCACCATCTGATGCTGAGAACTGTACCATAACCGCGAATGCGAAGGTAAACGTTTCTCTTCCTTTCGCCGGGCAATGTTTCATATCCAGTTTTCTAGTTTGTGATCGATGGACAAGAGGGACACTTGTCGCATACGTTTACAATTACCATAGCTCCTGTTTCGTCTATTGACGCCACCTCTTTCTCTCGCTCTCGTCGACCTTCCTTGGTAAATGAACCTCCAAAACGGAGCACAAGCGATTCCGCTCTCTTTCAAGCTCCACAACGGTCCGCTAATTTGATCTTTGTTGTTTTTGTAGATGTTCATATCACTTTTATAGAGCTAGAGCACGTGTCATCCCCGCTCCTATTGAATCCGCTGATACCCGCGTTATAAGAGTTTTGCAAACCGCAGCTCAACGTGTTACACAAGAAGCGGAGTCACAGCTGGTATCGGTTTCTCCTAAAAATAATCTGCATGCCCTCGTAAAGCAGAAGCACGTTCTGGACCAAACTGTGGACGCTTATGATAGGGCTTTATCGGGTCATTGCCAGGATGAAGCGAGTGCTCTGGCAGTTGCCGCTCAAAATGTCGTGGTTCAAGCCGCACAAAAAGTGTATGCTGATCGTGGTGGTGGTGTACCACCGCCTCAGGGCGAGGCCGCCATCCAGAGCGTAACTGTTGGCGAACTGACTGAAGTTACTCAAGATGCCATTGCAAAGGCAGTTCAAAGGAATGGGACTGCTTCTACAGAGGTCGACATTGTCAGGACGGCTGCCGGTATCATCAAGTTGGAATCGGATGCTGCACAAGCAATTCCATTACAGATACGCTCTGTGACCGCGGGGACCTTGCAGACCAGAATGAATCCACCTCTGACCAACAGTTTTCCAACTAACCTCTCACCTCTTCCTGAGTATTCTTAATCTTTACCCACCAATACTCGATCCTTCTTCGGCGCTTCTCAACATTTCAATATCATCCTTTCTTGGTTTTATGTGTTTTTTCTATCTTTGAGTACATCCTCTTGGGATCTTGAATTGTATACTCCTCTTACCTTCATCCTCTGTTGGCTATCCATGGGACAATGCTTTGTGATATGTTATCTTGCGCATCTTTTTG
>Ga0153995_1000070_pt1 | contig 18263 bp, 17 predicted proteins | sample TSNC079MetaG_FD_104678 | JGI IMG/M metagenome (GOLD analysis project Ga0153995, IMG submission 104678) | Attine ant fungus gardens microbial communities from North Carolina, USA - TSNC079 MetaG | ecosystem: Host-associated > Fungi > Mycelium > Unclassified | place: USA: North Carolina, Lumber... | reverse complement strand
CGGGTTGCCAACTGGTTGAGTGGCCGCGGCGGGCGCAGTGATCTGAGGGTTCATCATCCCTGGCGGCAGTGTGCCGGGTGGGAGATTGATGATGGCGTTGATGTCGTAGATGGTGTTGTCGGGGCCGTTGGTCACCGAGAACGAGAGACTGCCGAAGTCGGCGACCGGAGTGTCGGCCGATGCAGTACCCACTGCACTGCCGAAGGTGATCGCCGCAGCGAGCGCGCCGACACCGAGGGCTGCGGTGGTCCGGGACAAACGAGCAGGCGTTGCGGGTCCATTCACAGATGTGCTCCCTTTCGTGGTGACAGCATCCGTGCGCGGGATGCCAAGCAGCCAGGAGATTGCAACCACTACCGAGGAAGATAACGGACATTCACTCCCTGTCGGGGTGGTTCTGCAAGAAGTGTTCCGCCGTTCTGGGGCTATCGGATGGTAGTTGCCGACGGGCCGTCAGTGTCGGAACAATGACGTGTTTGGTAGTCACCGCTTTGATCGTGGTTTGCCTACCGTGTGTGGCGGCTGTGAAGGGTATGGCACCAGCGGCATTTTGAGGAGCTGGTTGGCGAGGTCAATGAGGACCGCCTCGGCCGAAGGCCGGATCTGTGGTCCCAACCACCAGTGCAGGGATCGCCTGATGTCCGGTTGTCGTACAACTGTTTTCGAGGGCGGGGGCTCGCATTGCTGAACTTCCGGGTCCGATAACCGTCCCTTATGTCAGGTGCGGTAATGGACGGTATCCGTGTCCGAGAGTTAACGTAGGCACATGCGCAAGGAAGGGCTTGCTCGCCTTACTGCGGCTGTTATGGCCGCAGGAGACGTCCCTGGCCTCGACCTGCGCGAGCCGCACGACGCACACGCCATCATCCTTGAGGTGTGGGACTCTCCGGCAGGGCGCGCACTCTGCCGCCTCCTCAACTGTCCGTCCCTCACTGCCACACCCGATCCGGATGTAGGCATGAGGGTCTCGGGACTGACACAGGCACTGTGGTCAGCTGTGAATATGGGACTGCTTCGACCCCTTGCCGATACATCAGTGGTCGAGCCGACCCCGTCTGCCTCGACAGGATGGGATGCCGTGGCTACCTCGCTGACCACCGAGGAGCGCAGCCTCGTGGTCGCGGCCAGTCACCGCTGGGCGGAGCGCTCCACCGTTCGGAACACTCGTGCAAGGGCCTTCGCGTCACCCGCATCCACGTGATCGCACCGGTTGCGAATAGCGCGCCACTCGCCACCAGGCTTCCGCTGCCTCACTGTCACTTTCACCCTGCCTGACTGTTTCCCGCGAACTTCTGTTTCGGTGTCCACCCGGTATTCCTTGCGTTTCGCAAGCGGCCCCGAGGTGGGCCATGTTCCGATCCAGCACCCAATAAAACCGTTGTTGGACAGTCGCTCCCAGGGCAGTACCTGGAGCTGGTTGAGCTTGCGCAATGCGGTCTCCGCAGAGTCCGGCCGTTTCTCCGGGGAAGGGTGGCACAGCGACCGCAAAAACCTGCGCAGCGGATCGGGGATCTCCGGCGGAAGGTCATACGCCGAGTCAGGTAACGCACGTTTACCTTGCGAATGTCGTTCCGAGATGGAGTCCCGCTCGATCTCCTCATACAGGTACCGGCCACGCAGCATTTCAGTCAAGGTCGCGCCAAGTGAGAATAGGTCTGAGCGGACACTCATATATCCGGTGACTTGCGCGGCTGGGTCGAGATAAAGAGGTGTTCCCCCATTGTTGTCCGTACACCCGTCGCTACCGATCTGCGCAGCTGAGCCAAGGTCCGCAAGGCAACCGCCGGTGTAGCCAGGGTCCAGGAGGATATTGCCCGGCTTTATATCGCGGTGTAGGTACCCCTTCTTCTGATGAAGGTATGCAAGGGCATCCAGAAGGTTGCGAGCAGCTTCGATAACCTGGGCGATCGAGAAGGCATGCCCATCCTGGAGCGCGTTAAGGACACTCCCACCCTCGTAGTACGGACAGACGAACGTGACCGCCTTCACGCCTACAAGAGTAGGGTCCGGATCCCACTGTGCTTCCCTGACCTTGATGATGTGGGGATGGTCCGCTGACTCGAGGAGTCGGGGTTCGTGCGCGATCCCGTCTGGAACGCCTAGCAACGAAATAGTTTTTTGAACGATGTCGGTGCCGAATATCTCATGCCGGCCACGCCGACACACCCCGCTCCTACCCTCCCCGATCGTCTGCAGGCAGGTATATGTAGGCCGTGACAGGTGCTCTCCGACTAAGACCACGTCAGACCCCCTCATGGCGCGACACGGCGGCCAGGGCGGCAAGATCCCGCTTCCCTGCCCAATAAGGACCCACAGAGTCTGGATAATGCTCTTTCGCATGTGCGGCGAGGCTTCCGGAACGACCGAACGAACATGCACTTCGGACTGACGGGCGGGTAACCCGTTCGACAGAGATCCCGGCAGCTGTGGCCGCGCATACGAGGACCGATTCTGCCGACACCCGTTGCATCGTGGTCTTCCACGTAAGCTTTGCGTTCGCCTCCGGATCGAGGATGACGACGAGATCCGGAGCGATGCGGGCAAGAGCGTGCTCACACTCCAAACGGAGTGCAATCAGGGCAAGTCCGCCCTCATTGCCCTGAACGACCTCCAAAAGCGGCGGGTCGACATGTTCGAGACCATCGTCACCGACAACAGCCAGGTAGAGCTTCGTACTCGCCCCGTTCACGCCCAAAACCTTCACATGTGCTCCTTTGCTTTTGCCCGCTTGCGCGGGATACGCAGACTGGGGGTCTACATCAGTTCGTGGTCTGGGCGGTAGCGAAATGGAAGGTCTTTTAAGTCCCATCCCTTTTCGATCAACCGGTCCTTGCCATTACGGCGCAGACCCTCAATGCACCCCACAATGGTGTACTCGATACCCGCACAATGTCAAGTGTATCCAATTCACGGCTTGACATGACAAACCTTGTGAGCCATTCTGTGTATCAAATACACGTCAACATAGAGGTTTAAGGTGATCACGAACCGATCCACAGCACGCCTCGGGCGACGTTTCATCGCCATCGACATTGAGAATGTTGTCGGCGGCGCCTGCCTAGCCCGCGATCAGGTTGAGGGGGCTCGCGGAACAATTTCCGATTTCATTGGATTCCGCGTCCCCGACCAGATAGTGATTGGAACCAGCCATATCGGCCTAGTCGAGGTTGGGACCGGATGGCCTCGTGTCCGATATGTCGTTCGCTCAGGCCCTGATGGTGCCGACCGTGCTCTGCTCGACGTGCTCACGGAAGACATCGCCCGACGTTTCGGTCAGGTGGTGCTCGTGTCGGGTGATGGCGTTTTCGCAGAGTCGATCGCTGTCCTCGCCGCGCAGGGTGTTCATTGCACAGTGGTATCTCACGAGGACAGGCTGTCTCGGCGCCTCCGCCTCGCTGCTGCTGAGGTCCACCACATTCCGTACCCGTCTCCAATCTTCCCGAGTGGGTCTGCTGAATTTGTATCGAGGATGATTGCGTGATGAATGCAGAAACCGGTAGTCGCGGACTCGTTGCACCGAGCGACATCGCCGAGTTGGCGGGCGTCTCGCGCGCCGCAGTAAGCAACTGGCGAAAGCGTTCGACCGACTTCCCGAAGCCTTCCGGGGGTACCGAAGCCAAACCGCTGTTCGATCGGGACGAAATCACCATATGGTTGCATGCGCGCGGATATCAGCTAGCTCGTGATCATGGCGAGGTCGAGATCTTCGGACTGTTCAACGCCTTGCGCGGCAGAATCCGTATCGAGACGATGGCCGCGCTGCTCTTGTCGATGCTGTGCGCTCGCAAACTTTCCGCGGAAAGCACGGTCGACAACCTTCCTTGGATACAACTGCACACCGCTGCCACCCAAACTGGTATCGACGCATTGCCTGCGGTGACGCGCGAATTTGAGGTGACGGATAAACGCTGGGCCGACCTTGTATCCCTGCAGGACTATCGGTACGTGTACGACGAGTGGCGTCATCTCGATCGAGATGTTGTGGCGGTATTCGGTCATCTGGCCGCCATCATCAACAAGATTGCCGTAGAGAACCTTGCGGCCGTTGGCGACCATTTCCTCGCTCGTGTTGTCTCCTCGCAAGCTCGGTCCGGCGGCGAACACGGGTTAGTCGGCTCGCGGACATCTCAGCTGCTGGTCAACGTAGCTTCGGGCACACGTGGGATCTTCTACGATCCGGCCTGCGGCATCGGCGAAGCACTGATCGGGCTTTGGACGCAACGTGGAGGGGAAGCCCGTGTCGTCGGACATGACATCAACCACGCAGCAGCACAATTTGCCAGTCAACGTTGTTTTCTCCACGGTGTTCCTGCGGAAATCACCAAGGTGGATGTGTTGCTGGAGGACCCTGCCCCGGATTTACTCGCCGACGTCGTGGTGATTGAGCCACCCTTCGGAATGAACTGGAGGCCACAGCGAAATCTCGCAGACCCACGATGGGTCTATGGCACTCCTCCACCGAACTCGTCGGAGTTAGCGTGGATACAGCATGCTGTTGCCCACCTTGCCCCAGAAGGACGGGCCTACGTCATCACCTCGATGTCGCCGCTGTTCAAAACTGGCGCACCCGCCGCAATAAGATCGGGCCTGCTTCGTGACGGTTGCATCGAGGCAGTTATTGGACTACCTGGAAAAATGCTTCCCCACACCTCGATTTCACTAGCGCTGTGGGTACTGCGCCGGCCAGGAGCATCTGCGACGCCGGGCGTAGTCCTGCTCGTCGACGGAGCAACATCGCCGGATCCGGAGAATCAGATCACGAGCTGGCTCGAGCTAGGTAATCAACAAAATGCGGACGGCTCCCCTCCGTATGTGCAGGCACAGATCGTTGATCTCATCGCCAATGACGCAGATTTGAACCCCCGCAGATGGGTTGAGCCGGCGGATACCGACCCGACTCAGATCGCGGAGAAGTATGTCGCAGCGCAATCCCATCTGCAGGACACTTTGAATAATCTCGTCAACCAGACCGCGTATCCGACTATGCACGAAAATATCTCCACGCCCCGAATTCTGGCTGTGAGAGACCTCGTGCAGCACGAAGCGGCCACGCTTCAACAAGGTCGCACACGACGCAGCGACGCGCAGGGCAGCAAGTCTGATCCGCGAATCGTCACAGCCAGCGATATTCGGGACGGACTGCAGGATCTACCAAACATCGAGCGCAGCGACGAAGAAGACGACAACCTAACTCGTCCCGGGGACATCCTGGTCAGTGCAGTCCACAAGATTCGGGCGGTGGTCGACCACCACGGCGGCCGCGTACTTGCCCCTGGGGTGTATCGCCTCCGCTTAGACACCCGCCAGCTTCATCCCGACTACATCGCATACTGCCTGGGAACGGACTGGAACGCGCGTTTTTTCCGGGGGACGACCATACAGCGCGCCGAAGTCAAAGACTTGGAAATCCCCCTAGTGCCGCTTGGCGAGCAAGAAGCTATTGTCGCGGCACTCAATCAGGCACAACGCCTGAAGGATCAAGCCCTCACCCTCGCCGAAGCCGCGAACGCAGTTGCCGCTTCTCTGCTGGATGCAGTGCGTTTCGCAGCCCCGCTCCATAGTGCGAACCATGGAACGCCGCCCAAGCCCCGAGGCATGCAATGAGCGATCGTTTGTTGTGTCAACACACCGCGCAACGCACTAGCGCTTCAACAGACCACCATAACCTGTCGAGCCCGATCTGTAACTTCAAAACTCATATCAAATGCGAAGGACCTCTCTAAATGGCTATCACCAACGCCAGCCTTATCTGGAACATTGCGAACCTGCTTCGCGGCCCCTACCAGCCGAACCAGTACGGCGACGTGATCCTGCCGTTCACGATCCTGCGCCGCCTCGACGCGATCCTCGCCCCGACCAAAGATGAAGTGATCGCTGAGTACAAGAAGACCCAGAGTCTCGGTATCGACCCGTTCGTGGTGCTCAAGTCGAAGTTCGGGCTGCCGTTCTTCAACACCTCTGTGTGGGACTTCGGCAAGCTTGCCGCAGATCCCGCAGGTCTGGCCGACAACCTCATCGACTACATCGAAGGGTTCTCGGCGAACGTCCGAGATGTGTTCGATGGCTACGGACTGCCGACGCTTATCGAGGAACTCGATAAGAAGGACCGGCTGTACCTGATCGCCAAGGAGTTCGCGAATGTCGACCTGCACCCGGATCGGGTCACCGGGCACGACATGGGTTATATCTTCGAGGAACTGATCCGCAAGTTCGCCGAGTCCAACAATGCCCAGGCCGGCGATCACTTCACCCCGCGTGAGGTGATCGCCTTGATGGTCGACCTGCTTTATGCCGACAAGGATCTCGAACTCACCACCCCGGGCATCGTCCGCACCATCTATGACCCCGCCGCCGGCACCGGCGGCATGCTCTCCGTCGCGTACGACCACCTCACCGCGATGAATCCCGACGCCAAACCTGTGCTTTACGGGCAGGAGATCAACGCCCGTTCCTACGCGATGTGCAAATCGGACATGATCATCAAGGGCCAGAGTGTCGACAACATCTACCTTGGCGACACTCTCTCCGACGACGGTTTCTCCGGACATCATTTCGACTTCCTGCTCTCCAACCCGCCCTTCGGTGTCGAATGGAAAACCCAACAGAAGACGGTCACCGCCGAACACGAACAGCGTGGACACGCTGGCCGCTTTGGCCCTGGCCTGCCCCGTGTCTCCGACGGCTCCCTGCTGTTCCTACAGCACCTGATCTCCAAGATGCGTCCGGTGCGCGGTCCACAGGACAAGGGCTCGCGGTTAGCTATCGTCCTCAACGGTTCGCCATTGTTCACCGGCGGCGCTGGTTCCGGTGAGTCCAATATTCGCCGGTGGATTATCGAAAAAAACCTGCTCGACACGATCATCGCGTTGCCAACTGACATGTTCTACAACACCGGGATCTCCACTTACATCTGGATCCTTGACAACAACAAGACCGAGCAGCGCGACGGCAAGGTCCAGCTCATCAACGCCGTCGATATGTTCGGCAAGATGCGCAAATCATTGGGCTCCAAGAGAAAACGACTCCGGGATGAGGACCATAAGCTCATCTGTCGGCTGTACGACGAGTTTCGTCACGACGACGACCCCGATGAGCCCGCCCTGTCGAAGGTGTTCTCCAACGCAGACTTTGGCTACCACACCATCACCGTCGAACGCCCACTTCAGCTGCGTTTCCATGTCACCGAGGACACCGTCGACGAGGTTCTCGCGGTGAAGGCCATCGCCAAGCTGGACGCCATGGAACAAGAATCTACCCGAGAAGCATTGTCCGCGTTGGTCGGACGGTCATGGACCAACCGCGACAAGTTCGTTACCGATCTCAAAACCGCACTAAAGCAGGCCGGCATGCCCAAACCCGCTGCGCCGCTCGTCAAGGCCATCTGGGGAGCGATCGGAGAGCACGACCCCGCCGCAGAGATCGTCACCACCAAGGGCAAACCTGAGGCGGACTCGTCGTTGAAAGACACCGAGAACATCCCGCTCAATGAGGACATCGAGGACTACTTTGCCCGCGAGGTGCTCCCACACGTCCCAGACGCGTGGATCGATCACGACAAGACCAAGACCGGGTACGAAATCCCCTTCACCCGTCACTTTTACCGTTACACCCCACCACGCCCACTCGAAGAAATCCAGAAAGACCTCCGCGGCCTCGTCGCCGAGATCCAGGCCATGCTCGCAGAAGTGGGTGCGTAGATGTATCCGACTGTTCAGTTCCGACGCCTGGCGCGGATACGCAACGGCACTGACCACAGCGGTGTCCAGGATGACCACGGAGACTTTCCTGTGTACGGGTCTGGTGGGGAGTTCACCCGTGCAACACGCGCCCTCTACTCTGGACCGGCTGTGCTGCTGGGGCGCAAGGGCACCATCGACAAGCCGATCCTGGTGGACGGAGAGTTCTGGACCGTCGATACCATGTTCTGCGCTCAACCGTACTCTGCCGTTGATCCGAGGTTTCTCTACTACGCGTGCACGACAATCCCTTTCAACATGCTGTCCACCAGTACCGCACTGCCGAGCATGACTCAAGGCGACCTGAACGCGGTGCGACTCCCAGACCCGAACTACGAGGTACAGAAGGCAATCGCGGACTTCCTCGACCGTGAGACCGCCAAGATCGACGTGCTGATCGCCAGGCAGAAACACCTCATCGCGACTCTGCGCGAGGACCGTGCCGCCACGATCACCCAGGCCGTCACGAAGGGCCTTAATCCGGATGTCGAGATGAAGGATTCAGGAATCGTGTGGCTCGACTACGTACCCCAACATTGGGTGCCCTGCCGACTGAAGAACGCCATCACCTCAATCACCTCGGGTACCAGCGTGAACGGAGCTGACGTTCCAGCAACTTCCGAAGAAGTAGGTGTTCTGAAGACGAGTTGTGTGTCAGCAGGACAGTTCATCCCCGAAGCTAACAAGACTGTTGTGGGCGAGGACCTTTCCAGAGTGTCGTGCCCAGTTACAGCTGGCACTCTTGTGGTCAACCGCGCGAACACTCCATCTCTCGTCGGATCAGCGGGGTATGTTTCGGACGCGCGACGCAATCTGTACCTGTCGGACAAACTGTGGCAAGTCTCGTTCACGAGTGCTCTGGCTGAGTTCCTCTACCACTGGACTAGAACAGCCGTCTATCGATCGCAAATCGTCGCGAACTGTGTCGGTGCCAGTTCCAGCATGCAGAACCTTTCGATGACCGACTTCCGAAACATCGCCATTGCTCTTCCTCCCATTGCCGAACAGCAGGCGATCGTCGAGTTCTTGTCCGGTCGAATTAGCAGGAGCGACGCGCTGATCGCCAAATCCACCGAGATGATTAAAACTCTGCGTGAGTACCGCTCTGCACTTATCACCGACGCGGTAACTGGGAAGATCGACGTCGGGGCGGCAACATGACGAGCTACCCGCAGACCATCCAGGTATTCCTGCCTGACGGAGACCCATCCGGTCTGCGCGAAGCCCAGATCACCACGCGCACAGTAAAAGTAATCGATGTTCCGCTGCTGCGGCTGGCCTCATTCCGTGCGTCCCTCAAATCTGATCGGGTGGCGGTCTACTTCCTAATGGGAGCCGATGAGCGGTCGGACGAGTGTTATATCGGCCAGACCAATTCGGCAGCCACTCGGTTGGGGCAGCATGAGAAAAAGGACTTCGTCTGGCAGCGGGCGCTGGTCGCGTACTCGTTGACCGATGCGTGGACAATTGCGCACAGTCAGACGATCGAGCGGATGGCAATTGAGCGAGCCTCGCGGGCTGGCCGGTATGCACTGGCAAACCGGACTGACGGTAACAAGGTTCACATGCAGGCTCCGATGGAGGCCGAATGCCGGGAGTACCTGGACACGATCGATGTCCTGCTCTCTACCTTGGCGTACCCGATCCTCAAGGAACCCGATACAGCCGCCACCTCCACGGACAGTGACCTGCTGTATCTGACCGAGTCGGGCTGTGACGCCATTGCTCACCGGTCAACTGAGGGCATTGTTGTCCATACTGGCTCCCGCGGCCGTGAGCAGACGTTGGACTCTGCAGGGCCCGCTGTCGTCAAGGATCGAATCCGTCTGATCAGCCAGAAAATTCTCGTGGCCGAGGAAGACTCGCTCATCTTCACCGACGATCATGCCTTCGCGTCCCCATCTCGCGCGGCGTGTGTACTCACTGGCCGCGCAACCAATGGAAACAAAGCGTGGAAAACTAAGTCCGGCAGGACTCTCGGAGAACTAGTCGACCTGGATATTCGCAAGTCCAGCGGGGAGGAATAATCATGGCGCAGCATCACGAGAATGTCCTTGAGGACGAGATCTGCGAGTACCTCGCCGCCCACGGCTGGATGTACTCCTCCGACGACACCGACTACGACCGGGATCTCGCGCTGTTTCCGAAAGATGTGTTCGCATGGCTCGCCGACACTCAGTCGGCAGAGCTGAAGAAGCGGATCAAACCCGCCGACACTGCCGAGGCGCAAGAGAAGTCAGAAATTGCTCTGCTGCAGCGACTCTCGAAGACATTATCGAGCGACCTGAAGGCAGACGGTGGCACTCTCGCAGTGCTTCGGCGCGGGTTCAGTGACTTCAATGCCGACTTCTCGATGTGCCAGTTCAAGCCGAACTCCGGCCTGAACGCCACTACCGCGCAGAAGTATTCAACGGTACGACTGCGGGTGATGCGGCAGGTGCACTACTCGAAGACACACCCGATGAAGGCCATCGACCTGGTATTCTTCGTCAACGGAATCCCCGTCGCGACAGCGGAGTTGAAAACGGACTTCACGCAGTCGGTGCACCACGCGATCGAACAGTACAAGAAGGATCGCCTGCCGAAGGGTGAGCCACTGCTGTCCTTCGCCAGCCGTGCGTTGGTGCATTTCGCGGTGTCGAACAACGAAGTGCACATGACCACCAAGCTCGCTGGCCCGAACACGGTGTTCCTGCCGTTCAACCGCGGGAACAACCACCACGCCGGCAACCCCTACAACCCATACGGGTCAGCGTCGTCGTACCTGTGGGAATCGATCCTGCAGCGCGACACCTGGCTCGAGATCCTTGACCGGTTCATGCACCTCGAAGTCAGCGAACGCCGCGACTCGGACACCGGCAATAAGATCCGTAAGGAAACCCTGCTGTTCCCTCGCTACCACCAGTGGGAGGCGGTCTCCCGACTCGTCGAGGCAGCCAAGACGGAGGGCCCTGGGCACAAGTACCTGATCCAGCACTCCGCCGGCTCTGGCAAGACCAACTCGATCTCCTGGCTCTCGCAACGGCTTGCGACCCTCTACAACAGCAGCGACGAGAGGGTGTTCTCGTCTGTCATCGTGGTCACCGATCGGACAGTGCTCGATGCGCAGTTGCAGGAGGCGATCCACCAGATCAATCGGACTTCCGGTGTCGTCGCCCATATCGACGGGCTGTCAGGGTCGAAGTCCGCGGAGTTGGCGGATGCGTTGGAGTCGGGCACGCACATCATCATCGTGACGATCCAGACGTTTCCGTTCGCGCTCGATGCGATCACCAATCGGGAATCCTTGCGCGGGAGGAACTTCGCGATCATCGCTGATGAGGCGCATTCCTCTCAGACCGGCGGGGCCGCGAACAAGCTCAAGCAGGTCCTCTCGCCTGCTGAGCTTATCGAGGTTGCCGAGGGCGGGGCGGTAGCGGCTGAGGATGTTCTCGCGGCGGAGACGAAGGCACGTGCCGATGCGAAGAACGTGTCGTTCTTCGCGTTCACCGCGACCCCGAAAGCGACGACGCTGCAACTGTTTGGCCGGCCTGGTCCGGATGGCACCCCACGCCCGTTCCACCTGTACTCGATGCAGCAGGCCATCGACGAGGGTTTCATCCTCGATGTGCTGCGCAACTACACCCCGTACAAGACGGCATTCCGCCTCTCCCACAACGGGCAGGTGTATACAACCGACGACACTGCCGAGGGTACCATCGCCGTCACCAGCGACGGAACGGACGCAGACCTCGTCGACCGATCCGCGGCGGTGAAGTCGGTGATGAACTGGGTCAAGTTGCATCCGACGAACATTGCGCAGAAGGTACAGATCATCGTCGAGCACTTCCGACAGAACGTCGCGTGGCGGTTGGACGGTCAGGCAAAAGCTATGGTCGTCACCAGCTCCCGTAAGGCCGCCGTCCGCTACAAGATCGCGTTCGATGCCTACGTCGCCGCTCACAGTTACACCGACGTCGCTGCCCTGGTCGCGTTCTCTGGAGATGTCAAGGACCCGGGGTCCGGTTCGGACGATCCGTTCGCCGAGACGAACATGAACCCCGGGCTCAAGGGCCGGGACCTACGGGATGCGTTCGCCACCGACGAGTACCAGGTGATGTTGGTGGCTAACAAGTTTCAGACCGGGTTCGACCAGCCCAAGCTGGTTGCGATGTATGTCGACAAGAAGCTCGGCGGTGTACAGGCCGTGCAGACCCTGTCCCGACTCAACCGTACCTATGCGCCATTGAAGGATCAGACGTTCGTGCTGGACTTCACCAACGAAGTCTCCGATATCGTCGATGCGTTCTCTCCGTACTACGAGGTCACCACCCTCGCGGGCGTCACCGATCCGAACATCGTCCACGACACCGAACGCAAGATCTCCACGCTCGGGATCTACGAAAGCTCCGAAGTCGACAAGCTGGTCGAGGACTATCTCGCGGCCAAGGGCAACAGCTCGCTAGAACGGTGGATCAAACCGGCAGTCGACCGCTACACCGTGCGGATGCGCAACGCAGTCGAACGTAGCGACAAGGCTGCTCTCGACGAGTTAGATATGTTCCGCAAGGACGTCGGCACCTACATTCGGCAGTACGAGTTCCTCTCTCAGCTGTTCGACTACGAGAGCCCGTGGCTCGAGAAGCTGGCGATCTATCTCAAACTCCTTGCCCCGCAGCTCACCGGTGGCGAGAAGGCGATCCCGGTGGACCTATCTGCAGTCACCATCGACTACCTCGGCCACCACAAGCAGGCCGAGCAGAACGCCTCCCTCACTGCTGGCGTGCAGCTCGAACCGGCCAAGGACGTCGGCACCGGAACCGTCAAAGACCCTGAGATGGTTGCCCTCGAGGAAGTGATCTCGAAGATCAATGACCTGTTCTCGGGCGATCACCCCGACTCCAGCGTCCGCAACGTCGTCACCCACGTTCGGGATCGACTCGAGGAGTCCGATGAACTGCAGAAACAGGCCAGGACCAACACCCTGGCGCAGTTTTCTGCCAGCCCCGACATCGACATTGCCTTTGTCTCGGCGGTGATCGGCGCCATGGAGTCCTCTTCCGATCTGTCGACACAGATCCTCAACAACAAGGACCTGTCCCAAAAACTGCTAGGGGAACTCCTGCCTAGCATCTACAAGCGGCTCAACGTCGGCTGATACACACGTACAGGCTGTTGTCATGTAGAGGTCAAATCGCGGAGCACATTGATGGAGCGAGTACGCGCCAGGTAGGCCGGCACTGACTTCCTCGTTCCAGAATGTCGGCTGGGTGTCTCATTTCCTTGGAATTGAGACACCCGCTCGCTCGTGCGCGGGGATCAGATGTTGGACCAGCTCACTGCGTCTCACAAGTACGTACTAAAACTAACGTCTTACCGTTGTTCAATTCGCCAACTTGTGAGACTGTCCGGATTATGAGCACAGTGACCCGCACCGGACACCTCGTCGGTTACGTCCGCGTCAGCACCGGACTCCAGACCCTCAACGGACAACACGACGCATTCAACGCCGCCGGCGTGGACCGCATCTTCGACGACGTCATGTCCGGCACTCACGCGGATCGTCCCGGTCACGCTGCTGCTCTCGACTACGTCCGCGAAGGCGACACCCTCCTCGTGCCAGCCCTCGATCGACTGGGCCGCTCCCTTGTCGACACGATCAACACCCTCGACGCACCCCGCAAGCGTGGCATCTACGTCCGCGCCCTCCGGGAAGGCATCGATACCTCGACGTCCGCCGGCCGCATGGTCGCTGGCGTCGCTCGCAGAACTCGAGCGAGAGTTGATCCATGAACGCGCAGCTGTTGCTCGCGAGGCGGCGAAGGCGCGTGGTAAGCAGACCGGCCGACCAAAGGCGCTCACGAGCGAACAGGCGGGGGTGGCTCGGTCGCATGCGCGAGACCGGAGAGTCCGTTGCGACGATCACCAAAATGCTCGGCATCTCCCGAGCAATGTTCTATCGCGTAATGTCCGACTAATCGGTGCCCGTTACCCGGGAGCGAGGAGCAAATCCGCCCGATCCGGCGCTAAGGAGTGACCGCACATAGTGTCATGCTATGTGCGGCAACGTCTGAACCGTCTTGACTCGATGCGCCTTTCAGGTGGGGCGACTCGGGAAACTATATGCGGTAGTAGTCCGATGGTGTCCACCGTGGCAGCGTGCTCGGCGAGCAAAGCTGCCGGATCGCGTTGAACACATTCGATGAAAACCGCTTTCAAGCTGATCGAAGAAAATTTAAGGAAGGCAAAGTAGTGGCAAGGTCCGCTGAAGTCGTATTTCGTTCACTCGGCAACACAGAGTTCGAATGCGAGGTTCGCAGCCCGGGAGGGCTGACGATGCGCTGCAACGGTGCGCTCGGCGATCTGGAGCCTCGCGTTCTCGGTGACGACGCGTTGGGCACCAACCCTGCCCTAGTCCACAACGCATGGGCATTCGCCAAGCACGATCATTTAGACCGCACGCTACCGGAGGGTGCCGAGCGGAAAAGTCATCGTGAGCAGGCGAGTGCGCACCGTAAGACTGCGGCTGGCATCGCCGAACTGATCGACAAATTAGGTACCGTGTCGAAGAATTCCTGGTGCTCAGCATGTTTCACCCGAAGCGACCACCGCTGCTTGACGCAAGGATTCGGCACGATGCCGGCGTACCTATGCGAATCGTGCGGATCGCCGACACTGGGATGCGCAGGTCCCGGGTGCACGAACATGGCCACGCGAGGTTTCGCAGCTGTGCTGGTGCCGCGGTACTGCGCCGAGCACAGGCATGAGATCCCCGGGTTCGAAAAGGCGTCGGCAAGCTTCGGGGCGCTGGAGGATTACCACGAATTCCTCGATTTCGAACGTCGCAACCTCGCACTAGGCTCACGTGTAGCAGCGATTTCCGTTCTCTCCGCGGGCGCCCTTGCGACCGGCGCATTTTTCGCTGCTCCGGCGATTGGCGGTGCAATAGGCAGCCTGAGCATCGCAGGGGGTGGCTACACGGGGGCCGCAGCGAGCAGTTACGGGTTGGCCTTGCTTGGTGGTGGCTCGATCGCTGCGGGTGGGCTGGGCATGGCTGGCGGGACAGCAGTCGTCGCAGCTGTCGGTGGAGCCCTCGGCGGCGCATTGGGCAGTTCCGTGACAACTGCTTACATCGGTGCTGACAAGTCGTTCTCGATCGAACTGATCAAGCCGGGGTCCGGCACAGCCGTGATCGTCGCGAATGGACTGTTCAGCGAGGGAGCGGACACACGCAAGGACTGGAAGGATTTTGTCGCACGACGCTACCCGGATTCGCCGATCTATCGAGTTCACTGGGGGAGCAATGATCTCGGAGACTTAGTGGCAATGGCCAAGGCGCTGGGTGGACAACCTGCAGCCGCGCTCGGAGTCAAGGGGCTGGCTGCAAAGGCGGGAAGGGCGGGCGCGAAGAAGCTGGGACCGTTGGCACCCGCGCTGGTGATAGCAGCCGTTGCCAAAAACCCTTGGCACACTGCAAAAGTCAAGGCAGACCGGACGGGCGTGGCTTTGGCAGGACTATTGGCGAGAACCGATGCAAAACGTTACGTGCTTGTCGGGCATAGCCTTGGTGCCCGCGTTGCAGCCACAGCAGCCCAGACCCTTGCGACGGCGAGAAGCGGACCGAAGATCGACACGGTCCATTTGCTAGGCGCTGCAGTCGGGTCGGGTGGTGACTGGCGACTTCTCAACAAAGCAGTCACCGGCGCCGTGCACAACTACCACTCATCGAACGATGGTGTGCTCAAGTACGCCTATAAGACCGCCCAAGCCGGACAAACGGCGGTCGGATTCGTTGGTTTCCGCACCGACTACCACCGAATCCACGACCACGACGTCTCCGCTATTGTCGCTGGTCATTCAAAGTATCTCGAAAACGTGCAGCTCAACTGATAGAGCTTCTCTGTCGGAGATATCCTATCGAACGGAGAAGAATTCGAAACACTATTCCCTGAATCGCGGGGGTCGAGGAGCAGATCCGCCGAATCCGGCGCTAAGAGGCAGCGAGTGCGTGGCCTTGAGCGACCGAGCGATCCGGCCCGGCAGCGTCGGTCGCCCGCGTACCGCTCAGCGGGCTCGGAAGCGTCCCAACGGATCTTCGCCGAGCGCCGGACCGCGGCGAAGACAATTTCTGGAACTAGCCGACGGTCGAATCCAGATGAAAATTCACTGTGGAAACAGTGCAGTCGCGCCCATAGTCCCAGCGATTGCGCTCTGCCCCGTTGGGGATGGTTGATTGCGAGGGAATCGGAATCCGCAACGGCCAGTCGAGATTCGATCGATATTCGACGCTTCTGTGAACCATGCGTATCCCCAGCTTGATCGGAGGTCGAGCTGTCGAGAACTCGCGTCGGTAATCTATGTCGAAAAATCTGCTGGGATTAACTATTCGACAGAGAAGTTTCTTTCAGGCTGCCCACCAGGTGATGACGAGGGCGAAGAGGAGGCAGCCGAGAATGCGGGAAGCTCCGACTGGCACGCCGACCCATTCGTGCATGCATCGTCATCGGTTGGTCCGAGGGGGTGCTGTGGTCATGGGATGGTTGCGAGTTGGAGTGTTGCTACGTTTATGCGCTGATCGACCCCCGAGATCGCTCCGTCTTTTACGTAGGAAAGGGAGTCGGAGGTCGCGTCTACGGTCACGTCTGGTCCGCGATGGGAGCAGCTGAATTCGTCAAAGACGGAATCGAAAGTGAATCCGCCACAGTGAAATCGGCAAAGAACCAACGTATTCGAGATATTTATCAGTCTGGCAGGATAGTCGAAACGTCATCCTTAGGCACCGGATCGAGCCCGAGGCGGACAGCTGACAAGAGCGCATGCCATCGAGCAAACCTTGATCGATGGGCTCCGCCTGGCAGAAGCGCCGACGGATGAGGCCGTGTTGGTGACCATTGCGGGCGGTCACATCACGACGGAGTGGGGCTCCCACTACCGGAGCTGATCCGACGCTATGCCGCGACTGCGGCACCAGAGATCGAACTGCCCTGCGTTATTCTCATCGTTAATACGGCTCTGAACCCAGATAACTCCAAGGAGCGAGTTTGCGAAGAAGGCCGAGGCTGGTGGCGCGCCCGCCCGGCTGTTCGCAACACAGCGGACGTCCCGATCTTCTTCGTTGCGGCGGACAACGTCCGAGCGGTGTATCGGGCTTCGGGTTGGGAACAGAGTGGACTGGGCGGTGCCTGGCGGTTTTCCGGCCCGGCGGATCCGGAGCTGGAAGCCCGCTTCGTCGGAACTAGTGTCGCGGAGCTGAAGAATGCACGTCCGACTGGGCGATGGCGTCAACATTTGGCATCCCGACCCGGTGGACTGAAAACGCGGGCCCGCGCTATCCGCCCCAGGCAGCGAGCGGGCTCCTAGAATTGCCGAGTGGTAGGGCGGGGGACGGCGGTGAGGATGTTTAGGGAGGGCGGTAAACCGGTAGGTCGGTATTATCTTGTTTGGCGCTTTGTAGCAAGATGTCCCAATGTCCGAATACTATTCGCCATCAGCATCTATGCCGTTGCCACCGGCGACTCCTGGGCGGGTCACCACGGTCCCACCTACTCGGCCACTGCTGGGATTGCCGATATTTTGGATCGGCTTGGGTATCTTCCTCGCCAACTTCTTCGGTGCATTTCTGCACGTACTTTTTATCAAAGACTCAGCGCCAGGATGGTTTGTCATCGGCGTGGCCGCTGTCCTTGGGGCCGTCGGCATTGCACTCGTCATATACCGGACCAACGGGATTGCGTGGTGGCATTGGCTGCTGATGGCCTTTTGTGTCAACCTGCTGCTCGGTGCAGTGAATCGCGCGACCGATGTAACAGCGATCCAAGTGGTCTTCGGAATCGTGAACTTCGCGGGTCTTCTCGCGTTGATCGTTGGCGCAATTCTCGCTGCCGTACGGTCGTCGAAACAACCCACCGCAACGCCCACAGGTCCACTGTTGGCACCGATCGTCGGTTATACCGCTGAAGGACAACCGGTCTACGGCTCACCCGTTCGATCACAGACCACCAATACCTTTGCGATTCTTGCACTCATCTTCGGATTCCTCGCCGGTGTACTAGGGATCATTTTCGGTCATATCGCGCTGAGCCAGATCAAGCGCACAGGTGAGAATGGCCGCGGTATGGCTATCGCAGGACTGATCCTCGGCTATTTGTTTGTCGCTTTCTGGTTGGTGCTCTTTATCGCAGCTGCCACCAGCGCTGCATGACGCCTCGATCTGGGGCGTGATGCGAGTGCAGGCGTGCTCGAATTACGCCCGTTTGTGTATCGGGCGTGTCCGACAGAAGTTCCCCGTTTTCCTTGGACAGTGACGAAGGTCCACGTGTGTCCGAAATGTCGTCCCCATCGGGGACGCCTCAACCCCGAGACTTCAGCGCCGCCCGCGCCGCATTGAACCCACCCATCCCGTGGACCCCGCCGCCCGGGGGAGTTGCGGACGAGCAGAGGTACACGCCCGGGGCGCCGGTGGCATAGGGGTCCAGCCCGAACCGGGGGCGCGCGATGATCTGCCGCGCAGTGTTCGCCCCCGCGGAGATGTCGCCGCCCACATAGTTG
>Ga0153995_1000069_pt1 | contig 18360 bp, 20 predicted proteins | sample TSNC079MetaG_FD_104678 | JGI IMG/M metagenome (GOLD analysis project Ga0153995, IMG submission 104678) | Attine ant fungus gardens microbial communities from North Carolina, USA - TSNC079 MetaG | ecosystem: Host-associated > Fungi > Mycelium > Unclassified | place: USA: North Carolina, Lumber... | reverse complement strand
GAGAAGGGTGTCTCTCAGGCGCACGATACCGCGAAGTTGCTCGACGGAGTTGATCTCACCGCCGCCCTGTCCTCCGATCTCGGCCGTGCACGAGCGACGGCGGAAACGATTCTGGGCGATATCAACTCGAAGGTTCAGCTCGAAACGTCGGACCTGCTCCGCGAGGAGTATTGCGGCGGGCTCGAGGGCGAGACGGAAGCGAACTTCTACAGTCCGATATTGGAGTCGTACGGGTTGAAGCGGGACGCAGAGTTGACCGACTACCCGAAGTACCTCGAGATGACGACCCCAGAGCAGCGCGTGGACGATATCGCGAAGAGCGACCCCACCCAGACAGCTGAGACGTGGCCCGCTTACAAGAAGCGCCTCACTGCCGCTATCGATCTTCTCGAAAGTTCGGCTGAAGCGCACGGCGGCAACATCTTGGTGGTCTCGCACAGCACGTCGATCAGCCACCTGCTTACCTTGATGGATCCGACCGGATACCACGGCGAGAGCATCCCGAACGGCTCGGTCACTACCGTGAAGTTCCGAGACGGTGTCTTCACCTTGGAAAAGCTCGGGCAGTAACGGGCTCTGTGGAGGCTCTCGGGTCCCTACCTGGCAGCCTCCGTGTTTCCCCTGGATCAGGCGCACGGCAGGTCATTGAGCATTGACGCCTGCAGCAGAATTCCCTTCATCTGTAGATGAGGGGCATTCTGCGTTGGCGAGCCCTTCGCTGACGTGCACCCGCCCGCAGCGTTGCCACGTGGCGACCACCACCCCTCGTCCGTCAAGAAATGCATCTCGGACTCGCTCTTCTACGGTGCCGGGTTCTCGTTCGGTTACCTACTGGAGACCCATGCCGCTATGTGTGCGCGCAAGGTGAAACCGAGCTTGACCAGAACGTGCTCTACGTGCCCCTGAGCGGTGCGAGGGGAAATCACCAGTCGATCGGCAATACCTTTGTTGGTCAGTCCCTCGGCCACGAGGGACGCTACTTCTCGTTCGCGCCTGGTCAACGTCGATTTGTTAGTCGAGGGTGTTCTCGCGGACGCCGGCTCACCGAGCCCGTAGGAAACAGCGTCCTCGTAAGCGAGTGCTCTCCCGTATTGAAAATGTTTTTCGTACCCTCTCTGGCCGAGGGCGTCATGCCCCCACAGCTCGCTTCTTCTGCGATCATCGGATCCACTGATCGAGTTCGTCGAAGGCCCGCCCACCCCCCTCCAAATGCTGCCTGCTGCCCCTGACAGGACCACGGCGCGTTCTGCGTGGTGCTGATCTGCCTCGACCCGACCGAGAACCTCGAAACATCGTGCAACTGCGATCCGATCACCCACGCGGTGAGAAAATCTCACCCCCTCTTCGAGCACGGATGTGGCTTGTGCCAGCGAACCGTCTCTCCACAGCGCCCAGCCCCCGATCACCGCCGCTCGTCCGCGAAATATCGCTTCACCAGATTTCTCGCTCTCGACGATGATCGCTTCGTAACATCTGCGGGTTTCCGATACGTGGTCGAGTTGCAAGTGTGCCAAACCCAGACCCGTCAAACTCGCGAGGTGACAGAAGCTGTTGTTCGACTCCACAGCTTGAGAGATTGCGTCCTCGAACAGGGCTGCCGCACGCGCGGGGTCTGAGTTGTAGAGATGGTGACAGCCTGCTGCCCAATGCGCGAATGCCGACGATGCGGTGTTCTGAAGATGAGCGCCGATGCTCTCACCTTGTGCAAGCAGGTCGGCGCTCTCGATTTTGTCCCCTTGGACGACCGCAAACACACTCGACAGGTACAGTGCTCGCGCCCGATCGACGGCTGGTCCTCCGGAACGAGAAAGTATGCGCGCGAGCCAAATTCGGGCCTCGGCGAGGAACACTCCACGCGAAACCCACACCGGTAGCGACGCCTCCACGATTCGCACCGCGTGATCGTGGCCTTGCGGCTGATCCAGGTATCTCTGGAAAACCTCACGGATGTTGGGTTGCTCACGATCCAGCCGTGAAATCCAGTCCAACTGGCGAGGACTGATCCAATCGCGCTCGGCCTGCAGAATCAGGTTCTCGTACCACTCCGTGTGCCGGCGCCGAAGGACTTCTTCAGTCCCGTTCGCTGTCAGTTTCTGCCGTCCGTACTCACGAATCGTCTCGAGAACCCTGTATCGGGGGGGCTGAGTCCACGTCGTCGCGAATCAGAATCGATTTGTCGACGAGTGACGTCACGAGTTCCGCCACGGCATCGAGACCCTCTCCACTGCATATCGATTCCGCTGCATCGAGCTCAAATGTCCCTGCAAAGACCGACAGTCGCATCCACAGAATCTGTTCCTGGGCAGAACACAGGTCGTAACTCCACTCGACACACATGCGAAGCGTTTGTTGCCTCGAAGGTGCAGTCCGATTGCCTGCGGTCAACATTCGGTAACAATCAGTCAACCTGTCCAGTATCTGCTGTGGGGACATCGCCCGTAATCGAACGGCGGCAAGTTCTATCGGAAGGGGAAGGCCGTCAAGTCGCTGGCAAATCAGTGTGACTGCCCTTTGATTGGTCGCCGTGAGTTCGAACGACGGCGCAGCGGCGGTTGCGCGTTCTACGAAAAGATTGACGGCCTCGTACTCGGTCACCGTGTTGAGCGGTAACTCACGATCGCTGTCGGGCACGGTCATCGGCGGCACGCGTGAGACCACCTCTCCCCCGATCAACAGCGGTTCACGACTGGTCGCAAGTATCCGAAGGCCGGGGCATGTTCGCAGAAGTGCCGCAACCACGTCGGCGACCTCTGCGACCAAATGCTCGCAATTGTCGAGGATCAGGAGCAGGTGCTTGTCGCTCAGATAGTCGATGAGGGCTCGACGGGATTCAGCTGCCGTGTGATTGTGCATTCCGAGCGCGGCGGAGACAGTGCTTGCCACGAGGGCTTCGTCACGCAATTCCCCCAACTCGACCAGCCATACCCCGTCGGCGAATGCTCGTCGCGATTCGAGTGCCGTTCGAAGTGCGAGTCTCGTTTTTCCGATGCCTCCGCTTCCGGTCAGTGTCACAAGGCGCGAGTTCGACATCATTTTCTTCACCGCGGCCAGTTCTGCACGACGGCCCACGAAAGCTGGTCAGTTCCAGTGGAAGATTTCCCAGCATGTCACGTGCGCCCGATGGGACCGGAGGGGGTTGTCCGGGAATGCTGTTCTCCCCAAACGGGACTGGTGTTTCTCCTACCGTCATTCGAGCTGTGGGCGGCTGCTCGCTGTCACCGTTCCGGATTTGTGGACGACGAATCACCATCTCGTCGACGGGTAAGTGGTGTCGGGTTTCGATCTCGCGAAGCTCTTCCCCGAAAGCTGCTGCGCTCTCTGGGCGCTCCTGAGGTCTGCGCGCCATGCTCCGGTCCAGGACTCGGCGAATATCGTCCGGGATATCACCGGCGCGGTTGTCTTCCTCTGACCCCGTGGTGATACGCAGGAATTGCTCGACTACCCCTTCGCCTTCTCTCCGTTCATAGCGCGCGTGGCCGGTGATCGCACAGAACAACGTTGCCCCGAGGCTGTAGATGTCGCATGCAGCTGTGGCAGGTTCCCCTGACAAGACCTCTGGCGCGGAGAAGGCCGGTGAGCCTGTGATCTCGTTCGCTGAAGTCTCGAAAGCGCCGGCCAGGCGCGAAATGCCGAAGTCTGTGAGTTGCAGGTCTCCGTAATCGGTGAGCAAAATATTTGCTGGTTTCACATCTCGATGAAGAATTCCAGCCTCGTGTGCGGATGCGAGCGCCCCTGACAGCCTGATTCCCAGATGCAGCGCTTGAGCCCATTCCACCGGCCCCTCGGTGCGTATTCGCGCGTCGAGTGACCCCTTCGAGTGATAGGGCATCACGATGTAGGGGAAGCCCTTGTCGGTGTCCCCGATCTGGAGAACATCCACGATATTCGGATGTCCCGACAGACGACCCATCACTTGTTGTTCCCTGAAAAACCTCGAACGCCTGTCGTCGTCGGATCGATGAAGGAGCACCTTGCCTGTGGCGATCTGGTCCCAAAACTGCCGTTCCTTCGACCGAGGATGGCCCGGCGCTCTTCGGTGACCTCATCGGAGCCCTGCCCGTCACCTCCCGCACCCAATCCGATGCTCTGCCCACAACACCCTCCTGACCTTGAGTGTTGCTTCCACCGGTTGAGCCCAATCAAAACACAACAATTTCCTTCGCGGAAACCCTTGCATTGGAAGGGATTGCAGCTTCAATTGGAAGCATCGGCGACGCCTAGGACAACGCCCTCGCGGAGTCGACAATCGGACTGTTCAAGACAGCAGCAGTTTTCAAGAGCAGTCCGTTTCTGCAAGGGGCGATCAAAACGATCGACGACATCGAATTCGCGACAATGGAATGGGTGGATTGATTCAATACCCGCCGCCTGCACAGCACCTTGGACTACGTCACTCCCGACGAGTTCGAGGCCATCTATTACTCTCTATTGCTCTCAACTATCGATTCTCCAACCGGAGATGTCGCCAGCATAGGAGCGGCAAGAAACCCGGCACGGTTCACAACGCCAACCAGGGACGTGTCATCACCGCAGATCAAAGGCGCAAAAAACACCCAGACATGCGCCGAGGAATTACGGCACCGCCGTCAGTTGTCAACAATGAATGTGAAGCCACCCGGCGGTAACTCGTGCACGAGGACTTCGTTGCCGACACCGGTGATTTCACCGGTCTGACCGTCGACCGCGCATGCCACTACAGACAGTGCATGCACGTCCAAGCCAACACTCGTACGCTGAAACATCACCGGGACCCCCTGCAAATCTAGGCACTACCGATCCAGGCTTCGCCTACTCGGCACCCCACGGCAACTTGCAAGCGAGGCCTCGGCCCAGAACAGGAAGACCTACATACCGTCTAGGTCACGAGCGCCAGCACGAGAATCAAAGGAAGCGCCACCAAGGATGTGATGATGCTGATCAGCGTCATAGCTTTGAGGGTTCCGCGGGTTGTAACGCCCATCAAGGGCTGGAACATCCAGAAGACGTTGCTGTTGACCTGAATGCCGAACATGACACCTGCACAGATCGCGAGTGCCACGATGGCGGGCGAGACTTCTAGCTGCCCGAGGACGGGCATCAGGATCCCAGCCGCAGTGATGGCAGCAACAGAGATGGAACCGATAATCACGTGAAGGAGTGCAGCAACCGCGTACGCCGTGAGCAGCGCCACAAGCACGGAACCACCAGATTGCGCCGAGAAGAGTGATCCCAGAGTGTCCTTGAGATCGGTCTCTGCGATAACCGCACCTAGTGAACCGCCGATGCCGGTGATAAGCAGAATCTGACCGACTTGATCAAGGCCGCGGCTGAGAGCCTTGTCCACATCCTGACGACCTATCGACACGCGAGCCAGCGTGTAGGCCCCGATCAGTCCGGCAAACAACGCAAACACGGGGTTGCCGATCCAGATCAGCGCCCCCGACTCCACACCGACCGCTCCTGCGATCGACGAGGTACCGATCAGGAGCAGCGGAAAGAGAACGGGTAGCAGCATCACGCTGAGCGCAGGTGATCGCTGGCGCGTTTGTTCGATGATCGCCGTGCCGCCGTGTGTGATCGCGCCGTCCGTGTGCACTTCGTGACCGGGGATGGTACCGCCGCGCTGATCTTCGCCTGCTGGGAGCTCGTCCTTGGTGGGGTTCCAGAATCCTTTGCGAATCAGTGCTGCCCAAATTGCGACCGTGATCAGCGCCGAGATAGGACCGATCAGCAATCCATACAGAAGCACGGTGCCCAGCGGAGCTCCGACGAGACCCGAGACCGAGACGATAACGAGTCCGGGCACGACGAAGACGAATCCAGCAGTAGTCCCCGCTACTTGTGCACCAGCGAGGAGCCCGAGCCCATTGGGGCCGATCCGGGCGCCTGCAGTCCGAACCAGTGGAGCAGAAAGGACGATTTGAACGTCGCCGTAGATCGAGGGAAGGAAGGTGCTGAACGTGGTAGTCATCGCGTACGGAAATAAGCGAGGCCCGACAGCGCGAAGCAGGAGTTCCGTCAAACGCTCCACTGCACCCAATGCGGACAACAGGTTACCGAGGAGGACGCCGAAACCGATGAGTAGTCCCACCCCGGCCATGATGTCGCCGAAACCGAGAACGATCGTCTCGAGGGTACCGTCCAAACCGAGACCGGTCGTGAGGCCGATGTATATGCAGCCGAGAAACAGCGCGATGATCGCGTTGACACGCAATCCGATGATCAGCACCACGACACCGACCATCGCAATGCAACTGTGCAGAATGTCCAAGACTTCTCCTGAGAACGGGATGATCGAACCGAACGGGTGAGGTGAGCCGACCGGTGACCAATCAATTGCCGAGCGTGAAGTGCGCCACAGCTCGCAGGAGGTCAATATTCGGCAGGCTCCGCCAGTTGCGCAAGGGGCGGGGGAGAAATCGGGCAATCTGATCGATCGTCGCGCCCGCCTCCACACCACTCGGGCAATCTGACGCAGATTGACGGGCTCTAGCGACAAGTTCGGAGCGCGGTTCGTACGTCACTTCGCCGGCGGGACATCCGTTGTAGCGCTGCGCTACTACATGTTTCGGCTTGACCGTCGCGAGCGCACGAGTTGGTGCTCAGCTATCCGGTCGATCCCAGCCACATCGGTGGTGCGAACGGCTGCTGGCGATAGCAGGGGCTCCAGACGGAACCCAAGGACATGCGACAGCACCACGGCGGTCTTCAACCTCTCTGCGCCAGTGCATTTGGTGATCGAATGCGTGATCCGCCCCAGATCGGTCGCATCCCGCGCAACCACCTTGCAGATCACGTCGCCATCGCCGGCCACTCCGAATGCCTCGACCACTTCAGGTATCCGCCGAAGGTCCGCGCCCAGTAGATCAAAATCCCGTTGTCGTACCTCTATGCTGACGAAGGCAGTGATCGCGTACCCGAGCAGAGACGGGATGCGATGTGTGTCAGTCACATTGAGAGCGCCCAGTGACTCCAACCGGGACAATCGGGTCTGCACGGTGCTTCTTGCTAGTCCGATGCTCTCGGCGATGTTGACCACGGTGGCACGGGGGTGCTTCTGGAACACTTTCAAGATTGCTGCGTCGATGTCGTCCAGGCTCGTTCCGTCTTGCTGGCCCAATGGCTTCAACCCCTCTGTCACACCGAGACCAGCATCAACGGTTGTAGATTCCGGAGCATTCTTCGGCTGCTGCGCGGAGACGTTGACCGAGTTCGGCGTGGAGCGACTGAGGCAGACGACTCGAGGGCGCCGAGATGCTCATCGATGCAAAGGGAGCTCCGTCGCGATCAAGCAACGCGACACCGATCGCGGAGATCTCCTCGTGGCGGGTTCCGGCCGTTACTGCGTATCCGTTCACTCGAGCCCGCTCCACCTGCGCGAGGATCTCCGGGAGGGCGGTGGACGTCTTTTCGGTCAACTGCTCGAGCCTGGGCGCACCTTCCAGTAGTGCACGGGCGGAGTCGGGACTCAATGCAGCCAAAATCGCGATACCGGAAGCCGTTGAATGCAAAGGGAACCGATCGCCGATCTTCGCATGGACACGGACAGGTGCCTGGGACTCCACGATATCGATGCCGACAAGGTGGCGGCCGTCGAGCAACGACAGGTGAACCGTCTCACCGCACGTCCGCACAAGTTCCCGCATCGGTCCTCGGGCCAGCTCTCGCGCACTCCCAAGGCCCGCATGCATGCTACCGAGAGTGAATGCCTTCGCAGTGATCACCCACTTGCTCGAGTCCCCTGCTGCGGGCTCGATCCAGCCTTCCTCGGCCAGCGCACGCAGCGCGCGTTGCGTAGTGGATTTGCTCATTTCGAGAGCAGCCGCAGCCGCAGAAACGCCGACCGGCTGGCGCCGTGCCACCTCCTCGAACACGCGAAAAGCATGAAAAACGGCACTCACTGGTTGACCTCCCGTGTGGTTGATGCCATAGTTTGTGACGATATACGGCACAGCGTACCGCATATCGGAACAGGAGACAAATGTGAATATTCCTGCAGGCCCACTCAACGGGATTCGGGTCATCGACGTCACCCAGGTCATGGCCGGCGCGTACTGTTCGATGTTGTTGGCAGACATGGGTGCTGACGTCGTGAAGATCGAACGTCCCGTGACCGGCGACGACACGAGGCGGATGTCTGCATCGCTCGACCCCGAAGCCTCTCGCGCGTTCGTCGCCATGAACCGCAACAAACGCGGAGTGGCGCTCGACCTCAAGTCTTCCGAGGGCGCCGACGTGTTGCGCAAACTCGTCATGAACGCCGACGTTCTGGTGGAGAACTTCAGACCGGGCACCATGGACAAGCTTGGCCTGGGATACGAGCAGATGCGAGAACTGAACCCGTCCCTCGTCTACTGCTCGATCACCGGATTCGGCTCGACAGGCCCCTACCGACACCATGGCGGGTTCGACCTTGTCGCACAGGCGATGAGCGGCCTGATGAGTGTCACCGGGACAGCCGAGAGCGAACCGGTCAAACTCGGTGCGCCGATGTGTGACCTCAACGCCGGTTTGTTCGGGGCATTCGGCGTCCTGAACGCGTACATCCATCGTCTGTCGACCGGTGAAGGACAGTTCGTCGACACGTCACTGCTGGAAGCAGGGATCGCTGCAACCGTGTGGGAGACCGACGAGTGGTTCGCCACCGGGAAGACCCCCGAACCGACAGGATCCGCCCATCGACTGTCCGCGCCGTACCAGGCGCTCCCAACAGCCGATGGGTACATCGCCGTCGGCGCTGCGAACCAGCGCGTCTGGGAGGCACTGTGCCGAGCCATCGATCGCACCGATCTGCTCGACCGGACGGAGTTCGCCTCCAATGCGGCACGGATGCAGCACAAGGCCGATCTCGTCAGAGAACTGGAAAGCCACCTACGCAGCGCACGGACAGAGGACTGGATCACCCGACTGCGGAAGCACGGAGTCCCCTGCGGACCCATCTACGACATATCGCAAGTTCACAGTGACCCCCACATGATCGAACGCGGCGTGACGGTCACCACGAAACACCCGGTCCTGGGCGAGGTTCGCCATCTCACGGTTCCCGTGCGGCTCTCGGCCACGCCCCCACGCATACGTCGGACCGCACCCTTGCTCGGTCAGCACTCACGCGAAGTCCTGACCGAGTGCGGCTACAGCACCGAACAGATCGATCAGATGCTCGCGAACGGAAGCGTCGCGATCCCTCCGACGTGCGCAAGTAAAGAACCCGTCTGACGGACGGTCAACAGTAGCGGCTCCGACGCCCAGCCAGACTCCTCACATTCCTCAACAGAAACGCGAGAATCGCGATGACCACACAGACACAGTCCGACCACCGACTCCAGGACGCTCCCACTGCGACGGTCGAGAAGGACGATCACGTCGCCATCATCACAATGCAGAACCCCCCCAACAACGTCCTGACCGCCGAGCTTCGACGCGAGCTGCTAGCCATCCTTGCCGGCCTCGAAGCTGACACCGACGTCCGAGCCGTGGTGATAGCGAGTAACCAAGCCAACTACACCGCCGGCGGCGACCTCAAGGAAGACCAGTCCCTGTCCGACGAGGAAGTCCGGCAGTACGTCAGTGACTTCAGTGAGGTGATCGATCGCATCGATGAATTCCGCGTTCCAGTGATCGCGGCCATCGGTGGCGGCGCTTTCGGTGGCGGACTCGAGTTCGTCCTCGCCTGTGACTTCCGCATCGCATCCACCGAAGCGTTCTTCGTCGCCTCCGGCGTGAACGTCGGACTGATCGTGTCCTTCTGGCGACTGCCACGCATCGTCGGCCTCGGCCCTGCGAAGGAAATCCTCCTGACCGGTACGCGATACAACGCCGAGCAGGCGCTCAACTGGGGTCTCGTGACCGAGGTCCACCCCCCGGAGAAACTGCGGGAGGCCGCGATCGCGAAGGCACGACGGATCGCAAGTCGCGCACCATTGTCCGTCGAGCTGACGAAGATTTCCACGAACGAGGCCCTCGACCTGACCGGGCCCGAAGGCAGCGAACTCCAGATGCAGCGCTTCATCAAGATGTTCCGAACCCGCGACCACAAGGAAGCCCTCGACGCCTTCTTCGAGCGGCGCAAAGCAAATTTCGAGCGGCGATGAACCCGACCAGCATGACATCTTCGAAAGGACTGCTCGACGGCGTGGTCGTCATCGACCTCACACGCGCGCTGGCTGGACCTCACGCCACGATGATGCTTGCCGATCTCGGGGCACGAGTAGTGAAGGTGGAACCACCCGCCGGTGACGAGAGCCGTGGATGGGGACCTCCCTTCGTCGGGGAAGGCGAGATCTCCACCTATTACCTGTCGTGCAATCGCAACAAGGAGTCGGTCACGGCCGACCTGAAAACGGACGAAGGCAAAAGCTTTCTGGCAGAACTGATCTCCGTCGCCGATATACTCGTGGAGAACTTCAGGCCCGGAGTCCTCGACCGCCTCGGCTTCGGCGAGGACGACCTCCGATCCCTGAACCCGGCCCTTATCCTCTGCTCGCTCAGCGGATTCGGACACGACGGGCCGGAGGCTCAGCGCCCCGGGTACGACCAGATAATGCAAGGCGAAGCAGGGCTCATGAGCATCACCGGCCCCGACCCACGACACCCCTTCAAAGTTGGAGTTCCCATCGCGGACCTGTTGACAGGCATGAACGGCGCATTCGCGATCGTGTCGGCCCTGTACAACGTCCAGCGTTCCGGCCGCTCGCGCGGACGAACAGTTCGCACGAGCCTCCTCGCGGGAATCATCGGAGTTCACGCGTACCAAGGAACTCGGGTAACCGTCGCCGGCGAGATGCCAACCGCCCAGGGCAACCGGCATCCCTCCATCGCACCGTACGGAATGTTCCAGGCCAGCGACACCGCCCTGCAGGTATCCGTGGGCAACGAAACCACCTGGCACCGCTTCGCCGAATCTATCGGTCTCGACGCGAGCGATCCATCCTTCCTTACAAACAAAGATCGCGTGCAGAATGCAGACACACTCGAACAGAGAATCAACGGACTGCTCCAACAACACCCTGCAGACTTCTGGCTGGCAAAACTAGCCGAGGCAGGGGTCCCCGCCGGACGCATCCGCAACCTCGACGAGGTCTACAACTGGGAACAAGTCAGATCACAGGGACTAGTGCTCGAAGTCGATCACCCCGACCTGGGTACGATTGCACTTCCCGGACCCGCAATCCGAGTGGACGACCGGAAAGACGCCGGCACCCGCGACAACCACACACCACCACCGAGACTCGGCGAGCACAACGAGTCGATCCGCGACTGGCTAAGTCAGCAGCTCTACGCAGTCCCGTCTGCAGATTGAAGGCGGGCTAGCCGCCGCCCCGCAATGGTGATGCCATTTCCTTCGCGCCCGTTCCTCGACGGCAATCCCGGCCTGCCGTCGAGGAACGGGCGACACTGTCTGAGCGCGGAACCGAACACTGACAGCGTTTGGGTCATCCGATAGTTGCGGCCTGACGCCTGCTCAATTTCACGACCGCTGGTGATCCTCGGCGACCGCTGGACGCTGGCCATTCTGAAGTGGGCGTTCGCGGGAGCTCGTCGGTTCAACCACTTTCAGACCGCGATGAAAATCTCTCGAAGTCGACTCCAAGACCGACTCGACCGACTGGTCGAGCACGAAATTCTGGCGAGAGTACAAACGGACTCCGCCCATGCGGAAATCGACTCACTCGAAAAGGCCACGACATCTACCCGATTTGGATGGTAATCAAAGACTGGGTCGATACCTCCATGGCACCCGACGCCCAACGTCGCGACTGCGACGCGAGGCCCACGTCAGACTCGAATGTGATTCGTGCGCGGAAGAACTCACCGCTCGCGATGCACTACCAACGTCGCGCACGGAGTAGCGACCTCCACGGCTTTGTGTTCTTCAGAGCGACTTCGGCGCCGATCCTGTCAGTTCAGCCTTTCTCTCGGCGTCGACCACCGCACTCGTCGGAATCTTCATCGGAGATCGAAAGTGCCGAGGAGCCGTTCGAGGCGCCGGCGTTTGTGTGCCGGAAACTACTCCGAGTTCGGTCTCAAGGTGCTGAATTGCTCATCCAGCGAGGTCTTTCCGACCGTGCCGCCACGCTCGTCCAGATGACGGTCGCTCAGTCGCCGGCCAGGTTCATGTGCACCGCTTATGAGCAGGTAGTCGGGCGGCGTTCCCTTGATCCGCACAGTCAAATTTCGGATGTTCCTGTTTTCACCCCGACGCTCGGAGTCGGGTCCCGATTCGGTGACTGTCGATGCTCTGTGCACCGAACCTTTCGACCATCGTGAGGAGAAGGGGTTACGCGATGACGACGTTGGTAGCGCGTGGGGTCGCCTGGATTGGACTCTACCTGGCAGTGGCAGCAATACCGCTGGTGTCTGCGGTGCTCGGTCACCCTGGTCCCGGGCGGGGATTCCTGACCGAATTTGCTGTCGCACTTGGCTTTGTCGGGCTGTCGATGATGGGGATGCAGTTCGCGTTGGTGGCCCGCTTTCAGACGGCGGCTGAACCGTTCGGTGAGGATGCGCTGGTCCAATTTCATCGCGAGATTTCGTATGTCGCCTTGGTGTTCATTTTGGCGCATCCGATTCTGCTGCAGGTGGCGGGAATCGACATCGTCGGGCTGCTCGTTCTTGTGCAGGCCCCGTGGCGTGCGCGGTTCGCGGTCGGCTCGACAGTGCTGTTGCTGATGCTCATCGCCACCTCGATCTGGAGGCGGCGGATGAAAATTCGCTACGAGGTATGGCAAGTGCTCCACGGGGCGATCTCCGTGCTGGTTGTCGGATTCGCTGTGGCGCACGTGTTCCTGGTGGGCTATTACGTCGACCATGCCTGGAAGAAGTGGTTGTGGGCGATCATGGCCTGCGCGTTGATCTTCCTGTTGTTGTGGGTTCGGGTGATCCGGCCGCTCGAGCTCTTCGTCGGCCTTGGAAGATCGAGTCAGTCGTCCACGAACGTGGTGATGCTGTGAATTTGACGATGATTCCATTCGGGCACAAGGGTTTCCGGTTCGAGCCCGGGCAGTTCGGTTGGCTGACCGTCGACCGTTCACCGTTTTCGGTGACTTCACATCCGTTCTCGTTTTCTTCGAGTGCCGAGAACGGAACGGCAGTGTCGATGACCATCAAGGCGCTCGGCGACTTCACCTCCACCGTCGGAATGATCGCCCCGGGCACCCGCGCATACATCGACGGGCCGCACGGCGTCTTCACACCAGATCGCAATGAAGGACCGGGATTCGTTCTCATCGCCGGCGGCGTCGGCATTACCCCGATGATCAGCATTCTGCGCACCATGGCCGACCGCAGCGATAAACGCCCGTATCTGCTCTACTACGCCAGCCGCTCCCTCGACGACGTCACGTTCGACGAGGAACTCGAAAGCCTTAAGAGTCGTTTGAACCTCACCATCGTCAATATCCTGACGATGCCGCCCGTTGAGTGGAATGGCGAACACGGCTACCTCGATCGCGACATGATCGTCCGCCACCTTCCTGATCGCTATCAGCGATTGCAGTACTTCACCTGTGGACCAGGCCCGATGCTCAATGCTGTCGAGGATTCTCTGACCAAGCTGGGAGTGCCGGCGCAAAATCTTCACACCGAACGATTCGTTTTCGTCTGATCGGAGTTCTGATGCGACACGTTTACACCACCCGCGCCGTCATACTCATTGCGCTCCTTCTGCTAGGAGCGTCGGCTTGGTTCGGTCTAGCCATGCATTGAATCGGTTGGGAAGGTTCTCCCACGTTGCGCTGACAGCTCCAGCATCAGCCCTGAGCCGCTGAACACATGAAACCGACAACTGGTGGCACCGGCAGATGGGCAGGTACGACTAAGCCTGCCATCTCTGACATGACAGAACTAGATCGCCCCGAAAGACAGGGCCGCTGCGCGGCTCGCAGTGCGTCGAGTGCCGTTGCCGTCGATCGAGTCGACCCACCAAACCGCAAAACAACCAGAAGACACGAGACGCCAAGATCATCACCGCTACATCACATTCGACGCTGACAAGAACACCATCGTGCACAACCCGCGAAACCAACCCAACACCAATCGAATAGCGAAACCTACTGACACACAACAACGTTCAAAGACACCCAAAATGAGTCCCACAACACCCCCACCCGACCCGGCACCACTCCCCCACACCAACCAACTCCGGACACCCCGCCGGTCGCCGCCGGCACCCAAAAACGCCGGCGCCGCACACACCCCCGACAACCACCCCCCGGGATATATCATCACCGCAGGTCAAACCCTAAAACCCCAAAACCGACACACCCCAACCCACCACAAAACCTCAGATCACCACAAAGCCGGTCTCCATCGCCTTCCACTGGGTTCGCGAGATCCGCCGGTATCGCGGCGATCAGGGTTGACAGGTAGTCCGCAGATTGGGCGTTCTGCATCGTCACGATGTCGCTGCCGTACATCCACACTGTCGGATCGACTTGGCTCCTGCCGCCACCATCCGTGTGTAATTTCCTGCACCCAAGCAGGTTCAAAGGCGCGAGAGAAGCGCACCAGCACACACTTAGGGCCACCCCCAGCGCAAATGTGGCTACCACTACAGGCAGCTGTATCGCGCCGTTGCTCGGCTTATGGTGCGTGGGTGACGAGAAACGGCTTCGCCCTATCGCTATCGTGATCGGCTACGGGCAGCGCCGACAAATGGCTCAGCGACGCTGAGATCGAACGATCCCAGGAACTCACACGCAACAATTCACAACGAACACGCATATATCACTTCATCCCACAGATGTATCTGCGACGGTGGGCTCCGGGCCCGAAAGCCCGCTAGTACGGTTCACCGAAATCGCGACAGGGCGCAGCGATCTCGACCTGCCGGACGCGATCGCAAACGACGAGTACTTCTATCAGATCGTCGGTGACGACATCGACCCCGACATGGAACCGGACCTGTGGTTCGAAACGCACATGTCCAGGATTGAAGACGCCGCTGCACGGTGGCTTCGATCGCTCGACAATCGCGCGGCTGGAAAAATCACCGATCCCAATCTGAGCGGGAATCTAGCCGTGTTCGTCGGCCTTCAAAGCCAGCGCACGCCCCGAGCACGTGCAGGAAACCTGGACATCAGCAGTGCTCGCGATCGGTTCAACGTCCGTGAAACACTCGACCACCGCGCACTACTGCCTATCCTCTGCGCAGCAACAGGTATCGACTACACACCAGCACGGCACCACCAGATTATCGACGAAATCATGCTCCAACCTGAGTACACCGGGCCTAAAGCAGCTGCGATCGACACCGCCATCAAGGTTTGGCAAAGACACACCACCCCGTTTCTGGCTCAGCGCATCTGGTGGCTCGTGACCTCCGAGCAACCGCTACTGACCTGTGACGAACCCGTCGCGCTCATCGGCTGGCCGGGGGCATCAACGTTATCCCGCCCCCGCTCTTGCCACTGCCGCACTAGTGATGTTCCCGATTGGGCCGCACCGACTCTTGCTTGCAACACCTGAAAGTCTTGAGTCTACGGCCACCTTTCACGCTCAGCCCGGAGGAGACCCGGGCGGTAAATCTCGAAATCGCCTCCAATGCAATCGAATTCACTTACGAGAAATCCTCCAGCGACATTTCCGCCCATGTGACACTGCCTCCCTTACCGCCGTTCGACCGATCGGCGGCAACAAACTTTTGGGAGGCATTGCGCCCACCGCCTGGCCGATGGACAGGGCTCAACGCGCCCGACTGGCCACTTCAACGCTGGACAGCTTCCACGCCATGACCTGCGCCAAGCAGCGCGAGCCAGTCACTCCGCTTCAAGCATTCCCTGCAACCACTGTTGGAGGCGCTCTTCGATGTGCTGTAGCGCGGCCTGGGCGGCCGTCGAGTCGCGGGCGAGGCAAGCTGTGGTGAACGCAGTGAACTCGCGTCTGAACTCGATGTGACTGTCGCTGACGGAGTGGCGGGCATACCGGAGGTATCGCTGTTGGCGTTGCCGCCATGCCATTGCTTCGCGGTAGAGGTGCGGTCTGTCGGCCCGTTGGTAGACGAGGTCACGGAGCTGGAAGGATGACTCGATCAGGCCTTCCTCGTCGCCGGTGTGGACGGAGTCCTCGCGCCACTCGGACAATCGTGTGACCTCGTCGAGATCTTCGGCGGTGAGTTTCGGGACGCCGATTGCTATCAAGCGTCTCTCCAGCGCGTTGCACACTGTCATCACGACCTCGCCGTCTTCCCTGGTCAGCGGAGCAACTCTGCTTCCGAGGCGTACGTGGGAAATGACCAACCCCTCCGCTTCGAGGCGCCGTAGTGCCTGACGGGCCGGGGTGAGGCTGACGCCGGCCCACTCGGCAATCCCGGCCATCCGCAACCTCGTTCCGGGTGCGAGCCGCAGCTGGACGATCTCGTTGCGCAAGGCGTTCACCACGGCTTCTTCGACCGTCTGAATCTCGAGGCGGGTTGGGTCTTGCATGATGTCGGTCACATTGCTACCTTACCGAACATCATCTTTGATCAAAAAACAGCACGACGTCGATGTGTGTTTTTGATCAAAAATCAAAAAGTGCGGTCGTTTTCCGCACCTGTCACAGGAGCACGAACCATGTCCCAGATACTCGTCACCAGGCGTGACCGAGTGGCCCACCTCAGTCTCAACCGTCCCGAACGGCTCAACGTGCTCGATCCGACTATCTACCGCGAGCTTTTCGACGCCCTCGAAGCCGCCTACGCCGACCCTGAAGTACGCGCGATTGTGCTCAGTGGGGAAGGTGATCATTTCTGCGCAGGATTCGACTTGGGCGCTTCCGATGACATGTCCAAGCAGGACTCGGTGTGGGCGCAGTGGGACGGAATGGAGCGCCAACGCGCGGCGATGGCGTCGATCGGCAACTCACCCAAGCCCATCGTGGCAGCAGTGCGGGGCTACTGTCTCGGCGGCGGATTCGAGCTGGCCAACTACTGCGACTTCATCATCGCAGCTGAGGACGCTGTCTTCGGCGAACCAGAGGTCCGTTTCTCCCTCGTCGCACATCCGCGATTGCTCTACTTCGTGCCATTGCGCAAAGCGAAAGAGATACAGCTACTCGGTGAAAACTTCGGTGCTGACTATGCGGAGCGCATCGGCCTGATCAACGAAGTCGTGCCCAAAGAGGACCTCGACACTCGGGCGTTCGAGTTCGCACAGCGTCTGAGCCGTGTGCCGGCCGAAACCTTCCGTCACACAAAGACAATGATGAGTCGAGTGCTCGACATTCAAGGCATGAGCGTTGCCGAGAGCATGCTCACCAGTGATTTTCTGGTCAGCAAGCTGACCGAGACTTCCGATCGCATGCAGTTCCGACAGATCCGCGAGACCGAGGGGCTACGGGCGGCGCTGGCCTGGTCACGCACCAAGGACGCTCCACCGGCCCCGGAGCCGGAGCAGACACAAGATGACACGAGTGTGAACGCATGAGGACCGGGATGGACACTGCGCAGTGGGAAGCATTCAGTTCGCCGCGGCGGATCGCGGTGGTCGGCGCATCAGCTCGGCCCGGCCCGCTCAATTTCACCCAACGCTTGAGCCGCAACAACACTCACCTCGGGTTCGGCGGGGAGATCTACTTCGTCAACCCCCGGTATGACTCGATCTTCGGCAGCCCGTGCTATCCCGATATGCAATCCCTGCCGGACAAGGTCGATGTCTGTTTGATCAACACACCTTCTCAGCACGTCCTGAGCGCCGTCGAGGACGGAATCTCCGCCGGCGTTCGGTCGTTCATCGTCCACGCCGGTGGTTTCGGCGAAGCCGGCGCCGAGGGCATCAGGAGGCAGGAGGAACTGCGTGATCGTTGCGCCGAGGTCGGCGCAGCGCTGATCGGCCCGAATTGCCTTGGGCTGTACCACTCCGGCGGACCCGTCGCCCTCTACGGAGCTGACATCCCACCCGGAATTCGCCGAGGCGGATTGGCCGTGCTGGCGGGCAGCGGCTCGGTCTCGGTGAGCATGATGCAGCTCGGTCAGAGCATCGGCCTGCACAGTGTCGTATCGACAGGAAACGAGGCAGTCACCACCGCCGAGGACATTCTCGAACACCTTGTAGAAGATCCTGATGTCACTGTCATCGCCTTGTTCGTCGAGGCTCTGCGCCAGCCGGACAAGTTCCGTGCTCTCGCTCGCCGCGCCAACGCTCTAGGAAAACCTATCGTCGCACTCAAAGCAGGGACCTCGGAGAAGGGAGCTGCCGCCGCAGGCAGCCACACCGGCGCGATGGTCGGTACGGGAGCGTCCTACCGTGCGTTGTTCGACGAACTCAACGTCATCGCGGTTGACGACTTCGAAGAACTGCGCGAGACCGTCCGAGTACTCACCGCTCTCGGACAGCGCAGCCCCGCCCACCCCGGCATCGCGGTCGCGGGCATGTCAGGCGGCAAACTCTCGGTCGTCGTCGATCT
>Ga0153995_1000068_pt1 | contig 18433 bp, 22 predicted proteins | sample TSNC079MetaG_FD_104678 | JGI IMG/M metagenome (GOLD analysis project Ga0153995, IMG submission 104678) | Attine ant fungus gardens microbial communities from North Carolina, USA - TSNC079 MetaG | ecosystem: Host-associated > Fungi > Mycelium > Unclassified | place: USA: North Carolina, Lumber... | reverse complement strand
GCCGAACAGCCTGTTTCCATGATCGGCTTCGACACCAGGCCCGATCGAGTTCTTGATTGTCACAGTATGTTCTCCGTTACGTTGGTCTGTCAGGTTGATCAGGGGTGCGACCCGGCGCAATTCGCAGAGCCTTTATCCGTGCCGCCCAACGGGGTCGCGTCCATCGACAGCAGACGAATCTCCCCCGGTGCCCATCGGCTTCCGGTAGCGAGACCTTGAAGTTGCTGTTCACTTGCAGTTCGTCGTTACACTTTAACAATAGTTGTAACGCATCGACAAGTGTTTTGTTCCGATTGCCCGGTTTTGCACCCGATCGAGGCAACTACTGAGCTCTCGCGGGCTGCGGATTCTGCAATTCACGAAGCTCGGCAAAATGGATCCGACGCAGACAAGGACGGCGAGACAGCCCTCGTTGGCTCTCATTTCCAGTGATCGAGGTCGAAGTCCTCAATGGTGATGACCCAAGTCCGACAGCGCTTTTCAGACAGGGAAAGGGCCCCGCAGTTGCGGGGCCCACTATCGTTGCCGTTCCTTGCGTAGAGTCGTTTCCGACAGTCGGCTGCCGGTCAGCGCGTCAACATTTGGGTGCAGCCGAGCCGCGGGGGGGACGGCTCGACTGCCTTGTACCTACACCGGTAGGCACGTCTAAAGCGTGACACTTCTGTACGTCGAGCACATACGCTGAAATACCCGGATAGGTACCTACTTTTCCTTCACGTCCGGCACGTCGCTCGCTCGGTTGCGCCCAATTGCACTGCGCTCCCGATACTTGTCGAGGATTGGGTATCCGGATCCGAGACTTTCACCTCGTCCGAGATCGACGATCGCGGTACGACATTTACTTGTGTAGCCACGAAGGATCAACTCAGCCGTACCCGCATGCGCGTTGCGTGCGATTCAATACCAACTACGTGTGGGCAACTGCACCAACTACCTGTGGGCAACTGCCCTGTTGATTGCACTCTGCGCACTTGTCGCCGTTGCGATCGTCGGCAGCATGACTTTCGACAAAAGGCATTGGGTCTGACCTGCGGGCTCACGGCAACTGAACGTGGGGCGGGCGGGGCTCGAACCCGCGACCAATGGATTCTCGATACATTGGTCGCGTCAGCTCTCAATCTATCTCGATAGTCTTTCTCCGCCAGTAGAATTGACGGAATGCGATCACTCGTCACCTCTCATTGAATCGCGTCGTATCTCACTCATAAACCATGAATAAACGATGGATCTGACCGGCCTCATCAAGTCACGTGTACACGTTCCAGGCCCCCTCGTCGGAAGGATCACGAGGGCTGCTGCGCAGCCTTGTTATATGTGATGTGTCGTCAAGGGCCCATGAACTTGACGATGGGGATTTTCGATACGACGATGGTCGTCCCCGCTGCCTCGCAAGCCCGCGACACGGCAGCCGTGTTCGTATTGAATGATTCCGCTTCCGACTTGCTCGTCATAAGTTCCGTCGTGTCAGTTGGGATTCCCTCGACGAGAGCATTGATGCGCGCCTTGATTTCACTGTTCGTGGTGGAGAGGCCAGCGGAATCCATAGACTCAACGGCTTCGGTCTTCGCTGCCGTGAACTGCTCCAGCGTCAAGGTCTTCTTGCCGTCGATCCCGTAGCCGACGAGCTCCCTTTGCGCGCTCGCAAAGTCGGTGCAAGCCTCTGCATGGTTGTCGTCGGTCTTATCGTCACTCCCGCATCCTGCGAGAAGTAGCGCGCCGGCACCGAGTACAGCCACGAGTGTCTTGTTCATCAGCAATGCATACCAGACCGGTCAGACTGTAACGGTGGCATGGCGAGATTGACGTCGGCAGGCACACCTAGCATCGCCAGTCATGGAAATGCCAAAGGTGATGACCGTGAGTGAAGTGCAGAAGGTTTCGCGTCGTGGCGAGAACTGGGTTCGTGGAGCTGCGAACACTGGCGCTCTGAAATCCTTGCCTCGTCGAACCGGCCAGTGGTTCCGATTCCTCGAACAGGATGTCATCGACTGGATACTGCGGGGAAGTCCAGAGTTCCCGCCGCACGCTCGCAAGAGGAGCTAGACCTTTTTGCGACCGCCACGAAAAGGGCGCGCACTACTGCGCCCCCAAGGATGGTCACTAGTGACAGCCCTACTCACTTTGCGGGGCCCCACAGAGTTTCCGCCGGCAAGCACGCTCACCAGTGAGCGGGGCCTGACAGCGAGGGATACTCAATAGTGAGTACCCCACCTTCGAACGGGACTTACACGTGTCAGTCCCCCAAGCGGCTCTGGGATAAAGGGTCCGGGAGCTGGAACCGCGCAAACCAGTTGCGTCACACGCGCTATGCCTGAATCGTAGTCATTTGACCACGGTCGGGCCTCATGTCAGTTGAACCGAGGCCAGGTCAACCCTGCTCGCCGCGGAGGAACCTATCGCAGTCGTCGCGATGAATTCGCCAGTGACCGTTCGGCGCCCTGCGCTGATACCCGATCAGGTTGCCGGACTCAAGATCCTTGCGGACGGTGACGGGATGCCGGCGCATGTACGCCGCGGCCTCGTTCACATCCATCCATGGGGTTTCGATGATGTCACTCATACCTCTGCACTTTATGGTCACTTTGACTGCCGAGATTCTGTTTCCTCACTACCTCCTCAGCCTCGATCCGGGCCTGCGCTGCCCCGAAAGTCCTTCGAGCCACTGCGATCTGCTCGGAGTTCCAAACAGGAAAGGTCGCCAGCACCTTCTCGAGATGTGCTGCATCCTCTTCGGTCCAAGGGCCACGCTTCGGCAGAGATGGAGTTCTCATGTGCAGAGTCTGCGCTTCCGATGGGGTCAGGCAAGTGAGGCGTGTGGAGAAAACCTCCACAGGCTGAACCTGCTCTCGATTGCTCCGAGAGCAGGCAAGGTTGCCGATGTGAGCAGAGAAAACTGGACCGACGATGACCTCGAGCAGTAAGAGGTTGATCACTTACTGAGCGATATCCCACTATTCACGCTGACCAGGCATGGGGCACTCTCTAGCAAGTGTCCTCAAGAGGAATCCTTCAGTGCGCGAAGATTAGCGAGTGGTTAGTGAGGCTGAGCGCCGGATTTTAACCAGGCTAGAGCCTCCGCTAGATCTTTGAGCCGCTCAGGAGCTTGGCTCGGGTTGTTCTGCTTGATGTAGTTTGCAGATTCCTGAATTGCTTCAAGAATGGACTGCTTCGCGCTTTCGGTGGTCACTTCTGTGGATGTTTCGTCAGCCATGAACGGAGTGTAGGTCAAGATGAAAATGTTTTGCGGCGGACGCGCCAGCAGCTTCAAAGCTGTGCTGATTCTTTCTCGGGCCTTGGTCCCTTAACTGGGAATAAGCTTCTCGCGATCACGAGGAGAATTCCGATCACCTCAATGACCGAAGCGCTGAGCCAAGCGATCATGACCTCCGAACTCGGAGCTACCTTGTTGTTGTCGATAAAGATGTAGAAGAACCAGTTAGAAACAAGGAGTTGCATGCCGACAAACGCAATCGCCCACGTTGCGAGGCGTTTGCGCAGCTCCATATCCTGCTTACGATTTTCAGCCTTCAAGAACCGAATGCGCAGACTAACTGCTGCAAGCGCAGTTTCAGTATCCTGCTCATTCTCTGAACCGTCGGCTGCGCCTCCACTCCCTGATCCGTTTCCCGCGGTGAGGGTAGCCGCTATTTGACTCGACTCTAGCTCTGACGCAAGTGCGAGCTTTCGCCTCAGTTCCGAGGCAGTATGCTTGGCGATTTGTCTGGGATCAGTCACCGCAGAAGTCCCAGGGATGAGAGTCGGACATTGATGGCCGCATTTGACACTTGGAATTTCTGTGCGAGCGCGTCCGCCGATTCACCTTCCGCCCAGTACTTCTTCACGATGGCTGCAGGCATGAGGAGTTCCGCAGCGAATGCATTCGCCCATCGCTCTTGAGGATCGGCACCTGACATCGCCAACTCCGAGCGTTTGTCGACAAATCCGAGCGCCTCGTCGTCGCCCCGCTGAATATAATGGCCGAGTTCGTGGGCCAAAGTGAACCTGCGGCGAAGGGCGCTGTCGTTCGAGTTCAAATAGACTTCCACTGGCGCATCGGCCGACTCCCGGATGATGAATCCAGCCAGGTTGTTGTCAAGATCCTCTTCATAGACGACGATCCCCAGGTTTTCGGCGATCTTGAAGGGGTCCACGGGAAACCGAATTTTCCCGTCTACATTCCATTCACGCATGCGAAGAGCGCGAGCTTCGATTCTTGGGATCATCAACTCGTCCTTCCATGGTTGTGACCTGGCATCTACAACGCAAGTATGCATGAGTCTGATTCCCGATCTGGGACCCGCCCTGGTCATTCCGCGATGTTTCGCCCGACGGTAATCGAGGGTTCCGACATGTTGCGCAACCTCAGCGAGCCCCTAGTTCGAGGCGCGATCCCGAGAGCTCGCAATCGTGAATGATCGAGCGCCCCAGGCCAGCGTGGATGCTGGAATCCATTCGCAAACGCCCATCGCTTCACTGCAAAATCTCTGCGCCCAGGAGGATTGTCGCGGCCGTAACAATCTGGGGTCAACCAGAGCGGCAGGTGATGCTTGTCGAACCAGCGCAGCGTCGCGGCGCGGTTTAGCCAGACCTCATGCTCTTGGAATGTTCCGAGCAATTCGGGAGGAACAGCTCCCGTAGCCCCAACTGCATGGGTACTGGCACGGGCTCGGCGACGCTCACTCATGACTGCCCCCGGACTGCTCGACAGCCCAGCCGAGCGCGGCCATCGCTTTGGGAGTCAATCCGAGCGCATCGGACGCATGTCTGGCCTCTTGGGCGATCCAGGCAGTGCCCTCGCCTTTGAGCAGCATTGACTCGTACGCAACGAGCAAGGCCACAGTTCCGGTTGCTGTCTCGTCCCACTGGGTCGCTTGGGGAGACTCCCAAAGCTCCGTCCACCGAGCCTTCTCGTTGTCGGACCACTCACGGCCGGCGGGAATGGTCGGCACCGGGAGCTCACACCCCTGGCTCGGTAGGACGACCAGAGCGGCACGCTGAGCGCCTGTATTGGGTCGACGGTGTGCTCGACTGTTGGGCTTCGTCCAGTTCTTCTGAGGAGGCATCAGGGGCCCTTTCTCGTGGGTTCGTTCGAGTTGTTCGGTACACAAACCTGCTTCTCACCTCCCCCGCGGCGGGACGGTTTTCCCCGTTTGGGGATGACCCCCCACCCCGTGCGTTTGCGCAGGTCAGCGGGGCTGTTCGCAGGTCGAACGAGTTGCATCGCCGCAGGTCAGGGCATTGACTGACATTGAATGAAAGGGGACTTTGGAGTCGAAAGTCTCGTCGTCTCGGTCTGGCTTGCGGCCCGACCGCCGGCGCCCGACTGTCGGTTTGGCCGGCAACCCGAATCGTGTGAGGTCATTTTGACCATGCACGCGAGTGCATCGCAGTGAACGAGGAGACCCTCCCAGATGCCCTTCGTCGCTCGTCGGTCGTGATCGACAACCACCCTCCGGGATCGCGGAGAGTGGTTGTCCATGGTCACGCAGGACCTTGAGGCGCATGATCAGAACCGCGACCCTGCACCGAGTGCTCTGGTGTTCTCGATCTGACGGATGCGGCGTGCGTTCTCTTCCACGTCGCGGGTGGTGATGTTGTAGACGCTGGATGGTTTGCTGGCCACAGTCATCAGTCGATCGACCTGAGCAGTCAAGGCACTGATGTCCGCACTACCGCCGTCACCACCTCGACTGGCGCCACGCATCAGTGCGAAGTCGCGACTGAGATTCAGCCGCTCGTCCGCGGTGAGCATCCACTCCTCGGCGCCCGACAGGTTCAGTGCCGCAGTGCCGTGAGGAACCGGTCCACCGCCGTCACGTAGGACAGTCGGCAACTGGAGTGCTTCGGCCACTCGCTTCTGCCAATCGTCTCCGCCGATTTTAGAAATCATGGATTCCCAATTAGGAATTCCCGGAGTCACAGGAAGTTGTGCCTGAATCTCCGCAGTGCTGAAGGTCGGAGTCGCGGCGGCAGCGATGGGTGTCGTCTTCGTTCCCATCAACCCTTCCCAGTCGGTGGTGAACCAATGGGAGTTCGAGATGGACTCGGGTAGCTGTTCGACCAGGGCGCCGGCGATGATGCCACCGACGTCGGAACCGAACTGCTTGAAGCGATCATTGAGCGAGAACGTCTTGCCGTCCTTGGCTTCGGTCGCATCCTTGCGCGCCTGTTCGAGTCGGTTCTGTGCCGAGTACACGGCGATGTCGGCCTTCTCCTTGTCCAGTGATGTGGACGTGGTGTCGGCGTACGTCTTGTCTCGGGACAGTTGGGCGTCGAGTACAGCGATCTCCGCATTGCGGATGCCGATCGCATCCTCGGTCATAGCTCCAGTGAGAGCAGGAGCCGGAGTGATCGACGTTGCCGATCCGGCACCGTCTCGCTTCTGTTCGAGTTCCTTGACCTTCAGTTCTGCGCGTTGAACTTTCAGGTCCGCCTGCTGCCGATCTGCCTCAGTCTTCTTGTCGTTGGCGTAGACGGCATCTCGGTCTTCCTGAGCCTGGATGATTGACACCCTTGCGGACTCGAGCGCGAGCGCGTCCTTCTCGGTCCAGGGATTGCTCGACGCCCCTGCTGTGTACGAGGCTCCACCGGTGAGCGCCATCTGCAGTGCTGGATTGAGCATGGCGTCTGGTAAGTGAAACTGCGCAGGGAACTGACCGTCGTCATATCCGGCCGCATTGCCGCCGAATGTCGATCCGGAGTTGCTGCCACCGTTCTCGACATCGACCCGAGAGCCGTCCTTCAGGAACAAGGTGCCGGCCATATGCTCCTGGCTGACACCGATCCGGAAGTGGCCTTCACTGCCACCGGGCTGCATGCCCTGCAGGTCGCCGCCGAGGATCGAGTACGTCGTCCACAGTCGACGAGGCTGCTGCCCCATGCCCGTTGCGGCGATGTGGGACATGTACATCGAGCAGTCCCACGGCCCGTAGTTGTAGCCGATCCCAGCCTTAGCCCGGGCGTATTCGATCATCCGATCTAGGCCATCGGCGCCGACTGCTCCGCCGTCTGCATACTTGCCGACTTTGCCCTGAGACAACGCTTCCCGGAAGCGGTACACGCCTGCCTGGCCGCCAAGGTTGTCGACATCCTCGGTGGTGAGAACATGCTCACCCGGCATGCCGAGGATCGGTACCGAGTCCTTGCCGGGGATACCGCCCTCGATGGATCCGCCGAGGGCCTTGCCTGCTCCGCCGAACAATCCAAACGGCAACGGGGTCGAATAGGCCGGTGTTGGTGCGTTTCCGATCGGAACCTGCAGGTTGTTAATGCCAGTCTGCAGCGCGTTGATCTTGTTCCAGGCGTCACCGTCGTTGATCTGGATGTATGTGCTCTTGTTCGGGGGAATCAGGTTGAACTGCGTGATCAGCGCCGCTACTGCCTGCTCGGAGTATCCGGCGTGTAGCAATGTCTGGGTGAAGGCGTCGATTTCGCGTTGCGCTGCCGCTTCTGCTGCCGCGGCTGCATCCTCGTGAGACTTACCCTGCTGGATAGCCGATTGATAAGCAGCGTTGGCTACCCCGTCGAAACCCGACATGACATTCTTGAGCTCGGAATAGAGTCGCGATCCCGCTGCCGTCGAGGTGTCGATGTTGCCGGCCGCGTCGACAACGCCGCTTCCAGCCTCACGTGCTGCTTCGCCGAATCCTCGCATTGCATCGTTGATCGCCTGCTGAGCATCCTTGGTGGACAACTGATCCCCACGAAGCTTGGCCAGGCCACCATTGAGAATGTCGATCTTCGAGGCCGCCCCGCCTGTCGATTCGCCGAAGGCTCGCATCGTGCTCGACATCGTGCCGAGAGCTGTGGCTGTACCTGATGCGTCGATGAACCCCGCGGATAAATCGAGACGCCGCTGAGACTCGGCCAGCTTGCGGGCTTCCTCGTCGAGCTTCTTGTAGTCCGCCAACGCGTTTGCCGCTTCGTTGGCCTTGTCCTTCGCGCCGCCGATATTGAAGAGAGATCCCAGGGCTGAGGATGCGAATCCTTCGGACCCCTTGCCTACGCGCTGCTTGTTCACCTCTGCTTCGATCCGAGCCTGGTCTTCGAGAACTCGGAGTGTGGCCTGCATTTCGGAGCGGGATCCTGCGAGGCCCTTCGCCGCTACGCCACCGGATACACCGACTGCTTCGAGGTATTCGACCAGTGAGCGTCCGGTGCCTGCGAGCTTCGAACTCTCCAAGGCGTTAGCTGCTGCCCGTTGCGTAGTGGCATTGAGTGCGCCGTTGGATTCGTAGAGCGCCTTGCCGAGCTCCTCAGCCGATTGCTTGAGCATCCGGTTGTGTTCCGCTGCCTTGCGTTGCGCCGCTGAATAGAGGGAGAACGCCGCGATCGCTGCACCGATGCCGATCATCCATGGACCACCAACGGCGCTCATCAGGTTCGAGCCCATTGTTTTGAGGCCGGTTCCCGCCGCAGCCAACGTGCCGATGGCGGTACCGAATCGCTGAGCTCCCGTCGAGGCAGTCACGAACGACTGACCGATACGCGAGAGGCTTCCCGATCCAGTCGAAAGCACCTGCATCGAACCAGCGAAACGTCCGACGCCTGCGCCAGCTTGCCCGGACAATGTGGTGAAAGCGCGGAAATTTCCACCTGCAGTCTGCAGAGAAGTGCCCAGATTGCGGACCGTTCCGGGAAGGCCCTGGATTCGAGTTCCGAGTCCGTGTGCAGCAGTGGCCATACGGCCCATGTCGCCGACGCCTCGGGCCATGAATGCGCTCGTGGCCATTGACGCGACCTTCAGGGCCACGAGGCCGACTGCAACGGATTGGATAGGGCCTGGGAGAGCTCCGAACGCTCCGACTGCTGTGGCGACCACGCTAACGAGAGGCTGGATTGCGTTGAACGTGGTTGAGATGACCCCCGTTGTGAGGCTGAGGGTTCCCTGCAGGGTGTCGACGACGCTGCCCGATTCCATTGCGCCTTCGGCGATGGACTTGAGTCCGTTGCCGACACTAACACCCATCTCGGCCAGCGAACGCCCCGTGCTGACGACGTTGGTGAATGCACCCTGAAGCATCGGAAGGTCTGTCAGGGATCCACTGATAACTTCGTTGAATCCGGCGACGACACCGTTGGAGTTGTGCATTGCCGCGTCGAACTTGTCGAGTCCGCCGTCGACCAGGTTGACCACAGCAGTTCCGAAGCCTGCGAGCGGTCCGTCGATCAAGTCGTAGAGCTGAAGCTGGAGGCGCTCGGACGTGTTCTGGATACGCTCGAAAACGCCCGGCAAGCCCTGATTCTGGGCAGCGGCAAGCTCAGCGGCAGCGCCTTGACGGCCGATGGCTTCACGCATGACGTTCCAGCCCTCAGAACCCTGCTCTGCAGCAACACCTGAGAGACGCATCGCGTCAGACCCGAACAGGGTCGCCGATGCCTGCTGATAGATCTCTGGCGTCAATTCGCCAGATGCTTCCTTGAGCTGACCGAACAGCGACTCCATGCCGACGAAATTGCCCTGGGCGTCATACACACTCAGGCCGAGAGTTTCCATCGCGGCCTGAGCAGGCTTGCTCGTATCCGTCAAGGACAACAGGGTCGACTTCAGCAGCGTGCCGGCGTCAGAACCAGTGATACCGGCATTCGCGAGAACGCCGAGAGTCGCCGCAGTCTCTTCGATCGAGAGCCCGAACTGATTGGCCACCGCACCGGACTGCTGAAGTCCGGCAGCGATATCCGTGATCTCAGCACTCGAAGCATTGGCCGCGTTCGCCAACACGTCAGCAGCCGTCGCCGCATAGTCAGCATCAAGGCCGAACGCCTGAAGGGCCTGGGACTGAATCGTCGCAGCCTCGGCCGCATCAATCTGTGCAGCAGCCGCCAACTGCAGCGTTCCCTTGGCTGCCTCCATCGACTGATCGACCGAGAAGCCACCCTTGGCAAGCTCCGTCATCGCCGCAGCAGCATCATTCGCCGACGTAGCCGACAACTCGACATCGTTGCCGAGCTCCATTGCCTTCTGCTTGACGACGTCCATCTGTGCCGCGGTCGCACCCGAGACGCCCGACATCGAATTGAGCGTGCGAGTGAACTCGTTACCCAAATCGATGACGGACGCGAAACTTACAGCCGCACCGGTTAACGCAAGGGCGCCGGCAATCTTTCCGGCAAAGTTGGATGCAGCATCGCCGGCACCCTCCAGGCCTTCTTCGAACTGAGAGTTGAACTCCGATAGATCAGCTGCAACCTCGACATCAATTCTTCCGCCTGTCATGGCATTACCTCGCAAACGTCAGGGGTTGATTCTGATGAGAGTTCATGTCAGAACCCCCGCCGGCGGAGGTAGCCTTCAGCCGAGGGCTGGGGAGCAGATGAAGCTCCAGAGCTGTTGTCGCCGAATATCGCGTTCCAGGTGTCTTCGCCATCCGACTCCGAGGGAGCCGCAGACTTCGGCGGGCTGCTGAGCCACGATTGAACTCGGCCGACGGCTTCTCGTAGACCTGGGCATTCGAGCGTGGCATCCGGCCAATCCGCGTAGGTTTCGAACAGACGTTGCACCGAGCTACGGTCAGGGTCCGCCGCCGCAGCGTGTCGGACTCGGTACGGCAACTTGAGCAACGATTCCGGCGCAATCCCGGATGCTGTGAACTCGGGCAATGAGGACGTTCCAGCGAGAAACATCTTCGGCGCGGGCCCGACGTCACGAAGGGCGAGCGAGTACACATTCGGATTGATCGACTTGTACTCGTCCTCGAGTGCAGTCGGTGAGTAAGGATCGATTTCGGCGACCTGGCCGGGCTGGACCAGGGAGCCGATCGTGATGAGAGCCATGTCGCGGTTCCTTCGAGTCAGAGTTCTGCGCCGACGCAAAGCGCGTCGGCTGCTGAGGCGTCATCGGCGCCACCCGCTCCAGATGTGGAGAGGAGTTCCACAACTGGAGCGGGGACGGAATTCGATCGCTCAACGAGCTCGTTCTCGATGAAGTGGTCCACCAGATCGGATGGGCACCACTGCGGCACAGGGGATCCGCGGTACAACATCGCGCCGTCACGTGTCCGAGTTGCGGAGATGTAGACACATGCTGACTTGACGTTGTACTGGTTCATTACGCCGCCTTTCCGGATTCCCTCTGCGCCTGCTGGTATGCGAGGACTGCAGTGCGATCGAACATCCATTGACGCGAGGCGAGTTGGCGGGCGTCGAGCGTCGCAGTCAAGCGTTGTGCCTGTCGCTGCGATATCCGCAAGATCTTCGCCACCTCTCGCGTCCCGATGTTGTCTAGATCCGAGTGTGGTTGAACCGCTATCGATGTCGTGTCGCGTTGTCCGGTTCCGGACATAGCCAGGAGCTCACGTGCAGCGTCGTCGCACGCCCTCAGAAGTGCCGCGATCTCAGGAGGCGGCGCAATCCCTTCGCGCCGATGTGCCGCGATCAGAGACCGGACGGCACGCTGAGTATTCATCACGGCAGAACCTCGCAGAAGGAGACTTGCACCGAGCACCTGGACCGCAGGGGCAGCCTGCGGCCCAGGAGGATTCATCGTTGGGCCTCCCGATCTGTGACGTCTCGGCGCATGTAGTCGAAGGCCGCGGCTTTCACGTTCGAGTCGATAACGTCGACAATTTGGCTCGGAGACTGACCCATGTCGTTCAACTTCCGGACAAGAGGGTCGAAGCCGAAGTGCATTATCAACGCGATCACGTGACTTGCGGTCGCGCTCCACTGCACAGTGCCGACCTTCTTTTCGGCCGCATTCAGGTGCGCGGCCACCTTGTTCGGGTCTTGTGTCGCGTCGAGGATGTCCTGAAACAACTCCCATGCATCGGCCCGAACCTGATCGAAGTTTGTCACGCCATCGGGGAGGCCGTCGTCACCAATGTGGAAGCGAGTGTCGGGCTTGGTGTTGTCAGTCATTTTTCCTACCTTCGGTCGGTTCTTCTGTGGCGTCGACTAGCTGATTTGCCAGTCGAATTGCTTGTCGGGGGGTCAGTACGACGCCGATTCCGGTGCGTCCGAGATCGACACGGATCCGCTTGTTGTTGTTGCGGGCCACAGTGAGCCCACCCTCGACGTCCAAGACGAGCCTTGCCATCAGTCAGCCCGCCTTTGCGATTTCGGGACGGGAGAGCGAGTCAGGGCACTCGGCAGAGTGCACGCACCTCCGGCACAACCCACGCGCATAGTTCTTGTCGTCGCGGGACGCTTTGCCGTCCACAATCTCGTCGAACAACTCGGCATTCGTTCGGCACCTGGCCTCCGGGAGATTGGGCCGGCCGTCAAGAATCTCTGCAAGGAGCGCCAGCTCTCCTGGGTCTTTCCGCGAGCCGGACCGACACCTCGGGGTTTCTTGCTCCGCCATCACGCACCCCGCTCAACGACAGTTGCGACAGACCATTCAGTCGCTATGGACTGCCCCCGCTTGTCGACCTCAGCGCGGACACTGGCCGACTTGACGGTGTCTCGCCCGTACCCGGCTACGAGGCCTGCCGCGTAAACGTCAGCTGCCTTCACCCATCCACCGGTCGATCGCAGCCATCCGGTCAGCCACTCCTCGGCCGAGACGACAGTGTTCTCACCGCCGGCGCCGAGATTCCAAACCGTCACCGACCCCTTGCGGGCAGCGACCGAGATCAGATCTGAGCTCTTCGCGGCCTGCCGAAGGTTGTCGATCTTGTATCCAGCAAACTGACCCGCCTCGTAAACCTTTGCCGACTCGACGGTATCCACGCCGCTATCGAGGATCCTGGAGACGTACGCGTCTATCCATTGACGCGCTGTCTTCTGCGAGGTTTCATCTGGGGCGTCGGTTACAGCATGAAGAGCAGGTAAAGGTACACCCTGTACCGGAGGTACACCGTCTCCTAGCTGCGGTTTTAGACCCTGTACCTCGGTACACCCTGTACTTTCCGGTAAGCGATAACGCGTCCCCCTCTCCACCTCGATCTGGACGACTTGACCGGCGTCTACAAGCTCGGCGAGAGCAGCCCCGCAGTAGTCGCGCAGGTTTGCCTTGAGATTCGTACGAAGCTTGTTGGCAGGAAGCTCACCCTGGCGCTCGAGCCACCGCAGAACCCCTTCCTTTGCACGATCGAGGCGTCGATCTTCCACCACCTCGTCACCCATAGCTCGACCGATCGCGCGGTCGCGAATCTTCCTTCGGTCAGCCTTCTTCGATTCCGCCACCACCCAATCGCGCGTTCGGTTCGACACCTCCATCACCACACCCGACAGTTGCCAATCGAGTTCGGAGACAACACCGCGGTGATGCAGAATCGCGAGGCATGCTGCGACCTTCAGTCGGGTGAGCATGGCGTGTCCGTCGAGCGCATCTTCCTGGCCACGCTGCCGTGCAATGTGCGCGCCGATGATCATCTCGGTGATCTCGGGTGGGCCGTAGACGACCTCAATAACACCGTCGGCGTCCGGTCGCCAGAACGGCAGGCGTGTATTGAGTGGCTCGGGGTCTGGGGTGACGTCGGCGGGCATATCGGGATCTGTGGTGAGGAACCACAGAAACCGCTGCGGCGTTCCACCCGTCGTGTCGTTGAACAGCACCCCAGTGTGGGCAGGCTGTGCGCCGACGCTCATGCACAGCCTGTAGGTGTGCGGAGGGACGATGCGGGTGGTTGCCTCGCTGGAGTTCGCCTGCCCGAGTTGTTCACCCATCGCTGCCGACTTCAGCTGCGCCAACAAGATCGAGCCCTGCCGTGACGCGATGCCAGCAAGGGTGTCGATCTCGGGCACATTGATGATCGCCTTGGTGATCGGTTCGATGCCCTCCTTTTTCGGTGGCACGAATGTTGCAGCGATTCCCTCGCCAGATCCGATCGGGCGCTCGACGATGGGTGCCGGCCATGCGAGGCGGGCTACCTTGTCCGAGATGCCCTTGCCGCCGCCGGATGGAGCGACGAACGCGCACAGCAGGTTCAGTGATGCGCGTCCGCCGATGACGCCAGGCAGCTGGACTTCGGGTCCGGTAGTAGCGGCGACACGGAGTAGGACGCCACCGAAGACGGCCCACTCGGCTGCGTAGCGAGCTCGAGCCCACTGGCGGATGGTCTGCAGTTCAGGTGTGGCGTCGAAGAACTCGTCGATGGTCGGCACGTGCGTTTCGCTCATCGTTCACCTCGCAGTGCTGCGAGACGTTCGGAGTGCTTGCGGCACTTGGAACCGATATCAGTCAGGTAGGGCATGAGTTCCACCTCAGGGAGGGTGTCGGCGAACTCGATCAGGCTCTCTGCGAGCGATCGGTAGCGACGTCGATAAGCTTCGGCCACAACGGCTGCGGCGTACGGGCGGACCATCAGATCGGATGCACCCGAGGTCGTGGCGTCGGCGAGCGCCTTGTTCACCAACTGGCCGCGGTGACCGGAGAGTCCGCCACAGCGCCGGAGTTCGTCGTGGACCACGGTGGTGTTGGCGGCGCTGCCCGACTCCGACAGTCGTTTCATTGCGGCCAGGATTTCTTGCAGGGCTGCCGATTCGAGGTCGTCAGGTTCGATCCACTGCACCGCCGCGGCGACATCTTCTACAGAGGCCCAGAGCAGCGAGCCGATCAACAGCACCTCGGCGGTGGGATTCTGAACGCCCACTGGGCGAATCGTGGGTGTGCTCACGAAACACCGTCTTTCACTGCAGGCTTTGCCGTGCGGCGCCAGACGCGAGCCGGGGAGCCCCAGTCTCCGGGAATTGCTCGGGGTCCGTAGGAGTGAAATTCGACGTATCCTTTGCGATTGAGTTCGCGGATCAGGGCGCCGAGACGTGACGGCTTGTCGTCTGCATAGCCAGGTAGATCTTCCGCGAGCTGCGCGGCGGTGAACTCGGTGCCAGTGGGCATTCCGTCCAACCGTTGCAACGCAAGCGGCCAGAGGTCGGGATGCGCTGCAAGCAACGCATTATCGGGTCCGTAGGGGATAGAATTATGTGAAGGCATTGGGCGTGTCTTTCTCGAGGGTGAAACGGGGCTGATCTTCCGAACTGGAGGGCCAGCCCCGTTTCGTGTGTCAACCAGGAATGCCGCGCCAGGCGTTGGTGACAGATCGAAGATGGTTAGGGTCCGTGGGCTGGATTCGGTTGCATCAGAGTGATTCTCGTACTTCCGCTGCCATGCGAATTTCGGACTCGTCCCGAACGAGGGACTTGACCCGGCTGACGATTGCCCGGTAGTCGGACACGATCTCGTTCACCACTTCCGCGAACGTATCCACGTAGTCCGGCAGGATCGTCAGGTCGAAGAACATGTCTCCGCCGTCCTGCTTCGAGCAGTCGATTTCAATACGAGGGGGGTCGCCGTAGAGATCTCCGTGGTCGTTGGCATCCCAGCGCGACACCTGCGCCGCGAAGGGGGGCTTCACCACCTCCGCAAGAATGGTCCGAGATGCATCGTTGAAACTCAGCGATGACTGAACTTGTTCACTCGTCGGCGCATTCACGATGATCGTCATTTCGGGGCCTGCCCGTCCTCGATCATCTGGAACGCGGCGGCAGTGAGGTCTGCAGCGAGTTGCAAGGCCATCGCCGGCGTGAGGTAGCAGAGTTGCCCTACGATCCGCCAGTCATTGTTGACCTCGCCCACACTCACCAATCGATCAACCGAAGTCTGGTCGCCCCAACGGAATACACCGACCTGAAGTCCGGCCGTCACCCCGTTCTCATGTGCTTCTGCGAGCGGCACCGGAATTGACATCTTGGCGTCCGAAACATCACCTGCGACTGGATGCACGAGCGGAGAAAGACGATCCAGTCGGTCGCTGAGAAAGCTCGAGGCCATCACGCCACCTCCGTGAATCCGGCGCCGTGGCTGAAGCGAACAATGAGTGCGCTGTCGGCAAGTACGGTGGCCAGCTCCTCGGCCTCGTCGAACGAGAGCCGGAGGGACGGGGCCCCAGCTCCGGGAAGCGTTATCTCGATGCCGCCGTTTTCGGTGACGCCGACGGAAACTGCCTGCTTATTGCCGTTCGGATCCCGATGTGAGCCGACTCTCACTAGTGCGGTGAACACATTGGGTTGTACAATGGTGGACATAGAAACTCCTTCTTGATCGGGGGATTTCGTTTCGGCGCTAGCCACATAAGCGGGTGCAACCGCGTGGCTAGCGTTTTCTTTTTTGAATGGATGATGGTCCAGGCGGACTTTGAGCGAGTGGGGCATCAGCTGGGGATGACCCCACCTATCCCCCATCAAGCGACGTCCGCAAACTGAGCATCTTCCCACTGCACAACGTCAGTCAGTTTGTACCGCGCAAACTTTCCGATTTTGGCGAAGCGCGGACCTTTACCCAGGCTTGCCCACTGCGCGAGCGTTCGGACTGGCAACTTCAATCGCACGGCCAACTCCTGTCGAGACAGCCAATAGTCCTCACTGGTGTGCATTCGATCTCCTCATATTGGATATGCCATATGCGCATTTTGAGTATGCATGACAACTGTTGGCACTGCAAGCGACATATCCAGGTTTCGCATACGCTGTCGAAATGGACGCGGAAGATCAGATAGGCAAGCGACTTGCGGAACTCCGCAAGCAGCAGGGATACAGGCAGGAAGACTTCCTTGAACTGCTGCAGGCCCAGGGGCTCGATTGGACACAGGCGACACTTTCGCGAGTAGAAGGCGGCAAGCGTCCGATCAGGCTCACTGAGGCGTTCACCATTTCCGACGCCCTTGGGATCGACCCGAAGGATTTGGGGCCAGATCAGACTGGTATTGGTTACCGCATTGAGGCCCTCAAACTTCAGTTCAACAGACTGAAAGAGAATGCGGCCGAAGCGATTTCGCGAAGAGATAGTACGCGAAACGGCATAGCCGCTTTGCGACTCGGAGAAGCACTACGCAAGGACGACAAGTCAACGTTCACGGCACATGGAACCCCCCACCGGTTCATCTGGCTGTTGTCGGAGTGGGTCAAGCCAGACACGCTGCGTAGCTACCGTGAGGCGCTCAGCTTCCTGGGGATCGACTCCTCATTTGAAGGGCGGTCAGCGGGCAACGAAGAGGAACGAGCTCAATACCTTCGCGACTTCAAGGCTTGGCAGGGCGAGATTCTGCAGGCCAAATTCCCCAACCTCACGTTCACTGGCGACGATTCAGGGTTCTTCTCAGTACCAGGTCTAACGGATTTCTTGGACATCCCGACGGTCGACCAGGGGAATGATCGGCATGGCAGGTAGGCCACCACTTCGCATCGGCCAGCACGGCAAAATCGCGCGCATCCCCCTCGGCGGTGACGCGTACCTAGCCCGCTGCCGCTACCGCGACGATGACGGCATTGTGCGCATAGTCGAGCGGCGCACACCGGTCGACGCTAGGGATCAGCACGGCAAGATCGCCGAAGAAGAACTATTGGATGCACTGGCGGCGCGCCGAGCGCCTTCCGAGGATGAAATCGACTCTGACACCTTGGTTTCCGCGCTCTGTACGACTTACCTTGCACGACTTCAGGAAGAGGGTCGCGCCGCCAACACGATGTCCACCTACGAGTTCGCGCTCGGCAAGCTCAACCTGAAAATCGGCGGCCTCCGCCTGAGTGAGGCATCTGCCGGCCGGATCGACACGGCACTGCGGGCAATGTCGAAGCAACACGGACCGACTATGGCGCGCCAAGCGAAGACTATCCTCCGCGGTGCGTTGGCAATGGCGGTCCTTGTTGGGGCGTTGAGTTCGAACCCGGTCAATGACGTGTCGAGGATCCGGGCCAAGAATCCGCCGGCGGGCGCGAAGGCACTCACAGGCGACCAGCTGGGAACTCTCCTGGTTGCACTCGGAGAGTCGGACTACTGCCAAGCGAACGACCTCGTGGACCCGATCACCCTCTTAATTGCTACAGGGGTGCGGCGTTCCGAGCTGCTGGCGATTCGTCGGCAGGACATCGACCTGGAGTCCGGCACCGTAGCCATTACCGGCAAGGTCGTCAGGGAAAAGGGGGTGGGGCTGAAGCGTGTCGACGAGACGAAGACCGCCGCCGGGCTACGCACCATCCCGCTCCCCCAGTTCGCGATCGAGATGCTGAAGAAGCGAGCGAAGCAACCGCGTTCCGGCACACTCGATGTCATATTCCCTTCGGCTGTCGGCACGTTGCGAGACCCGAACAACTTCGGCAAGCAGTGGCGCAAGGTCCGCGATGATCTCGGGGCGGCTGCCAGTACCTCTCACACGTTCCGTAAGTCGGTGGCCACGCTCATCGACGACGAAGGCCTGTCTGCACGCGTTGGCGCCGACCATCTCGGGCACCGAAACATCTCGATGACTCAGGATAAGTACATGACACGCGGACGCCAGCACTCGGAGGTTGCAAAACTGCTGGACAAAGCGGTCGCCATAAAGGATGAATAAACGATGGATGCCCTTCTTCGATATCCGAAAAAGGGTCTCTGACGTGGGGCGGGCGGGGCTCGAACCCGCGACCAATGGATTATGAGTCCACGGCTCTAACCGACTGAGCTACCGCCCCATCCGGATGCGATGCATCGCGGCGAATCCGAATGTTACCGGCACAT
>Ga0153995_1000066_pt1 | contig 18778 bp, 27 predicted proteins | sample TSNC079MetaG_FD_104678 | JGI IMG/M metagenome (GOLD analysis project Ga0153995, IMG submission 104678) | Attine ant fungus gardens microbial communities from North Carolina, USA - TSNC079 MetaG | ecosystem: Host-associated > Fungi > Mycelium > Unclassified | place: USA: North Carolina, Lumber... | reverse complement strand
TCAATCCGGATTTTGCGTGTTATCCACGTGTTACTAGTCGGCAGGCTATCATTGTTCATTATTCATTCATGTCACACGTTATACCAGGTACAACCCAATGCCTTTGTTCATGCCTTTGTTCATGCCTTTGTTCATTGTTCTTCCAATTATAAACGGCACAGTCACTGCCTCTCCTGCTCCTGAATTTCCCCCAGCCGGTTACTTGATTCGTTGTCGATCGTTCTTTTGCCTCAGGTAGCTGGTCTCCTGAACTGTCCAACCAAGATTTCAACGTTCCAACGATGTTACGATTCACCACTCTCTATGCTGCTATCACCATTACCCTCAGTTTACCATTAACGTTGGCTCATTCCTGTATGTCTTGTGTTTTCTGCTTTCCAAGAAATTGACTAAGTCCCTCCCCCCCCCTCACCAGCTATTTGGCATCCTAGTATGTGGGGTTTCAATGTTACCCAGAACACTTTCCCCTACGATAACCGACCTGTTGCACCACTTCGCAACATGTCGTTCCAAGAATGGTGGTTCCACAATCACCTCTCATACCCACCCAACACAGGTGATTTCTTCGAGCTCCCCGCAGGTGGTAGTGCCACTGCCGAAATTGCTTGTACCAAAGATGCTACTTCTTATTGGAATATCGCTCTTGATGGCGGCCGCAATACTCAGGACAACGACAACGTTTGCCCAGGCTCTCCCACTTTGACGTATCATACCACCGGTATCCAGGATGTGAAAGGATGTGCTCTGGCTATCACGTACAAAGCCAACGTCAGTGACGTGAAACCCCAAGATTTCACAATCTTCAGTGTCAATCAAACATGTGTATGGACAAGATTTACAGAATTCAAAGTACCTCAAAGGATGCCAGCTTGTCCTGAAGGTGGTTGCATCTGTGCCTTCTTCTGGATACACTCGGCTGATGCTGGCGGAGAAGAAAGTGAGTCTAGACCTTGAGGTTCAATTATCGATATCTGATTTATATAGACTACATGAACGGCTTCCGATGCAACGTCACCAATGTCACCTCTACCACATTGCTTGCTAAACCCGAGGTTCCCCGTCGCTGTGGACCAGATCCTGAAAATAATAAGCAGTTCTCTGCTGTTCAAAACTGCACTTATGGCGCCAAGCAGCCACTTTACTGGCTTAATGAGAACAGTAATGTCTTCGAGGGTGAACATGCGCCGCCTTTTTACAATGACCTGTACAATTTCGCCGACGGCTCCCAGGATGACATATTCGAGGACTCTTATACCAGTAAACCAACACCTGGTGTTGCTGCAGCGTTACCGGTGTTTGCAAACGTAGGAATAAGGGGACATATGAATGTGGATGAGGGTGTTCATGATTCTTCTTCGGCTCCATGCAGATCACACAGCAATCAGGGTCCGGTTTCCGATGCGAGTTTTTGGGAAGTAGACTCTAGACTATTCAGGCGATATGTGCCACGGACTTTGACGTACAAGAGTAGGGGGTTGCATATGAAGTAGGCCTATCCTGACTCCGAAGACGGCAGCATGATCCAGGATGGACAATCATGTATTATTAAAGACCCTCGATTGTCTCAGAGTTAGCAAAGAATATCATGCAGTTGCCCAGATGATCGTCACCACAGAAATCTTTACAGTGCTTCTACTTTCGGATATTGAAATTAAGATCAAACAAAAAGGTGAAACAAAACAAAGGTGCGCCTAAATAAATACTATGCCAATATAGTACAATGACCGATGAGAACTGACGACACCTGAACAACGATACAAGCAAATAAAGGATTATATTAGGCTGATCCTTGTTCGAACCAGCCCTCCGCGCCAATTATGCATGCCAGCTGAACGATTGTGTGACCAGTCACCCTGCATCCTAGCAAATGCAGACTGGATATGCTCAGTCATCAGAGCCTTTCGATCCTCCAGTGGTGGTAAGAAAAGTGAATTGACTGGCAAAATGTACTCTGCATCATCATCTGGTGAGCATTCTCGACGTCGTTTCTCTGCTCCTCCGCCATGTCCGCCATGTTTGCGTTTACCGAGGACTGGTGAGGAGTATTCTTCACGTAAGTAAGATTCCTCCAGAGATTTCTTGACAGCTAGTCCAGCAAGTGTGAGGGATCGAACCATTTCGAAGGCAAGGAAGCCGACAATATCTACTGTGTCATCGTTCGCCTTGAGATCCAGTTGTGGAGGAAGATTGAGAAATTCACGAAACCGTTTGGCTGAAAAGGAAAAGTATCACTCCACGGACGAAGAAAATGGACAAAAATTCTTACCTTTGCGATAAGTGAAGGAAGCCTGTCGGCAGTCAGAATAGTGTTGATATTCCTCCCGAGTCATTTGTCGTGTTGCATCATCAGCTTCCTGAAAGGCTAATTGAACATATTGAAAAGGAATGGCCTGTAAGACTCACTTTAAGACGCTGTACTGAAGCCTCGTGGGCTTCAATGTCATCTTCATCCTCCTCGTCATCGGATTGATGGCCACTCTGTCTAAGAGCTTCAGAGTACACGGTCATGATTTCCCAGGGAAGTTTAATAGTAATTTTCTGTGCCTTGGCAGTCAATTTATCTATAGGTACCTTAACAAGAATATTCGACAAAGCTGAAAGGATACACACCATCAGCACCATCTTCAAGAGCCTCGACTTCAACTCCACCTCCACCATCACCTCCACTATCTTTTGCATGTTTTCGGACATCCTTCCAAGAAAGATAGGTTCTTAATCGATTGACTTTGCTTCTGTCATGTCTGATGAGAAAAATGAGATCCTCTGCCGAAAGATAACGTGCACCGCGCCGAGTTGCTAGCGCTCGTGCTTGAACAATCTAAGCCAAGAGGACTGTTGAACAAATAAGATAGCCTTCAATCAGCCACATCTAGGCGCACTAGTTCTATGAGTTGGCTCCTGACAATGTCTTCAACGAGATTAACAGTCTCTGGTATCGGCTCTTGGACTTCGCCAAAAACAAACATCTGTAGAATAATAAACACATGTACTTTACAACGATTTTTTTTCGGAAAAAAACCATTTGAGATATTTCCTGGGTATATTTGTATTCCTTAGTGGCCATATTGAAATTGCTGCTTGTATCGCCTTTTTTGCTCGTAGACATGGAAAGCGATGAAGACCGTGATGAACTCACGTGATTTCAAACTCCGCCATGGAACATATAAACCGCACTTTTTTTCACGCGTCGTACCCTTCGCATGTCTATTTTTGCTCTTCGTCGCCTGGCTAACATAGCTAGGAGCCAGCCATGGCAATCTGGAAGATTACAGATGGTGGCGCAACCCACGTTTTCTAGGTTTAATTCGACAGTCGCACCCCCCAAACCTAACAACGAGGCGAAAAACGCGACTGAGGTACCCCCTGTGGATGCCTCAGAGAACGGTCTCATTGGTGGCACTGACTGGTCAAAGAGTTTCCATGGGCTCTCAGCTGAACCCTTTTCTGACAATATTCGGCAAATTTTGCAAGGTCCTGTAGACCCTCAAGATGTTGAATGTAAACCGGGTATGTTACACCCCTTCTCTAGTCATGCTTCGAAACTCAATCTGGTAGATGGTCTCATCTATCTTCCTGAGATCAAATATCGTCGAATTTTGAACAAAGCATTCGGTCCAGGTGGATGGGGACTAGCTCCTCGAAGTGAGACTAATGTCAGCCCTAAGATTGTTAGTCGAGAGTATGCACTTGTTTGTCTTGGAAGGTTAGTTTGTTGAAGATTTTTTCTTGATTGCCACTGAAAAAGGAGCCAGACTTGTCGCTGTTGCTCGCGGAGAGCAGGAATATTTTGATCCTTCTGGGATTGCTACTGCCACTGAGGCATGCAAGAGTAACGCGTTGATGAGGTGTTGCAAGGATTTGGGTATCGCAAGTGAACTTTGGTCAATAATATCATAATGTTGGATTTTGTGATTTTTGCTCAAACTGTCATTTAGGGATCCACGTTTCATCCGTGAATTTAAAGCCAAATACTGCTTGGAAGTGTTTGCGGAACATGTCCCGACAAAGAAGAAGTCCGTATTATATTGATTGCTCACATGAATTGAGAGTTGACATCGCTTTTTTATAGGAGAAAGCTCTGGCGGCGAAGGGATCAGGGTAAATTTGAATACCCCTACCAGGAATAGTCTGCTGCCAAATGTATTTCCTATATCTTGGAATTCAAGTACATATTACTTGCTCTGACACCTACTTGATTGACTGATTATACTTTTTTATCTTCATGTCTGGTTTTCATCGTACGCTAGTGTACTCGGTGATGAAGTAGAATCTTTTTTGGCTCTAGTTAGCCTTGTTCTGTGATTGAGTGTCGCCGACTGTACATAGTCATGAAGGCTGCCGACAATAAAAATCTTTGTTTTTTTTCCGTACAATGTCCAGAGATAGGAGACTATAGAGTCATTAGAAAAGCAAAGATGCAGCTATGTCGACATTTCCTCCTGCAGCTCCCAGTGCTCTGATGGCGTCGTCTCTTGATACACCCAACCCCATCAACATCTGTATAGAACTCTCAGGAAAGTGGCTGGATGTATTTGAGCTCGCCGGCTGAGTGGCAAGCCTGGTTCTAGGAACGGAGCCAAGAGTTTGTCCAGTGCCCGGGAAGCCTCCACCGGAAGGTAGATGATCTGGAATGCGACTCCCTGCTGCGTTTGTGAATGGCTCAGAACCGGGGGGGACTTCAGGAAAGCGCGCTTTATCGGGCAATTCATGCTCAGAAAGGAATTGAACCTCACGACCTTGAATACGGAGTACACCCTTCTGAAGGTCGATGCATGCTTGGTGTGTCTTCAGCATATCCAAACCAAAGAGAAGATCAACATCTCGACCCTGCGAGGTTCCAGACATGAGATGGCAAAAAGATGATTCGGTGACACGATGTACATACTTCCATGATTGTGAAAGAACACGGCAGATAGAGATCGGCCAATTTGAGCTGTGCACTGTGCACTCGACCGAGAATTTTGGCTGTTCCGACTCCGCGTGCGATACCAGCAAATCGTTTGTCAACGAGACGCATGATTCTAAAAAGTGGAAAGACAGACAGAGATAGGGTTGCCCAGATATACAAAATCAATGACAGAACATACCCACAGGCCTCTGCACACCCCGGACTCACTGGGATACGATGATTAAGGCAAATGGCCAGACAAGAAGGAGATCTGCTTACTGATTGTCTGCTGGGCACCACTATCTACAAATGCCTTGACGGAATATGAGTTGACTTCGACAGGAATGCTTGAATCACATTGACACAAAGTTCTGTAAAAAACAAAAAGGACAGCAAGATCCAACTCACTAGAGCATCGTGACCCTTCCGAAGCTTTCAGGAGAGAACTCAAGTGCATGCTCCATATTCTCTAACACAGCCTGTTGCCTGATATGTTCCTCTATTTTTTGTTGTGCTTCGACATCAAATGGATCAAGATTCAAACGTTCGATTTCCCGTTGACGTTGCATTTCCGCTTCTTGTTGACGTTCGGCCGTTTGACGGAGGAGTTGGGCAAACCGCGGAGCGTTTGTCTGTGCAGCCTCTGCTAATTCCGGCTGTACCTACCGTTCAATGGATTTAAAATATTCCTGGGGAAGCAGGAATAGAAGCACACCTGTTGAAGTTGATTCATGAGATCTGGATTTCCTAGCAGTTGTAATCGCATCATTTCAGCATCTTGTTCAATAGTCCTGGTTGAACAGATAAGATTCGACATATTAGCCATCAATGAATGAGGTTGTAAATCAGATAGTATCGACATACCTTCCACCGACATTCGCCCCCTTCCGACGCAGAACAAGCGTCGTATCGTCAGGGATGCCATATTCTTGCATTGTCTTCTTGGGATCTGTGAGTTCTTTGTCTCCATAGTGTATCCCTTGTTCAGATATTGGCACTCCTGACTGAAGACCCGATCATACCATCAAGTATTTCATGCGATTAGATAGAATATGAATAAGTGTGGATATGGATGCGTTAGTCGAAAACTATACAGTTAAGCGAAGGAGAGGAACGCGCCTCAGCCTCAAGTAAGGCCATGACGTTCTCAAGCTCCATCTCAGGGTCTATCTCGACAGTAAACGTTTGACCGAAATCATTGGCAAATGTTAACTTCATTCTGACTGATTCTGAAAACCGTATAAGTAGCTGAATGGGAAACCTGAGAACTCTAAAAAAAGTAGGGCGTCAGTAAAACGAGATTGCGTTATTGTTCTCGAAAGATCGGTCGTATTCTCGCAAACCAGACCCGGTTAATTGGGTCTTTGTATGGATGGAGTAGTGCGATGGGGAAATTTCATTTGATCCCATCAGTCCCTCAAAGATCATCTCGAGCGTCTCTATGATATTGAACATTCTGAAGTGGGATACAAAGCCCATCTAACCCAAGTCTGATATACTCATGCCAGATTATCAGAAAATACGGCGCCAGTGATAACCCATCAATGACGATGGTGAGGAAATGCCTTGATATCGATAGCGTAGAATTTGTGAATGTTGCTCGATATCTTAAAGGAGCCTAAGAGTGCTGTTACTAGTGCGATTGCGTGATGCCGGATGAACGAATCTAAATCTAGACGTCAGCGTTCCTGTAGGATGGAAGCTGATTAACATACAACTGTGAAGTTCCTGGAAGGCTCCGTATGTTTGTAGTATTTGACATAAGTGCGCTCTCAAGAGCAGATGTTGATAAACTTTCATCTATGGCTGCCAATTTATATACGAAAATCTCCACCAAAGAGAAGCTGACTTACCACTCAAATCACTAAAACTCGAGGTCTCAGAATGACCACTTCCATGATCACCAGTCAATTGGGAATATCTCCTATTATGCGAATGGCTCATCGCACTCCTTGAGGAGACTGGTACAGGACTAACAGAACTCGTATTTGACCTGCGATGGCCGAAATGCATAGGTGATTGTGGTTGTGAATCTGTTGCTGGGGAAGGAACATCCGCAATTGAACCTTGTGGGGAGCTGGTACTCGAAAGACTCTGATTGTCACTCCGGCTTGATAGTGAGTCACCTCTGAAGCTGTTGGTAGCGGAATTTGGGTTGGTTGAAATAGGTGAAATATCCCCATTCCCTCGTTCAATGTCACGTTTGGAACGAATAATCCCAAGCGTATCGTTCGTTATGAGCCGTGACAGTTGCTCGAGTTTTAGATTAAGAGCTTCCTGTTCTTCTGCCCTTCGCTCGGCTTCTTCCTCTTTCAGCGCTGCCTCGTCGTCCTCTGATAGATTGTCCGAGTCTTCAGATAGGGGAGACTGTGGACAGAGGGGCACTGACTGCTGTCTGAGATCCTGGACAGTTAGTGTAGAAGACGATGCGGCTTTCTGTGGTCTCTGAGCATTGCTAACGAGTGAATTAAGTCGTACCCTAAGATTGCGAGGGGTGAGGTTTGAAGTGGATATCCCTGAACTGGAAACTCCAGTTTGAATAGTCAGCGAGGGCCGCTCGACTTGCGTTGTTGACTCAAATTTCGGATTTGTAGCTATTGCAGGAGAAGGGCTTAAAGCGCCTTGAATGTCCTTGAGACCACGAATATCTTGCTGGAATCTGGCATTAACACGGTAAAGCAAATATGGTAACGGAACTTCAAGATGAGCTGCCAGTCCTTTCCCTATGCGTTTGTGTTATACTCAGTTCAAACGTGAATATGAGACGCACAATCGGCACCCCCACTGTCACTGGAACGCGATTTCTCTATGACTCGCCACAAAATGTCAGCCTTCTCTGATGTCCACTCTATCTGAGGAAATTTACTGGCAAGTAAAATCGGAAGGTAGTGCTACGCACATGCGGTGGGTCTGGTTCAGCACCCTCGGGCCTATCCCAGGGCAAGCGTACGATAACACGGACAGAGGGTGTATTTACAGGCATGACGGTCAAGGCCAAGATTGCCAGGGCCGCAAGCCGATCATTCTTCGGATCCCAAAGTTGTTCGTCTCGATATGGATTGTCCAAGTGACGCGGACAAAGACTATGCACAAGAGCTCCGTGAGTTCATTGCAGAACTCTACCAGCGCCCAGGGTGCGAGGCAGTCGCTTTGGAGATAGAGGGTGAGGACGCAAGTAACTCTTGGTATGTTGACGTCAGGGTGTTGAAACCCGACATACAATAGTCCTACAGTCGATCTATGACCAGGATGCAGTACGCGTTTGGCATTCAACGTTAGATGGCACTAGAGACAACAAACAGGGGATCATCCGGTATGCCTTGACGCTGAAGTGAGCCAATTTTTTTCTGATCCTCTGGGCAACTGATGATGAATACAGTCTACCCTCTTACGACGACGTTGCCATTAGATTTTTGGTCTCTCTTCCTGCCACATACCCTATTTCCTCGCCACCACAACTGCAGCTTCTCTCACGATACATTGGCGCCTTCGGAGCGGATGCAGGCCTTTTTGGGTCAATACTCCGTACATTCATTTCTACCAATGGCGTCGAGTTCACACCGGAAACCGTCTGCGTGTTCGACGGTGTACAGAATGCATTGGAACAATGTAATGTATGGTACAAAGAACGGCTGATGGAAGAGAAAACGAAAGATATCATCCGAGGAGAAGAGAAAGAAATTCGTGTGGCACAGGTAGAAGAAGCTATTGTCAGCCCCAGCTCAAAGGATCTCCCCAAGCACATGGAACGGGACATCAGATCGCAGAATGAAATGCCACTTAGAATAAACTTCTTCACCGCAGAACCAATCATCGACAGAAAGAGCACTTTTATTGGACGGGCATGTCGAGTATCTGATCCTTCCGAGGTACGGCTGCTTCGCATAACGACAGATTCCGGTTCGAGGCATATCGAATAGGTGCCACAACTTCTTACATATCTGATGTCCGACCGGCGAATAGCCCGGGCTGCTCATCCCATCATCAATGCATGGCGCTGTCAAGTCGGTACAGTACTCCACCAAGGTAAGTACCATGTTTTCCTCACGACATCTACTGATGGATATACCGTTAGATAACAATGACGATGGGGAGACAGCTGCGGGCAACCGCCTTGCACATCTGCTACAAATCCTGGTTAGTGTTATCCTGTCGGTCTCGATGCCAACGCTAACTATCTTGCAGGAGGTCAATAATGTACTGGTAGTTGTAACACGGTATTTTGGAGGTATCCAACTCGGAGCAGATCGGTTCAAACATATCAACCAAGCTGCACGTAGTGCACTTGAACTTGGTGGATTTTTAAATTCCGGAGGTGATAAAAAAAGAAGGCACTGATGTATTGTAGTATTTACTCTAGAACAGCCTACCGGCAACTGCGGGCCGCCGGACGTGAGAGAGATTGATAATAAGAAAGATTCGCTAAAGATTCGCTGCAACGAAGCGGCTATGAGATTATGAAACTGTCGTTTTTGTCTTTGCGGCTGCTATATAGTCGTCCTTTTCCCAGCTCCCCCCAAACTTTCCGTCCCCACATTTTCTCCCGTATGGCCAGCTCTCACCCACAATTCGTATGTCTATTCTTTGTCCATTTACTCTCGCTCACCTTGTTCTAGAGCAGTTTCCAAGACCCATCTCTCGTCAGGTTTCAAGGATATATCAACGGACAATGGGTTGACGCGAAGAGCGGAGAGACAATTAGCGTTACTAGTTTGTCTCTTTCCGCATGCCTATTATCGAGCGCTGAGTCTCTTTTGCAGACCCTGCAACGAACGAGGAGCTAGGAACGGTTCCAGACATGAGTATAGCAGAAACAAAAGAAGCTATCGAGGCTGCAGCTGCGGCGTTTCCATCCTGGAGCAGGACATCGGCGAAGGTATCTTTGCAAACTGATTTCTTTCTGCATAACCCTTGTTGAATCGGGTCAATCATAGCATCGCCACGACATTCTCGTCAGGTTCTTCCAACTGATGCATCAGCACCATGAGGACCTTGGTCGTCTTATTGTGGGTCCGCTCTGTTAAATTGTCTGACGTCATTCTGAAACGCGTATCTATTACTTCAGACGCTTGAAAACGGCAAGCCTTTGGCAGACGGAAAGGTATAGTACGACCATTCTTGATTGATTTGTGCGACATGCGAAGAATTGCTATTGCAGGGTGAGAATATTTACAGTGCTTCTTTTCTTGAGGTAGGTCGTTTGTGCTCAAATTTAGTAATGTGCTCCCTTTGACTTGTATCAAATAGTGGTTTGGTGGGTTTGAAGGGCCGCTTTTACAACTCATAATCTCACACTAGTGTAGCCGAGGAGGCAGTACGCACATATGGAGGTAAACATTGACCAGTTTCCTTGTTCCGCGCTCTGTTTATCTTCTTATCCCAGAACATATTCCCAGCTCCATCCCCGGTTCAAGGAACATAGTTGTCAAGCAGCCAATCGGCGTTGTGTGAATTCATATTCCTTCTCACTCATCCCACGGATCATTCATCTTTGGAGCTCAGGTCAATTTTTACCCCATGGAACTTTCCTTCTGCGATGATTACGAGAAAGCTTGGCGCAGCTCTTGCCGCAGGTTGTACTGCTGTCATCAAGCCTCCTCCGGAAACACCTTTTTCTTCCTTGGCTCTGGCTGAGGCATGCTGTTATCTAATTGCACCTGACCCATTACTGATTGCTTTCATAGCTCAGCCGAAGAGCCGGGGTTCCTGATGGTGTCATCAATGTCGTTCCAACGTTTAAATATGTCTCAGAAGTTGGCAAAGAAATGTGCCAGAACAAGATTGTGAAGAAAGTCAGCTTCACTGGATCAACAAATGTTGCCAAATTACTTTATAACCTCTCCTCAACAACTTTGAAGAAGTAAATTATTATCTTCGTTAAGGTTCGTTTGAGTGAGAGTTGATATCATCGTCAGGGTGTCTTTGGAAGCTGGGGGAAATGCCCCTTTCATTGTCTTTGACGATGCGAACATTGACGAAGCCATCGAAGGTAAACTCTTTTAATTAAGATTCTGTCCGATCTTAACATGATCTACTAGCTGCTCTCGTTTGTAAATTCCGAAGTAGCGGTCAAACCTGCGTTTGTGCCAACAGGATCTTCGTCCAATCCTCTGTATATGCAGATTTTGCCTCACGTCTTGCTGATCGCGTTACCAAATTCAAAATCGGTAATGGTCTTGAGGAAGGAGTGCAAGTATCCTTGTTTTTTGCAGTCATTTCTTTTACTTAATAAATCAAAACAGTACTCACGGTCCCCTCATTCACGCACGTGCAGTTGAGAAAGTAATCCGGCACGTTGAAGACGCCGTGAGCAAGGGTGCTCAAATTCTCGTTGGCGGCAGGCACGTACCCAATACATCCTTCTTCCACCCCACCGTCCTCTCCGACGTGCCCAGTGCAGCTGCTTTCAACAATGAAGAAACTTTTGGTCCAGTCGCAGCACTTACTAGATTTGAGACTGAAGAAGAGGTCATTAAATTGGCCAACAGCACCGATGTTGGGCTCGCTGGGTATCTCTTCTCGAGGGACGTCGGTAGAGTGTGGAGGGTTGCTGAGAGACTTGAGGTTGGTATGGTCGCGACGAACGTTGGTCTTCTTTCGCAGGCCGCCATCCCGTTTGGCGGTGTCAAAGAGAGTGGGCTTGGTAGGGAAGGTTCACATGGCATCGAGGAATACATGAACACCAAGCTGATTGTGTTTGGCGGGATTGGAGCATAATGACCATCCGTTTGATATATACTTTGTTTTCTGGGAGCATCCAGAAGAATCCCGATATACATTTTAGGCTTGAATGAATACAGACAACTCTACAATACAAGAGAGGGATATTTCAATTAGTTGATTCATTGCCTTGATGTTGTCTGGCTCTAGGCAGTATGCCAATGGAGACATTCCATTTTTCTAGTATCAGAATTGTACCTATGAAGAGACAGACTAGAAAAAAGACCAACACATGATCAATATTTTTTTGGATTTCTATTCCGCAATAAGCAAGCTACCCAGACAGATATCCGCAATGATATTGATCCTCGCCTCAGGATCCCTCCAAGACTATCAATCACAGGTCCCCAGATCTCCAGAACTGTACGTCAGAGTTTACCAGAACGTGAGTCAATATTCCTTTTCTTCTGGTTCAGTCCAGTAATCATGTGTGGACCAGTAATATTTCAGGCAGTGACCTGCCCCTCGACGTATGCATGCAGTCTCTCTCCTTTGCAGTCCTTCAGCGTACTTCAAAGTATCAAGTTCTCAAAGCATGACTGTGGCATACAACTTTGAGATTTGGGAACTCACCAAGAATGCCTTTTGAAGGTGCCACTGGGTGGCTGTCAAAAGATGGTCCAAGGGGATGACATCCCTTTGATGAGTCACTTTTATTGTCTATCCAAGTCTGAAAGATCGATATAAGTATGACATAGTTAACATGGCCATATCCACATCTCGTATTACGAAGTGAACCCATGGTCATTGCTATAGATACTCGAAGAGACATGCCTACTGGATTACACATCTGGAGTTCCACAATAATCAGTTCTATCACTAGCTTTGGACACTCTTTGGCACATGCTCAGTACAATCAGAAGCTGATGCATATGCTTCTTGGAATTTCCCAAAAGATTTTGTGTACTATTCTATTCTTACATATAACTATACCAAAGTATACAAACCAAGATATATACTAATGACTAACAATCTTTCTCTACTCGCACTTCTGTTATTCGCACATTCGCACTCTGAATCATATATTGGTAATTTCAAATGAATCATAAGTTAGTGAGCATATGGAGCAGAGTGGGAATTGCAGTATTAGTCTTCCTGAGAGTGAGACAATATGTAGAAAAGCCAGACGATCAGGCTTGAGAGGCTTGATTATGCCTGTCATCTTTTCTTTTGCCTTTCCTTAGCGTACGAGGAGTAGCCAAAGGATCGGAAGTCGCAGTACTCAATGCAGAGGATTTGTCTTGAGGCTCTGAAATCGCCTTGGCAGCAGAACTTGTCACCGTCGTGAGGCCAGCAATAGGCTTGGTTGTAGGTGCACCTGGTATGGCAGATCTTGACTGCTTCTTTGAAGGGTGATGTAAAAAATTAATGAGGATAGAACCAATGCCACCAGTGATGATAAAGAGGATCCAACGAGGGACAAGAATCATGGCGTCGTATAACTTTTTGAGATAGGTAGCAAAAATATGCATGACCCATTCGCTAGGGAAAGCGTCAGAAACAAACGAGCGTGGCATGGTAGAGTGAGTATACCGGTCGCCGCCGGGGGCATATCGTGATTCCCATAGAGGAGTCTTTTTCCAACCTTCGTTCAGAAGGAATTCACGGAGTGCATGGTCACGCAGGTATAATTGATGGGGTCTGTAGAAACGCAGGCTATTCCCGCGATCTGTTATGACGACGAGGTAGGGTGCCCTAGGATGATCAGTTTGTGAGCCGATACGCTGTTGTTATGGGGACATGCGCACTGCCAGACATTCCATTTTGTTGTGAGGTAGGTGACATTTAAGTAGTCAATACGGCCCCAGCGGACATTTGGTAGGTCGTTCCCATGGAGGGTCTCGTTATAGGCAGAGTCAAATACTTGGTCCATGTACTTCGAGATACCATCCTGCTGAGCAGCAGTCACAGAACTAGCCATGCGTAAGCCATTTCTGAGAACACATGAGGCCAAGAATCTATACATAATTACTATCCAAACACGATCCTTTACTTGTTCTTCTGTGAGTGGTTCACGAACCACAAGCTCTTGGAAATTGTCGTCTGTGATAAGCGTAATCCGCTCGTCCCAGAGACGTGCTCTGGTCAGTGCGACATGCTCTGTGATATTCACACCCAAGTGTTCCAAAAGAGAGGCTACAGGTGACCATGTAAGAAGGGTATGGAGACTGAACAGTTCTGAAAGGCCTGAGGATGCAGATGAGGTGCCTGGGTGCTCAACTCCAGGGGTATAGACTGGTGCTGGATCGTCCTGAGTGATAGATGCTGGCTGGCCGGGCTGCCAGCCCTGTGACAAATACTGGGCAGAGGTAAGGAGAGCGGTGGCAAGGAAAGGGAGAGGGTGCATGGTGGCCAGAGATGGAACAGGCAGCGTGACTGTATTTATCTTCATCCTGCCACTTGGCTGTAAGTCCAATGTTATATCTCCTCTATATCCTACCCTTCCTTTGCCATGCTCTTGCAGCACCAGAAAATAGTAAGTTGACCATTGGTTTACTGAGTGTATATCATATCGTTGATATTCCATGTCAAGTACCTTCCGCAGCGTCCTTCTATGTGCCGTCAATACCAGGCATCCACCAGGACTCAGATCGACCACTGACCCTATATGCTGGCCATCTCTCCTCAGAGTACAATCTTAAGTTACTGAACTCAGATGAAGTCACTCCACATCTTTTCTTCGTTCTTGTCAAAAACCGGCGCACAGCAGACAAGGAACGAATTGTCTTCTGGCTTAATGTAAGTCCCTCCTGGTTGGAGCATCTCTAACCTTACCTTATTGCCCTCCTCAGGGAGGGCCTGGGTGCTCATCATTTGATGGTCTCATGATGGAGGTTGGTCCGTGGCGAACTGATGGAAAGGGTGGATTTCAGGTCCAAGAAGGCGGATGGGAAGAGTATACCACGATGGTGTTCGGTCCGCCCTCTATCCTCCTTCTCAAACGTATAACTCATGTCTTGATGCAGTCGACCAACCTGCAGGCACAGGGTTCTCTTATACGAGCACAGAGCGCTACGTCCATTCCATGGACGAGGTGATTGTCTTCGTGTTGCTCTATAATCTCTCATCTTACGTACTTTAGGCACAGAAACAGTTCCTCCAATTCCTCCGGCAGTTCTATAACGTATTTCCGGAGTACAAACGGATGGATGTGGGCATTGAAATCTGGACTATTGATCAAATGAATGTGTTAACTCTTCACAGACCTATTTTGCTGGCGAAAGTTTCGCTGGGCAGTGGATACCTTACTTTGGTGTGTTGCCCTCTTTCTATCAAGGTACAGCTCCATTCTCACCTGTCGACACAGCTGATGCCGTACTATCCTCTAACCTTAATGTCCCTCTGAAAGGAATCGCCATTGGTAATGGCTGGATAGACCCCAAAAAGCAATACCCGTCCTACCTCGATTACTCAGTCAAGATGGGCATCCTTCAGGAAAACTCAGCGGTACGTTGCACATTCCTGTTGGCTGTCACTGCCCATTGCAACATTAGATCAAATTTTCATCCATATTGACTAAAAACAGCCTTGGAAGGAAGCCAAAAAAGCCACAGACAAATGTGTAGAGGCGATTGCAAAGGATCCCGATCTAATGGCGGTTGATGAGTGCCAGAATCTGCTTCTAGACGTCACAAAGGTCAGAGCAAGAAAGTGAGCCTATCGGAACCTGTATACTTTTTTGTTTTCCTTTTAACTGAATGGCGTTATAGGCTACACGGAAAAGATATGTGTGTCAATATCTATGACGTGCGATTAGACGACGTGAGTCCCGCATGTGGTATGAATTGGCCACCAGAAATCCATAACATTACAAATTACCTTGGTGTATGTCGTTTTTCGGTGTGTCTCAAAAATTGCTAACATTTTGTAATGAAGCGAGAAGATGTTAAGTCCGCTGTTCATGCGAATGCTCGCCCAGGTAGTTGGGTTGAATGCCGAGGGGACGTCCATCATGCTTTTCAGGAGGCTAAAATGCGGTCTTCAGTTACAGTCCTACCGCGAGTGCTTGAGAAGATACCGGCTTTATTATTCGCTGGAGATCAGGACATCATTTGTAATTACATGGGATTAGAGGCCATGATCAAGGATATGACCTGGAATGGTGGCACTGGATTTGGTGTACGTCAATTACACTTCATTAGTCCTTGCTGCTGCTCATATCAAGACATAGACTGTGCAAACACAATCATGGAGTGTCAATGCTTCACCCACAGGTACATGGGTTGAGTCACGAAACCTCACCTATGTCAAGGTGTGTTCTTATCTAGCCATATCTGCACACAAGGTCATTTCCTCCTAGATTTTCAACGCCTCACATATGGCACCATTTGATTCCCCACATGCAACTCATGACATGATACTCCGATTCATGAAAGTCAATTTCTCGTCTATCATTGATGGATCAGCAAGGATACCCAGTAGTATCGGGTCACAATCAAAGCCAGTCCTCATTGATAAAGAACAAGCAGAGCCTACTACACCTGTCACTCTGCCTTCAAAAACACCAGAACAGAATAAAGCCATGTGGGAAGGTGCGTCAACGTCTTCTGTTTCAGCTGATCTTATCTAATGGTATCTTGGACACCAGCATACTACAACGCAGGATCAGCAGCTCTTGTCCTGCTTCTCGTGTTCCTTGTCATTGGAACATACATTTGGTGCCGAATGCGCCGCACACGCGTGCAGCTATCATCGCATGGCACAGGAGAAAATGACGAGGAGAGTATACCACTTCATGTATCTGAGATGAATGGGCATGGACGGAGGAGTGATGAAGAGGAAAATGGAGATGTAATGAAGCCAAGGAAAGGGAAAGAGAAGGCTGTCGTTTTCGATGTTGGAAGCGACGACGAAGATGGAGAGGAATATAGACAAAGAACATAGAGCTGTATGCTGTTAGCCCCAAAATCTAGCACTTGTGCGTATATGTACTAATACTATGACTATCTATTTGGAAAGATTCAGGACTTCATATTTCAGTGGTAGAAAAAAACACATACAAGATAGATCATATCAACAATTGGAGGAAGAGATATGGGGCAACACCACTACAACAAAGCAAACATGCAATCTTGACGTACCGGGTCGTGCATAGAGGGCTAAGAACCGAGATATAAGATTCCAGGGCAATTGAGAAAACAACGAGCTCAGAAACCATGACCATATCAAAGAATACGAGATTCCAGGATAAAGCAGTCGCAGACATCGAAAAAAGTTAGACTTATCTAACAAGACGACAGGGAGAGAAGGCAAAGAAAGGCAACTGACGAGAGCAAGCAGAATTATTTGGGGTTTTCAATGAACATACTGACTGAGTTCACTATCAGCATTCGTTGCGGTGGTATCTTAGAACAAAATCTAAGACCTTACACAGTAATATCCTAATCACAGCCAGTTCATGTATTACTGAGTCAATGAGGACAAGCATAACAGACCTCATAGTAGCACTGACTTAGAAAAACATATTAAAAATGATTACAAATAGCTAAACAATTGTTTTCGTCATGGTTTCACCCAACCGTCAAAGCCCACTAGTGGCATGTACGGAAGGTACAGGAATATGACGACGCAACCCACAAGCCCCGCAAATGCCCAGCCAATCTACATACAAGCCCCCCAGAAGAGAACGATGCCGAAAGACCTTGATAGGCACTAGCAAAACGTGCAGATCGCTCCATCTCGTGAACGTCGAAATTAACCAACGCCTCGCTCCGCCAACCAGATAGTTTAACGTCACTTTGGAGATCTACATAGACCTCCAAATGTCCTAAGCAACACCACAGGGTGGCATTGAGAGCTAACGCTTCGAAAGGTTGGGTTCGGACACTTAAGGAAAAAAAACGCGAGAGATGCCTTTTAACGCGACGCCTGTCGGAGTTTTAAAAAATTTTGTGCATCACATGACGAACTTTTCCCATAGGAATATCTGCGAAAATCGTATGATTGTTCATGAGGTCTGAGAAATAACTAATCTGTATACCTCTATGACTCGTTTTTCTCGGTAACTCGTGTGTCATTAACAAACAGGTGATGTTTGTCGAAACCTGGGTCTTTGATTACTTAATCACATCTATATAAATCAATCTAAATAAAAACCGTGCAATTCCTTGTCTATCATGGTAAGATTTCTGTCTATATGTGATTATTTATTCATCAGTATATAGCCTCTACATACCCAACCGAAAATATATCTTCTTCAAGTCAAGACTCATAAACTTAGTATTCACTTAACACTTCCACCAACAGCAACTCTCGCAAAACTCAAGCAAGAAGTCTACGACGCACTTACTTCTAGTGTTGTGAAACCTGTGACGCGTTTCAAGGATTCAAATAGTATGGACGAGGATATTGATGAGCCCATTCGATATATGGATACAGGATTGCCAGCAACCGAGGCAGACGTTGTTCCGCATGTCATGAGCTTGGAAGACTTCGAATTATGCAAGTCGATAAAGGAGAAAGGAAGAATGACTGGTGAATTTCGGGTCATTGATGCCAATGGGACAGAGCTAAAGCAAAGCGGCTTGTCTGGGTGGGAGGTTTTATTTATACAGTTCAGGGATAAGAAATCCGGTGAGTTGACTATCCTTTCATTCACAAGGCGTTTCCGGTCGTCATTGACATTCTTGTATATCAATCCAACGATATTGCACATTTTTTCATATAGGCCTTCTTATGCCTGCTCAATTCACATTGCCGCCTATTGACGACGACGAAGAGGACGCTGTCGCGTCCCAGCGGTTGTCAGTTAGTGGAGGCACCTCAAGTGTAAGCTTAGGCAAGCGCAAAGCTCGCGAATAAAATTGAGTGGAGTATAGTATAGCCCGGTGTCTATCATCGTCGGATACTCATCGGATTTCAGGATTTCTGCAATTTCGCCAACCTTGAGGTGTCAACGGTAACAGTGCGGCTGAAATACGTCGGCCTTCTTCTGTTAGGAGATTGTATGTTGAACAAGCATTTCGCTGTGGATTCTGTGAGTCTGAGCGTTGAATAATTAGAACTAGATTACCGTATCCATGACGTCAAGCTGGATCCCCAGGCTGGTCAAATACGAACGTATGGCTGAAGGTGGCTGGACTAGCATTCTTCCTGTACCGAAAAGCAGAATTTCTGCGAAGAATGAAGGTCAATGACAATCATACATGTATGAAATATGTTGATACCTGG
>Ga0153995_1000064_pt1 | contig 19187 bp, 24 predicted proteins | sample TSNC079MetaG_FD_104678 | JGI IMG/M metagenome (GOLD analysis project Ga0153995, IMG submission 104678) | Attine ant fungus gardens microbial communities from North Carolina, USA - TSNC079 MetaG | ecosystem: Host-associated > Fungi > Mycelium > Unclassified | place: USA: North Carolina, Lumber... | reverse complement strand
CAGTATTATTCTCAAAAGATGGCTAACATTTCAGCAGGAAACAAGCGTTCCTGGGAGGGCAATGGTTCAACTGATCTGGTAGCGAAGCGGTACAGACATAGAGATGATTATGCCAGAGACTGGCGGGATGTCCACCTAAAGTCTCCTGTACACTATTCAGACAGGAAGAGAGACAGTCCTGATGGCCGGAGGGACTATAGACGTGAAAGTCCTCGCCGGCGACGCAGCAGAGAAAGAGACCACAAGCGCAGAGACTACTCTCGTGATAGAGTCAGACGTAATGATAGAAGTGATAGAAGGCGTAGTGCATCTCCTCGCATAACTGCTCATATACGTCCACCAGTAGATGACGAGCGCGAGGAAGGAGAGTGAGTGTTGGAGAACTTGGTTACTTCCGCATATATTCACTAGTCATTCGTAGAATCAGTCCTCCGCCAGATCGCACTAAACCAGAAAAATCTGCGCAAAAAGAGGATCCCCCAAAGAAGCCAGTGCCAGCACCCGACATAGAGCTGGAAATCCCCTCTACGCCACCCCCAGTTGAAGATGTGATTGCTTCTCGGAGAGCCAAGCGACAGGCTATACTGGCCAAATATTCAGGGCAGGATGCCAGTCCCATCTCCCTACCAATGTCAAATTCTGTCGAACCTGCACCTGAGTTACCTGTCTCTGTCCAGCTCAAAGAGTCAGAAACGACCCCTACTAACAGTAAGATCTATATGATATTCGTTGTGCACGCTTGAATCTCATCTGAAACTCGAGGAAAACGCGATTCGTTGTCTCGCTCGCCGGAGCCGTCCGACTTTGCTCTTGCAAAGGCAGAGGATGATGTCGCTCAAGTCGCTGATCATACTGCAGTTGATGTTGATACTGACAATCAGGATCAGATTCTCGCAGCTGATTATGACCCTAGCTTAGACCGTCGGGAGGACGAGCAGAAGCGTATTGGAAATGTGGTGGCGGGTCTGGACCCGCGAACAAATGACGAAGTGGAGGAAGTAGAAGAAGTAGAGGAGGAGGAAGATCTGGACGATATGTTCGCCGTAACTACAGGAAAGAAGTCTAAGAAGATTGTAAAGAAGGTTGTGGTTAGTGCTGTTCTCTTTCCTGACTCCAAATTTGCCGCTTATATGCAATTTATAGCAGAAGAAGATTGTGCCTGCCCTCATAACAACTACAACGCTAGACTCTGCTTCAGACCCGGAGGGTTACTATAGCATCATTCTCGGTGAACAATTAGACAATGGGCGATATCAAGTATTCTCTTCTCTTGGGAAGGGCATGTTTGCGAACGTCGTACGTTCTAGGGTTCTTTGCTCTGGAGAGTCTTCATCAGCAGGTGAAGTCGCAATAAAGATTGTGCGATGCCAAGAATCTATGTATGTCTTCTATTCAGTGAGCCTTTTGCGAAGCTAACATCGCTTCACAGGTATAAAGCTGGACAAAAGGAAATACAAATTTTGCAGAAAATACGACAAGCAGATCCTGAAGATAAGAAACATATTGTTAGACTGGAAAGGACATTTGAGCATCGTGGCCATCTCTGTCTCGTTTTTGAATCTCTCAGGTGCGTTCTCTCGTCTTGAGGGTTCACCAGTGCTGATGGAGTTCTTCAGCATGAACTTGCGTGATGTTGTGAAAAGGTTTGGGAAAGACGTAGGACTAAACATACGTGCTGTTCGTGCATATGCTCATCAGCTTTTCTTGGCTTTGAGTTTGTTGAGAAAGTTGAATATCATACATGCGGATATCAAACCTGATAATATACTCGTGAGTTCTATAACTTCGCTCCTGTTACTGCTCGCTGTAGAATTCTTGTTTCGCTGACTTTACTGATATAGGTAAATGAACAAAAAACACTCGTCAAACTTTGTGACCTTGGATCAGCGTCCGATGCGGCAGAGAATGAGATCACCCCGTACCTCGTGAGTCGATTTTACCGCGCACCGGAAATCAGTATGTCCTCTGCTTTTCTTAATGCTCTCATCTCATACCATTCATTCCCAGTCCTCGGTGTCCCTTACGATGCGGCCCTTGATATCTGGTCCATTGGGTGTACACTCTACGAACTCTATACAGGCAAAATTTTGTTGCCCGGGAGAAGTAATAATCAGATGTTGCTGTTGATGATGGAATTGAGAGGCCGGTTTAACTCCAAGATGATCAAGAAGGCGAAATTTGGGGATGTGTACTTTGATGAGATGGGAGGATTCTTGAGTGTGGAGAGGGGCGCTGCCGGAGGAGGAGTAAGTGTCACTTGTTACAGATTCATGATTTTCCCGCCTAATTGCATTTCGGATAGGATGTTGTGAGGAATGTTCATATATTGAAGCCGACGAGGGATTTGCGTGCGAGGTTGATGCCAAGAGGAATCAAAGGAAGCGATGAGGAGATGAAGATGTTGAATAGTTTTGTGGATTTGTTGGACAAGTGTCTTGTACTTGATCCTGGACGTAGGATTCAGCCTAAGGAGGCCTTAGCTCATCCTTTCATTCGCGGTGTTTAGGATGATTACCAGGAGATTGTGCTTCTGTTACATGCTTCTCATGCTTACGATACTTTCACAGATGTTACATTACAATTCATTTCCTTCTTTTAGAGATATGTAGTCAGATAAACTTGCACTAACTATCTGGCCTTGTCGGATGGTAATTTGTCTTGACATCAATAATGACTCCACGGGTTGCCGATTAAGGTTACAATAGTGTGTGACAGTGTCCACAGAATGTCCACGGAATGTCTCCCGTGTCATAAGTCTTACCAATCTGTCTGAGTATAAGTTCTTGCTACAAGTTATACTCCCGTTCGACTTCTTTCGACATAAACTCGCATCCGGCATCTTGTCGCTCGAAGGAAAGTATGCCAATAAGGGAACGATTGAAGAATGTCGCTTCGCAACTTATGGACACTGCGGCCGCTACTAGCCAAGTAAATTTACCGACATTTGATGAATTGCCCAAGTTTAAGAATTTCGCGGGGTGTGCTTGGGGTATCTGGGGGGAGAAAGATGAGTTGGGAACAGTTAATTTGTTGACGGACGAGGTTGTTGCCAGGACTGCGAAGGAGGAGATCAGAAGTGGGAGAAGGGTCAGCTTGAATTGGTAGGTTATATTTCATACCAACGTTGACGTTAAGAGAATAGTTTTAATCAATGAACCGCATTGTGAAGGCCGTTGAATTTCCCGTCGAAGCCGATGTTTGGGAGGAGGCCACCTGAAGTGAACATGCTTGTAAAACGGCCGGATGCTGCAGTACGGGACGATGAGTTGTATATCGTGCGTTTACAGTACTTTGGGAATTCTGAATTAAAAGGCTGACGGATAGTCAAATTTGAATTTTAATTTTTGGTGTTTATACATAGAATACGCAATCGGGAACACAGTGGGATGGGTTGAGGCATTTTGGAGTCCTTGAGCACGCGGTGTTTTATAACAATACGCCAGCGAAGAGTCTACCGTTTGGGAAGAATCCGCATCCTGATCCGTCTCAAATTGAAGATAAGCACAAGAAACTGGGTATTCAGAGTACGTTGACCCCCATGTTCGTGTTTGTTATAGCACTCGTGGATACTTAAATCTGTATGTAGACTGGGCTAATCACGGCATCTGCGGACGTGGTGTCCTACTCGACCTTGTTTCCTATTTCGAAAAAAAGAACGGCTCATTGCCTTACGATCCTTGGCAGACATATGGAATTACGGTACCAATGTTGGAACAAGTTGCGAAAGCACAAGGGGTGGAGTTTAGGACAGGAGATGTCTTGTTGCTGAGAGTTGGGTTTATAAGGAAATATATGAGCGAATACACGAAACAAGGAGAGAGAGATGAGTTGGCGGGAAAGCCAGAGACGTTTGCAGGGATTGAACAGAGTGAGGATATGAAGAGGTTTCTTTGGTGAGTTTCTGTCCAGCACTGTTGTCTTCGTTACTGAGATATGGGTTCAGGAATAACCATTTCGCAGCCGTCGCTTCTGATCAGCCGTCTTTGGAAGTAAGTCATCTTCAAACGATTGTGATCTATTGAGAAGTTGAGAAGTTGATGGAATTAACAAGGCGTGGCCTGCGGCTCCTGATACTCACATGCATCAGGTATGAACGTGTATCAACAAACCAGGGTTCTTCTTCTGGACTTACCCACGTCTGTCTTATCCACCAGACAATCCTCGGGTAGGTCAACACTCCACCTCGTGTCCATGGGAATTTTATCTGTTTTCATTCTAGTCTATGGGGAATGCCTATCGGTGAGCTTTTCGACCTCGAGCAGCTGTCCAAGGTTTGTGCAGAGACGGGAAGATACACCTTTTTCTTCTCTTCTTGGCCTCTAAATATGTGCGTCATTCAATCTCATCAACCAGAGGGCTGACCAGAACATCGATGCTCACAGCATTGGGGGCGTGGCGAGCCCTCCTAATGCTGCAGTAGGCCTGTCTTTAGTCTCCTGAGATCATTTAACTTATCTCCTGTCAGGCTATCTTTTAAAGAATGGTATCGTACAGTAAAGTACTTTGTGAATGAATGAAAGATCACTTGATTTGGCAGCCATAATGAGTGTCACGTGGACAATTGTTGGTTGATCGTCCTTGGCCGCTGTGAGTAACATTGACCTCGCCATCGTCTCGCTGTACTCCACGATGAGCAGGAGGGACTCGCGTGCCTCTAATGGTGCGAGACAGACTGATGCACTAGCTGAATACGAGAATCGTACGTTTACCATGCTGCATTGATCTCGCAGCCGCACGCTTACCTTGCGGCGTCTCTTGTCGACAGTCAAGAAGAAATTTCTACTCGCAAATAAACACATCACAAAGTGATTTGTACTATAGGATGAGCTGGGCTTAAGATCGCTGATAGCTCTTTACTAGGCTAAACTCGACACTCAGCGTCCGAATCGAGGAACTTAATGCTGAAATTACGGTCCTTCAGGTAGAGAATCTTCGGCTCCGCCAATCTGAAATCTCGCTTTTTGCACAGCTCAAACGAGAGCGAGAAAAGTCTCGGAAGGTCATGGCAGATACGGAAACCGCGGTATGGTCGTGGTCTATTTCATGTTCTCCGACGACCGAGCTTACTTTTTTTCTTACCATTCTTTCTATTTCAATCTTGCTTCACAGACACTCCAACTCACAAAGCATCTAGCATATCTTCGACACACGTTCAGCATCAGTTTGGAACCTACACCCCCATCGTCACCTGTTTTCCCACCCGCGACGAAACCGCCTACTCAAACGGCGAATGCATGCATACCTGGCTTGCGGATAGCTAAGCCGCCTAATTTCCCTGGAATTAAAGAAGAGGAGGAACCTTTGCCGAGCTCCTCTGATGACGAGCTTGAGGAAAAACCAAACTCTCCCAAACGGAAATCAAAGTCAAAATCACATCATCGTCTTTCGGCTTCCAAACTTCCTCTTCCATTGCGCGCCACCTCCCTGTCTGAACCTATGACACCCCATTTATCTCACATTCATGATAAACAGACAGGTTCGTCTTCGTCTGGGACTACAGCGGTGACGAAGAGAAAGACCTCAAGAAGACAGAGCGGTCTGATGAGCATCGACATGGACAAGTTGGTTCCTCCCCGACCTGCAAGTCCGGCATTTGGATCACCCATACGTTTGGAAGCTGCTCGCGCCGAAGAGGCAGAGGAGATTGCTGTTTTAAGCGGCAATATCGAAGTTGAGGCTGAGCCTGAGCATGGTCAACCACAGAATGATTCTGATCAAACACACACCCCGCACTCTGTGTTCAAGAAGGAAAAGAGGAAACCAGGCAAGTCCAAAGACAAAGATCTATCGCCATCGCCATCGCCATCGCCGCCACATGATATCGATGATGATAAAGGAGCAAGAGAATACACAGTCGAGCCGATGAGATCAAGGGAAAAGCAGAAGGTTAAAGAGGATGATTCAGAAGATCTTCCGTTAGAAGGTACGGAGGGCAAGCCCAGGGATATGACCCGTGCCGTCCTTCAGCCCATTGATTTTAATACTGGTAAGCTGACTTTTTGTTCTTTTTCCGTGTTCGCATTCAGGATATCTCACAACCGCAATCCGGGTGCAACCAAATTCAGTCCGTGATAAAGAGGAAGTCGTTGTTAGTGCACGGACGTTCCTGGTTTCGTCCTCTCCTTCTACTAGCCCCCCACCAGGACCATCTGAGCCAGAACTTGGCTCCGGAGTAAGAGAAAGAAGAATGAGAAAGAGCATAAATTATGCTGAACCTAAACTTAATACGTGTGTTCATACTTCCTGTTCTCTGAGTCAAATCGTTAACTTTGGGAATTCTGTTCATACCCCCTTGTAGTAAAATGCGTAAACCCGACCCTCCTTCTGGAGCTGAGCCTCCTACACGCAAGAAACGATCCTCTGCAGCTGCAGTGATGGTAACGACATATCCTCAAGTCCCTGAACCACTCCTGCACGCTGACCGGGACCCATCCGAGCGCCGGTCGTCAGGTGAATTCTTCTCTCGAAGTATACCGGATAATGTGAACCCCGAAATGTACCCTCTCCCACCATCAAGACCTTCCTCTTCCCTTGGAGGGACGCACCACTCGCTTGATTCTCAAAGTGCTGCCTCACAAGTAGCAACTACAGTGTCACCGTCCTCCACTGGTGCTGCAGTTTCATTAAGACGAAAGAAATCAAAACCGATGGAAATAGATGGTGAAGATGGGGAGAGCGATGGCGCTGATGCTGATGGGGAATACGTACCTCCCAAAGGTTTGAATGCATGGGTGAATATTGAAGGTCGTGGATCAAGAAAGTCGATTAGCGAGAGGCCGAAGAAGAATTTGTTGACAGATGTAGAGGTGATGGCGCGGAGTGAAGCCAGGAGAGACATGGTTGATGAGTCACGGAGACATAGTATGGCTGTGTAGTTAAAATGGGAGAGGACGTGGTGGGGCATGTGTGTGATGGACGGCGCCACAACATGCGGCAATCGAGTCATGGAGTTACGCAAGTTGTACCTTTTTACATCAAAAGTCTCCCCACTTTGAGACTGTAGGCTGCAACGTGCCCAAAGTCGATCCGCCGACCCTGGATCTATCCTATGTATATATACCTTTTCCCTCAACCTCATGTCCTCGCCATATTCCCCTATGGTGGTTACAGTCTGGTCCTCATTCTCGTATCCTAGGACTTTTGCCGACGAAAACTGTGGAGTAGATTTACTGGAAACGCGTCTTGAACGAAGGATGAATGCAATGTCATGACTGTTACGAAAACATTGAAATCATGTAGGATACTTTTTATCGTTTACCATATCTAATATCGATTCAATGCATTGCCACTTATTTCGTTTCTGCCTCCGTTTCCGTTTCCATTGCAGTTCAGTGATATGTATGTCATGCAATCTGTATCGCTCTTGAGTTTTTATATCACCCTTTGTATATAGGCTTAACACTTCCTGGAATGTTGTGATTGATCATAACTTTTTGTTCTGTTATCGGTGGCTTGTGGTTACGATGAGGCTGGTGCTTATGTTTCCCTTATCGTAGAAATGATCAAGAATTATCAAACAGTCGATGTCTGACTGGTGCGTTCAAAAAGAAAGTTTGTAATGAGAGAATTGAGTCTGTCTGTCTGTCGCGATGTTCATAACTGACCAGTCCGGGGGTGGTAGGGGGGGAGGAAACCTTCTGAGGTTGATACTCCGGTGGTTCAGTTTACTTGCTAAAAAGAAAGAAAGAACATCGTGAGAATTCCTGATGTTTTTTTTTGGGTTACTTGGAGTTTTATGATTCAGTATAGCCATGAAGAACAGCCCCCCCCCTTGGTTCGAAAAAAAGACAAATTATGAAACGTCGAGCGTGGACTTATTACAAGTTTCTGTTTCTGATATATATTTTTTCTTTGGAATGTCGTTGCTTTGAGTTCGTGCTTAAAGTATCGTTTGTTTATCCACTTGGGGGATGATACAATGGATAGTGGGTTAAATTTACAAAATTTCTACTCACAAGTTATGTCTATCATAATACTAGAATCCAACAATTCACCAAGAACGCATGCCAAGTCAAGTTAGCCGGAGGAAACACATTCCCTCCCTGAACATGAATTAGAACACTGGTTTGTTTACTTTGTCATAGTACCCGAGGTCTTTTCACCCCTTGCGTACTGCTAGCAACCTTTACCAATAATAGAAACTGTACATACATGAATATCAATACTTCAAAGGGGGCACTACCCCCTGAGTAATCATAAAGATAGAAAAAATCAGGAGGAAAACGGAAAGTCACAGGAAACGAAATCAGTTGAAACATCAGAAGGAAACCTCAGAACCCAGAAACAACTTGATCATAACTAAGATCAGCCTCCATAAACTTATCAAATTCATTCACCTGACCATTAACTTCAGCCTGGAGTTGAGATGCCGAAGGCAATGGATCATTTCCCCAATTCAAATTATCCAACGTCGTATGTCCACTCAAACCCAGATTCGAAGCCAAGTTGATTTCTAGTCCAGGTTTCTGGGTCGACATAGCGCGAGGGTTAAAATCAGGATCAATCGGATGTTGAAGTCGCTCTGGCACAATCTCTGTGATGTTCTCCAAAGTTTGATGTGTTGTTGCTTTACCAAAATTAGAATCAGAATCAGAATCAGAATCAGCGTCAGAGCCAGCTAGCGATGAAAGTGATTTCGCAGGTGAGTTATCGAGGAGATCCAGACCATAGAGATTGTACGTTTTTGCGTCCAACTTTGACATCAACGATTTCGGATCAACTGGAAAATAAAATTGATCTCTTTGTGGAGGAGGGGGATGGACGGGTGTATGTGGTCGTGGCTCATACACTTTCAGCACCTCCTCAATTATCGAAGAAACGTCATCATCTTCCTCCAAGACAGATCCAGCCGTGGGCTGGATAGCTGGTTGTGGATCTACAAAATCACCGTGATCGGCAATATCACTGCTAATTTCGGGTGTCTTGGTCGTCGAGGCTCCTAGTTGTAGGGTAGTCAAAGGCATTTCTGAGACAGGAACGCGGGGTGAATCGGTAGCAGGGTCATCTGGGTCCTTTACCTGTAGTTCTGGGGTAATGATCGATGTCTCAGAGTGGTCTCTCGCATCAGAGGTGTGAATGGAGGATGGAGAATCTATAGGAATTTTTGAAGCACCTTTTCGCGGCGTGTTATGCTTTTGGTGGGGAGACAAAGCAAGAAGTTCTGTGAGTCGTGGGAGATTTCTAACTGTTGATGGAATGACGGGTAGTTCAGCAGCCTCTGGTCGAAGCTGGGGACTGGAGGGATGTCCGATTTCTTCCACTGCCGATCGGGGTCTTTTGGCTACAGGTGGCTCGAGCGACCCGGATCTAGCCCGTTTACGATTAGATGCCACATCGACTTCACGATGAGTTTGATCGGAAGAACCAGCATGGCCCAGAGCCATGGATGATGGTTCGCACGACATGTTTGAATTCAGAATATCATCTTGAGGATTCGGTAACGGAGTAGAAGTCTGGATCTGAGAATCCGGGAATGGAAGAGGTTGCAAGCTCTGCTGAGAAAATCGAGTAAGTTAGATGGCGACGATGAAATGATATCAGGACTCACATTAATGATGGGAGGAAGTGGGTGGACAGTCGCATGAGAGGGTTCATGATCACTGTGGTTAGGGATATGGGAAGTGGAAGGAGGATTTGGATCGGGCGGAAGAGGGGATGTTGAAGAGTTTCTGGACTTTTTTGAACCCTTAATCGAAACGTTAGGCCGTTTCACTACGTTGAAGCCAAACTTGGAACCACTTGAAAGAGGATGAGACATGGAGAAACCAGTCTTGAGACTGGTTTGAGTGACTTTTCTGGAGGGATTGGGATCTCTGTGTGAAAGTGACGATACTCTATGCAGAGTCTGGGATTGGTTGACTGTTGGACCAGGTGACAGAGGTGTGAACTCGGCGGATCTAATCCAACGCTGAACTTTGGAGTTCACATCGTCTTCACCTTTGATTCTACGCTCCAAGTCGTCCCATTCTTCGCTAGTCTTAGGGATGATACAAAGTTGCTTGGGGACTTCTGGGGCTTGCAAATCGAGGTTGACGCCCAGCCAACGGGGACCCCCTCTGGTGCAATGTAGTCGCAGAAGATCTGACACCAATGCCCACCGTCCGTCCGCAACATTTCCGTTAGCTTCAGCAAAAGCTCGCTTGACTTTTGCCGTCCATTTGGAAATTCTTGCTTGAGATGTTGGCGAAAAAGCCGCTGAGGATCCTATTTCCTCCATACTTGCTCTGGCAAGGTGCTCACGTGTCAGACGTTTCAGGTAGGTTGAACAACGTCCAGTTTCGGGTGTCGACGATGCACTGAGCTCGGGGACATGGTGGTATAAGACTGGGGTATAGAGCGTCTTTGTTGTCCTCGAGTCTACTTTATTTCCCAGAATGTTACCAGACATCACAGATGAGTGCAGAGGAGAGACTGTTCACGTGTTCTTTGATCAAACTTCGGTGTTCGGATCCCAATGAGGATCAATGAGGATTGCAGATCTCATTTCAAAATCTGGCATAGATGTTTTAAGAATTCTGCTTTCCTTTCAAGAATCTAGCATTTTCCTAATTTTATTCTAGTTTTCCATCTTCATTAAGTAACTCATGTGCACGCACCTTGTGAATCACGTGCAGGGTCCAATATATCCTCACCTGGGCACTTTTCTCTGGCAAATCATGTCAATACTAACGGATGAACGCTCTCCATTACTTGAAGAGCCACTCAACCACAAGGAATCCCTCCCAGGCCCTCGCGATATTTCCCGTTCCAACCGCTTCGGAATTTTGGCAGGAGTATGGCTGGCAACTTTTCTTTCAGTGAGCCCTCGAGATACTTTCTCTAGAACAAACTTATGTAGCCACGCAGGCATTCAATCGTAAGTGCGCTTTCTCTTTAACTACCCCAGTTGATTACACGACTTTTCAATGTACTCTAGAATCCCTTGTACCAACAAGTACGCTCCAAGTGACTGCATTTATCTTGCCCCCTGACTAAGTTGTATCCCAGTGTTGGCCTCAATATCCTCAGACTTCAACAAATCTAATCAAGCGAGCTGGCTGGGGACTGCGTATGTCTATTTACTAAACCTTGTCTACGATCTGATCAAGTGCGCAGCTACTTACTTGCAACCTGTACTTTCACTCCGCTGTATGGATGTCTGTGTAATGTTCTAGGACGCAGAGGCGCAAATCGTACTGCACTGTTCTTTGCGGCTGCTGGATGCGCGATGTGTGGGTTATCACAGTCCATGGAGATGCTGATTGTTGCACGATTCGTATGCTCTTCGCTACTGCTTACCCCCAGGTTCGCTCATGTAATGGTTCATCGCAGCTCGCAGGCATGGGAGGAGGTGGCTTGCAAACGACGTCTTCGTGAGTGTCTCAGTTCCAGTGCCCCAACCGTCTTCAATTAATCATCCCTCCCAGGATAATCGTCAGTGATATGTATCATATCAGAGTAAGTTCTTCAGACTTACTTTTGAGATAGTGTTAATAGTGTTGATTTGTCACCGTAGAGTCGAGGATTGGCGCAAGGCATAGGCAGTCTTTTCAATGGTGTTCGTCTTTCCTCAGTATAGAGCTACCTCTTGCGGCTAATAGGTAGAATAGTTGGGTTTAGGCTTGGGAGGTCCTTTTGGGGGAATGATTGCTGATTTGTGAGCTCGGTATCTAATGATACTGATGTAGGCTGATTCCCTGTAGACTCGGTTGGAGGGCAGCATTTCTCTTACAAATTCCTGTCTTCCTCCTTTCTTATGCCCTGACTTCACATAATCTCTGCTATGTCACTCCCGTAAGTTTTTGGATTTTTGGTCCCGACACGTTGGCTGATTTCTTCCTTAGGGTAAGGGTAGAACTGCGAAAGAGATTCTGAAGCGAATTGATTATGGTGGTAGTGGAACTTTACTTGGTTGTGTGAGTCAAGGGAATGTTGATTTCACCGTTTGGCTTACATTGTTCGTCTAGGTCGGGTCCATCTTGTTCTACCTCAGTGAACGCTACAACAACAGCTTGCCTGTGAGTCCGTCGATCAAATATTCGCTATACACTACATGCTTAGTATCATTGACAGTGGGACAGTCCAACCGTAATGGGTTCACTCGTCTTTGCTTTTGTCTCGGCAGTTGCCTTCCTGATCATCGAGCTTTTCCTATCCCCAGAGCCAATACTAGCTCCCTACTTACTCAGGCAGAAGATACCCCTTCTGTCGGGTGCATCTAACTTCTTGGTCGCTAACTGTAATTTTGCCATCATTTATTTCTTCCCCTTATGGTTTCAGACTGTACTATTGACGAGTGCATCTACTGCAGGTGAGTCATGCATCCTGTCAATGCCTGACATTTCATGGATACTTGGAAAGGGGCACACCTTCTCCCGAATAGCTTGGCGATGTCTACTGGTTCTGTATTCGCTGGTTGGATGATGCACAAGACAGGAAAGTATAAGATGTTGAATTTGATCTTTGGTATCTTTCCCTTCGTCGGAGCTACCGCGATTTGTTTGATTAATGAAAAGTCGGGGTTCATTCAATCGTGGTTTAGCATCGTAAGTACTCGGATCATACTCTTTGTTTCCGCTTTCTCAAGGATTGACTAGATACCGCTTGGATTTGGTAATGCAGTTGTTCTTCAAACAATGCTCAGTAACTATCTAGACTGCTTTTTATTCTACACTCAGATCTGACAATCATCTCTACACAGTCGCCTTACTTGTGCATCTTCCTGGTATGCTCCTTTGTCGTCTTAGCGAAGAATGCCGACTAATTGAATGGAAGAGAGTCATGTGGCGATCGGGACAGGGTTTAATACGTTCTTCCGCGGAATTGGCGAGTCAAGCTATTTAGTTCAGGTCCAAGTCAGTCATTGACTATTCGATTTCTCAGGCCAAGTGGCTGGTGTTGCTGTTGCATCAGCTATCTATCAATCCAAACTTGATCGTGAGCTCCACTCAAGGATCACAGGACCTGGTGCTGAAGAGGTATTTATCCTTACACTAGCACAAACTTCTAATCGATCATTTCCCACTAGATCATCATCAAGATCAGACATCAAACTAAGCTTGTTGCTTTTCTCCCCCCGGAGCTTCAGCGTCATGCGAGGGATGCCTACAATATTAGTCTGAAGGCTGTGTTTATGTACGCCGCTGTCTCGACCTTTCTTGCCTTCTTTGTTCGCCTGCCTGTAAGCTCCATATCTTTGTTTGAAGCAGAATATTTATCAAACCAACTAGATACCGGCAAAAGATCTTGATTCTCGTCCAGAATCGCCTGAGCCTTCTGAAGCCCGAGGAAATAGGCCAATAGCTCGCGGAGATGATGAGACCCTTCCACCTTCACCAGCATCAGGAGCAGAGGCCGTGAGGTCTGAAGATGTCAGTGAGCTTCCAACACAGATAACTAGGGACCTGCAGTCCAGCCGGAAGGAAAAGAGGAAACGTTCCAGAAGGTTGTCCGGCTTTGAGTCTCAGGATGTTGTTGCAGACCCCGAGACGCTGCCGACGAGGTCGGCAGAGACCTAGATAAGAGAAACATATATCCTCACTAGATCTCTCCCTCCTAAAATATTGGCATCCATTTGAGACGTTTGCTATCTACATAGCTAGATGTTGATGATCCCTATTTACTGTACAATTGCTCCTAATGCACTCAGAAGTCATGAGATTAGTTGTCCAAGTCCTAGAATTAGAAGTTGAATCCTCGAAAATAGTGGTAGAATTGACTTTTGTCCAAGTTGATGATTGCGAAAGCCATGATTGTCTAATCTGATGGTTTGTAGGTGTGGCGACAAGTTGGGTAATAGTAACTGAAACTTGATAACTTGAGTTAAATGATAACTCTCGGGAGGAAGATTCAAAGTTGATCATATTATTCGACAGATATAAAAGCTGGTGAGTTCGTTGAGCATTCATTTCCATTGACAATACCAACTTCAGGTCTCTACAAGAGCAGAGTCCGTACAGAAGGATTGAATCAAGAGTATTCTACCAAAAAGTTCCTATCAAATTTGGTATCGACCACAACATCCAACACGTTATTCGAAGCATCATGGGCGGCAAACGAGTTTCCTAATTGCTTGCCATCAATTGTCATCCGGGTTGGTGCCTCTTGTACATTGAGGAATCGGACGCGAGTGAGCTTCACCCCGGTATCATAGTTGAATGTACCAGACACATTCAACAGACCATCTTTGAACGTCATTTCAACTGAAGTTGCGTAAGGCGGATCAATCAACTCTCCATCATCAATATACAACTTTCCAGACGCAGTGCCATCCCGACCAGGTGCAACGATAAACTCAAAATCTTTCTTCCTCAGCATTGTAGTTGTATTGGCTGACTCAACACGAAGAGGAAGAATAGAACCACCCTTGATGTGAAGAGGGATAGTTGTGAAGTTGACATCATTTAAAGTGACCGTAGACCCAGTACCGTCCACTGGAGTGAAGGTCAAAAAGTCGTAGAAGATATCATTAGCAAGGTAGATATCAACCGACGTCGAGTTTTCTTCCGTGACAGGTGAAACGAGGATAGAATCTCCATAGAAGAATTGGAGGTCGATGGGGAAAGTATTATTGTCTTGGGGATACTTGAACCAAAGAGGATGAAGGACGGGTGTACCATCTGTGTGTGCTTGATGGAAAGCGGTATACATGTAGTCGAGAAGGCGGTAGCTAAACATAGGTAAAACTATGATGCAAACAAAACGTTATGAAGATAACTTACCGGATGTCAATTGCATTTCTTGCGGCTTGTGCAACGCTTTCCCAGGAATAAAACTCTTGGCTAATAGCTGAAATGTCATTGTGCTGCAAACCGTATTAGACGAGTAATTGGAGGATGGGGCTTGCTCACATTGCGCATGAAGGGATAGAATGCACCAAGCATAGCCCATCGAGCACACAGGGTCTCAGTTGTGTTGCCAACTGGGAGTGTGATAGTTAGAAAATATCAGTCAATTATGAGTATGGTGCCTACTAAATCCGCAGACGTCACTTCCGACCATTGGAATTTGGAAGATCGTTGCAAAGTTGAGCATCCCAGCAATAGAAAATCGATATTGTTCCCAAAGGCTGACATTATCTCCGAGCCATTTTCCAACATGAGCACCGGCACCTGCAAATGTCGAGCGAGTGATGATAAGAGGACGCTGCCCCGGCCGACGAGCCAACAGTGCCAGGCGTGTGGCGGCAGACATCATCGTACCATAGAGATTGTGTGTGTTGTATTCTTGAAGGCCATTGGCATGGACCGCATCCGTCTTGCATACGATAAGCATCACTAAGGATGTTGGTTGGATAAAACTTACAGATGCAGTCTTGCTTGAGAGGGGACCTGCTGCGTTGTTGATCGCATAGGGGGGATTAAGGATATCATCACGCTTGTAAAGCGTGGGCCCAGTGTCATTAAAGATAGGGGCATTCGGGTCAGGAGGAGGACTAGTTCTTGCAGGCGGAAGATCTTGTTCAATCGCTTGTTGGAACGGATCGTCACATGGCAGGTTGCAAAACTATGAATATAAAGAGATGGTTAAATTTTGTCGAGGAAAGAGACATATAGTAGGGGTGTAGCAACTTACATTTGAAGGCTCGTTCATGTCGATCCAAGCGCCATCTATATCAATACCCGTCTCAGGATTGTAAAAATCGAAGAATTCATTGTTCCAGTATCTGGGAAGTGGTCGTACTGACACTCAAAGGGTCAGGATATATGATGCTTACTGCGTAGTTTTCGGGTTGAACCAATCTTGATGAGTCCATGAGAACTTAGTCAAGTAATTGAGAGGATAATTTTACCTGGGTACACAGTGACACCTGGGAAGATGTTGTTAATATCACTGGTTGAATCATTTATCATAAACTAACCTGGCCAAACAAGACTCAGGAGATCGCTTCCGTTTTCAGCTTTCAGGTAGATATTAAGGTCTTTACCACGATGATATGCGCTATAGTTCTGATCATCCGGCGTATATGCAACGGCAGGATCAGTCATCAAAACTATGCGACCGTAAGGTATCAAAAATGGTGATTTGATGGCATAGCTCACTATAATGCTGATCATGAGAGTGCAAATAATCAACAATATCACGCATTCTGTTCAGAGGGAAGTATTGAGGATCTGTAGTGAAAATTCGTCGCCTGTCCATGTAGTCTGTCCATCTGTGTCAGACAGGCAAGAATGCGATCAAGATGAAGCCCACCAATGTCTGTCCACATTGTTTCTAGAGGGATATTGGCAGCGGCATATTTCGAGATAACCCCAGCCACATCAATGAAGTCTATCGCATCTTAAATAAGCCGGAAACTCGTGACGAACGAAGACGATGGCATACCTTTGTAACCGAAACGACATTGATGAAAGCCAAATGACCAATAAGGGACTTCTGCTGGCAACCCAACGACTTCAGCGTATTGACGAGCCACGGCACTCGGGTCCGATTCACTACCAGCAAGAAAATAGAAATCCAAGACACCCCCAATGGCATTGTATTCCAAGCTGGTTCCCCCCACATTGGAAAGCTTGATGTCCATTCCATTGGAGTTGAGAAAGAAAACTCCATGTGTCCCAGTGGTCCGATGCTCGAAGTAGATAGGGTGATTCCCATACAAATTGGTACCAACCGGGATACCGGGAGCATCACGAGACCATAGGGTCAGCGTAGTGTTATCTGTAGAAAGGCGGAAGGGGTTAGTGTGCTCGCCGAGGCCGTAGATGTTTGCGTTGTCCGGGAGGTTCGTTTTTACACGGAGGTATTGCTGTTCAAAGATGATAGGATGGGATGCGGTCGAGAAGAGAACTTCATGTGTTGAAGTCCTTACAATTGAAAACGAAAAGGGTGAGGTCGTATAGTTGAATTGAATCTCAGCTGAATGGGGTGATACCGTGCGATGCGAGTTTGGGCGCGAGAAGACAGAATCCGGCACCTCGAACCTCTCAGACTTTTGGTCAACAATCTTCAAATGGATGCGTTCTCCTATGGGTAAAGTTATAGGGAAAATAGAGTGAGGTTGTGCATGTCCATACTTGTTTCATAAACGACACTGAGGGAAAGTCTTTTGAGATCTTCACCATATATATTGCATGCCGAACCAGCGAGAGTCAGATCTGCGGTCAATTTACCACTATCGGTCTTGACGTTAGTAGCACGGTAGCCCGGGCATGCATCCAGCTTCGTTGGGTCGACATTGGCAGCAGAAGATAAAGCAGTCCAAAGGACGAGAATGGCCCAATTCCCTCGAGCCCAAGAATAAAACATGGCGGTGGAACCAGGAGCAGAGACTTTTTATACTCGCAAGTGTATATCAACCTCAATAAGAGGTGTCGGAATTTGAATTCTGTAATCTGCAGTGCCAAGACACATCCGTTAGAAATACTACGTACATTTTAGCCACTGCTTGGTTTGGTATATAATCGGTCTGCGTGGTGCTCCCGCAATAGACTTGTTGTCAATCCTCTTCAATATAAAGTCTACTCTATGTCGTGGTTCAGTATGGCTCGCGAGTATTTTCATTCAACGGACGAGCGAAGGATTGTTGACTTCGATTTCGAACCATAAGATCCATATTTGGTAAGGTCTGTACGACATCACACTTCGTCACCCGTGACTTCGATCTAAAAAATAATGTTGCCAAATAGGGTCCACCTGACCTTCCTCATTGTTTGAGGACACACAGGGGTAAGGGATAAAGATAACTATCCTGGGCTTCTATTCCTGAAGGATATAGTATATACCCTTAGCTCTAGTCTAAGTATATCCTTCACTACTCACTACCTTTTTCTTACATACCTGCATTTCACTCTATAATGTCAATTTTTGATACTACATGTATAGTATTGAAACATCATTTATGTGACTCTCCAAAAGAGATAAGACTTACCTTCAGGAAAACCTTAGAGAATGTAAATCACCATCTTCCAATAACTTATGACATTCAAATGACTTTCAGACTGGCACTTATACTCATATTAAATAGCTACACCAACTCTGATTCTTGTTCTCCAGAACTTGTATTCTGTGTCATGGATACTCTGGAGCTGCCCTCTCAGTCAGTCAAACTACATCCACTAGTTTTCCTCCTAATTTCTTGAACTTTATGTCAGTAGAGGACTAGTTATTAGGAATACCATATCAGTCAAATAAGATAATGGGTACTATATATGTTATGGATTTAGGATGGGACTATCAATACTATCAACCATGGAGCAACAACAAATGGTGGATTCAAGAATTAATGGACAACAATGATATTATGGAAAAAGATGATGAAATCAATGATGAAAGTTATTTATAACTTTCATGCAAGCACAACAGACTCTTGGACCCTGACAAAGACATTAGACTCATAGGAGAAATATTGGATAAACCTCAGACAATGACATAGACATTGATAGTTTATTCATAAATTCTTTACTAAAGAATCTTTGGACTCAGATATTTATAGACACTAACTTAACCAGTCACCCCTAGTCACTTAGATAGTTCCTAGGTAGTAACACCTGTAACACTAGAGACTAGTGTCAAGGACCATGCAGAGTAGGAGCAGAGTGATCTGGAGTGGACATGGAGTTACTCCAGAGTGGAAAGGAGTTGACAACAAAAGTAGGAAACAACCTTGGCCTCAGTTCATGCACTGTGCCTCGATCTTCTATTGTGTGTGTGGTTGTGTATTTCAGGAGAACGGAATTGTTGCCAGGAGTTCAGGAGTGGAGTGGTATATTGATAAGAGTGAGGATAGAACACATAAAAGACGTTAATCTACAAACTAAGAAACTAGAATGTAACTAATGGAGTACTTATACTAAGTCCAGAATAGGAGGAGTACAAGTAACTAGTCTAAATCATGATCCTATAGGAGTAGACAATAGGAGTTCAGAAGTGGAATTTAGTAATAATATAGAATATAAAAGAAATTATTATTATTAAATGATTATTTTCCATTCATATGACAACTAGTATGAATACAGACCAGAAAGGATAAGAATAGCAAGTTCTCTCTTTTTGTAGTTGTGGTTCTTGTATAAAACTCTCTTACTCCTGAAACCTCATACTCTCTTCAGTTCTTGGACTATAGTGCAGAGTGTAACTAAAAGTCTTGTTACTCTTACTTTGTAGTGACTTAGCCTGAGATGACTTAATCATCCTCCAAGTCCAAGTTAACAAGGAGAACTCAATAGAGTTTCTATTAGATTTTCTACACTACTTATACAACTACT
>Ga0153995_1000060_pt1 | contig 19351 bp, 11 predicted proteins | sample TSNC079MetaG_FD_104678 | JGI IMG/M metagenome (GOLD analysis project Ga0153995, IMG submission 104678) | Attine ant fungus gardens microbial communities from North Carolina, USA - TSNC079 MetaG | ecosystem: Host-associated > Fungi > Mycelium > Unclassified | place: USA: North Carolina, Lumber... | reverse complement strand
TCGGTGACTTCGTATTCGGATGGGACTACGACTTTTTCGCTGACGGATCGAAAGCTCGGCGGTTCGGATTTCACCGCCACGTCGACACCGAAGCGATGTTCCTCGACATCTTCGCCAATCTGCAGGCTCGGAAGATAATTCCCTGACTGGAAACACGGTCGCTTCGGATACTCTTGTCGGGATCAGAAACTCGCGTCGAGCATCGTTATTCGACTGAGGTGCCGTCGGCCCTCATGGAGGTTCCTTCCGTCTCTGGCGCCGAAAAGATTTCGAACCAATCGTTTCGGGCGCCGGCTATTGCATTCGACAACGCATTCTCAGAGGCTCGTTGCCCGCTCACTGCGGGCGAACTCACGGCGACGCTCGCGTCGGGCCTTCTGCTCGACGGGATCTGCCACCGGTGCTGACATCTGCAGCTTCTGCGTGTACGGGTGCGCCGGCCGGTCTGAGACCTGCTCCGCGTCACCTACTTCGACTATCTCACCGTTGAGCATCACCGCGATTCGGTGACTGACTGCGCGAACGACAGCGAGATCGTGAGTGATGAACAGGTAGGCAATCCCCTTTTCTTCCTGAATCTCGACGAGCAAATCCAAGACCTTTGCCTGGGTCGACAAGTCCAGCGCACTGGTGGGTTCGTCGCAGATCAGCACGCTCGGAGACAGGGCGAGTGCACGTGCGATCGCGATTCGCTGCCGCTGTCCACCGGAGAACTCGCGGGCGGTACGGGCGCCCGCGTCTGCCGGAAGATGCACCTGGTCCAGCAACGACCGCACCATTTCCCGGCCTGCCTTCTGCCCGCTCGCAAGCAAAGGTTCAGCGAGGATGTCCTCGATTGTCATCGACGGGTTGAGCGACGAATAGGGGTTCTGGAACACCACCTGGATGGAATTGGCGATGGAGCGTCGTTCCTTGCGGCCCAAACGGCTGATGTCTCGGCTGCCCATGTGGATGGTCCCACCACTGACCGGAGCCAGTCCCAGGATCGCGCGGCCCAGAGTTGTCTTCCCTGAACCGGATTCACCGACCAATCCGACCGTCTCGCCCGCATGTAGGTCGAGCGAGACGTTCTTGATCACGTGAGCTTCCGGCGATCGGAAAGTTCGACCCGGGTAGCGGACATCGAGATCCCTGATCGACAACAACGGGGTAGATACGGTCGAGTCGCTCACGGCGCCACCTCGACTGACGTGGCCTCGAACGGGATCCGACTGGCGAACCGGTCAGGCATGGAGTCCAACAGCATTCGGGTGTATTCGTGCTCCGGTTCAGCGAACAATGTACGTACGTCACTGCTTTCCACTATGCGACCCTCCTTCATCACGCTCACACGATCACAAATATCTGCCACGACCCCGAAATTGTGCGTCACCAGAAGAACTCCGAAATCGCGCTCGTTCTGCAGATCACGAAGAAGGTCGAGGACGTCGGCTTGAACGGTGACATCCAGTGCCGTTGTCGGCTCGTCCGCCACGATGAGCTCAGGTTCACCGGCGAGGGCGCCGGCGATCAGCACACGTTGAGCCATACCACCGGAGATCTGGTGCGGATACAGATCGAACATCCGACGTGGATCGTTGATTCCCACGCGTGCAAGGAGATCGAGCAACCGTGCGTGCGCATCGTGTTTGCTGATGTCGGCGACAGCACGCAGGCCGTAGGTGAGTTGTTGCCCAACCGTGAAGGTGGGGTCCAGGTTGGTCATGGGCTCTTGCGGGATGTACGCGATACGCCGGCCACGCGCCTTCTTCATCGCATTCGAATCATTGAGAATGTCCTGCCCACGGAAGAACACGGATCCACCGACCACTGCGGCTTCCGGAGGAAGGATACCCAGAATCGAGTAGGCGATCTGAGACTTACCCGAGCCCGATTCACCGACCAGACCGTGTATTTCGCCGCTCCTCACCTCGAGATCGACTCCGTGAACCACAACACCGACCGTCTCACTCGACGAGGGGTACCCCAGTTCGAGTCCCTGGATCCGCAGCAGGACGTCGGACTTCGGCTTCGTGTCGGTAGGGAGCGCGGTTGACCGCTCACGGGTGCCCTCGCGCTCGGCCCGGATCTCTTTCACCTTCGACGCCGACAGAGCTGGATGGCGGGTGCCCGACGTTTCGAGTGTGTCGCGCAGTGTATTTCCGAGGATCACCAACGAGAGTGTGGTTGCACCGATGAGCAGGGCCGGCCAGACGACGGCGGTGCCGTTGTTGTAGATGTTCGCGAACGCTTCGTTGAGCATTCCACCCCAAGACGGTGTGTTGCTGTCTCCCAATCCGAGAAACTCCAGCCCCGCCTGAACCGAGATACCTGTCGCCAGAACGAATGAGCTCTGCACGATCAGTGGCCCACGGATCGAACGCAGGACATGCCGCGAAATTATCCTCCCGTCGGACAAGCCCGCGACTCTGGCGGCGTCGACGTACAACTCACTTCGGATACTCAGGACAAGGGAGCGGACCAGTCGGAAGAAATTGGGGGCAATGAGCACGCCCAGAATCGCCATGGAGACAGTGATGTTCGGCCCCACGACGGTGTAGAGCGAGATGAGAAGAATGAGTCCCGGAAATGCCAGCACGATGTTCGAAACCCAGTCGAGAACATCGTCGATCCGACCACCCCAGTAGCCTGCCACCAGGCCCGTCACGATGCCGATGCCAGCCGAGACGGCGAGAACCACGAGGCATGCCATCAAAGTGCCGGTCGTTGCGTACATCAAGCGGGAGAGAATGTCTCGACCCGAGCGGTCACCACCGAGCAGGAATTCCGTGTCGAACGGTGCCGCATTCGTCAGTTCGAGTTTGGCGAGATTGGGGTCGAACGGGGCAAGCAAGGGTGCGGCAACCCCGAAGATCACGATGGCGATGAAGACAACAAGCGAGCCCGCCGCCATCGGGTTCTTCAGAAGCCGTCGCCAAACCGACTTGTTTGTCGGCGCCGTCGATGCCGGACCGGCCGACATGATCGAGTCAGTGCTCACGAAATCCTCACCTTCGGGTTGATCCAGCCGTTGAGCAGATCGGCGCAGACATTGACGACGATGACCACCAGCACGCTGAAAACGACACAACCCATGACGGCAGGAAGATCGCCGGTGATCGCCGCAGTCTGCGTCAACTGCCCCACGCCGGGCAAAACAAAGATTCTTTCGATCAGGACCGCTCCACCAACAAGTCCGATGGTCTGGAGAGAGAGAACTGTCAGTCCCGGACTGGCAGCATTTCGCAGTGCATGGCGAAGAACGATCGCCCGCTCGGATACGCCGCGCGAGCGAAGCGTGCGGATGTAGTCCTGCGAGAGAGTGTCGATGAGGGCGCCGCGAAACTGTTGCGCCGAACCTGCCACCAGGCCGACGAGTATCGCGGTCACGGGGAGCACCAGTGATGCAGCCCATTCGCCTGCATTCTCCTCGATCGGCACGTAACCGGTCGCGGGGAAGAGCGGGATCGCAATGGCGAAAGCAAAGACAAGAGCGATCGCAACGAGGAAGTTCGGGAGCGCGAGACCGCCGATCGAAAGGAACTGCAGGCCTTTGTCGACCCACCCGCCGAACACCGCCGCACAAACGCCGACGACAACGCTCAGGACCGCAGTCAGCAAGATAGCGAGCACGACCAGCGAGATCGTCACCGGTATACGCGTCGTCAACATGCTACTGACGCTCTCGCCGGTGGCGAAGCTGGCACCGAGGTCCCCGGACAGCAAACCTTTGAGCCATTCCAGATATTGAAGTACCACCGAACGATCGAGACCGAGTTGAGCCACGCGTGCGGCAACTTGTTCATCGGTTGCGGTCTCGCCCAGAGACTGACGCACACTGGCAGCTCCGTTGGAGAACACCATCATGAAGGTCAAAGCTGTTACTGCCAAGAAGAGTACGAGAGCGAAAAACAGTTTCCGCCCAAGGAAGTTCAACATATGGTGCCTCGGAATTCGTGATTTCGGAGTGCGGTCTGCCCAGCGTGATGCTTGTACGGGTGTATCCCGTGCGTGGCCGCCACTCTGCGGCGACCACGCACGGGCCGACTCACTTGAAGGTGTACAGATAGGGTGCGGAGTTTCCGGTCATCTTCTCTGCGGAGACGCCACCCTTGAACGCCCAGAAGCTTTCCGGGAAGGCCAGGACGCTGAACCAGGCCTGATCCGTTACGAACTCGTTGATCGACTGCACGATCTCTTTCTGCTTGTCCTCGGGGGCAACCTGCAGGTCGGCGATGAGTTGCGTGAGCTTCGGATCCTGAGTCTTGAAGACGTTCCAGATCGCGTTCGGAGCCAGTGAAGCATCAACGTCGGCTACTGGAGTGCCCGAGGGCAGTCCGAAGGGGATCACCGGGTAAATCCCCTTGAGGAACTTGTCGAGATACTGTGTCGCCGAGACGCTTTCGATATTCACATCGATACCGATCAGACCCAGCTGCTGCTTGATGATCGGGGAGAGCATGTCGGTACGTCCGGGGATCTCCGGGATCGTCAGATCGAAGCCGCCTGAGTATCCCGCCTCGTTCATGAGCTTCTTGGCGGCCTCAACGTCATAGGCCGATGCTGCAAGCAGGTCCGCTTTGTACGCGTCGCTGTTCGTGTTGAAGATCTGGTTGTTGACGACGCCGTGTCCTTGGTAGATAGCCTTGACGATCGCGTCACGGTCGAAGACCTTGTTCATGGCCTGGCGCACCCGGACATCCCCGAGCGCCGGAACTTGCTTGCCGTCGCGGTCCATGATGAACATGCCGTTCCAGTTGACGGCATTTCCCAGCAGCGTCAACCCTGCCGATTCAGCTTGGTCGGCATTCGCCGCCGAAACCGGGCCGGCATCGATCTGCCCGGATCGCAGAGCATTGAGACGCGCGGTCTCGTCTTCCATCACGCGGATGACGACGCGGTCGTACGGGTAAGCATCTGCATTCCAATAGTTCGGGTTGCGTTGGTAGACAAGCGAGGTTCCGCTGGTGCTCTCCTGGCTCACGAACGTGTACGGGCCACTTCCGACGGGATTGGTGGCGAGATCAGGCGATGCCAGTGACGCCGGGCTCGCCAGGATGCCGGGCGCCCACGTCAGGAACTGTGCAAGCAACGCGTTAGGGCGTTCTGTCGACAGTTCGACAGTTCGATCGTCGAGGGCTACCACCTGGACCCCGGCCAGGCGTACCGAGTCCGGTCCAGCGCTGTCCCGCATGTGTTCGAGTGAAGCCTTGGCAGCTGCGGCATCGACTGCAGCGCCGTCGGTGAACGTCATCCCGTCCCGCAACTTCAGGGTGAGAGCGGTGCGATCCTCGTTGTATGAGAACGATTCAGCGGCGTTCGGCTCGATAGAGCCGTCGGGTGCGTATTTGAGGAGAGTGTCGTAAACCGGCTGCCACAGGACCACGCCCGTTCCGGCGCTGACTTGCTGTGCCGGATCCCAGGATCGAGGTGCCACATCCACACCCAGTGTCAGTGTTCCTCCAGTCGAGTCCTTTTCGCTGCTTCCACCACCGCAGGCTGCGACCAACATCGACGTTGCGGCAAGCACCGCAACCCCTTGAACGAGCCGCTTCAGCCTGCGCCTCGGCGCAGGCCGCCGTGGTCCGGAATCATCCGCACGGGTTCTCGACAACAATGTCCACCTCCGATTGCCCGGCGCGAACCGGAACTTTTGAAACGATCAATGTTGCCGAACAATACGTGTTCTGAGACACATTTGGCAAGATCTTGAACGAAATTCCATATCCGCCGTTCAAGCTGCATATATGGACTCCAAAAGGGCGGAAATTTCTTGACAGAAGGCACTATGGAGCGTTTCAATTATCCGGAAAAGTCACTCGCTCACACATCTCTTCGGCACGATCTGCCGCCGGCACTGCGCAGGACAGGACTTCCGTTGAACCCCATAACCGTTCCACCACGCTTTCCACTGCAGTGGCGTGGCCACTGGATCTCGCACCCGAACGGCGCACAGACAGACATCGTCGTCGGTCCAATCCAGCCGCCACTACCACCGCATCCGTTTCATCGCGTGGAATTCGCCACCACAGTCGAACTGCCGACTCCAGTCACCCATGCCCCGTGCCGGGTCAGTGCAGATTCACGATACGTACTGACAGTGGGCGGTGCAGTCGTCGGACGTGGCCCTGTCAGATCACAGGCAGACCGCCTGCACTACGACGAATACGACCTCGCTGAATTCCTGGTGCCCGGACCGAACCGCATCGAACTCCTGGTCACTTACTACGGACAGCCCAATCCCTTCTGGGCACCCGCGCGTAGCGGGGCCGGCTTCGGCAATCAAGCAGTAGCGGTCTTCGAAGCCCGGATCGGTGACTTTTGGCTGGCGACCGACGAGTCCTGGACGGCACGCGAACTCGGCGAATGGAGTGCGCCGACCGATCTCGGCGCAGACGCACGACTGCCCCTAGAAGCATTCGACGCCACCGCGCCGCCACGTGAGGCCGTACCCGCACTCGTTCAGACGGTCAAGCACATGGGCGGGCTCGCCCGCTCGCAGCCACCGACGATGCCGTACGGACGCATGCTCCCCAGACCGATCGGCGCCCTCAGCGAGAAGAACGTCCACGCGAAGTCCATGTCGTCGGTCGATCAGCTCGAAACCGACGTGCTGACGGCCGGGGCCCCGATTCGGCGGATCGGTGAGATATTCGAGCGCCACCAGCAATACCGAACACAGAACTACACCCCTCGCGATGTACTGACAGTGAAACCGCACAGTCCGGTGATCATCGAAGTCGACATGGGCGAAATAGTCGCCGGTCGGGTCAACTACCTGGTCGACTCGGAACACTCGGTGACCGTGCGGGTAGCACTTCTCGAGAAGGCATTCGGCTACGAAAGCGACTCGGGCGAAGCACACGTGGCCGGCAGTATGATGCGGTCCGAACCGGGCAAATCGAAGTTCGAGGCGATCGAGGTGAACGGATTTCGATACGCGCTACTGCTCGTGGAATCGACAGAGCCGACACGATTCTCACTCGAGCAGTTCGACGTCGACGAATTTCTGTACGCACTCGCCGGTGACCACTTCTTCACCAGCGCGGACGCACAGATCAACGAGTTGTATCGGGCCGGACGTCGCACCGTCGAGTTGAACTCTCATGACGCCTTCATCGACTGTCCGACGCGCGAGCAGCGGGCATGGGCGGGCGACGCATACGTACATGCGATCACGCATTTGACGTGTTCGGACGACTGGCGGCTGGTACGGCGAAGCCTCGAACTCGGCGACTCACCCCGATCCGACGGTCTACTACCGATGGCCGCATCCGGCGATGTCGAATTCATCGACAACATCACGATTCCGGACTGGTCGCTCTATTGGATCCACGGCTTGTCCCTGTACTACCGCTACTCCGGCGACACCGCCTTCGTTCATGCTCGAATACCGAGCGTTCAACGCATTCTTCGCTGGTTCCTCGCCTACAAGATCGAGGACCGAAACCTGATCGGTCACCTGCCCGAGTGGGTACTCACCGACTGGTCGGCAGTGTTCCTCGACGGATGCAGTTCCATCGTGAACGGCTTACTCGGCCGCGCGCTGCTCGAGTTCGCCGAATTGAGCGAGGCAATCGGCAACAACGGCGATGCACGATGGGCCCGCGACGAATACGACTCGCTGTGTATCGGTTTCGAAACGTTCTGGGATGAGGAGCGCGGCGTCTACATCGACCATGTCGACGGAAAGAACGCACCGGATGCGTGTTCACAAATGGGTCAGGCTGCCGCTGTCGTCTCGGGATTTGCGCCGGCCGAACGCTATTCCGCACTGACGAAAGCACTTTCAGACGAGGATGCGACGGTATACCGCAACTGGATCGGTGGGGCCAGCGGTTACTCCAAGGAGCGACGTCTCATGCATCTGCAGGGCAGGCAGGAAATCGACTGGGACACAAGGACACAAATCACGCGAGCAGAACCGTTCGGCCAGGCGATGGTGCACGAGGCGTTAGGAAGGATGAACGCCATGGAGCCGCTTCTCACAAGCGTGCGCCATTGGAGTGAATTGCTGTGGGAGGGAAATTCGACCTTCGCAGAGTGCTGGGGATTCGGAACACCCTGCCACGGTTGGAGTTCCTCGCCGACTTCTGCGCTGATAACCAATATCCTGGGGATTCGCCCAGCCGAACCCGGATACCGATCGGCAGTCGTCGCCCCTCGCTACGATCTACTGCCCGCGCTCTCGGGAAGCTGCCCCACCCCGTTCGGTGCAATCCGTTTGAAGTGCACCGAGTCGACGATTACCGTGCACAGCCCGGTCCCCGTCTCCTTCCGACGGCCTGGCGGTGACGTCGAAAGACTCGCGGCCGGATCCCACGAGCTGGCGCCGTAGGTTCGGCAACTACTGCGGGGTGCTGCTGGCCGATGAGGGCAAGCAGCACCCCGCTTCTTTCGGCCGACTATCCGTCGAGCGAATTCCTTTTCTGCACACGAGCATCGCGTAGAGCGCCCCGTCGCACCTTGCCTGCGTCGTCTCGCAACGGAGTCTCACTGAACTCCACCGAGCGAGGCAACTTGTAAGGCGCCAGGCGGTCTTTCAGATGTGCGAGAAGGTCGTCCGCGCCAGTTTCGTCTGCAACCTGAACGATCGCGTGGACGACGTTGCCGAGGTCCTCGTCGGGCAGTCCGATCGCAGCGCACGTCAGCACCGCCGGGTGTTCGGCGAGCGCAGCTTCGATCTCGGCCGGGTAGACGTTGGCTCCACCCACCAAGATCATGTCGCTCGTGCGATCGGTGAGATAGAGGAACTTGTCATCGTCGAAATATCCCAGGTCGCCCAGGGATTCCCAATCGCCGTGAGTACGAGATTTCGCACCTACGTATCGATAGGTTTCAGGCGTGCCGGGCGCCCGACGCATCCACACCTCGCCGACCGTTCCACTCGGCAACTCGCGAAACTCTTCGTCCCGAATGGTCATTTCGCCAGACAGTACCGGCCCGACCGAACCCGGGTGAGTCAACCAGTTGACGCCGTCGATCATGCAGTTCGCCTGGGCTTCTGTGCCCGAATACAACTCGACGACCTTCTCCGGGCCTATCCAGTCGAGCCACCCACGTTTGACCACAGGCGGACAGGGTGCCCCGACATGCAACACGGTTTCGAGCGTCGAAACATCGGCCGCGCTGCGGATCTCGTCGGGAAGCCGCAGCATACGGCCCATCATCGTCGGGACGACGTAGAGCCAGGTGACGCCGAATCGGTCGATCGCGTGAAGGGTACGTTCAGCGTCGAATCGATCCATCAGCACCACGTGCTGCCCTTGCAACAAAGCCATCAGCGAGAACATGTTGGGCGCATTGTGGAACATCGGCGCCGTGTTGAGCATGACCCCGCCTACCCTGAGTCGCAGAGCATCGGCACGACCGAGCACCGCTTCAGCGCTCGCTTCCTGCCCCGACACGATCAATTTCGGGCTTCCCGTACTTCCGCCTGAGGTCGGAGCTTTCCACGCCGGGGAGATCATGTCCGGCAACGGCTCAGCTGATTCGCCCGACACGTCTGCGCTTGCGCTCATCCAAGCCCGTCCATCACCTGGCTCGAGCCCTACCACCAGCGACGGATTCGCGACTTCCAGTAGCCGGCTCAGCTCGTCGGCCGGCAGCCGGGCCGAGAGTGGTTGCGGAACAGCTCCGAGTTTCCATGCTGCGATGGATGATTCGATGTGACGCACACCGTTGGGCAGCGCAATGGATACCATCGAACCGGCAGTGACCCCCAGCGCTGCGAAGCGGCGTGCCAATTGATTCGTGCGGCGCTCCAGTTCACTGCGAGTGACGCTCTCGTGATCATCCGTCACAGCCAGTCGGTCCGGTGCCTCGAGTGCCAATGTCTGCAGTCGAGCAGGAAGTGATGTCGGTTCGTCGGTGCTCATGCCTCGCGCTTTCGAAGGTTGCATTATTTCGCAAGTGTGGTCAGTTCCGAGCTAGGTGAATCGCGATGTTTAATCGTTTCATTCGTTTCTTCGTGACAGTAGGCAGCGGCACCGGTCGAAGTCAAGGTTTGGCAGCCCCGATCGCCGGCGAGTCCTGACTCGCGCGAACGTGCGCAGGCCGTGTCGCAGAGTCGAAGCAGGTCCCAGCCCCACAATTACTTCCGATGCGCAGCAGGTGCACGTAGGATTTCCCGATACACGACCACACAGCGGTTCGGCGTTGCTGAATCATGCAGCCGCAAGGGCCTTGTAGGCTGGCTCAGTCCAGCGGACTGAACGCAATCGTTTCAATAGGAGTCTTGGTGACAGTGCACGACGGTCGGTCGTCTTCGAACCAGGTCATCGGCATGCGCGATGTCGCTGCGGCGGCAGGCGTCTCCATGGGCACGGTCTCCAATGTCCTCAACCGTCCGGAAATGGTCAGCGCCAAAACTAGGTCCCGGGTGCAGGCAGCCATGTCCGAGCTCGGCTTCGTCCGTAACGAATCTGCACGTCAGCTACGCGCGGGACACAGCAATACGCTTGCGTACGTCATGCTCGACGGCGCCAACCCCTTCTTCACCGACGTCGCCAAAGGCATCGAGGAAGCTGCCGAGGCCCATGACTTGTCGGTATTCCTCTGCAACAGCAACAACCGAGCCGAACGAGAACTGACTTACCTGAACAGGTTGGAACAACAACGAGTTCAAGGGGTACTCATCACGCCGATGGACCCGGAGGCCGCGATTCTCGACGAGTTACCCAAGCGCGGAACGCGTGTTGTCATCGTCGATCGACGTCGGGCGCGCCCGACTCACTGCTCGGTGACGGTCGACGACGTCGAGGGCGGCGGCCTGGCCGTCGAGCATTTGCTCGAAATGGGCCATACCAGCATCGCATTCGTCGGCGGACCGCCTTCGATCGGACAGATCCGCGATCGGCGGGAGGGCGCACTCAATGCCGTTGCGGAAGCCGGGCTCTCACCCGATCACCTGATCGAAATCGACACCGCCGGGCTGACAGTCTCAGAGGGAATCGGGGCAGGCGAGCGCATTCTCGGCCTCAGCGCGAAGAACCGCCCGACTGCGGTGTTCTGCGCCAACGACCTGTTGGCGCTCGGATTGCTTCAGCAATGTGTCGCCCTCGGAGTTCGAGTGCCGGACGATCTGGCCATCGTCGGCTACGACGACATCGAGTTCGCGGCAGCCGCAGCGGTGCCACTCACCTCGGTACGCCAGCCACGCAAACTCTTGGGCGAGACCGCGGCCAATCTCCTCTTTCGTGAGGTCGAGGACCCCGAACATACCCATGAGCAGGTACTTTTCTCTCCCGAACTAGTCGTCCGTCGCTCGTCACGATCCACGAACTGACACGGGCTTACTACAGCGCACTTTTGAGCGACTACTCCCTACTCAGACGCACCGGGGTTGACAGTTGTGGAGCCCATCACATAATTTGAATCGATTCAAACATTCTCGATTCAGTGGAGCGGCATGCCTACATTCAGTGAAATCTCGGAAGCGCTCGCGGACCAGTCCATCGAATTGCCTTCGTGGGCGTTCGGTAACTCCGGAACTCGATTCAAAGTGTTCGGTTCCACCGGCGCGCCTCGGGATCCCTACGAAAAACTCGCCGACGCGGCCAAGGTTCACGAACTGACCGGACTGGCACCGTCGGTCGCTCTGCACATTCCGTGGGATCTCGTCGACGACTTCGACAAGTTGGGTACCCACGCTGCCAACCTCGGAGTGCGACTGGGAACCGTCAATACCAACACATTTCAGGATGACGACTACAAGTTCGGCAGCCTCACACATGTCGACGAACGAGTACGTGCGAAGGCAATCGCACACATGCATCAGTGCATCGACATCATGGATGTCATCGGCAGTCGCGACCTGAAGATCTGGCTACCGGACGGCACCAACTATCCCGGCCAAGGCGACCTGCGTGATCGACAGGACCGACTTGCCGATTCGCTACGCCAGGTCTACGACCGTTTGTCCGAGCATCAGCGACTTGTGCTCGAATACAAGTTCTTCGAACCCGCCTTCTACGCCACCGACGTCCCGGACTGGGGCACCTCGTACGCTCACAGCGTCGCCCTCGGCGAGCGCGCTTTCGTCTGCCTCGACACCGGACACCATGCACCTGGTACCAACATCGAATTCATCGTTGCTCAGTTACTGCGCCTCGGCCGTCTCGGCTCCTTCGATTTCAATTCGCGGTTCTATGCGGACGACGACCTGATCGTCGGCGCTGCAGATCCATTTCAGTTGTTCCGCATCATGTTCGAGGTCATTCGTGGTGGTGGATACGGGCCCGACAGCGAAGTCGCATTCATGCTCGATCAGTGCCACAACGTCGAGGAAAAGATCCCCGGACAGATACGCTCGGTCCTCAACGTCCAGGAGATGACCACCCGGGCCTTACTCGTCGACCGTGCCGCCCTCACCGAGACGGAGAAACTCGGTGACGTGCTCGGCGCACACGAGATCTTCATGGATGCCTTCTACACCGACGTCCGTTCGGACCTGGCAGATTGGCGCGTATCTCGCGGTCTTCCCGCCGAACCCATGGAGGCATACCGCGAAAGCGGATATGCAGACCACATCAACTCCACCCGGACGGGTGGAATCCAAGCCGGTTGGGGAGCCTGAATCTCGCTATGACTGAATCGACGAACACCACTGTCGCGCAACTGCTTGCCCGTTCGAACAGGCTCGGATCGGATCCGAGGAACACGAACTACGCAGGTGGAAACACCTCGGCCAAGGGCCACGTCACGGATCCCGTCACCGGCGATACTGTCGAACTCCTGTGGGTGAAAGGGTCCGGTGGAGATCTCGGTACACTGACCGAAAACGGTTTGGCAACACTCCGGTTGGACCGGATGCGGTCTCTTGTCGACGTCTATCGCGGCGTCGACCACGAAGACGAGATGGTCGCCGCCTTCGACTACTGCTTGCACGGGAAGGGCGGCGCCGCTCCGTCGATCGACACCGCGATGCACGGTCTCGTCGGTGCCGCCCACGTCGATCATCTACATCCGGATTCCGGAATCGCCATTGCCACCGCCGCCGACGGGGAACAACTGACCAAGAACGTCTTCGGAGAGAAAGTCGTGTGGATTCCGTGGCGCCGACCGGGCTTTCAATTGGGCCTCGACATCGCCGAGGTTCACAAGACGCATCCTGAGGCGGTAGGCACCATCCTCGGCGGTCACGGAATCACCGCGTGGGGTGCATCCAGCGATGAAGCCGAAGCCAATTCTCGGTGGATCATCGAGACCGCTCAGCGGTATCTGGACGAGAACGGATCAGCCACACCGTTCGGCGAAACGGTCGACGGTTTCGCACCGCTGCCCGTCGACGAAAGGCGCGCGCGGGCCGCAGCGCTCGCCCCGCATCTGAGAAGGATCGCATCCCGCGACCGGCCCATGGTCGGGCACTTCAGCGATGCCGACGTCGTACTCGAATTCCTTGCCTCCGAAAAGCTTGCACCACTTGCAGAATTGGGAACCTCATGCCCTGATCACTTCCTGCGGACCAAGGTCAAGCCGCTCGTTCTCGAGCTCCCGACTTCGGCGACGATCGACCAGTACATCGCCCGTCTGACCGAGCTCCACGAGGCATATCGCAAGGATTATCTGGCCTACTACAACCGCCATGCGACCGCGGATACTCCTCCCGTCCGCGGAGCCGACCCGGCGATCATTCTCGTTCCCGGCGTCGGAATGTTCTCCTACGGCAAGGACAAACAAACTGCACGCGTCGCCGGTGAGTTCTACACCAACGCCGTCAACGTCATGCGGGGTGCCGAGTCCGTGTCCACCTACGCGCCTATCGACGAGAGCGAGAAGTTCCGGATCGAGTACTGGGCGTTGGAAGAGGCGAAGCTTCAACGGATGCCGGCACAACATTCGCATGCCTCCCGCATCGCGTTGGTGACAGGTGCTGCGAGTGGAATCGGACGAGCGATTGCGACTCGTCTGGCAGCCCAGGGCGCATGCGTGGTGATCGCCGATCTCGACGGCGAGAAGGCCAGAGCTGCTGCGGAGGCTATCGGCAACACGGACGTCGCGATCGGCGTGCAGGCCGACGTCACCGACAGCGCCCAAGTCCACGCTGCCGTGGACGCTGCACTCCTGGCCTTCGGTGGCCTGGATCTACTGGTGAACAATGCCGGACTGTCGATTTCGAAACCACTTCTCGACACCACCGAGCAGGATTGGGATCTGCAGCACGACGTGATGGCCAAAGGCAGCTTCCTCGTGGCGCAGGCCGGGGCGAAGGCGATGATCGATCAGGGCCTCGGCGGCGACATCGTCTATATCTCGTCGAAGAACTCGGTGTTCGCCGGGCCGAACAACATCGCATACAGCGCGGTCAAAGCCGATCAGGCCCACCAGGTTCGCTTGCTCGCTGCCGAACTCGGCGAGCACGGCATCAAAGTCAACGGCATCAATCCCGACGGAGTTGTGCGTGGATCCGGAATATTCGCCGGCGGCTGGGGCGCCAAGCGAGCTGCTGTCTACGGAGTCGACGAGGAGAAGCTGGGTGAGTTCTACGCGCAGCGAACCCTTCTCAAGCGTGAAGTCCTTCCGGAACACGTCGCCAACGCCGCCGCGATGATCACATCAGACGAGTTCAGTCACACCACCGGATTGCACATCCCGGTCGATGCCGGCGTCGCTGCCGCGTTTCTCCGGTAGACCGGTGCCGGCCAGAATCTTCGCAGCGATCGACATAGGGGCTTCGAGTGGTCGAGTGATCGCCGGCGTGATCGACGCAGGCACTACTACACTGCACGTCGTTCATCGTTTCGCCAACGGCGCGAGCGCGGTCGACGGGCACCTACGCTGGAGCCTCACTGATCTCTACGGTGAGGTGCTCGCCGGTCTGCGCGCTCTCGCTGCATCCTTTCCGAGTGTCGAGTCGATCGGAATCGACACCTGGGCCGTCGACTACGGCCTACTCGACGCGAACGGAAACTTGCTGTCCGAACCGATTTCTTACCGCGACAACCGAACTGACGCCGTGATCGATGAGGTGCACGCACGCGTCGATCCGCAGGCGATGTACACCGTCAACGGGTTGCAGTTCCTACCGTTCAACACCGTCTACCAACTTGCCGCCGAACAGCGATCGCCCGACTGGGGGCGAACAGCACACATCGTGCTCATACCCGACTTGTTGGCGTACTGGCTCACCGGACAACTTCGTACCGAATCGACGAACGCATCGACAACCGGTTTACTCGACGTGCACACCGGCCGGTGGGCAACGGAGTTGTTCGAGAATCTCGGTATTTCAGAGACGCTTTTCCCGACACTCGACCAACCAGGTTCGCAACGAGGCACGATTCGGCCCGAAGTTGTTCGGTTCACCGGACTTTCACCGTCCACTGTCGTGACGACCGTCGGCTCGCACGACACTGCATCCGCAGTGGTCGCGGTTCCCGCCTCCGGCACGCGATTCGCGTACATTTCGAGCGGCACCTGGTCGTTGGCTGGTCTCGAACTCGCACGCCCGGTTGTCACCGAAGACGCACGCCGCGCTAATTTCACGAACGAACGAGGCGTGGACGGGCGAACGCGATTCCTACGCAACGTCGGCGGGCTGTGGCTGCTTCAGGAGTCCCTACGATCGTGGGCTCGAGAGGGTAGGCAGTTGGAGCTGCACCAACTGCTCGAGGAAGCGAGAGGAGTGGGTCCGTCAACGAAACGAATCGACGTCGACGACGTGAAGTTCATCGCGCCGGGCGACATGCCTGTACGGATCAGCGACGCCGCGGGGCTGTCGACGTCGGCAACGCCGGCCGAGGTGACCCGCTGCATTCTCGACTCATTAGCAAGCGCGTACCGACACACTGTGCACACAGCCGGAGAACTCGCCGGAGCGAAAGTCGAGACGATTGCAATCGTCGGCGGGGGCTCGCAGAATTCGCTGCTCTGCCAGCTCACCGCCGACGAATCAGGTCTCCCTGTCACTGCTGGGCCCGTCGAGGCAACGGCGCTGGGAAACATCTTGGTCCAAGCTCGTTCTCGCGGAGCAGCACCGTCGTCGCTGGAGGAGATTCGTCAGACGATCGCATACACCCACCGAATCCGACACTACGCGCCGCAATAGGTGATATCGCTGCACTGCCAGGGATATCGCGATCCTCCTTCTTCTTCGTCCAATGGTCACTGTCGGACCCCGGGACTAACGTCGTAGGCGGGGTTTGAAAAGCAGGGGTTTCGGCGAGTCGTCGGTAGGGCCCCATGCGCCCCCGGACCAGAGGAGCGACGATGTCGGACAATACTTTCGATCTGGAAATCCTGAGTGCCTGGACTACTTTCGAGACTCATCTCGCTCGCTACATCTCCGTGATGGAGGACGACGACACCCTCGTGGTGGAGTCGCATTACGACAGCATGGACGAACTGGCCGACGCGCCCGCGTGCATCCAGTTCTTCGCATGGAACCAGACCTCCGTGCGCTGTGAAGTTCCTTCCAACAGGTTTCTGCATCCACTGCGGATGCTCGAACCGGAAGACCATTCAGCGCTGCTCGACATGGGGTTCAACGCTCCCGATCTGTGCGAGCACGAACCCGAGGGCAATGGGTCCATGTCCTTCTACATCGACGTCGACCGCGCTCGTCCCGAGGAACTGGTGACAAAGGTGTTGCGCGTCTTCCGTGAAATGTGGAGCATTGCGCACCCGTCGTTCCTGCGTGCCAGCACCAGTGGGCGCGAGTCGACGCCGGCGTTCGCCACGACGCCGTCTCACGCTCCCTCGGGTTCGGGCGACATGCTGCGGATCCTGGTCGACGGGGCCGTCGAGCGCCTTCTCGGTCATCCGCCCAAGCGTGACGACGACGGCGATATCCCGCTGGTCCGCGGTGAGCAGGTCACCTATGTTCGTGTCCTCGAGGACGACGAGTACGTAGAGGTGTTCTCGCGGGTCGTGCATTCGGTGGAGAACCTCGAGAACGCTGCTGTAATTCTTGCTCAGCTCAATCGGCAATGGCCGACCATCAAGCTCATTCTCGTCGAGCAGAGTGTGCTGGGCGTGGTCCGCGTGGACGGCGCACCCTTCGTCGCCGAGCACCTGCTGCGGGCTCTGCGCTCGTTCGCCGAACTGGCCGAAGCATCCGACGAACTCGCCGAAGAACTGGGCGGGCAACCCATCCGCGCAACCGGAGACACCGCCTTCAACGACGGCATGGCCTCCGAGCACGAAGATCCCGGTGCCGAATACGAGTCACACGAGTGCCACGAATTTCCGCCGGCTCTCATGGCGCTCCTCGAACTCGACGCAGACGGAACGGGCGAGCTCAGCGCCGAAGAGGTTGCCGTGATCTGTGAACACGACCGCGACACCATTCTCGACTACCTGCGGATCAGCCAGGAGCAGGAGACTGCCTGGCACGAGGCGTTGACCGAGTCCATCCGCCGCAAGGACGACGACACCGACCTGTGTGCGGGCGAGAAGCGCGCGTGGACGCACGCGATCCGCAACCTCAGGCGCGGACTGCGCGTCGTCGTACTGCCCGCCAAGGATGCAGCGCCCACCCAACTCGGTCTCTTCGACGATCAGGCCTGAGAACCGGAAATCGGGCGCTGCTTGTCAGCCCGGTAGTGGGATGACGATGCCCGGCAGGATCTCGATCTGACGCGGCAACTGGGGGAGCGGCGGTACTTCGATCGGCGGTAGGCCGGGCACCTCGATGGGCGCCGGGGGAGCGACCGCGCCCGTCGTGGGCGTGCCCGTCCCGTCCCCCGAGGTCACGCCGGAGTTCGCGGGAACGCCGGCCTGCCCGCCGATGGGGTCCGGCCACGGGAAGCTCTCCCAGTCGGATCCCTTCAGCGCGCCGTCCATCGTGCTCTTCCAGATGTCCGCAGGCACTCCGGAGCCGTAGATCAAACCACCGTAGGAGTTGGTGATGGCCTGAGCGTCGGAAGTTCCGATCCACACCGCGGTGGACAGCGACGGCGTGTAACCGACCATCCACGCATCCTTGTTCTGGCCCGTGTCACCCAACTGCGCGGTACCGGTCTTGGCTGCAGACGGGCGTCCACCGGCAAGCGCGTGACCGTTCGAGTACGACGCGATCGGGAGCATTGCCTGCGTGACGTTGTCGGCAACGGCAGCATCGAGACGACGCTCACCGGGAGAGACCGGGCGATCGAGCAGGACTTCACCTTCGGCCGTCACGACCTTCTGGATGAAGTGCGGCTGCTGGTACACACCGGAATTGGCGAGCGTCGCGTAAGCGGACGCCATGTCGATAACGCGAGACTGATACTGGCCGAGCACGATTCCGTTCTCCGGCGGACCACCCTCCTGTGTGAGCGTCGGGTAGTCGAGTCCGGGAATGTGCTCGGGGATGCCGGCCAGGTGGGCGGCGTCGGCGATCTTCTGGGGACCGTTCTCCATCGAGAGCATCAACCGGTAGAAGCTGGTGTTCAGCGAACGCTTGAGTGCCTCGGCGATGGTGCATCGACCACAGGATTCGCCGCCGACGTTTCCGATGGTCACGCCGTTGATCGTGAGCGGTGAACTGTCGAACCGTGCGGACAGCGGAATGTCTTCCATCAATGCTGCGACCAGACCGAAGACCTTGAACGCGGAACCGGTCTGCAGCGGCGCCTGGGCGTAGTCGAAGCCGGCTCCGTCGTCACCGCCGTAATAGGCGTCGACGCCACCGGTCTTGGGGTCGATGGACACTACTGCGGTCCGCAGGTCTTCCGGCTCGCCCTCGAGATTCCGCCTGACGGCGTTCAGCGCAGCTTCCTGCGCAACCGGGTCGATGGTCGTCGTGATCTGCAGACCAGCGGTGTTCAGCGTCTGATCGCTGATACCGGCCTCGGCCAGTTCCTTGAGTACCTGGGTCTTGATGTGGCCTTCGGGTCCTGGCGCCTGGTTCAGATCGGTCGGCCGATTGGCGGGGGCGACGACCGGGAACTGCATCGCGTCGCGATCCGTCTTGGTCAGGCTGCCCAGTTCCACCATGCCGTTGAGAACGTAGTCCCAGCGCGCTTGCAGCGCGGACAGATTGGTCTCGGGGTCCAGGAACGACGGGCTCTGGATGACGGACGCGAGAACTGCGCCTTCCTCGACACTCAGCTCACTGACCGGCTTGTCGAAGTACGCGTTCGACGCGGCGGCGATGCCGTACGCACCGCGACCGAAGTAGATGGTGTTGAGATACGCGGCAAGAATGTCGTCCTTGGACCATTCGCGCGCCATCTTGGCGGAGATGACGAGCTCACGCAGCTTCCTGTCGATACTGCGCTTGTCACCGACCAAGACGTTCTTCACGTATTGCTGAGTGATCGTCGAACCACCGCCGGCGCTTTCCTTGCCCATCACGTTGTCGCGGGCAGCGCGAGCAAATCCGGAGATCGAGAATCCGGGGTTGGTGTAGAAGTTACGATCCTCCGCCGAGAGCACCGAATCGCGGACG
>Ga0153995_1000059_pt1 | contig 19674 bp, 28 predicted proteins | sample TSNC079MetaG_FD_104678 | JGI IMG/M metagenome (GOLD analysis project Ga0153995, IMG submission 104678) | Attine ant fungus gardens microbial communities from North Carolina, USA - TSNC079 MetaG | ecosystem: Host-associated > Fungi > Mycelium > Unclassified | place: USA: North Carolina, Lumber... | reverse complement strand
TTATGTATCCGGTTTGACTAAGCACCACCACCATCCGGTTTGAGTGAACTCCGACCAGCTCGGAGAATTTCATCCGTCGAAAGTAAATTGATGGCAATGACCGAGCTGCGCGAAAAAAGAAAAAAGTGTGTCGGTATATATATAGAACAGATATTGATATTTCCCACTCACCAAGAATGGAGCATTTGTCTCTTGACTCTATAATTATCCCAAATACCTTCAACTGTGGGATCAAATGGTTCACCCGATTCCAAGTCAATGCCCACAACATGACCTTGAGCTTGCTCATCCTAAGAAAAAAAAATCAAGACTTTTTTTTAAGGAGATCAAGAAAAACAACCAGCCTGAAGAGCAACGACCACATCCTGAACATCAAAACCACCATTCGCGGCCAACGTCTTCGGAATCACCAACAAAGCCTCCGCAAACGCATCTACCCCCATCTTTGCACGCCCTTTCGCAGACTTTTTCACCGGACCCTTCAAATAAGCCGAACAGGCGACTTCGAAAGCACCTGCTCCCGGAACCAACGATGCGTCCTCGATCGCGTTCTTGACCGTCCGTAAACCGTCACGAAGTGCGTCTTGAACTTGTTGAAGGGTGTGTCCGTTGGGTCCTTTGATGAGCAGTGTCACGGATTTGGGATCTTTGACGTGTTCGACAAAGGTGTATTTTTCTTCGCCAAGGGTGTGTTCGTAGACGAGCCCAGCCCAACCAAGGACATCGGGTGTCAGATCGTCAACAGAATTCTGGGCAGCACCACCGCAGAGTAGTTGTAGGCTATTGAACAGAAAGTTCAGAAAAGGGAGGGAAAATGGGCTCGCGCGCGCCCCCGCTCAGAAAGGGAGGGAAACTCACCGTTCCATGTTACGACGTTTAGCTCTCCGAAGTGCGAGAATACCATTCTTGGCGAGCAGATCCAAACTCATCGGATCAATGCCTTTCTGGTTGATGACCACAAAATTCTTCTTTTTCTTCTTCCCTTGTGAATTATCATCATCATCATCAACCTCTTGATCGCACACGAGGTTCTTGAGTTCAATAATCTTTTTGACCTTGGCATCCGTAAACCGCCTCTCGGATTCTACAAGTTTCTCTCTCTGTTCCGCTGTAGAATAGAAGAAGCTGGAGTTGACCTCACTGGGAGAATAACACTTGATCAAAAAGAGGGAAAACGCTTATGCAAGGAAAGAGATTTCCGCACGTCTTTTCATATTCCAGGCTGACATTAAGAGTCAAGATGTACGCGTTTTCTACTCGCTTGGGCATATCGGGATGACGTGCACCATGATCCAGAACGAGGCCTCGGACAAGCTGCGTTTCAGATGCTGTACGATGTTGCATTCTCATGACTTCAACCATATGGAGGTCAATAGGCGGTCGGAACTGTTCTTCGGAATCTAAGGAATCAAACGTCAATAACTCGATAGGGTAGTTTTTTTTTCAAGGGTCTGAATTACCTGCCGCAGGTGATGGAGGACGAACCGTAAGCACAGCATCAACGACGTCTGCTGCAAGTTTCTTGGCAAGAACCGCGTTCAGTTTCGTGGCCAACGAAGTATAGGCGATGTTGATCAAGGTTTCCCGATCAGCTTTGGTAGGGACCTTGAACTCATCCAAAAACTGTAAAAGGTGTTTGGAAATAATAATACTGATTGAGTTTTCTGGCACTTGATTTCATTATCTCTTTTTTGAAAAATATTCACACCTTCAAGGCATCCTTTTTCGCTAGGTCAAAGCCTTCCGCAATAATGGTGGGATGTACGCCTTCCGATGTATATCTCTCTGCTTGTTTTAGCAGCTCTCCGACGAGCAGCACGACTGAAGTAGTTCCATCTCCGACCTGGTCATCTTGGGCAACGGCCGTTCGTGCCACCATGGCGGCTGTAGGATTCTGGATTTGCATCTCAGATAGCAACACCTTGCCGTCCTTTGTGATTTTGATTTCACCAGCACCATCCACGAGCATCTTCAGCGTTCCTCTCGGTCCTGAACCACAAACGTCTCAGTCAATATCGACGCCTGCTGAATAGATAAGGACGACTGACCGAGATTTCCCTTGACGACATTCGCAAGACCTACTGCACCGGTAGTATTCACCTGTTATGCGCCCAGTTCAAAAAAAACAGTGACGAGAGATAGAAACATCATACCTGTAAAGCCGCCGCACGCCGTACACTCTCAGCTTTTGGGTTTATCAATTCAATGCTAGATGTCATGATTGGCCAGTCTGATAAAAAGGTGTTATACGTTATACGAACGCGTCCCAAATCACTTGATCGGTCGGAGTTTGGAGAAATTTCCAAATCGGGGATCCTCAACTTGCTTTATTTTATTTCCATGTGCTAGCCCGTTACTATATACTACAGAAATAGTTGACAATAGAGAAAGAAAACAGCGAAAGCAGTGCGACAAAGCATTCCGCGAACAAGCATTGCAAATTGCAAAAAAGCAGCAGTATACGGTAAAAAAAATTAAGTCATCCATGACGTGATTCGTGTATCTTGGCTTCCGCCCTCTGGATGCTCTTGCAACCATTGGGCATCTAGATCTTTCAGAAGATTTCTGAGCAGTCTGATAGGTTGGACATTACTAAGATTGGGGTGATAGTTTTCCTGGAGCATTTCAACAACTTTTGGATTTTCACTCCGTTGTCCTCCCACTCCATATAGTTCGAGTAGTCGCAGCATCTCCCAGCACTCAGTTAGAAATCTGCGAGGGTCCTCAACTCCAAGACATCGGACAATATCGATCTACAGAAACGGTCAATGAAATTTACTTACAGGAAGGCGGAAGATTCACCTCAGAGATTTTGTGTGATGATGGGGTTCCTTGTACTGGTAGGAGACGACCGACGTACTTATTACAGATCACATCAACTTCATGGTATGCTCTGATCATGTCAAGTAATGCAGGACTTTCAATTAAACGCATGCAATTAGAGAACGAGGAGTCAGTCGCCATGAGCTCATCAAACATATCTGAGACGACTTTATGAATCTCTGCCAGAGTTGGGTCAAAACCTGAAGCTTTTGAATCGGGTCTAGTATTCATACCATCGCCTTGCCCATTGATGAGGGAGGATTCTGTGAGACGTCTCTTCCGAGGATATAAACATTGAGAGCCAGAGGCTTCGCAGTCGTCAATAGCACGGCTAGAAACCTGGGTATTGAATGGTATTCGTCGTAAGGCAGATGCCGGGGTATTTTCAGGCAAGCTTGAGCCATCATAAGAAGGACGTTTCCTGGTAATCTCTGAGCCATATCTGCGATCATTGGGGTGTTCGTAGGAGTGGGAAAGATGTGGAGATCGGGAATGTGGCGAGGGATGCTGTTGAGACTGAGGGAGATGTTGCTCTTGTGGCGAAGGTGGCCGAGCATGCCTGTAAGAATAATACTGCGATTCAGAAGATGCGTGAGCATGAGGTTGGGGAAAAGTCGAGGAGTTGTTCCAGGATGTCCTCGAATCAACACCAAACTTTGATTGAGGAGCTTCCCACTGAAGAATAGAGTAAGTTACATAGAAATTGCGCCAATATACGACCTACAGATTCAACAGAAATAGGGATAGTCCTGTCAGAAGCCAAAGCGAGATTCATCGAGTTAAATCGATCCTCTTGTTCACGGGTTATTCGAAGAAAGCATTGTCGGTAGGCTCCACGCTGGGTAAAAACCTTGGCTGGTCCTACAGATTGAAAAACTTTGAAAACGTTGTATGAGAAATGAATATCACTAACCATCAATTCTAGAAGTGCTAGACTGGAGAGCCTCGCTCTATTGTGAAAGGAGAAATGAGTCCAAGCGGTATATGAATAAGCAGGCATCAAAATTCACAAAATCTTTGGCATCACACCATAGCTCTTCAGGGCGACCGCCACTCCAACAGCGAATGAAGACTTCTGCCAATAGGTGATCGGGAGGATCTTGTCTGTTATCTTCAATCAAGGCAGTTACAAGGCGATCGTCGCCTCTGTGATGTCGAAGCTGACCAGGTCGGCCTGACGTTGATGCATCGCCGAGCGGAGGGCCCATCATAACATCTGCACTGTGAAAACGTGGTGGCTGGGTTTCATATTCATAGTTTCGGCGATAATGATTGACGAATTGTGAGTGATTAGCTGGTGTATAGTTGGCACCAGAAGAGACATCCGTAGGGCCAGACGGTAAATTGGTCTGTGGCGAAACATTGTATGATTGAAAGGGTTGAGACGACACCGGTACACGGATTTGGTAAACAGCACGAAGTCCGACTTGATTCGAACTTGTATTAGAAGGCTTGTCACGAGTGATGTTATTAGGGTGGGGCTGAAGTGGCTGAGACTTGGAACTGCGCTTCCCACTTTTAGGCCTCAGAGTTGCACTGGATTGGGAGAGGCGGAATCTTCCAGTGATAAATGATGTATTATCCGCTTGTCTCACTTGTTTGGTGACCGTCACTGGGATTTGCATTGCTGTCTCCTGTACATAATTATCTGAAGTGCTCATTGTAGGTAGATGTGGGGAAGGCGTTGCGGAGTTTGAGGGTGGGGGCCCCAAAGTTGGACTCGTCGACGATAGCTGAGGTCCTGGTGCAGCAGGACTTGGGCTGAAGGAAGACGTTCTTGGAGCTGCAGGCGGTAGTTCTTGTTCGGGGAGTAGACCAGGGTCCTCCAATTTCACTGAAGTCTCATGAATACTGGTAACCGGTTGATCCTGTTGTGGGCTTGGATCGCGAACGATGATTTGCTGTGCAGGCGATCCAGTGGATTCCAGTTCAGGGGACTGCCTTGTTACCTAGAAATGACTGTCAAATTGGTTATATGGTACATGATTAAATGGCATACGCAATCAGGACTGGATTTTCTGCTATTTCTAGAGTGAAATATGTGCCAATGGACACGCTAATCCCGGACTTACGAAGATTCAGTGATTTCTTTGGGCGCTCTGTCTTTTATCGGGCTCGGGGACCGGGACATAGGCTGTTGAGACAAAGGAAGACGACCCACAGTAGGGCAAAGAAAGAAATTCCGGGATTAAGATAAAATGCCTTGTCAGGAGGGCCCACATGTTGGGAAGGATGCGCCGCCATTTGACCATTGAGGCGCTGAATCACGTGGATCCCATTGTGGATACTGACGCCCACAACTCGCACTGGCAGGGCCTTTCCGACCATGTTATCATCCGTGTTGATGCTATGTTGGGTGCCATCTTTGCAAGCACACGGCTGGAAATCTTTAATTCGACCCGATCACTGATTGTGCCATGATTCCAGACTTTTTACGGGACACCAAGATTTCCATATATGGTAGATAAAACAAAGCAGTCAATATAAACAAAGGAACCGATATATTCCCGCGTATATCCTCATTTGGTTCCTCGCTTGGCTCCATACACATCTTGCGCATTCAGCAAGAATACGCTATCAATACATTCTTGTTCCACTCCAAGTTCAGCAAGTGACTCTCGCGCTATATTGTACCAATCCCTCGAATTGGATTTCGCCTGTGATCCTCCTGAACTAGACGATCCGAAGACAATGCGCTGGAAACCGAATGCCTCTATGACCGGTGTCACTGGATGCTCAGGTCAGACTTCGTGTGGTCACAGGCATATAGTCAAATACACATACAGTACATCTTAATCCTGCGCTTCCATTCTCGTTGCTCTTTGTCTCCTGAGTTGTCTTCCGTTGCGTCAGACAGTGAAGTTGATGGTGTAGCGATACCCCATGCCGGAGGTAGGTACTTGATACACACACACGGGAAAAGGGAAAGGGCAGCTACCCGCGTCTGGTATGTGTGATAAATTGGATTGTTTATCAATCTTGAAGTCGGCATATCCAAGTCAAGAGGAGGCGGAAGGAGGTTGGCTAAACCCGTCGTTGGGTCTTATGCCAATGAAATGCCAAAACTCCACTCACCCAAAAGGATAGAGGATTTTACTTCAAGTTCTGAGGTAGCACGTGTCAAGAATTCCTCCAGCCCTTCCGAGGAGTCATCAGAGATGCTTGTCTGGACCTCAAGTTCCACAGGCAGATCTTGCTGAAGAAGTTCTCGGAGACCTGCAGTTGCTTCTGGAGTAGACTTGGAGAACACAACAGAGAAAGAGACTGGGACACTGAATCTACTTCTTGCAGCAATTGCTATGGATATAGACGAAGGGTCCTCCAAGTCAACAGGGACCATGACAGACAGTACTTTGACGCCTCCTATTCTGTAACGAACGCGTCAATATTCGCATTTCAAGTTACATTTATCCCTCACTCTTTAGGCACTTCCTCGGCCTTGTCTACTGAGGAGGATAGAACCACACCGTGGGCACGGCTTTCGAGTAACCCGCCGACTTCTTTTTGCCACTTTTGCAAATCGGGATCTCCAATAACATGTGCATCCACAACTTTTTCCGGGTGAACTGTACTCGGACTGGGTGGCCGAGGGAATCTGTCTGAAACTCCAGAATTCGGTGGTGTTGATACTGTTAGATCAATACGGGGGAGCTGCCTTGGTCCCTTTCGACGACCTTGAATAGATCCTGAGCTCATAGAAAAAGTGTAGTTTGACAGATAAATTCTGCGAAAGGGTAATTCGATGAAGAAATCAACAGATGAAGTCTTGAACAGTGGTGAGCTTATCGCTTGGGAAGGGAACCAAGATCAAAGATAAGCATTTATCGGTATATTTATACCCTGTCGTGCAACCGTGAATGCAGACACAATTGTAGATGTGTGAGTTGACAAGTCAGGATGCTTAGTCAAGGTCAAATGACCCTTGGTGATGCACTTCCTGGTACTCGTGTTTCATCTTGTCTTGTTGTCTCCGGAGACGTGATTCTCCAGGAGTCAAGGTAACAACAAGATCACTTGCTTCTGGTCTTTCCAGGACGAGTGGACAGTGTTACATCGTCCGTTTCCGCGTAGCCAGAGTGTCCGAGTTCACGCCCCTGCCCGATTCCCCATTGGGTAATGGCTGCCCTCATTTCTATTCTCACATATTTTTAAAGCTTGTCTTAAAGAGAACGATCCTGCTGCCACTTTCAGTACTAGTAAAATGCCCCGGTAGCAACTCTGCCTAGCGAGTACCTGAATATATTGACTACGATACTCTTTTTCAGCTGATCTGACCTCCACGACGTAATATGACGTACCGATCCTTGGGTCCACGCAACCAGATTCAACCGTAACGAGTGTGAGACGCTCTATATGCTCGTCACAGCATCAAGACAAAGTACTTTATACTTTAGTCAAATTCAGTTGAGGGGACAACGTGCCCGTTGCTGTATCTGGAGCAACGTGATAGCAACGTGATCGTCTCGACGGACTATTTGCTAGATCAGGACTCACTTGATGTTATTTCCATATAAGGCAGATAATACTAAAATGGAAATAATCTTCAACTATTGAATTCTGATCCGACAAGGAGTGTGGTACATGTCATCTATGCTGCTGCTATGATATATATATTTATAAGAATACCTACACAAGAGCATAATTCAGTTAATTGATCCCCTCCTTTTTGAACCACTTTTTACACACTTTAGATATCAACTTAGTAAGTAAACGTCGCTCTGCTTCTACGCCACATTCCATTGCCTACTTTTTTGCTTCAAAATCACTCTGCATAGAGGGAGGAGAGTATCTCAGATGAGACGATCAGATTAATGGCGATATGAAGGGAACTAGCTTCCGGACAATTATGCACCACGTCAAGATCGGGTTCTGATTTCTTGAATATAGGGGGAATAATCAAAGTAGCCATGTTGAGATGTTTTCTCACGACGTGTACTTTCATTGCAACGGCGATCGCTGCCCCCTATGCAATATTGAAGAATCGCGATGTTGCACCGCTGTCAAGCGACGAAATTACAGGACTGAGACCATATACACAGTTTGCTCGCGCAGCATATTGTCCAACGACAAAACTTCAGGACTGGTCCTGTGGCAGTATGTCCATTCTAAACTTGATACAATTTACACAATCTCGCAAAACGCTAAAACCACTGTAGACGCGTGTGATGCCTTGCCTGGATTTCAGCCTACTCTCGTTGGCGGGGATGGAGATGCTGTACAAAATTGTAAGTCTATCACCTCGAATTTATATTGATCAGATTACTCATGTCGAGCCAAGACTTTATCGGTTACTGGCAGGATCAGGACACCGTGGTTGTCGCTCATGAAGGAACGGATCCCACAAAATTGTGAGAAATCAATCCTGAAACGAAATCGCCATTGATCGTCTTCTAGTTTATCCATCTTGACGGATGTCAATATCGTGAAGGAACCGTTGAATGCTACACTATTTCCCGGAATTCCTTCTACTGTTCAAGTCCATGACGGATTCCGTGACGAACATGCTCTGACCGCTCTGCAAATTCTGGAAGAAGTCAAGAGATTGATGACTGTCCACAACACGCAGACTGTAACTTGTGTATGTCGGTCTTATATTAAACCGCTTTAGTTTGTGTCATCCAAGATGTAGGCCGGTCACTCACTGGGAGGTGCATTGGCCGAGCTTGATGCGGTCTTCCTTGTGTTGAATCTACCAACCTCAACCAATATTCAAGTATTCACATACGGCACACCACGCGTTGGCAATATAGCCTGGGCTCAACTCGTCGACACCAAGGTGAGATCCAGTATGCAGTCGGACCCTAGTGATATTTTCTTCTCACCGCACCTAATTCCTTTGCATAGGTACCTAACTTCAAACGCATCAACAATGAAAAAGATATTGTCCCGATTGTGCCCGGCAGGTCCTTAGGCTTTCATCATCCTGCTGGTGAGATACACATCACCTCGTCCGAAAATGCAGTGTCATGTCTAGGTGAGTGTTTTCTACTCGACGGTCGACGCCTGAGTTTTGGAAAAATCTACTAGGTGACGATGATGCCACCAATGATCAATGCACCGTCAAAACTGTGCCAAATATATTGGAGGGAAATATCTTGAATCACGTAAGTGTCTGGAATCTGATGTTTGAAAAAGCAACCCTCATCTCACATTTGGTTAGCTTGGTCCCTACTTTGGCATCCCAATCGGAACAATCTTTTGCACTTGAACTCCTGAACTCGAGTCACAGATAGATATTGAGTTAATGGTAATAGATGTTGTATATCATGCTTGGAAATTATACTTGAGATTGAGAAGAAGAAAAAAAGATCGTGGGTTTTAGGATTGCATGTCGTCGTCCATGAGCCGGGCTTCTCTTTCCTCGTCGTCTGTTTCGCTGTCAATTTCTATCTGGTAGGCAGCCCAGATGCTAACTCCTTCAGGACCATCAACAGCAAGATCCAAGAGACCACGAGCGATGTCTAGACAACACAGGTTGGAGATATAAGAAGTACAGTCAATCAATAACGTACCGACAAGACATTCTAATTCTTTTTTCCCTTCAATGTCAATCCAGTCAGGAGGATCCGCGTAACTGAATTGGCCAAAGCTGACTATGAACATATGCACAAGATTATCGAAATAAGAAAAGTGTTGTAATTTGTCGTGTAGCCGTACAATTGGATCGGAGGAATGTACAAGGTGATGAAGGAGAAAAAGACTTTGATTAATGAAGCGGATAAAACTGGATTTTGTTAAAAGAAAAAAAAAACCAAGAGATAAAAAACTTACAATTGAGATTGAGATTTTGTAAGGCTCGATCCATCGTCATTCCAGAGCACCATAGAAATGTCAGCGATCATGTAGGTCAAAGTAGGAATTACTATGCTTGATTGAACCAATGATTCTGCTTGTGACAGGGACAACTGAGCTAAACAACCCAGTAAGTTGCCATAGCAAGTGGTATTCTGTTTGTATTGTCAGCAACAGATTTTTTTTCTAAGAAAACCAGGAGCTCACTTCGATGAAGCTGCTGCGGAAGTTATCCAATAGGTATGTGCAGAGATGATGAAGAAAAGGTGGGTCTTTGTGATCGGAAGCTCCGGAGTCAGCATCCTGCACTGGGGCTAACATTTGCCCACGGAATGGACCGTCTAAAGCACGGTCAGCACAGTGATTTGAAGCAGAGGAAAAAAACCTTCAAGTTGCTAGGAGGAGGAAAGATCGACTAAGGCTTTCCAGCGTCTCGTGTGAATGAGAAGCGTTCAAAATTTTCAGTAAAGAACTTATGCGGGTGGGTAAAATAAGTGCAAGTCTGATGAATAATTGTAAGTGCGATTGACGAGCGTCCACCGAAAAACAAACCTATCAGCTGTCTCGTCAGATATATTGAAAAGAAGGACCTCTAAGAGAGAAAATATTTCTTTGATGCATACTACGTCTTTGTCCGAGGGAGATCCGGCAAGACGGTCCAGAAAGTCGAACAAAAGAATAAAAAGCAAAGTACCATTGTCACTCAAAGACTCTACGAGTTTGGCAAATTCGGGAAGCAACAATGCGAATGAACGCAAGAGATCTAATAAGGCAGCAGTTGATATACACTATAGGGGAATTTAGGTTGTAATCGGCGGCGGAGGCGATAAAGATGCGTACAGAGTCAACGCTGAGAAGACACTGAAGAATCATGATCAAGCAATCAGTGACTTGCCGTGAGCAAATCTCGTAATCTGAATCATCAGCAGGATTGGATAGGGCGAGTAAAATCGATCGAGTGGCATGAGTACATTCTTTTGCTTGTGAGTCTGAGAGAGTCGTGATGAAGGGCAGATTGATCAGCAGCTGGAAAGTAGCCTCATTCGCCTCCATGTATGTATGCGTAAGGACAATGCGAGAAAGCTGAAATTGAATGCTAAAATCTGCGTATATCTAAACCACTTAGCACTAACCTCAGCTTTATCATTCAATGCACCAGGCTCCGCTTCCTCAGTCGCTTCCTCAAGATCATCGAATATAAGAGAGACATCATCTTCGGCAACATGAGGCATTGGATCATCAGAGGTTGGTGCAGTATCAACATGGTCGTCAACATGGTCATCGAAATCAAAGATGTCAGCTGGACAGTGGTGTAAGGGGCCAACAGCTGCTGGCGTCACCCTCTGAAGAGGGGCCTCATTTGACTCTTCCCAGCACATATCTTTTCCTTTTCCCCTGGAATTGATCTTCATGTTGGGCTTGAGAGGAGTGGAAGCAAAAGAATTTTGAAAACCAGGGAGTAATCCGGTTCTTTTCATTACTTCAGGTGATTTACGAAAGGTACGCGCTGCCTGAGGACTCGAGCGGAGGAAAGGATCTCTACGTGGTGTTTGGTTGAGTCTTTCAGCGTCCTGATTAACCCTCCAAGCACTAATCGGACTGGGAACCTTTACAGGGGTCATAGGTGCATTCCTGGGGGTCTTCAGGGTTCGTGTTGAGGCAGGTCTTCGCAACAAAGCCTCGAGTTCGTGTTGCTAGAACACACCTATTAGTTTTCAAGATAGAACACTCATTCACAAGGACCTGCTTTGAACATGAACTGTGTCTTGAACCTTTCTGTTTCCTCTTTCATATGACGCTCCATCTGTTTCTGCTGAGCTTCTGCTTCTTCTCTAGCACCCTTCAATTTGGAGATCTCTGTTGCATGACTTTGCGCTGTCTGAAACAGATAAGCTGCAAGACCGAACGATTAAGGAGTGAATGCACTTTTTCCATGTTTTTACGCAGAATAGAGACCTCTCCTTCTTTCGCATATCTGATCTCTGTTGCTTCTTTCAGGGCTGTTTGAAATCTCTGATTTTGCGTTTCAAGCTCCAGAAGTTGTGCTTGTAATCCCGCGATCTGTTTCTGAAGCTCAAGCTGTTTGAAATTCTCATGAAGGATGAGTCTGCTAGTTGACGTGGTATTTCTTGGCCGGGCATTGGGTGTAGGACTGATACGATTTGAAGCTGCAGAAGATATAGGCTGGAGGACGCTTGGTGCTGGTTGAGCGTGCAGGAATAACTTCTCACTCTGCAAATTCTGATCTCTGTGTACATTGGATGACTGAGTCTGGACAAATAGTGGCTGGCCGAAATTTGAGGACCCAGATGAGCCCGTGAAACCATAATTCCCATCCGCAGTGACTGAAATCTCTGGTAGATCGTCAAGCTCATGCTCGCGTGGTCGACTGCCGACGCCTGGGGACCACCCATCGCGTGTTTTCTGCTTCTTCGTGACCACGGGCGGTGGTGGCAAATGTGAGAAATATTTCTGCTCCTCTCTGTCCAAGATAGCGATCGTTTGTGCGTCCAACACGAGGTCATCGTCAAAATAGTCGTCACTATCATCCATGAAAGGGGCTAGCTAGGCACAGTGACCATTTGACAATGAGTCGCCTGACGGGTTATGTAATACAGTGTAGGGATCCACAGACACAATCCATTGCTGTCCTGCCATGGATTCAGCCTCAAATGGGGCACATGTGTCGTCAAGAACGGACGACGAGCGAGCTCGTCATGACAGGCGCGTCAGACTCAAGGAGCTCAACCTCAACCCCGGGCGGCAAGGTAGTTTTCTACCGCTCTCTTTTGGTAATCTCTCAACACTATCCACAGAATTCTTCAGGCTCGATTCATCACTGAAGCGCCATACTACACTTATCAAGCGTATTCGCCAATCAATGGCCGCAGACAACAGGGATCAGATATTGAAGGATCTCGAGTCTTTGTCTCTTGAAAAATATATCGATGAAATAGCTGGTGCTGTAACTGAGGGTATAGCCCGCTGCAAGACAGATAAAGATACTTGGGGAGCGGTTGAAGTATGTGTTTATCGCTCGCTCATCCAGTATCCAAAAGTTCACATTTTCCTTGAAGGTAATATCTCATCTACACCGTCGTTTCCCCAGGACTTTCACACCAGTCCTCGTGTCATCGCTGTCTAGTGCGATTGCTCCGCCTTCTAAGGCGAATATCAACACTTTGATCGCAGAGCAAAGGGAGAAAGAAGACAATGCACGTATATCGCGTCAGCGTCCTGTACTTCGCATATGTTCGGAGTTGGCATTGGTGGGTATCATCCGTGATACTCCTGAAAAGAGTGGCGGAGAGTGGGTAATGAAAGCGGTGAAGGAGCTGGTAAGCGAGTTTCGCAGTTTCTTATAATCGCAAACTATTGATCTAGTATGTCAGCTATCCAATGATCCGAGTCTCTCTTCACTACCTCTCCTGATCACGTTTTTGAAATCATATTCCTGGCCCTTCCTTGGAATTATGCCTCCTATGGTACCAAAGCAGATTCATGCTACTGGCGAACCTGGTTCGCTCTCAAATGTGCAGTCGAGTAGCAGTGATACAGAATGCCGATCCATCTCCGCCCACAAAGAAGAACATGAACTAATTGAACAGGATATTCGTGACCGTTTCAAGCGTATGTGTGAAGGGTACTTTGATAATGTCTGCAAAAAACTTGTCATCGAACACAAGGTGACCTCAATTCCGTGTCGCTTATTGCCGCTGACTTATCGAGATATTTTCAGCGCCTTCAGGAGCAAGATAAACGTAATCATGAAGCCTATATTCGCTCTGGAGAGATTTTCGAAGATCGTCAACAGGCTTATGAAAAGATGACGAAAGGTTATGAGAAATTACTCGCAAACTGCCAATCGTGAGCATCACCACCGTAATTTGACCTATATTTGAACTAGTATCCGTAGATTGTCGGAGCTTCTTTATCTTCCCCTCCCTTTGCTGCCTACAGCATCACAGAGGTCCGAGTCAATTCAAATTGGGTCCACTCATGGGTCCTTGTATAATGATTCTGAAGAAACGATAGTTGTGGGTGGTAAGTGGGAGGATGATGAGGAACGCAGATACTACGAAGATGTCCAAGATCTCAAAGATTATGTTCCGAGTAGTGTCCTTGGCATCGATATATCGGTTAGTGGGCCCGAAGTTGACTTGAAGGACGTAGACCAAGAGCGCATACAACAAGAAAAGGAAGAAGCTCGACAACTCGAAGAGGAACTTCATAATCTACAAAAAGACCACTCGGAGGAGATGAATGGCGTAGATGACGAGTCGCCGCTCTTCAAAGATGATGACGAGTGAGGATCAGTCATTTTATGTCCTAAATGTTGCAAATGCTTTTGATCAGTGCACGCACACCTACTCCTGGGTCCCCAAAAATCACATCAACTTCGTCTTCACCTCGAATTGCGCCTCAAGGTCCTTCTCAGCTTCTGACAGCTTTGCTTGTACGACTCCAGGATGCTACCAACAGGGGTCTGATTGACCAAACAGCAATTGATTTCGCCTTTCTTAACTCGAAGGCGGCCAGAAAACGCTTGATCAAAGTCAGGATTCCTGCCATTTAGATGTTTCTTTCTCTAACATAGACGCCGGTGTCAGACTTTGAGCCAAGTTCCTAAGAATCGAATCGATTTATTGCCACACTATTCGCGGCTTGTGGCTACTCTCAATAAATATATGCCTGATATTGGGACAGAACTTGTCGCTCACGTAAGTTATAGCGTTCCGGCTTAACTACACTAATCACCTTCATAGCTGGAAGATGAATTTCGATATCTGCAGCGTAAGAAAAATGTAGTCAAAGAACTAGCAGAAATCAGGACGAAGGTAGGTTCATGCTCAAGCGATCTCAGTCGCAGCTGAGCATTGAATTTCAGAACATCGCATTCCTTTGTCATTTGACAAAATTCAAAATCGTCCCATTTCATGTCATCCTACATGTTTTCAAAGTTTGTTTGGATGATTTCACTGGAACCAACGTTGACAACATAGCCATGTTGTTGGAAGGGTGTGGTCGTTTTCTGTTAAGAAGTGAGGACACTACCGAGAGGTTCGGCACCATGGTTTGTTTCTCTTCTCATCCGCGTCCGATTCTGTTCCTACCTCGTAATTTCAGCTTGAACTCATGCGACGCAAACAAGGCATGCAACATTTTGATCAGCGTCAAATTTTGATGCTAGAAAATGCTTACTATCAAGTATGTAGATTATTTAAAGTCTCAATTTCCTCATCTTTTTTCTGTCATCAGTGCAATCCCCCGGAGCGTGCACCGAGGCAAGAGAAGGAACGAAGCCAAATCGAATTGTTTATCAGGCATCTTATTTATGATGTTCTTGCTAAGAAGACGATCGACAAGGTCCTCAAATCACTACGGAAGCTTGACTGGGAAAACGAAGAGGTGAAACTTGTTCTGTACAAAATCTTCACGAAGCCTTGGAAGATTAAATATAGTAGCATTTCCTTATTGGCGATGTTAACATACGATTTGCAACGTTATCGCCCTGCCTTTTCTATCTCTGTTGTTGACCAGACCCTAGAAGATATCCGTCGAGGCCTCGAACAAAACGTCTATAATGCCAATCAGAAAAGGTTGGCAACGATCAAGTTTCTTGGAGAGCTGTATATATATCGCATGTTCAGCTCTAGTATCATTTTTGATACTCTTTGGTCCCTTGTCACTTTTGGACATCGTGAGCTTGTTGCTTCTTATACTGTGACCAGTCTTCTTATCATTTTTATCGCAGCCGAAGGCCGTCCTCTTCCCAATGCGACTGTACCACTTGATATGCCTGATGATTTCTTCCGCGTCAGGCTTGTCTGTGCTCTTTTGGACACATGTGGAATGTGCTTCGATCGAGGCACTCAGAGGAAGAGACTTGATAATTTCTTGATCTTCTTTCAGGTTTGCCATTACATTTACAATCCATGCACAACTTCACCTGATGAACTTGTAGTACTATGTTTACTGCAAGCAAACTCTGCCTATGGACGTCGATTTTATGTTCTCTGACTCGATGGAGGTTGGAACTAAACATGCGCATTGTTCATGATCTTGGCTCATTCTGAGAAATAGGCTGTACGGCCCAAAATGCAAGTTCTGAAGAATCTTGAGGAGGCCGCCCTGGCCGTTGATGAGATGTACAACTCTGCCTATCAGGCTGCCGGTTCGTGACGCTCATTTTGTTTGTCAATTGTGTTTTGTACTGATATCATCTATAGGCCTTACTGATGAGAGCGAAGATAGTGGGGACGATGATGATGACGACAAACGCTCTAATGTTGATCACAATGAGGACGAGGGTGCAGACGAAGATGAGGATTTGCAAGAATTTTCGGTATGTGCACCTACTTTTACAAATATAATATCAATTGTTGACCCCGAGTTCAATATCGGTAGGTTGACGATCGTGCACCTTCTCCAGATGAGAAGATAATCCTTTCAGCAAGCAGCAGCAAGCAGGAAAATCTTGGACCATCCGAAGAAGCCGATGCCGAGTTTGCCAGGGAATTGGCTAAACTGGTTACTGACACTTCTGCGGAGTCCAGAAAGGTGGACAAAAAAACGGCATTGGCTCTCTGGGATTCTGCCATCCTACCTCCTGCGTCTCGAAAAAGGAGGGGGGCTGATGATGGTGATGAAGATCAGACCCTTAAAGATGACGAGTCTCAGAATATCATGAACTTCACCGTCATCACGAAGCGGGGCAATAAACAGCTTGTAAGTACCTTTTCTTTTCGTTTAAGAGAAGAAATTCACTAGCCGCAGGCGCGACAGCTTGCCATCCCCTCTGCATCTGCTCTGGCCGTTCATACAAGGAGTGCTCAGCTTCAAGATAAAGTTGAACAGCAACATCTGAAGCGGCTCGTGCTCGACTACGAACAACGCGAAGAGGCTGAAGAGCTCAAAGGTAGAATATGTCGATCTGTGAGACACAGTAGTGCCATTAACCAATACATCCCTCAGCTCTAGAAACACGCCACAAGGCTGGTGCTATCAAGATACGATACAACGGATGACAGACCAGAGGCACATATCCGAACGTGATTCGAGGGACAGCTGCATTCTGACCAATTCGGCGTTTATCAGGCACTTCCCCTAATTGCACTGACGACCTGCTCGCACTCCCGCGTACTCGATGCCCCTGGGGTCCTGTACTCAATCCTGAGCCCTGGATTTGTTGCTGTGTAGATGGCGGTGTGAGGATGATGATTGGACAAGGACTATTCGTTTAAGTGGCAATGTCGACCGTGTCTGAATTAGCTGCTTATCTGTTGGCAATCATCATTTCAAAATAGATAATTCACCGAAGAGGGGATCAACCGATTTGCAGTGTAAGCTGTAATGTGAGCGTCATTGTGCAGTCCGCTATCTTCCTTGGATACTGTCGTGACAAAATCGGATATTATGACCTAATCAGGCAGGCATCGAACACTGTCTCTGAGGACACGGATAGATTCTCACTATACTATACTCTACTTGTCAATCACCATCTTCACCTTGTTCAGCCTATATCACTATGCCACAACCCACTAAAACTCGGGAGAACAGATCCCAAAGGGGTACTCCCTACAACTCCTCCGAACCACTTCGTGCCACTATTGAGCTTGCAACATCGAAAAATCGTGTACCTAAAATTAATCAATATCTGAAGGACGCTCGAATCGGCAAAGGACGACATGGCGAGGTCTTTTTGTGTCACTATCAAGAAGAACTAGACAGAAAGGTAGTAAGTACATCCCCTTGGTCCTGATCCATCCTGATCCATCTTGATGTGCGGCACTCAGGCCATCAAGACGGTGAAACGTAATAATCCAAGGGATAAAATCAGATTGTTGAGAAAAAGACATCAGCAGAGCGAGACAGTACTCGGGACTGAACGCATATATAGCACAGAAAATAGTATCAGGAAGGAAATAGCAATCATGAAGAAATGCCGACATCCAAATGTTGTTCAGCTGTTTGAAGTCATAGATGATCCTCAACAAGACAAAATCTATCTAAGTGGGTAGCTTCATCCCTCTTCCAAGGGCTGAGATGATCAAGACATACCCTAGTCATGGAATATTGTGCAGGAGGACCGATACAGTGGGCTACTGAGAGTAAAGAACCGATTCTTTGCCTCGAGCAGATACGGCGCATTATGCGGGATGTGATAGTTGGTCTAGAGTATTGTGCGCTTCCTTGATTGGAGAATGATCCTGATGTGGACTTATCCTTGCACAGTACACTCCTTGGGGATCGTCCATCGTGATATCAAGCCACACAACTTACTTTACTCTCGAGATAGAACAATAGTCAAAATCATTGATTTCGGTGTTTCCCACTACAACTCCCAACGTTCCGTGCCTTGCTTGGCATCTCAGTCCGACCCTGAAGACATCTCCTTATTTACTGGTTCTGACCTCCAAAAGACGCTGGGAACTCCAAACTTTCTAGCGCCTGAAGTAGTTTGGTTTGACGATATTCATGAGGATCCATCTAAACCTGTGTCATTTGCGAATACTCGCGGGAAGATGAAAGTTCGTCCACCAATTACGGAAGCTCTGGACATTTGGGCACTCGGCGTAACTTTCTACTGCTTGTTGTTTGGACGCACACCGTTTAATGCACCTCCATCCAGTGATAATGTGCATCATGGTGAATGGTTGTTGTATAATCAAATCTGCACACAAGATTGGGAAGTAGACAAAGTAATGACAGTCGAAAGAATCCCTACAGGAGGCCGCCAACCTCAGGATCCGACTAGTGATGGTTATGCTGTTGTTTTGATGCTGGACTCGATGTTACGCAAGGATCCCTTGACGCGAGTGACGGCAAGTAATCTCAAGGTGCGAAGGATAACCATTCTCGTAGATGTCGCGCACCTGATCCCTCTATAGTGTCACCCTTGGATCCTGACTCATATCGCCAACCCCCAGGAGTGGTTGCAAATGACATCACCTTTTCCTAATCTCTCTGTCCCTCAACCGGTCCTACCAACATCTCGTTGGCTACGTTTTCTCAGTCAAAGGCTGTCACGAATTCTGCATCAGTAATTCCTTTTCTACCTCAGTTGTATGACACCTGCGGAGACGCGAATCTGAGTGCCATATGAACTATGGACATTCTTGATCGCTACTCTATCTTCTGCTCCCCTCCGCGTTTGGTTTGGTTCACACAAGGCGAATATCTCGGTGCCACCCTTGTAGTAATACTATGGTGACCTTGTATATCAGGGGTAATTGATGCCTGCACTCTGCCTCTGAACGATAATCTCCAAGAATCCATATGCTTTTGTCCTTGACTTACCAGACGACTTCATACTTGATTACTGCTTATGGTGATGTTAAAAGACTGACAGAACTATGGATGTGTTTAGAGTGGTCTGGTAGTGATATTCAGCATTGCCTACGTCACGCGAGGATCTAGAGCAATATGCCTTGGGTTTCCAGTGTAGTCTATCAACAAGGAACGGAATCCTCCTACCACGAGTCGTTCCTGTTCTCAAAAATGATCGACTCTGCTGCATCGACCTCCAGGATTCGACTTCCCGATATGTCCAAACTCTGCTGTCTCATCACAGCCGTTCGAGTGAACTCATTCTTTTCAACACACTAACAGTGGGCCTTGGAATATACTCTATTCGAGCACGGAATCTAAGGTTTCGAAACTATTTAAATTTAAATATATGCCACCTTGTTATGACCCCAGTCGAAGTTGCGTTAGATATGTTAGATATGTCTATATCGTGTGCAGTCGTGCGGGTATGTAGACTCTGTTGAGTTGAGATAGAAAAGGGGGGACGAGCGAGGATTCGCTGCGAACACGCAACGAGTCTGGCTATTTATCTCTATCCACACCATCATAAAATGAAACATTTGATCATCAGGAGAAACCCAACTTATTTTCAGTGCAGCACTCGTTATGCTTCTTGCTACGGTTGGAGAGAGAGTATGTGTGCGTCCTGTATTTATATACCGCAGCAAGCAAACAAGTGCTAAGACGCGGTGGGTGAGTTACATAGTGGTACACTACTGACTACACCCAAGCTACAGGGGTGGGCTGTTG
>Ga0153995_1000057_pt1 | contig 19953 bp, 21 predicted proteins | sample TSNC079MetaG_FD_104678 | JGI IMG/M metagenome (GOLD analysis project Ga0153995, IMG submission 104678) | Attine ant fungus gardens microbial communities from North Carolina, USA - TSNC079 MetaG | ecosystem: Host-associated > Fungi > Mycelium > Unclassified | place: USA: North Carolina, Lumber... | reverse complement strand
TATTACTAAGTGGGCTGTGCCGTGTGATTGCATGTGTCGTCAGATGACTGCATGTGATAATCATAACTGTGCCACTAGCAGCAGCAACGAAAGCACTTGATCTCATCACTCAGGTCAAGGCGGAATCATTAATCATTGTCTCCCACCTCAGGTCATGTTTCGCTTTATTGTTCTAGATGCAGATAAATAGTGACTGTAGAGACGAAGTTCGTTGCAACGTTTGCAACGAGTTTTCCCCTTTTTACTTTGCTCGTCCGTAACCCAAAAAATTCAGACAATCATGTTGAAATTTGCCTAGCAAAGCATGATGGCAGTTTTCACATGAGAGAGGCTAAATATACTTATTCTAAATCAGGATCCGTCTCTCGATGCACAGAAGAAGTCTGTATCGATCAATGGATCATTAAATTCAACCGTGGTACTATCAATTCCTGAATGATAGACAAGAAAAAATGCATTCAGTATTTTCAGGGTGGAAATTGGCTAAAACACATGGGCATCTCAGTATCTCTCTCTGTGCAAGAGCCTCAAGAGCAATCTTAAACCATGCACCCATAAGTGAATATAGGAAGAGATTCTTTGCCAATAGTGATCATTCGTGTCCTTACAGTCTTCGAGACCTTGAAACCATGAACAGCTGTTGCCGTTTCATGTCGTTGGTTTGGCTTGGAATAGAGTATATTCCTCTGCAAACCAATGAGTATATACAATGAACTACAAATCTTATATTAGAGAAAGATTCCAGAAGGTTCCTGAAACTTCAGCCAGATCGCGGCATCGGCTTAATACTCCAACATCATGTCCAAATCAGATAATCAAAAACTTTGTGTCATTTCTATCTGACAATCTATCTGCCTCCGCTTGGACCAGTAACATTTCGTAGTAAACACCAACCCGCTTACTGGTAACTTACTATCATCTTTTTTTTCTTTTTCTTTTTCTCTCACTCTTCTTTTTGGATCAGTTGTAAATGGCCTGTTCTTTCAATTTCTTCCAATTTTGTGTAGAATTGAACTTTGTGATGGCATGTGATTGGTTAGACTTAATCACATGTTTAGCTACAAGCGTAGTATAGGTGTCTGCCACAATGGAAGCACAAGCATTTGCTTTGTTTCACCTCTCCTTTAGCTTGACATGAATCCTAGGGATCTCAGATCATTCACCCGCGAACAAGTTGCAAAGGTTGTTTACATTTACATTCAATTGTTGTCCCTCAACGAGAAAATCTGACTTTTCTGTCGTTTTCAGCACAACAAAGATGGTGACCTTGTGAGGTTAACAAGCTCAGGACTTGACTACAACCATGGCTGACCGCATGATTTGAACATTTCTTGTTATTTTTATAACAGTGGATCATTGTCGACTCCAAGGTCTACGATGTCACTCGGTTCAAAGATCTTCACCCTGGAGGTGCTTCTGTACTCCTCGATGATGGTGTCGGTTCGCTACCCTATGGTCTACTTGTATGAGAGATTTTTCTAATCTCATGAATAGCTGGCCAGGATGCTACGGAAGCTTTTTATGGACTGCACAAACATGAAATCATAGTGAAACCGCAATATGCTCGCCTTCAGATTGGCATTATCGAGGGGGGGAAATCTGTCATTCATGGTCGAGTTCCTGGCGAACTCAGCGAGGTCCCTTATGCAGAGCCTACGTGGCTGGCTGCTGGCTATTTTAGCCCCTATTTCGGCGAGGTACGCTCATCGTTCAATTAATCTCCACCATCATTAACGATACAATAATGGTGCTTGAAACCAGAACCATCGGACTTTCCAAAAAGTCGTTCGCAAATTCTGTGATGAAATCATCCTCCCAGACGCTATAGTTCGTTGCTCTAATTATCTAGGTCATTCACTCGATCTTGAAAAAATGCATTAGGCCAAAGAGGAAGACGGAAAGCTTCCAAGCCAATCAATCATCGAGGCTATGGCGAAGCTCAACTTACATGCTATGCGCATGGGTCCTGGAAAGCATCTGAAGGATCTGGAACTCATGGGTGGAATCATCAAGCCTGAGGAATTTGATTATTTCCATGAGATGGTCATCACCCAGGAGATAGCACGTCATGGAAAACGCGGCTATGGTGACGGTGAGTGGAGGTTTACTCAACATAAGTGAAATCTGAAACTTAGAGCAGGCCTCATGTCTGGTTCGGTCATTGGTCTGCCTCCTGTTCTCAATTTTGGCAGTAAGGAAATCAAGAGGAAGGTTCTTCCTGATATCTTCTCTGGAAAAAAGTTCATCTGTCTTGCAATCTCTGAGGCGTTTGCTGGTAGTGACGTTGCCGGATTGAAGACTACTGCCACTAAGACCGAGGACGGCAAGCACTGGATTATCAATGGGACGTAAGTCGAAAAGCCGTTGGGCAAGACTGGTCACTGATATTTTTGTAGAAAGAAATGGATCACCAATGGAACGTAGGTCAAACTACTGTAATTATTTTTACATACATCGAACTCATAATGTCATTTGCTTTTTCCAGCTTTGCTCACTAGTGAGTTACTTCTGTCATAATCATCTTTACTGAGTAAGAATTTTAGCTTCACCGTGGGCTGTAGGACGGACAATGGTTTTACTGTCATTCTTGTAGAGCGCGGAGAGGGTATCGAGACTAGACCTATCAAGACCTCTTACGTGAGTTCAATCCCTTTTCAAGCCAGGGAATCTGATTAAACATATCGTAGTCTCCTACTGCTGGAACAGCTTTCATCACCTTTGATAATGTCAAGGTTCCTGTCGGAAACACACTTGGCCCCGAAGGTAGAGGAATCTTCGTTATGCTCTCCAACTTCAACCACGAGCGTTGGGTTTTGGTCTGCTCAGTCGCGTGTACACAGCGTGCTGTCGTCGAAGAATGTTTAAAATGGGTAACGCAGCGTAAGGTTTTCGGCAAGCCTCTTCACTCACAGGCTGTCATCCGAAATAAACTTGCTGCCATGATTTCTCGTGTGGAGAGTGTTCAGAACTGGCTAGAGTGTATTACGTATCAGATGAATCAGATGGTATGTGATTTTCGTCTACTATGCATGGCAGCAGGATTAATCTCCGTCGCAGAGCTACAAGGAACAAGCAAATAAGCTTGCTGGGTATGTCTGAATATACTCCGCTGAAATTGGATTGAGTCTAACGTGGTAAAGCCCTATTGGTCTTCTCAAAATGCATGCCACACAGTCTGCTCAGCAGACCGCAAATGACGCCGTCCAGATATTTGGTGGCCGAGGTATTACCAAAACTGGGATGGGCGAGCATATTGAACACGTACGTTCCCTGGAGCATGCAGAGGGTAATCAAGTGGCTGATAAATCATGCAGTTTCATCGAACTGTACCATTCGACGCGTAAGTGATTCGAAATCTCTCACATCGCCTCGGGCTACAAATATCATACCCAGTGTTCTTGGAGGCACGGAGGATGTTTTGGGTGACTTGGGTGTACGCCAGGCTATCCGAAACATGCCAAAAGACGTACGACTATGACCAATTATGTATTGTCGGAGCCAAGGTCGTAGGTGCTGGCCTGGGTTAGTTTTATCCTTATATGTACAAGTAAAACTAGCCAAGTCACTGTCTATCGTTTTGTCCAGAACCATGAACGTTTTGAAATTCCAACATTAGTCGCTGTTGAACCCCAGCCCAGCCATCCTAGCATAAGGTTTTTGGCAAAAATCTCACCAAAGCCTAACATAACACCATTCACGAAGGGCAAAAAGAGATTAATTGCGAGTGAAGACGCAAATGCCATCAGTCTTGTTCGAGTAGAAAGAGACGAATCCAATACTGAAAGGGTTGCAGTTGGATATGAATGAATAGTCTCATGGGGGGAATGGTGGGGGCAACAGTGGGGAGCTTGGTATGGAAGAGAGGAAGGGTATGAAGAAGTGCTGGAGTCCATTTCCTCCCACATCTGGGAATCGTCGATAGTATCCAGTTGAGATAAGGTTGATGTGGTCACCTGAACAAGGTTAGTCAATGATTATAAAAGGGGTCAGGAAAGCACACATGTGCTTCAGATCCTGTGGTTGGATTGGAGTATACGGGTAAAGAAGCCTCCCCTATTCTGACTTCTGTCCGTTTCTCAGGTTTCTCTTCTCCTGATCGATAACGTGAAAAATGAAAGGTCCGATTAAAGACCTCCTGATGAACGATATTCGTCAAGACAATTCTTTGAAGCCATGGTTCAGTACAAACTTACATCAAAAATCTGATGTGTGTCCTCTTTTATAGCGACCATCGTCGTAAGCCCAGCGCTGAGCACCGGGAGGGAAGAGAAGTGATGAAGCACTCCCACATTGAATGTCACACGCGTATCTGTGACGGCATTAGAAGTAAAACTCGATTGTTGACCTTCTTTTGGCAATCACATTGTTCAAGGATTCAGGTAGGAGTTTTGTTCCGGTGACCTCGCGAGGTAAACGACTAAGAAGCAAGATACACTACTTATACACTACTTGTGCTTATGTACCTACTCGAAAAAAATACTGATCACGTGCAGCACTCATATTGCCCACTCTATCTATATCTCCTACAGTTGACAGCACGGTCAGCTGATGACATGGCGGATGTTGTCTGTCACCTGTCAAGTCATACAGCAACCTGTCACACTCTTCACATATCGCCATGTCAATTGTGTGCATACCTATCTCACCAGACTCAACAGGGAGGAAACAGCTCAGGAGAGAGAGATGAATTTAGAATTTTTTCTGAGATATGTTTCTAATGAGAATGTTACTTAAATTACAAGTAGAACACTAAGTCATTGAATACTTGTTCTGATACTTTTGATGACTCTAATGTGTTGGTCGTTCTTCAAAATACTTCATAGTTTGAGCCAAGTTGTGGGTCATTTTTGAGCCACCCGAGTAGCACATAGGAAATTAGATTCACTATATATCTATATCCGGGTGTGAAGCGCTACATTATCTTGGAGGATTAGAGGCTCTCTTATCTATCTATCTCATGTATTGATCTGGATTTCGACTAGGCATTGGAATATGAATTCTACATCACTACGGTGAGGAATTATTATTGTTACAATAAGAAACGCTTGCCTGTGCTTCAGGGGATCTTCTGCAATTCTTCTTTTTGAAGTTGGTCGACAAGAATCTCCTGGTCAATCCAATAATATCTGGGCCGATTTCCCCAAAAATCTATGCCGACTTGTGTTACAACAATTATGTCATAACTGATAATAATCTTAGCACCGTCTTTAAACAACCCTCCGTGTTCTCGCGGCGCTTACTAGCCTTCTTCGTTCCTCTTGACCCGATCTACCTCGACTCACCCAGTGCGACACATTATGTGCAAACGAGAGTGGTGAGTAGCTAAGGGAGACATCAAGATTCCTCGAATTTGATCTGTTCCCTCTCTCAGTGTTGGTGATTATTACAGACCTTGCAACGTTAGCAGGTTCCTTGGATTCGAGAGCCTGAGGCGCTTACATACCATAGCATTGGATCTTCGACTATGAGACTGGTGAACTAGTTGACTGTCATGAGTTCAAGTGCCGAGATAGTTCAAAACATATTCACAAGGACAAAATGTGGTTATGTGATTGTGCACCGGTGCGTAAATTTTTTATATAACTGTTTGTCTGTGCATCTAATCAATGTAGTCTCTTCCCTACGACGATCGTGAGGGTGCATCCAAAGTTCGCAACATGTTCCACAAACTATGTCCCAGGTGCACTGCTGCAACCACCAACCGTGGCAGGTAATAGAGTTCCATGTCATACTGGGATCTATACTTAATCCATATTCAAAGGACCAAGTAATGATGCGAGTGTCTTGTCTCAACAGATAAATCAGTTCAGCTGATGAAAATTTGGTGTATTAATTTGGTGTATTAAATCAATAGAATCGCCAAACGGGGATACTTTCAAAATCTCTTCTGACCTCTCTTAAACGGTTGCCTAACACTTCTGTTGGTGATTCCCTCTCTTGTTCCAGATTCCCTAGCATTTCCCTTCAATCGTGCAATTCGAGCCCTTCGCTCTGCCTCACTGTCACTGTCACTTGCAGATGCTTGAGGTTTTCTGGGAAGTGATGAGGAGTCGTCTGGATCACTTTGTTTGGAGGCCCTTGCAAGCGCGGGTGTCTGGTCTGATGTATTGGCTGACAGCGGCTTCGACTTGATGTCGCTACCAGTGTTTATATCAGTAGGCAAGGATCTGGGTGAAACTAAGGGCCTTGAGAGGGCAGCTTGAGATTGTGAAGAGATAGTTGATGGGGGAAGTAGACCGACTGCATCACCCTCTTCTGATTTTTCTGTCGCCGAGTCAGCCCTTGAGTGTGGAGATTCTGATTTTTGTTTCAGTGACGAAAGATCGCACATTCGTGAGCAGAACCACGCTCAAAAAGGCTTACCAATTTTCTGTCAGAAGTTTATTCTAAAATCGATTCCACTCGTGACAGAAAATGATGCTTACCACGTCTCGTATCAATTGACTATCATGCTTGTATCTTGATGACGTGGAATCGTCCCCTGCGAGCTTTGACGACTTTGGAACTTCTAAGTCAAGATGTTCTGCAGAATATTGAATGCCAGCTATCAAAGAAGATACAGGACTGCATTAGGGGAAAACAAGCAGATGACGGAGGACTCACGAAGTTCATGGAGGGAATTGAACGCTGCTGTTGCCCTTCTGAGAATCGTTGAGATACGTGGGTTGGAGATCGCGTTCTGGATATGAGTATCAACAGAACGCCGCGTTGTCCGTCCAAATTTGTCTATAGCCTGTATGTTATCGTTTGTCTCAATGAGGTCGTTTCAGAGTAGAAATGACGAACTTTCTCTACGTCGGTATTCGTCATATCTTGAACAGATTCACCAGTTGTGAATAAGAGGTAGCTTGCACTGATGAGAGGTAACACGAGCTGTTGGGATATTATGTCTGCGGAAATTTTATGGCCTACAAAACAGGTCTCCCACTGCCAGGTGAAAGAAGTGCTCCTGAGTAAGAAGGCTACATCCTAAAATGATCCTGTTCACAATCAGAGAAGAGACAAAAAATGGTAGGGCTCACTGAGAAATCCGTAAGTGCAACTTCAAAAGCAAGCGCATCAACTCCACCAATGGTATGAACTTTTTTCAGGAGTTCCAAGATAGATGCCCTCCATTCATCTTCGTCTTCTCGTGTTGCGAATGGAGGGGGTGCCCTAGGATTGCATTTTCTCCATCGTCTCGCAATTTGCTGACTTGTGAGCTCTAATCCATGAAGGGATCAAGATAACAAATCAGAGGTGACTCAGGGGGATATCCAGTTGTGATCACCTTCACTCCAGATAGATTTGGTATCCGTGAATAATACAGAGCATGTCAGATCGATAGTGGAGGAGATAAATTTCTGAAGACATGAGCATTTTGGCAATAGAGAAACTCTTGATTGATATTCAGATATGATGAGTCATGAGCAACACTGACGAATAGATAAGGAGTTGATGAGCTAGAGTTTGTTTTGACTAGCCATTCTTTTCCTAGGAAAGGCTGGAATGGAGGAAAATTTAGAACAAATTTTCAAGGTCATTGTTTCGGAATAATAACCTCAAACATAAGTCAATGCAAAATGTCTCAAACGGTTATTAACAATGGGATAGAGATGGTGGCGTTAGCTCGGTGCAGTAATTTGGTGTGACGTCACCTTCAGAACACATTGGCCCACATACGTACAACCAAGATGTATATAAGTTCCAATTTCTGAAAGATCACTCCTGTACAAATACATGGAGCGGCAATCTGTTGAGTGCTATCTCTTTCGATGAAAATATACTGATAAGTCGCAGAGCTGTGTGTGAGTAGCCTGGTGTACTTTTTTGGCCTACATGGCACTGCATGTCCGAACAGAATGTACAATGACGTTCAAAAGAAGAGACTAAAAGTACCCTGAGTTCATATCGGGGGTTTAAGGTCTGGGAATGATTCAGAGTTAGTGCGCTCCATTACTTGGGTGAGGCCACAACAGATACGTAATAATCGCCGCAATCTGCGGCGCAAGGGAAGTTCATACTGTCAGCATTTTTGGGACTGTGGGCTGGCAAGTCATTCCCTCTGTCCCGGGCAGTACACGCCACACACGTTCCAGTCTGATTGTCTTGACACATGGTACACCTGATCAGGTGGACCCTAGATTCCCAAGTCAAATGTCATGGACAAGAGTTGAGACTTCCACTTTCACACCGAATAGATTGCTTGATCAACGGCGTGAGGATAATCAGAGGACAAGTTGCCTCGTGCTGCTGATAAATCAACTAGTCTGCAAGCAACGATCAAGACCCTGTCTGCGGGGCTGAATTCATTGATATCATAAGTGGGTTGTAATGCTCGAACCACTTGTCGGGATCGCACGCGCCGAATCATTATCACAAAAGCTACATAGGAATATTGAGATGATAGACATAGGTCACGCGGCGCCCGAACGCGACGTGTCTTTCTCGCGTTGTTTGTACTAGTATTGCTTCGGCACGTGATCATTGTTCAAAGATGCTGGACTTTGAAGCCTGGTTTCTTCAGAGGCTGACCGGTGGACTACATTCCTCTTTTCTCTTTCTCCTTTCCAGTCACATACAACCGGTTCTTCAGGTTCTCAATTATATCTTTCCATTCGCCTGAACAATCTTTGCCTCTTTTCGCAAATACTTCGTACACACTCCTCTTCAACCCTTCAAACCTCACGAATGGCCTCGAATCATGCTCGCGTAAGTCTATTCACAACTCTCGTTGTACTACAACTTTTTTATGATTTCCCTAAATTAGATAACACAACGGCGCACCCTCGCGCAGCGCGCCAAGGCTGATGAGAATGCCGTTGGACGGCATCTTCGTCAAAACTTACAAAATACAGCTGGAACTACTCGACTCGCTAAGGAGAATGCAGTCAAGGCAGGTGTCGTCCGCCAAGCCTTAGGGGAAGTAACGATGGCTGCCGTAAATCGCAAGGTTTGTTATGTTCTGGTATTCCTGCCTTCCCCTATAGAACCTGACACGACCTCCATCCAGGACGCAGGACTTAAACCGGCAGCTGGAAAGGAGAAAGAAGAAGTTGGTCTCAAACGAGGTCGCTCCGATTCCATTTCCTGTGCTCAACGAGTACCCTTGGGTCCGGGCCGGGCTCCCGCAGCTCCTCCTGTGAATGCCCGTGTTGCTGTAGCCCGCGCGCGAGCTAATTATGCAACTACTCGCCGTAACTCACAAGTTACTACTTCTATCTCTCAACCTATCGTTGTCCCTCTGGCAGAGGAGATCGAGTCCGTCAAGGATGTTCCACAGAGCGAGATGGATATCGAGGACGATCCTGCAGAAGAACTACATGATGAAACAGAGAACATCAGTGAACGAGAGGCCGAGAGTATGACCGGAATCGAGCAGAGCGATGAAGATGGAACACCTGAACCCATTCAAGCGTCAAAACATCCTCGCATGTGGCCTGAGGTCAGCTCGGAACGAGCGACTCGTTACACTAAGGAACTACAGGCAATTCGTGCAACCTTTGAAGATGAGGTCGACATGTTTGATACCACCATGGTTTCTGAGTATGCGGAAGAAATTTTTGAATACATGTGCGACCTTGAGGTTCGTGTGTCATTGGGGTGGAACCGGAAATATACTCATATCTTGATTAGGAAGAAGTCATGCCTCAGCCCGACTATATGTCCAATCAAACTGAAATAACCTGGGAGATGCGCCAGACGCTAGTTGACTGGTTGCTCCAGGTCCACTTTCGTTATCACATGCTTCCTGAGACTCTGTGGATTGCAATTAACGTTGTTGATCGTTTCCTGTCGCGGCGGGTTGTGTCTCTGGGAAAGCTTCAGCTTGTCGGAGTTACTGCAATGTTTATTGCTGCCAAGTACGAAGAGATACTCGCCCCGTCCGTTGACGAGTTCGTCTTCATGACCGAGAATGGATACACGAAGGAGGAGATTCTCAAGGGTGAACGAATCGTCCTACAAACGCTCGAATTCAGAATATCACACTATTGTTCGCCCTACAGTTGGATGCGTAAGATCAGCAAGGCAGACGACTACGACATCCAAACACGGACATTAAGTAAATTTCTCACTGAAGTCACTCTCCTCGACCACCGGTTCCTGAGAGTAAAGCCAAGTCTCATCGCTGCGATTGGGATGTACTGCGCTAGGAAGATGTTGGGGGGCGATTGGGTATGTAGCCTCAATATTATACGTTCTGCCACGCACTATGCGTGCATAGTGCGCGTGGTCAGCGCGTCTGATTAAACAACATGTGACTTACCTTTTTTGATCAGAACGAGGCATTCATGTTCTACTCGGGGTTCACTGAGGAGCAGCTGGTGCCCGGACATCAGTTACTTGTAGAGAAGCTGGCAGAGAGCGGATTTTCACGCCAGTATGTATGCAAGAAATACGCAAACAAGAAATTCCTCAAGGCATCAGTCTTTGCCATCGAGTGGGCAAAACAGCATGTCAACGACCTAGAGCCTGCTGAAACGATGATGATCGTTGATTGAATGGTGTGGTCGCAATGCCAGATATTTGTTTCTTGTTATGTCCCTCGTTCTATGCTTCACGTGTATCAACGCTCTCTTCATCTCATCTTCAGCATTTTTTTCATCTAATGTTCAAGAATCTGCATGTCTCTTAGTCATCGCTTTTTTTCTTTTTTTTTCTTGCTCTCGTACATGCCCAACACCCCTTAGTACCATGACTTCCTTTTTATCCGCCATAACGACACCTACCTACCCTCTTTGACATGAATGGTTAACGTCCCTCGCTGGTTTTCCTACCATGCTACGACATGTCCACTCCTTCGAAGAATACTTGTTCTCTTTTTCTCTCTGTCTTTTTCTCTCATGTCTTTCTCTCTCTCATATCTCTCAAATGTTTCTCATCCTCTCGTCTTGTAGTACTATTCATCTGTGTTTTCTTTCATCTATTCATCCCCCGTTTTCTTCTGTCACATTCTTATCGATTTGTTCCTCTCACTTTGGTATACTTGTGATGGTCGGGACACTCGTTCATCGTTTATGCTTCTGTTTTCTCTCTTTTCGTGCAGTGCATGGCGTATACGTATCGTGACAAGTTTCATGACCGGCAAGAAATACAATTTATGACGTCATTTAGATAGACGCTGCGATTTTTTAGATGTCTCGTTCAAAACAGCAGTCTTTATTGTCATCGAACAGTGATTTTCACAGGGCTGTTGAAGTTGATCTAGGGTTTCCATCAGCGAATGACAGATTGCCGCTGTCATATCTGAGAACCTGAACATTGCTAGACGGACTGGTCTTTGCCGAGAGTTCTTGCATGTTGAATGATCAGTTTTGCTCTGATTTTAGGTTCGATTTTCACGTGCGTCACTTAGCAGCTATTTCACCGGAAAGGAGCTCGGCCCAGCTATCTTCCACAAGCATGTCGCTCTCTTTCAAAGGACACACTGTCGTTGTCACAGGCGCTGGCGGTGGTCTTGGTAGAACGTGGGTCTCTGAACGACTTGCAACTTGAGTTATTTCATCTCGGTTTCTTGTGTTTGGATAGGTACTCGCACCTTTTTGCGTCTCGAGGTGCAAACATCGTTGTCAATGACTTCAATGCTGTCGCTGCGCAGAAGGTAGTTGATGAGATTACCAGGGGTACGTATCTTACCTTCTCGGTGCTGGCCAATACCAATCACATTTGATTCAGCTGGAGGCAAAGCCATAGCGAACACTTCGTCTGTGTCAGACGGGGCCGCTATTATCAAGACTGCTGTGGATAACTTTGGCACCGTCACAATTCTTATAAACAATGCCGGTATATTGCGAGATAAGGGGTAAGGCGCTTGACTCATATTGATATATTGAAGCTGACTTTGGAATCAGGTTCAAGAATATGTCAGACAAGGAGTGGGATCAGATTGTAGAAGTCCATCTCAAGGGTGCTTTCGCTTGTACGAAAGCTGCTTGGCCCATCTTCTGTAAACAGAAGTTTGGGCGTGTGATTAATACTGCTAGCGCTGCTGGTCTTTATGGTATGCTAGCACTTCGAGGCGTTATCAAGAAAGCTGACGGTGGTGCCAAGGGAATTTTGGTCAAGCGAACTACAGTGCTGCTAAGATGGGACTTGTCGGCTTTACTCAGACTCTTGCCCGTGAAGGCGTCAAGTATAACATCAAGTCCACTGCTATTGCACCCGTGAGTTGTACACGATTTATGAAAGACCGTAGGAGTCCTTAGCAATTGTGCTGTTGCAGATCGCCGCTTCAAGCATGACGGAGACTGTTATGCCGCCTGAGATGTTGGCAAACGTCAGCGTACGCTGATACTCATTTGTTTCTCAAATAGTGGGATTAAAACTGACCACTTAACAGCCTGAATACGTCGCACCCTTCGTCGTAGCTATTTGTCATCCTGATGGTCCCGATGCGACGGGCAAAATCTTTGAGCTCGGCGCTGGGTACCTTGCTGAAGTTCGATGGGAAAGGAGCAACGGTACTATCTTCAAGACTGATGCAACATTCACTCCAACAGCGGTCAGTCTACACGTTACAATAAATGTCATATCTATTTATTCGCGTCGTAGGTCAAGGCAAAATGGGAACAAGTCCTCGACTTCACTAAGCCGCAATAGTGGGTATTGTCTCTATGTGAACTACATTCCATGTTGACCTGCCTCAGTCCCAGGGCCATATCAGACCTCAACGTGACAGTGCGGTCAATTTCGATCAATTATACAAATTTATGGCTCAATGAGCTCTGTAGGACCTTCTTCAGGCTGCCAAGGTGGCGCCCCCAAATGCTCAACCTGGACCTCAAGTTCGGTTTGATGGTCAGACTGTCATCGTTACCGGCGCTGGTGCAGGCCTAGGCCGTGTTTATGCGCTCATGTATGCTCGTCTCGGTGCCAATGTTGTTGTGAATGACGTCAGCGAAAAGGGAGCTAATGCCGTTGTTGATGAGATTGTCAAGGCTGGTGGGAAGGCTATTTCTGCTGTCTTCTCTGTAGAAGACGGTGAAAAGATTGCAGAATTTGCTTTGAAGAAGTTTGGTGCTGTACATGTCCTGGTTGCGAATGCTGGTATTCTGCGAGATAAGTCGTTCCAGGCCATGTCCGAGCAGGAGTGGGATCTTGTGCTTACTGTGCACCTTCGGTGGGTGCTCCTTGATTGTCCTCTCGACTAGCTATCCTGACATTGGAGCGATAGTGGTACCTATAAGGTACTCAACCTCGTGGTAGTGTGTCAACACCTTGCTGACTCAATCCTTTAGTGCGCGAAAGCCCTCTGGCCTATTTTCCAGAAACAGAAGTATGGTCGTATTGTAACAACTGCTTCCCAAGTTGGTATCTGTAAGTTGGAGCCCTCACTATACTTTCCCTGGAGCTCATGTAACTACCTCCCAGATGGTAATTTCGGACAGGCTAATGTGGGTCATTTCTCATTCACGAAGAAAAGATGGTTTCAATTGTCTTCAGTATTCCACGGCAAAAGCTGGAATCATCGGCTTTACTCGGACTCTCGCCATTGAGGGTAAGAAGTATGGCATTCTTGCCAATGCTATTGCTCCCTCTGCTGGGACTGCTATGACCAGTACAGTCTGGCCACAGGAAATGGTCGAAGCTTTCAAACCTGATTTCATTGCTCCTGTTGTTGGTTTCCTTACCAGTAAAGGTGCGTCGAGCTCATTCCCTCTATATAAGGTTGATAGATCACAGTATCTTGATCTAGACAACACAAGTACGACAGGTGCGCTTTTTGAGATCACTGGAGGCTGGGCAGCTCAGACTCGATGGCAACGTTCTGGTGGATATGGGTTTCCCCACACGAGGCCTTACACCCCCGAGGATGTTATCAGCAAATGGAATGTTATAACAGATTTCGGTGTGTCCACCCTATGGGATTGGTTACTCTCATACTTACCATTGCGCGTTCCTTTAGGTGACGGTCGTGCTACCAACCCTAGTTCAACTCAAGAGGCTCTCCAATCTATTGTAGCCAACTTTGAAAACCAGAACGATGAATCTGTAAAGGCAAAACTCTGATGTATATGTTTCTAGTACATTACACTTCTGTCCATGCCCATGTTTTGTTCAGGCATTTTCACATGAAATTCCGTATCTAATTTCTGCTTTTAAATGAGAGCTTTGGGGTTGATCTGTCATCCAGCATTCCTTTGTCACATATTCGAGTGCTTGAGTGCGCCTCAGCCAGCTGGAAGTTGAAGCAACAGTGCATGTGATTAGAAATGCAAGTACGTTTACCTGCCATGTGATTAGGACCTGATAATTTGCGATCCATTCCATCATGTCCCTCTTAAAAGATCCCAATACTTTTGCCGATCCGGAAGACTCAAAACTCGTCGCCGATGCAAAGAAGATTGCTCCTGACCCAGTCCTGTATAACTATACCGAAGTGAGCAAGATCCTCCTGTCATTCGATATACTCTAATCATTTCCCGGGGTGTACATTAGCGAGACATAATACTCTATAACCTGGGTATTGGTGCGACTGAGAAGGAGTTACAATGGACATATGAAGGAGACGACGAGTTTGGTGCATTACCGACCTTCGGTGTCATTCCTCAGTTCACAGCGAGTACCGCAATTCCTCTTGATTGGTTGCCGGACTTCAACCCGGTAAGTGACTATCCAGGTAAAAAGTTTCATTGCGACCAATGAGGACTGTACACACCCCAGGCAAAACTGCTTCATGGGGAACAATACATGAACATCAAGGCACCTATCCCAACAAGTGGCTCACTTGTTAGTGAAGCTCGGTACATTCCACCGGTCTCTTGAATACCTCAATCTGATTCCGATGACTGTGGGTAGGCTTCTCGAAGTCCTTGATAAAGGAAAAGCAGCTGCTGTGACTACTATCATCGAAACTAAAGACGTCAATTCCGGAAAAGTCATATTCGAGAACCAGTCGACCGTGTTTATCCGAGGTGCTGGTGGATTTGGCGGAAAACGGACTGGGAAAGGTATAGCTTGCGCTGACGAGCCTTTTTTGACTCTGGCTCATTTTGAACGTCCAAACGCTTGCATATTCCAGATCGAGGCGCAGCTACCGCTCCCAACAACCCGCCAAAACGCGCCCCTGATGCTATTGTTGAGGAGAAAACAAGTACATCGCAGGCCGCACTCTACCGGTATGTGACTCATTCCTTCATTTTCTTCTGTCTGCGGGAGATTGCAGTGCTATAAGATGAACTGATACCATTTCGTCTAGATTGAGCGGTGATGCGAATCCCCTTCATGTGAGCGTCTCACTTCTGCCGAGTTACTTATCTATCTGACCTACATCCAGATTCTGCCCGAGTTTGCTGCTATCGGTGGGTTTGCGCAGCCAATCCTTCACGGCCTTTGTACGATGGGCATCGCTGGGAAACATGTCTTGAAAACTTATGGAGTCTACAAGGACATCAAAGTTCGGTGTGTATCTCTTTCATAGGGTAGAGCTCAGCCACTCAACTAGATAATGAATGACATAGGTTTGCTGGCGTTGTATATCCAGGAGAGACTGTCATCACTGAAATGTGGAAGGAGGACAACAAGGTCATCTTCAGTAAGTAAAATTTGAGCACTCTTCCCAGGAAAATGTATTGATGGACTACATCAGTTGCTAAAGTGAAAGAGCGCAGTGCTGTAGTATTAGCTGCTGCTGCTGTCACTCTAGTTGAGAGGTCTAGGTTTAAGTTATAATTATTTTGTGCCACCTACAGATTGGGAAAATCTATGTCTAGCTAGATGGATTTCACAGGTTCATACCTTGGGAAGGCCCAAAGAGTAGTGCAAAAAAACTACAGCAATGGTGAGTTACTCGACAAATTTATTCAGTTGACAGGTGAGCACATGTTGCCACCTTCCCTTGGTGACTGTGACTCCGGAACTTTGCACTTTAATGTGATGTTAAGCTGCTTGTTTTATTTGTCTCGCACTCTGTTCAATTGTCTAGCTAAATGCACCATCTAGCCAGTCCGCCAAAATGCATAATTTTCTCCAAAGTTCTGGATAATGTAGGATCGAAATCAGTAGCTGCTGAGGGTTTAATGAAACACTTGACTCTCTTCCTCATGGATCCTAACAACCTACAAAATGTGTATCCTCAGGATATCCTCCTATTGGCCCTCAACATATTAATTATTTCAGTCTCAGATGTCAGCAATGCAAGGGTCAGCTGGATGCAAGGACCCTTTTACAAAATAAATCTCAGTTGTCAACACTGTGGAATGACGACTGAGGTGCTAGAACAAAAAATAGCAGTTGATAAGAGGAGCCCCCTGCGACTGATGCGGTGTAACTCTAGGAATAATGTCTGACCAATAACTGGGAAGGTCTTCGATTGACTGCGACGGTCCATTTCAACAGACTGGACGAGTAAAACAGCAGGAAGAGAGCTGTGACCAAGAGTTGATGGTCCAAAACCAGGTTAATCAATTGAGGATGAAATGGAATAAGTCTGGCTAGAGTAGATCGACGTATACGGCATCAAATATCCGGAGTATGACATGACATGTACAGGCTGACACCATACTTGCCGGTCATTTGTCCGCTGTGTTAGGACTAGCGTGCAACTACTGAATAAGGCAAGTGCTTTCTTTGTTGAAGAGCTCCAAAGGCACAGTCAGGGACGTGCCACCTGCATGCATCTGGCTGCGCTTTTCATCTCAAGATAAAATACATATCCTCAAACAAAGGGCGATGTAATGGCACAAACGCGTACCACAAATAGACGTATAAAGAGTGTCAAAAACAGCTGTAAGAATCCAGCATTGCTAGATCAGAAATAATATCTTTTTCAACATTAAGGGTGTTTGTTGTAAAAAGCGGAGAGTAAAAAGAAGAATATGGAGGGGCAGGTGCAGAGGTCATTTTCTGAACTGGTAGTAAAAACCAGGACCTTTATGCCCGTTGATCGACTTTGTCCCACTCCTGGTTAACGAGAATATAGGCTTCGAAACGATCACTGGCATTGAGAGAAGAGCCCTGAGGCATCGAATGCTGGTGTATTTTGATTCAATACCAGTTGGAGTTCATAGATGGATTTGCACAACGCACCAGGGTAAAACCAGAATGTGATCGCAAGAATAAGATAAAGCACTGTAAGCTTGCATGAGATGAATGATCTAACAACATCTAATGAACTCACTCATCAGAACAAATCCCTCCAGCCAATTTGACTTTCCGTCTTGAACAACATAATTGACTACGAGAACTGATGATGATAGGAATTCAGTCATCGAGGTCCAGATGTTCGGATAAGAACTGGTCTACCTGAGAAAAAGAGAACGATAGTCTCATAGGGATCGAAAAGGAGGGTCATTGGCTTATCGATAATCCAACCAAGAGTAACAATAACACTAGATAAAGAACATGAAGTGCCAATCAAAGTGATTTCAGGCGAAAGGCTCACGGAATCACGAAAAGGGCTATTTGCTTAGAACACAGATCAACAAACGATGTTTCTTCGCTGGAAACGTGAATGGCCTACCAGACTGGAACCTGCAGCCACACCCAGACTCAAACTGAGCTTGTCTTTGATGGAAACGGTAACAGCAGTGACATGTTCTATGTTTTCAAAAGACTTGAGAACTTAGTTTAACACCTGATCATTGAGATAACACACCAGCTGCATTGCCAACAATGGGTAGGAGAATAATTCCGACGAATTCTTGCCTGATAGCGCCGGAGGCGGTCAGGCCATCGATAGAGTCTACGAGAAATTCAGCAGTCACACCAACCAGCTAAAAAAATCAAGTTCAGGTAACGGCAATGGAAGAAAATAGGATATTTACCACAGTGACAACTACAAGGAGACCGAGAGCAATTGGGATGGTCAACGAAGGCCTTTCAACATGAGACTCCGTCGAAACAGCTTCAATGTCATCAGTGAGCATTGCTGAGCTATTGTGAAGGCTCCCATTTTGTCTTGAAGGAACCGGTGTGCTTAAGGTATGCTCATCTAAGGTGTTGGTCACGACATCATGTTCAGCAGTTGCGGACTCCATTTGCACAGGGCTCTGAGGCATTATCGGTAAATGTTGCTCATTGGAATTGTTTTCAAAAGCCTTTTTCGCTTTTTGTTGCCTCCGTTTCTTGTAATATGTGAATTCCGTTGATGGGACAACGTCAGGAGCGTCATCCTGAAACATTTGGGCATGCGAATAGAGCTGGAATAATAGGTATCCAATATAGACTGCAAAGAAAGTTCACGGACATGAAACTTCCTTCACAATGATATTACTCACCAATTAGAAGGATGATGGACGTCTGCCCAATAGGGTCAATTAGCCTTTGCTGGGATTCAAAATGGAGTACACTTACTCCACGACTGACAGCCAAAATATCAACACCTTCTACGTCATCAGAGATCTGACCACCAGCGACAAAGTGGAAAGCCGCCGGTAGCAAGACGGCAATCACACTCAGAGTTAGCAGCGACGAGTTCAGCTGGATCGCGCCTGACGGAGGTCATTTATCGCACACAAAAAAATCGAATTGTACCATACCCGCGCCAAAACCCTGCTCTTGATATCTTAGACCACCCGCGAAGAAGCACATTCCGAGGACAAGAACTGTTGAAGCAGACGATTGTAAGTTGGAGGGCGACTTGAAAATTCTTTGGAGGCATACGTAGATTGCTCAGAATAGATCCCACCACTGCAGAAAAGATCAGTCGTCAACGTCATGCAGGAGTCGACCACAGCACCGGAGGGGGAAGTAATTTACACGAGGACTGCACAATGCGCAATTGACACTTGACGAGGGCTATGATCTGAATGAACCCCAATTAGGTGACTGGCATGCACATCATGTGAGGAATGGTGACGAACGGCCACGATAAGCTCCACCCTGTAGTATATCGTTCATAAGCTCATTGAAAAGGGCAATTGCAGGCCACTTACGCGTTCCCCTGTTCCAAAAATGCACGAGTCAGTGACGATTATGCTGGGTTAGATATATGTACCAATGTTGCATTCAAGAGGCCAGCCAGCGTTTGGCCGACGCGCATAGATAGCTCTTCAGTAGCCCAGCCTAACAGCTAACGAGGTCGAAGAACAGGATTTAACCAGCTATCGGCATCCATTGTTTAACTATGAACAGACCTTTGCCAAAGGAATGATTGCAAGGAATGAAACTGACGCAACACAGTCAAGGTTGACTCCACATTTGTCAATGTACTTACATACGAAAATGAGCGTATCTCTGTTTCCCATTGTTTCAGGGAGAACAAAATGGAGAATCCACTATGCAATTCATTTCTCGTTAGAGCTCTGTCCACCCCAAAAATTGGACCTCAAAGTCACTCACTGAAATAGGGATGAAGATGAGCATAACATTCAAGTCTAGCTAGTGGTCAGTATCCACATGCTGAAGCGGAACAAAACCAAAACATACAGGAGCAACAGACAATCGCGCAGAGAGACTCCCGAAAAGTAGGCTCTTCAGCAATTGGCCGCTCGGGTATCAACATTGTTGAAAGGCTACGGGTCAAGTGGTCCATTGTAATAGCGCGCCCCGGTTTCTTCGTTTCTTGAAGAGGTTCTTGTCTTGGAGATTGACAGCGGGCCACAGGTAGACGATGAGTAGACTTCCTCCTATTGGTAAAAGTGAGGCCACCTGCAGACGAAGGTCTCTGCCCGACTGACACGGTTGTCTTGCCATCCAATGAGGTAGACATATATGTTGAATGAGCTAGCACAACTGATGGTGCGGCAGAAAAGAAGATTGTGAAATTGACGTTTTGAAGGGTCTTTTATAGATGAGACACTGACGGGGCGAATCGTTATCCCCACGGGGCTAACCGTATTGGATATAATTAAACAAGAAACAGAGATAAATTTACAACAGACAGTAGCAAGCAGCACTTCTAGTGATTTCAACCCTGGTAGGCGAACGAGACAGCACCATATAATCCGTCCTCACGCCCGAGTAAACCATGACCATGCAGCACCTGTGATCAAGATTCATGTTAGTTACTTGACATATCATGTCGGCATGGTA
>Ga0153995_1000056_pt1 | contig 19971 bp, 22 predicted proteins | sample TSNC079MetaG_FD_104678 | JGI IMG/M metagenome (GOLD analysis project Ga0153995, IMG submission 104678) | Attine ant fungus gardens microbial communities from North Carolina, USA - TSNC079 MetaG | ecosystem: Host-associated > Fungi > Mycelium > Unclassified | place: USA: North Carolina, Lumber... | reverse complement strand
TTCGGTAATGCTACCATCGTGAACCAAAGGTGCTACTCTGCCGATGAATTCGACAAGGGCGGGGATCAAGAGTCTAGTGCATTGTCGAAGTAAAGAATTCCCAGTCAAGGACGCAACGATGAGTGTCTTGGAGCATTGGGCAGCAGTCAGGGAAATCTTGGAATAGTTGAGTGGAGTTCCAGGGTCTTATGATGGATTGGTCGGGCCCACCTCGTCATCTTCCAGCAATTTTTGGGAGATCAAAAAACACGTATGCTCAATCGCAGCTCGACCTACTTGGACGGTTGGAGGAATGGCGGTCAAAACCAGGACGATAGCAAGCATGTTGGTCTTGATTTTCCTGGCGGAGATGGCGCCGGCCCGTCCCCTAATAGAAACAATCAATTTCAGGTTATCAAGGACGACGTGGACATGAATGATGGCACCTCATTCCGTCAATGTTCAGGAGGCAGGAGGAGAGGAGAGCATGGACCGTCCGCTCGTAGCGCTCTTGCGAATCACTTTGTTTAAGGACAGGTATACTCAAAATAGCTTTGAGGGAAGCGAAGGTCGGCGAAATGCGGTCGATAGGTGATGTTTCATCCTTGAGAAGATCTGGCCCATGTCAATTGAATTCATGCAACGTGACAGAAGTAAACACCCACCAGTATACAAGAGCGTAGCAACAGAACGAACGTCTTCCCGTTGATTTGTCTCAATGGAATTTGCAATGATGGAAAGAGCAGAAAAAGAAGTGTTGATAAGAGCGATATGATCTGCCGGGTGCCCCTCTGTACGAATGGTAATTCAAGCCCGTTGTGAGTAATAATGATGTCCAATTACTGACGGTGGATTGGAGAAGAACCACTGGAGTACTTGAGGATGTAAGAGCATATCCTCAGACAATGTGCTCGAGGTGTGGATAGATTGAGGGCGTCCACTTGTCTAATAGACAATTGAGTTAGAATTATCACGATATATTGAAGAAATTTTACCGATTTCCTTGGGTAGATGCCAATATAGTCAACATCTCAACTAGGTGCACTTGTACGGTTGCAGGCTCAGTCATAGCTATCCTGTATGACAAACTCATAAATTCATCAAAGATATTTGGCTCCATTATAGCTTTGCCAGCATATTCGGGTCGTACTAGAGACTTAAGTGTTTCCAAGCACGTAACGACCAATGCCTGTCTGTCCATGTTGGAGAAACCATCGCCAGGAGACGGTGTAGATAGTGCTTCATAGACAAGTCCGAATATTATATAAAAACATGCTGTAGGATCCTCGCGCGGTTTCGATTGTTTGCTGGGAGTTTGCATTGGTTCCTGATCCATGGCAGCAAGGATAGTAGCATCACCCGATTGCATCACAGAAGCCACAGCACGAAGGATAGTTGGCCATGATTGCGTGTAATACTAGTGGCACATGATTGACATAGACCAGTATTTGACCTGCGAGTGACTCACTGGCAACAACACTTCTCTGCCCAAACTTGAATATGACGAATCGATTGCAACAGAGGACAGATCATGAAGAAACTCGGAGTCAATTTTGATACTAGCATAATCGCGCAGAGACGAAATCCATAGCATGGCGAGCTTGGGACGATATGGTTGAATGACTTTCTCCAGGTAATTCTGTTTCAAAGTGAAAACTTGGAGTTGAGCCCATGCTGAAAGTGTCGAGATTCGAAGCATGGCGGAAGCATTGGGACTGAGCTCCCCTGTATCGCCAATGGATAACATGCCGGATTCTTCACAATGAGATGCGTTAATGTTCAGCTCTGAGAGCGCCAACATATACACCAACCTTTAGATTGTTCAAGGGCTGTAATCAAAAGCTTTAAGATTCTCCCCATTCTACCAACATCCTTAACAACACCACATCCAACAAAGACCGCACAGGCGTATATAGCAGAGGAAAGTATCTCTGGTGTTGATTCCGACGAAAATGAGGGCGTAAGTGCGGCAGTTATTGGAGCCTGATGTTGTTCGAGCAGTAATGCATCATCATAAGCAGGATCTGGTGATAGGGCAAAAATCTATGCAAGTTAATGAGTCGGTCCGTCCAAATAAAACACAAAGCATTCACTTCGATGATATCTTTCAAAAGAACCAAACCTTCCAACCTGATTTCAGTAACATATGCAGTGGATGCCGTAAAAGCCATCTTGATCAGGTCCGATATGCGTGTAAATAACAAGCCTTTCATTGGAACGTCCTGATGACGTGCAAAATTAGCATCAAGATGTTCCTTCCTCCCACTCTCGGCGACAGTTGTACATATGATGTGCAGACACTTGAGTGCAAACAGTTGTGTCCTCCATCGGGATGTCCCAAGCGGTCTGACACTGCCGCTTGTACTCAGATCGGCACCACCAACATTCAATGATTCTCCCTCGTCATCTCTCAGCCTTCCCCGTGCTATGGCGTCGACGGTCTGTTGAGATGCCGTCGTTCGCGACATGATTCTCTGACAAAGATCAATCCAAGCTGAGGGGTTATAGACGACTGTCTGCTTCAGCCAGCTCAAAATTACGTTCCTCACCCCCTGCACAGACGAGTAATCATCATCCAGCATTCCAAATAGTTCTTCTACAAGCGCATCTCCTCCAATTTTCGACATAGAAAATGCGTCCTTCTGTGTAAGTTGATAGAGTGCATTGATTGATGCCATCTTGAGAGGTCGGCGAGGCGACGAGAGGTGCTGTCGGAATATTTTGACTGTCTGGGGAATATTGATGTATTCAGGTGCAAACATGAGGAAATGCTGTATGCATTTGATAGCCTCAACGCAAATGCTTTCGTCGTCTTCTTCCATAAACTCCCGCACAAGTCCCAACACTAATTCCCTCGTTCGACTAGAATCCCTGATATCCGGTCCAAGGACATTGATTATAGCATCAATGACTTGACATACTGCAAGATATGCAGGATACTCTCCTCCTAGATTGGCGTTGCCAACACTCATGCCACCCTCACGCTCGTGAGAGTCCATTAAGTAGATTTTGAGCAGCATACCCAAGGTACCTGGAACAAACTGTGCGTAAGATAAGCTCGCAGCATCAATGACTCTCGCTAGCGCATTCAATGCCCAGAAATGAGCAACAGGATGAGGATCAGCACTGAGTGATTTCAATACTTGAACGGTGGTGCCGAGCAAGGGGCCGGCCGCGAGTCCACCAACGTGAGCATATATCGCTCCAAAAGCGAGTGCGCAGCCTGCACGGGCATACGGATCGCGATTGTTGACTACTTGATCAACGAGGTCTTTGATCTGACTCGCCAAAAAGGTTGTCCCCGAGAGGCTGGCGAGTCGGCCAATACATTCGCTCCCTGCTGATCGCAGAACAAAATCCCCATCAGTCAAGGCATCCTGGCCACGAATTAATCAGACGAATGAAGCATGAGATACAGAAGTATGGACATGCCTTTAAGAAAGAAGAAAGAAGTGTCGTAACCTGTGAACTCCCAAAAGTCTCTCTCGCCTGTTTGATCTGGGTTGTTGCCACATAGCGTAGAGCCAGAACGAAGGCAACAGTAACATTCACAGATACAGCTGATTTGCGGCCGACGTTCTTATCGAGTTTAGGGGACTTGACTAATTCTAAGACCTGCTGGATATATTTTACTGTGGAGAATAACTCTTGTAACGGTAACAAACGAGCAAAGAGTTCGATTGCGGTGTCAATGACCGATGTCGCTGGAGGGGGTGATTCAAAAAGGTGACATTCATTGAATGTGAGCTTGGCCTGACACAGCGATAGCGGATCGTGTTCGCATGCGTCTAAAATGGGCTTGCGTAGCTGGAAAAAAGGCATCAGTTTATGAAAGTATTAGGCTGCAAGGACGAACCAAGGCATCTATCGAAACTTCGACATCATCTCGATTCAGATGATCCCTTGTCCCACTGGCACTGTTATCATCTCCATTAATCTCAACTCCAATTCCTCCAAAATCAACGATCTCATTGCTCGTGACACCATACCCATACCCATCCACCGTCGTCCACACAGAAGTAAATGTTCCTACGGAACTTGCAATCGCTGCTTGCACAACCGAACCCACGCCTCCATAAGTATCAGGACTCGCAAACACCGACATTGTCGATTGTAGCAAAGATGTCTGAGTTGATTCTGGGATGCTACTAAAACCCAACTCCGAGAAACATTGGTATACACGTCGACGGAGTAAGGCTTCACGCTCTCGGAGAGTGAGTTCTCTTTGACGTTTTACACCGGATGGAAGTGTGTATTGGTGTTGCAGCTCAGACGGATCCTCTACAATTTGGGAGATGAAACCATTGGCAAAGGAGAGCGCATTGCTTAGAAGGGAGGCAATCCGGCGCGCAACGTCAAGTGTGACGAGTGTAGATGCATTACGTTGGAGGAAACATAAAATTGCTCCTAAAGCGCTCCCACGAACGTTAAGGAGAAAACTCCATTCTGCAGGAGAGCGGCCGATGCTATTCTGCGATTCCTTGGATGTGGGCTTAGGGAGGGCGTTTCTCCATAGTACCAAAAGCTGAGGGAGGTGTGGTCGGACAAAATTTGGACCGAGAGACATGAGTGAAGAGATTAGTATCCAGGATACTTCAATCTCAATTGCAGCAATCTTCAGGTCGTGGTCACTCGCACGTTTGAGAAGCTGCGTTGCAATGTCCAACACCTTCGCACTAACATCGTATGACACATACAGGGGACGTTCCGGAATCAGAGAAACAAGTGCTGACAGACCATATGCATGACCAAGAGCTCTCAGCGATACCTCATGAGAAGATGAGGGCGTATTGATCAATGTGAGATCCCGTTGTAATTTATCCATCAATACTAGTATCGTCTTGGGTAAACGGAGAGGAGTGGAAAAACAAAAACAACGAAGGGTCCAAGAAGCTGTCACTCGTACAGTGTGGCTTGGATGAGCGAGGATAGTGACGAGTGGGTCAGCAAGAGCATCCTGGACCGGAGGTGGTGCATCGCCGAGCTGTTGCAGAAGCCCGGCCACTTCTCGAAGGGCGACAACGAGGGCGGAGGGAGATGGAGAAGCTTGACCTGTCATCATTGCAGGCCAACGCTTCAAATAGTTGTTCGCCAATTCTTGTATAGCGTTAATCTGCCCTTGCTCACTCAACATCTTTACACCAATCAAATCTCGCAACAAGATCCCAACAAGCGTCCGGACCAACAATGTCTCATACCGTGTCGATGAGTTGCGCGAGACGATCTCATTCATCAGATGTCCAACAATAAGCGAAAAATTGGCTTCCACCCACCCAGCGCCCAGATAGGTGAACAAGGATGCATAAAAGTCGCATAGTCCAATACGAATTTTACGAGACTGGTGTTGTTTGTTGAAGTGACTCGAAAGAAGGAGGAGCATCTCGGCTGGTGTAGCTTGCGCCTTTTTCACTTCGGCTTGAGAAGAAGACATGACATCATCGTCCATGTTCTCTTGTTCTCTCTTGGATTTTTGTACCGGTTCGGGCATGGAGACGATGCGCTCTTCTTGAGTAGATGCTAGGATGTGTCCGACAAGTTGGGCGAGGGTATGTCGAGTGAGCTGATCCGCCGTATCAAGACTTTTGACACACGAGTTGAGAATAGCTTCAACATCGTTGATAGTTGGGTGGGCACCGTCATTCGATGAATACATCATGATGATGACCTGCAGGCTTTCAATATCATATAACATGAAGCGAACATATAGCTCACACTTGCAGCAGCACGTTGAACTGGCAGTGCTTTGTCTGTGAGATAGTTTCGGCATTGTTTGAATATGTCTTTCGTCATGGTATCCGTGATAGCTCGCTTTCCAGTTGAGACGGATTTCTTGAGCGCGATGAGTGCTTGATGTCTTAAGAGTGTCGACTAGCAGGCCACTCCGTCAGAAAACCGGAGAGAATCATGACTATACAAACATACACCAGACGATTTCGCAGTTCTGAGCGTCACAGTCGTAATTTCTGCCATCAAAGACATCACCTACAGAATCAAAAACCACGAAGCATTGACTACTCGAAAGAATAACTCACGTTTGCACCGAATACGCTCATGACATCACCCACACAAGATAGAGCAGCGCTGTCCAGGCCAATAAGCCCAGCGTTTCCCAACTGAAGATACATACATTTTACTGCTATCCCTTTCAACTGGTGCCTTGAAATCTGCTGCGATTTTCAAAAAAGCCTGTAATGTATCGAACATTGATCTCGTTTCCGCCCGAGTATAAATTTCCACCAGACATTTTCCGACGAGGTTTCGGAATGCACGACCCGGCGTCGGATAAGGATCTGGTGAGGAGATAATCTTGGTCAATTGTTTCTCTATGTCTTGTTGTTGAGCTTTGAGGTCTGGCTGATGGTAGTAAGGACATGAACAAAAACAAGGCAATTGAACGAGAACGCACTATGGGAGCTCCCCTGATATACTTCAGTGTGGTCGTTAGCCATTGAAAAAGATACACCTCTTTGTTTTCTCCGGTGAGTTCTGCCTTGATGGAAATTCAATCATCAAGATCTCTTCATGTAGCCGATATTTCCGACGGACCTCAATGAATTCATCATATTCCGGCGTTGACATGTCGAGAAATTGTAAAATGTAGGAGGTGAACTGGAGTGGCAAATACGGTTAAACAGCCCGTTTGACCATCAAACGATCACCCTACCTCTGAGCTCAATTTTATCATAGTAAGTGCTATAAGATTATAACGATTATCTATGTGACGACAACTCATTCATCCAAGCAGCAGACATCCATTAGAGTGTATGTAGACCTACCACCTCTCAAAGGAAAACAGGCTCAAATATAGACGTGGGAATAACAGATAACGGTATAAGAAACAACAAAACGGGTGTAAGACTGTATCCGTTGGTACGTGAACAGGTTCGTGCATGGGCATGAGTGGTGAGTTAAAGTGGCGTGAAGAGGGTATACGAGCTGAGAGGCACATGTGGAGGCAGGCGTGTCAAGGGCGTAACGAGGCCAGAGCAATCACTGCTGGCGTTTCTTGACGTTCTGTGACAGCCACTGCATCCCCTCATACAGACCCTCTCCTGTGATTGCGCAGCTTTCGAACGTTAACCACGAGTCAGAGAACTGAACGGTCACTCGTACCTTGGGTGCACATACCAGGATCGATCCCGCATCCTATGAAGTCCAAGTTTCTCGGTCACTTCAGCAGGTGACATGGCTAGTACACATACATAAGCAGGGCTACGACGGCACAATTGTAGTGAAATTTACCTCCAGGAAGATCTTGTTTGTTTGCAAAGACAAGAAGTAGACATTCCCTCATTTCTCTGTCACTCAGTATTCGATGAAGTTCATGCTTAGCCTCATCAATACGTTCTCTGTCCTGACTATCAGCGACAAACACGAGACCCTGTGTGCCAGTGTAATAGTGTCTCCAAAGGGGACGGATCTTATCCTGACCACCAACGTCCCAAACGTTGAACTTGACATTCTTGTATGTTACAGTTTCAACATTGAAACCAACTAGACACATGAAAACAGATCAATCACACTGGAGAGAACACGCTCAATGCAGCGGACGCACCGGTGGGAATGGTAGTCACAGATTGGTTCAACTTGAGTTTGTAGAGGATAGCTGAGCCGGGGATGAGCCCAGTCAAAATGCAAGACAAATGGGGGTGGCTTACTCGTTTTTCCGGCCGCATCAAGCCCCAACATTAACAGCCGCATCTCCTTGTTTCCAAAGATTTTGCCTAGTCCAGAAGAAAGGATGGCCCATGAGGTAAGGAGGATGGAATTGGAGGCAAGGAACACACCAAGAGTCTTTGATAGATTTGCACCCATGAAGGAAGAAATTTCTGAAGTGAAGCGGTAAAGAACGACGTAGCAAGCCGGGAGGAAGAGAAGTGAGAGAGATAAATAGGAACTGGAACGAGAAATGTTCGCCTTGTCACACTTGTCACACAAAACACGCTATCCATTCACTACAGTTACAGCTATGACGGCAGCGGCACCTCTGTCTGACTATAAATTTGTAACCAGCCCTCTCCCATGTCCTTCTTCAGCGCCTCAAGGCGTCTCCTGTAAGCTTCTGCACTACTCACAATCTCTTCCTCGTGTGACGGTCGCCGAGGACTTGAACAAGGGCTCAGCGCCACATAACTCAGTTCTGGATCAACCATGGTCCTCGATTGCGGAGATTCTGTCTTGTTACGATGACGACGAGATGGTGAGCTAAAGTCTGCTGTTGCCTGCGATGGCGACCTTGCAGGTCCGTCGGGTGAGAGAGGACTTTCTGGAGCCACCGGGCTGGTCGCCCTGGGTGTCGAAAGCTCTTCTGTATTCACTGTACCAGTTTGATACCATGCCGACTTGATTCTGTCTTTCTTCTCTTTGCGTACTGCCCTTGACGAGTCAAGCAAACGATTACGACTGTATATCGTTCCTTTGGAACCACCCTCACTATTGTTCCCATCAAGATCGACAATACGCATCTTCTTCCGCGGCCCTCTCATCCCCGCAGCAGAAACAGGCAGGTGACTGAGGGATGGATTGAATGTTTCAGGTGCAGCAGTAACATTGCAAGAGGAGTCCCGACTACTGTCAAGTGAGGGCAGATTATGCGTCACTGCCACGACGGGTGGCGAGGAAGCAGTCGAAAGCAGTCTAGACGATGTCATTTGTTCTGGAGGAGGAGCCGTTAGGCGACTCTTCTCATAGAATCCAGGAGGACTTCCATCAAGCTTAATGAGCTTTCTCTCCTTCCAAAAGTAATCAAAGCAAGTAATTCGATAGTTCTCCTCGATTTCGCAAAAGTAATTTCCTTCTACCCAAACCTCGATGATATTCGGCAAAGTTGCAAGTCGACCGATTTCGGCGCTTTGTTCAATATGATTGCGACGAAGATCGACACGTTCCAAACCCTGTAGTCGTTCGAGACCACAGATGGACTCAAGTCGGTTCGATGATAGATTGATATGAAGCACTTGTCCTACATTGAGATAGATACCCAGAACTGAGTCGATGATATTGTCTGCAAGATTAAGATGGATGAGATTATGGAGAGCGCCTAATCCGGCTGGTATAGATACGAAGAGATTGGATGAAAGATCAAGATGTGAAAGAGAGACAAGGTATGGAAATATCTCCTGGGGTATGGTGGTCAGGGCATTGTCTGCGAGTGATAAATGCCGCAAAAAAGCCCATTTGAGAGATGAGAATTGAGTTGAAGAAAAAGGAAACGTCGTTTCACCAGGAGCCTCCCCCTCCTCTTCCACCTCAAGGACAGTGCCAGGTAGCTGGCTCGACTGAAATGTAAGCTGCTTGTCGGAATGACGGGGAATGTCTCGCCGCCGCTTGCGGCTGGTGCTGCCTGCTCGTCTGGCCTGATCATCCATGACGGCACCGATAAATATATCTGCAACATCCTCAAGACCACTCCTCTTGATTTTGAGACTCCTAAGACCTTCAGCCAATCTATCCCAGCCTAGTAATAAACGCGGGTCGATGTCTGTACATTCCAATCTTTGCAAGTTCTTGAAGGTATCCAGCGGGAGGGCGTTCTTGGATGGTACGTCGGAAAGTGTCTCGACAATCATCTTCTTGCTTGGACCGCAGATAGAGAGTGCAGGAATTTTTGTGAAGCTGCTGAAGATGTACTTGAGCTCCGAGTTGATGTCTGTAACTTCGGAGCGAGACCACCAACCAACACCAAGGGAAAGGTTTGAAACGGCAGAGAGGGAGGAACGAAATGAGGCAAGGGAAAGGGTATCTGATCTGTTATTTTCTTCCAAAGTAATATAGCTTGTTGGACGAGAGGGATTGTCGATCTCGACATCCAGAGTGCCGACGTCATAGCCGAGTTCCTCCTGGCGCATGAGGACATAGAATAGATGATGAAGATCTGTTGAGAGCACAACAGGCTTAAGAGAGCTTGGTGCGGTGGAATCATAGTAAAGCCATGTCAGGGGATTTGAGAAAGAGAAAGAGGCAGACTGGGGGCGAGGAGAACGGCGGCGGCGAGTAAAGCCAGCCTCTGCCAGCCCCCTCTCATTTGTGCGAATAAATTGAGCCAATCTGCGAATGTAGTCGTCGCCTTTCTCGTGTTGCATGGGGGATAGGAGTTTGTGGGGGCCACGAGGATGAGGAATATTGCTCAAAATTAATTACCAGCATTACATAACCTACATAGCTTGCTGATATGACGCGTCTTTCCTCCCTTGTCATCTACCATGCAGATCACTGTCAAGACCACCCAGCACAAGGTCCACAAGGTACTCTTCTCCCTTGCAAGTCTGATTATTTTTCATATCCAGATCAGATAGATGTTGAGCCCGCTGACACCGTTATGACGCTCAAAACCAAGATTGAGGTGGCCCATGGCTATCCGGTCTCTACCCAGAAGGTCATCTATTCAGGTAAATGATATCTGATTTCTCAATTTGTGCTTATCTTTTCTAGGAAAAATCCTTCCTGATGACAAGACTATCGAGTCCTGCGGCGTGAAAGAGAAGGACTTTTTTGTTCTCATGGTGGCCAAGGCACGCCTGATTTTATATGCTACACAAGTATCTCACCTTTATCCCAGCCCAAGTCAACTACGACCCCAAAACCTCAAGCATCCTCTGCATCGACTACAACAGAGGTTACCCCTGCGCCCCCATCTACTGCTTCTACCACTGTACCGGCACCTATTGAATCCCCAGGTGAGGCTGCACCTCCAGCAGCATCAGAGACGTCTTCAGTTACTTCTGAACCTACTTCATCTACTCTGAACGTTAGCGATGGCTTCCTCACAGGGAATGCCCTTCAAGATGCGACGGACAGAATGGTTGAAATGGGGTTTGACCCTGAACGTGTCCGTGAAGCTCTACGTGCCAGTTTTAACAACGCAGAGCGTGCAGTCGAATATCTGATGGACGTCGGTATCCTTCTCTTTATTTCTGTCGCATCATGTAAACGATAAATCACAGGGTTCACCACCTAGGCATATCTCGCCGACGCCAAATCCTTTTCTTGTTCAAGCTCAACAGACACCAGCCTCTGCCAGTCCTACTACATCTGTTCCAGCAGCTCAGGCTCCCAATCGATCACAAAACTTGTTCCAGGTAAATGATGATTCTGGACCTTAGTGCCAGTCTGATTTAAGAAACACTTGTAGTTGGCTCAACAGCAGCAGCGAAGTAGGATTGGTGGCGGCGATAGTTTGATCGGTGATGGTCTCCTTGGAGGTCGACCTAATCTGGGAGGCCTACGTGGATCACCGCGGGATACTTCTCCTCCGACCAGCTTGCAAAACATGATTGCCCAAAATCCACAAGCTATCCCTTTCTTAATCCAACAGCTCGCATTAACACGCCCCGAGCTTGCGTCACGTTTAGCAAGTGATCCGAGTGCGATTCTCCAAATTTTAGGTGGCATGGAAGCTGAAGGTGATGATGGCCAGGGTGGTGAACTTCCTCCAGGTGTTCAGGCCATCCAGTTGACACAGGATGAAAGAGCAGCAATCAGACGGGTAAGTCCGGTCAGCTACTGAAAGTCCACGAGTTTGCGATCAACTTGAGCAATTTAGCTGGAGGAGGACCTCGGTGTGTCGCATCAGGATGCAGTTGAGGCGTATCTAGCGTGTGACAAAAATGAGGAACTCGCTGCAAATTATCTTTTGGACCGTCATTTTGATGATTGAAGTTATGTAACTTTTCTTACGCTATGTCCCAAACGAATAGCATCTCTGTTCGTTGTGCTAGCTTGAACCCATTTCCAAGGATTGATATCGCCAAGATCATAGGACCCGAATATACCTAAATATACATTATACTATTTCATCCAATGTCATCTCTCCTGGCGGGAGCTCTGATCTCATAGGATTGATAATGCGGGTAACGTTGAATTATGGAGCACGCTGAATCCTGGTAATATGCGTTTTCTGTTTGTCTGTGACAGACTTGTACATGTCCAGTTCGTGTTGCAGGTCCGTGTTGAGTTGGACCATGTTCTCTTGCTCTCTCGTCAACACAATAACTCGCTACGACGATCACCAGCGATGCGTCAGGATGTAAGATCTTGGACTGACCTGTCTAGCCTCTGCGAGCTCACGTCGGATTCGATCGACGTAGGAGATCCGCTGAGCTGGATTATTATGACCTACAATCTCAGCATTGAATTTACCCAGCCGTTCTGCCTCTTCTTCTGCTAGCTGATTTCGGGCGAGAAGGGAATGGACTTGTTCCGATAATGCTGTGTACGCTTCTTGATATGATGCTGCTTCACTAAGCTCGGCTACTAGCCTGTGTTGAATTGGAGCAGAGTCCGTATGAATTGATGGTTTGCTTACCGATCAATCTCAGCTCGTAAAGCGTCCTCTGCCATCCTATTTTTTTGAACGGTGCTTGTGAGTCGCTGTACGGCATCCTGGTCGTTCTTGATCTCTATTTGGTGGTGGAGGATGAGTTGCTGTCGCTCGTCCTTGAAGGAAGCGATCTGATTTTCGAGAGAGGTGCAGGTGCGTTGAAGGGTTGTAAGCGAATCTTTGAGTGTGAGGAGTTCTTCGGAGATGATCGAACGCTCGTGTTGTATTGTTTTGAGGTTGGCGGTAGTTGCTTTGTGAGATGCACGTGTACTTGCGAGATCCTGTGAGTACTGTTGAGCGAGGAGGGCGGCCCTAGTGAGGTCTTTGTCGAGGGAGGTGCAGGCAAATGCAAGCGTTTGCGAATAAAGGGCGTAGTAAGTGGCCAAGAGTTCATGAAGACGAGTCTGAGCAGTTTCAAGATCGTGATGTTCCGTGATCTGTGTCGGCTCCAGAACAACTGTCGGATGAGTGGATAGAGGTTCATTGAACATGGTTTCATAGCTGGCCAGTTGGTGGGTGGCATCTGCGAGGTGAGACTCGAGGAGGTCGTTGCGATTGTTGATTTGGCGGACCAGATTGACGAGTTCCTGGACTTGGTCCTCAGTATTGGCAAGTTTGCGTTCGAGACGCCATCCTTTGAGTTGAGTGGAGTGGTAGAGTCGTTTCAATTCGTTGTGAGTGGAGGACGGAACAGTGGTGGCCACACGCTGGCAGTGCTGCTCTGCAGCATGAGAGAGAAGATATTTGCAGTTTTCAAGACGGGTGGCAATGTCCTCCTGTGAGTCAGAGAGTTCCTGGCGAGCAGCGAGCAGGTCTTGATTGGTGATTTTTTCGGATTCGATAGCCTTTTCGAGCTCAGCTATCCGCTCGTCGCGTTGTCGTAGGACACTATGGGATCGAGCGAGCTGAGCCTCGAGGTCTGTTACATGTTTGCATAGATCGTCCCGTGCAGCCTTGGCCTTGAGGGATTTGATTTGAGAGTGGTCAGAGATGGCAGCTTTTTTCAAGTCACAGATGCGGGACTCCAGAGCGTCATTGTGCTTTTTCTGCTTGTGTATGTGATCAGCCTGCTCAGAGAGCGTGTTTTGACAACGCGAAAGGTCTCGTTTGAGGCGTTCAGTCTCTGCTCGGTGCTACAGGCAGTGAGTGACAGATAGAAGGGGACACGAACAGGGCTGACCGCGTTCTTTCCGTCGAGATGGACGCGCTCGAGGTGCTCTAGTTTGCGCTGGAGGGCATTGTAACGCTGAATATTCTTGTCCATGGGATACCATTAGAGCTGGAGTCATGTGCTATTTGTAAGCTGCCACGTGACTGCGTGAAAGGATCTGTTAGTTTGAGGCGGGACTGTGATTGGCAGAGATGGCGTCGAATGGGAGGGGAGACTCCTCAAAGCGACGTTCTCTGCTGAAACGGCTTGTAAGGCTGCTCGTCCCCTGTCTACCTGCACACAACAGTTCTCAGCCCCTCGACATCGACCCTCCTCCAGAAAAACAAATCCAAAAACAAAAGACCCCTTCTCCAGAGCCCGAGCAGCAGGTTCTGCCGCCCACACCAGACCCACTCGTCACTCCAGATGTCATTGTCTCTCCTTCTCCCATAAAGACCCTTCCTGTCGCAGAAACAGAAGGCGTCACATCCGGCGCCGTCGTCCCCCCAGGCTCAACAGGCAATGAGAAACATTCTCGTGCTTCCACCGTCCCCAGTGCTGTTGCCACCGACGCAGAAGACGACGACTTTACTGATGACGACATAGAGGATCTCCCGGACGACGATCCAGACGAACTTATTCTCCTCAACGGCGGCGCTGGCATCCCAGTAGGTCCCGTGAGTCACATATCTCCGGCCTTTTCCTCTTTCCAATTCCTCCCCTTTCCTTAGGACGGTGTCCCAAGACCCCTCTTACCCCCCATTTCTCCCCAACACGTAGGAAGAAAGTGTCTTATTCTTGATCTCGATGAGACTCTTGTCCACAGCAGTTTCAAGGTCTGTCCTGTCTCGTCTTCCCTTGCCCCCCTCACTCTCCTCACTTTGGTTTTTATAGTCGATACAACAGGCCGACTATGTTGTCCCCGTCGAAATCGAATACAGTTGGCACAACGTTTACGTCATAAAACGCCCAGGTGTCGACAACTTTCTGAAAAGGATGGGTGAAATCTACGAAATCGTCGTTTTCACCGCTAGCCTCAGCAAGGTAGGTACCCCCTCTTCTCCCTTTGCCCACTGTACTTGATATTCTGACAGTACGCCGATCCTGTCCTTGACAAACTCGATACCCACAAGGTAGTGGCTCATCGGCTCTTTCGAGAAAGCTGTTATAACCACCGGGGCAATTACGTCAAGGTCTGTCAACGGCCCTCCATCCTTCCTCTTCTACCGTCTCACACCATGTAGGATCTTTCGCAGCTAGGCCGTCCCATCACTGATACTATAATTCTGGACAACTCTCCTGCCTCGTACATTTTCCATCCCAATAATGCTGTGCCTGTTTCCTCTTGGTTCAACGACCCACACGACACCGAACTCACTGACCTTGTCCCCTTCCTCGCTGATCTAAGCTCTGTGGACGACGTTAGAGGTGTATTAGATGGTGCCCGGTAGTCATATTTTCTCCATCATCTTTATCTTTTCGCCGCGCATCCTTTGATACCCCACAGCAGGTCACCTACGCAATTTCCCTACCTTCCTCCTCTTTTTGGTCTTCCCTCGCCTGTCCTTTCTTCATCTTCCGGGGTTTTTGGTTAGAGCGGATGAATTCGGCTACCTTGTTCCCTCTTTTTACATTATTTGACGACTTGGCTACGATCCAGTTGATGATAACACTATGCCCAATGAGAAACAAAAAAGCACTTTTTTTTTCTCATCAATCACACCATAGTTTTATGACGTGTTATATATGCGCAATGATGGTACAAGCTTAAACTCGCCTATTTCACATGTGCATGCTTTCAAAAAAATCAACGTTACAGCACAATCACAAGAATGCATGACAATTTTGGAAACACGACTTCAATTTTTTGTGAAAAAAAAAAGAACATAGCACTTTAGGGTTTGTTGGATGGTTCTTCATCACCCCAGGGACTAAACTGCGTCTTGCGACCACGAGGAAACGTAAAAAGCCAACCTGGCAACTGTAACTTGTTAACATGTGAGTTGAGAGCGTGCTGATGATGAGGCAACGCATGGATATGCGAAGGCGACGAAGGAATGCTTTCCACATCGCTCAAACTCGGTAAACGCTCAAAACTCGTGTTCGCTCCACCCAGTGCACGTTGCAACGCCTCGCGCTCAGCAGGTGAGGGTGCAAATGCACGTAACAGTAACGAATCGCTTGTCGATGTGGATGACGACGATATCATCGATGGTCGGAGTCCCGTTGGGTTCAAATTGTCAAAGGAGGGACGGCTTGGTCCTTTCCCCGACGGCATCAAATTGAATTCTCTCGCATCAGGATTCAACCCTTTCCTGGATTTGTCCATGGGTAATGTGGGGAACCATCGCCTCGTGTGTTGGGCACCGTCATTTTCTTCTCTGCCTAGATGTGATCTCCAAAAGTCGTCTCCATGACTCGCCGTTGGCCAAGGTAGGCGACGACCAAACTCCATATCTTCTGTTGATCCGCTACTGTCATAAACAGAAGCATAGCCATGTCCATCCAATGAGCTCCGCTTCGAGGAAGGATCAAAAATCCTGCACATTCTCAAGTCCTCGTGACCTTGCTTATGACGGAACTCCTCCAGATATGGATCAGTATCAGACTGAAATGCTCTCCGAGTGCTCTCGGTTCCATCCAATGACGCGATCAATCCTGAAGGTATTAGTGATTGACCAGCGGGCAAAGCGATAGGAGCTTCATCTGGGTATCCGTCAAGACCATGACCGATAGAAGTTCCATGCGAAGATTGTTGCCGAACTGAACCATTCAAGGTGAAAGTATTCCGTATCTGGTGTTGATACGGAACGCATTCCAACTGTCTATTTGCTTCCAACAAACCATTACTTGAATCCATGAGACCTTTCTGAGGAGGCGACCATGAGGAGCAGCACGCTTGTCTCTCTGCCTTTCGATTTTCAAACAGGCCTTTCTTCTTCTTTATCTTCTCGCGCTGTTCATCAAGTAAATCCTCCAATTCCTTTGCACGTCGATTGAGGGCTGCAATAACGCTCTCTGCCTCCCTAATTTCCCGCTTCTTGGATTCAATTTCATCTGCAAGTTCCCGTTCTGTACAAGATATTTCGTTGACACCCGTTTGCAGCTTTTCTTCATCAGCAGCAATCTGGTCCCGAAGAGCCGCTGTCTCATCGTCGAGTGATTGAATACGTCGAGTTGTTTGATCATGAACAGACTGGGCAGATTTTAATCGCTTGTCGATATCTCGTTTCACAGATTCTGCAGACCGTTTCGAATCTTCGAGTGTCTTCATCCGAGCCTTTGTCTCGAGCTTGCTGGAATCCTCGATACGTTTGCGTTCACGGTGAGAACTTAGCTCCTCCTGAAGCGAGGCATGGTTTTGAGATGCAGACGACTGACAATCAACAAGTTGTGTACGAAGATCAGCAATAGACGACTTGGAAGTACTAATCTGCTCAAGTAGCTGCGTGATATGCGGTGATTGATCAAATAACGTCGAAGGAGACCGAGGTGGTATGGAAGCACCGACTTTGGCATCTACAGCATGAGATGGCTGTTGTGGCTGAGGTTGATGAGGGACCACCGTTAGTGAGCGCTCAGGTGCTGATGGTAGACTACGAGTGATATGGAGCGGTAACGATGCAGACCTGGGCAGTGGAGGGGGAGTCGAGCTGCGGGGTGTTGAACTGGAGTTCCTGCACGTCATGCGCTCGCGGTTACGCAATCTAGGGGAGGAACCGTTGACGAAACCTCTGGGAAGACTAAATTTTGCAACGGGACCTAATTAAGAAGTCAGATATCATCGACATACAGGACGCCAAAAGTGTCTCCCACTAGTGAAATCGTGAAGCATATCCAAGCTTTTCATGCTGAGAATACCTGAGCTCCAGCTTTCTTCGTCCTTCGACCTTGATATCACATCTTGATACCAAGTTTCCAGAACGCCACCCCGCCACCACTTTCCAAAAGCGCCGATATACCAAGAATCCGAAATCATTAATCCATTGCAATCGTCACGCGTGAGCGGCTCTGGCAAGGGAATCATGGCTGCGATGGTAAAAATACCAAAACTATGAAAAACATGCTTGGGGGTCCGCAAGGAAACGGATGCGCAATTAGCAAAATGAAAGAGGGATGATTCGTCTAAAGGCAATATGTAACTAGAGACAGAATCCACGCCTTTGGATGCAGCCGTTCCTGAAGCACCTTCACGGAGCTTGGCGGCGACATCATCACAGTTTTCATCGAGGCGACTGAGATGTTGGCGAAATGACTGTTCAGTAAGATAAGTACGAAAAGTGTTTTCCGATGGATTAGTGAGATAAGCTGCCAAAAATATCACAGAAAAAAGATGGCCAAAAAAGCAAGGATCAATCACAGTGAAAAAGAGAAAGAGAGAAGAAAGACTGACCGAGCACAAGCAAGACTATGGAGAAGACAAGGAGACAGAGCATGGTCCTAATGTCACTCTTGCTCACAAGCAAATCTATGAGCTCTGTGATGGGATTCCGGAGCGATACGATGCTGAGGCCGGCAAAAGAGATGGACATGATGAGGATGAGAGGGTCCCTCCAGGAGGACGATGCGCAGATAGAGGCCAGACCCCAGGCAGACCGAAGACTAGAATAAGTGTACGATGTCGACAGTGTTGCAAAAAAAAAAAAAAGCGGCAGAAAGCACAGGATCAGGATCAAGAATGCACACAGTGGGAGATGAGCATTAAAGAAAACACGATTCGATTTCCAAAACACCTTCCGCATTTTTCCCACGGTCCCAATTCGTACACAGTCACACTATCGATCGGTCACGCTCATCTAACTAGCTTTCTGATAATATTCTTCCCAGCTCCCTCCAGGTCAACCAACCAACTTGCTGATCTTCACTCCTCCGTAGCCCAGTCAGCTCCGCTTTGAATCCTCCCAGCTTAGTCTTTGCGCTGAACTCTTCCATGAAGCTCGGTTTGGACCAGGTTACCGGATCATGCTGAACTGCCGATGTAATGTCAGAAGCGAGTTGGAATTCAGCATGTGACTTGGTGGCACTGCTTTTCTTACTCGGGAGAAACTCCATGTCACTCCGAAACCTCTCATCCTCTTGGCGACCGCCAAAGACTTGCTTTGGATTGTCATTTCCCACTCCCTTGGTATCTGAATTAGGATTGATTGGTGATTGCTCTTTGTCTCTCATTTGATCTTTGATCAAGTTGTGTGGTTTTGATAGACTTTGTTGTGACGATGACGTTTTGCGGGCGACTGGCCGGTTTGCACTTCGTCTAGCTGTTTTTGTCATTTCCCCTACGAAACTTGTGTCCACCGTGTTTTTAGGCATTTGCATCAGAGAAAATCCAGGACTATGAGTTTCGTGATGTTGTTGATACTGCGACTGCGGCTGTGACATGGACGTGTCCGAAGCGGGTGCTAGTACTCGTTCTTGCCCAGAACCTGGTGTCCATTCTTGCGGTTGCTTCGGTGGAGGGACTTTCCGCATAACGTGCGAGCGTTCTTGAGAATGAGGAATCTTGGGTGCTGACATGGAGGAAGAAGTCGGAGTTTCTATTTCAATGACAGACATCGATAGCAATGATGGAGAGCTTCTTGGAAAGAGTGAATGTTTTTGCGTGTGAAGCGCGTCCATTTGTTCTGACTCCACAGGAAGGTCATCGGTAACCGGAGGCGGATTAATAGGCTGCGTCAATAACTCGTCATCTTCCTGCTCCGAACTTAGCCAATCCGACAGTGGTTGAGACGACCGCTCATCGTTTTCCTCGTCATGGGCGTCGATGTCTTCTAGAGCTATACTATTCATTGGCACCTTCTTCTTGGGACTCGGCTTACGATCTACGTAACCAATGTCACTACGGCTTCTCTTGCGAGGACTGCCTCTATGGTCGTCGACCTCGTTCGTAAGTTTTTGGAGAGGTGATTGTATAACTTCTTCCCTTTCGACTTCACAGTTTGATAATTAGAAACGAAGGCAACTCGACCAATGACTTTTAAGCGTACTTTGCAATGCTTCCAACATTGCCCATGTATCAGGTGCAACATCAAAAATTGAGGTTATCCTCTGGTCGTACTCAATTAAGAGATGGGCCTCGTAAGGACTGACGCACCGGTTTCCAGGGTTTGACTTTTGTTTCGTTCACTGAGATCGTCTTCACTGAGTTTGTCCGGGTTGCCTGTATTACTTTTGACTTGCGTACGACAGCATCCAAGCCCCGCTGTTCTAGCGGAGAATCGCCCTTGCCAACGATTTTCTCTAGGAGGCTTTTTTTCTCCTGTTCAATGCGACGTTGCTTGAGAATGTTGCTATCATAATAAATAGATAAATAAAAATGAATCTGATGACACAACCAGCAGTTAGAGACATACCCTTCACCTCCGCCCTGATTCAAGCCATCAATCCACGTTCCGATAAGTCGGTCAGACGTGATACTTATGGGATCTCCCTGTATTCTTTCATCAAGGTTTCCGCGAAGTGTTGCGCTCTTGCATTCAAGAGCCAATGTTTCATTTGGGGACATCCTATTTTCACCTATTGCAAC
>Ga0153995_1000055_pt1 | contig 20080 bp, 16 predicted proteins | sample TSNC079MetaG_FD_104678 | JGI IMG/M metagenome (GOLD analysis project Ga0153995, IMG submission 104678) | Attine ant fungus gardens microbial communities from North Carolina, USA - TSNC079 MetaG | ecosystem: Host-associated > Fungi > Mycelium > Unclassified | place: USA: North Carolina, Lumber... | reverse complement strand
TAGTCGCCGCGCGACGTCGCCGGTGACCTCGCTGCCGTCTGGTCGGAGATACGTCAGTTCCGCACCGGAGTCGAGATGGCGTTGAACCGACGCAGCTTTGAGAGCGTTCGCCGCAGCGTGGTACTCGGACTCGAGGTCTCGGCGTTTGGTGACGAGATCACCGTTGGGGCATGCGGGCTGTTCGTGTCCGAACTGTCCGCACTGATCGCACCGGATGTTGCCGTCCGCTCCGGAGGGGGTATAGACGCGGCGGTGCTCTGGGCGGATCGTTGCCCGGCTCGGTTGGCGGGCGAGGACAGCCAGTCGTTGTTCCTCCATTTCCTTCAACGCATCTCGGGCTCGCTTCGATTGGCCGATGTCCGCCTGTGCTTGTGCTGACATTCCGGCGACTGCGAGATCATCACGCCAGTTGTCTCGCAACGAGATTCCTACGTTGCCGCGGCCCTGACCTTTGCGGGCCATGATGGCGTTCCACTGGGCTTTGACTTCGTCGACGCTGCGGCCGGTGTGCCGGGCGTTGAGTTCGAAGTACGTTTTCTTTGCCGCTTGTCCGCGTGGGACCATCGTTCCGAGGTACTGGATCGCCTGCAATTGCGCACCGCTGTTGCGCTGTTGATCGGTCAGGTCGTGCTCGCGGCCCGCGCGGTCGATGTACTTGCCAGTTTCGAGGCGCTTGATTTCCTCGTCGAGACGTGTGATCAGACCAGGTTGATCGTGAGAGATCCGATACTTTTCACGTTCGGAGATCGACGGGTCGTTCTCGATCTGCTGCCGCAGGCCCTTCACCATCGCGACCTGCTCCTCCCGGGTCATTTCCGGGGCGCCGTCGAAGTGGTGCTGGCGTTCGTGGATCGCGGACTGGAGTTCGCGGTCGTGCATCACCCCGTATCCCTGGGCCTTGCACATCTCCTTGGCGAGACGAATTGCGGTTGAGCGAGCCTTGTTTTCTCTGCAAACCATGTCGAGTCCTGGTGTTCCCGCCGCAATTAATTCTGGGGGCGGAAGCACCAACTCCTTCCTACTTTGAAGGCTGTGGTGATCCGATTGCCAACATCATTCCAACTCCCACCGACACCTCACTGCCTAACGAGCTGTGTCGTGTTTTCGCAGTTAAATCCCTAATTTGAGGTGGTTGCGGACGAAAGGTGCGGTTGGCGTTGCTCATGCGGTGGGAAGGCCACGGAAATGCCGGTCCGGTTGTTCGGCCGGCATGACAGTGACAGTGAGATGTCCAGCCCTTTCAAGGGAACCGAGGTAGGTCACGCTGTCGGTGATATCCAAGACGATGAGATTCGGATCCCCAGGGATGACCACGTTTCGGCCATCCTCCTCACGACTCATCTCCGAGATCGGGCGCTCGGCATTCGAGTAGGGCTCGTAATCTCCGGCATTGAGGACCAACGGGACAGGCGCGTACCAGTAGCCGAGCGTGGCGACCTTCATCTCACCGTCATCGTCGAGGATCGGCGTTTCGGTGGCAATTCCCACGGGATACGGGCCGTCGGGGTCTGCCGCCTTCGACAGCTGCTCACGGGCAGACTCGTCGAGGTGGTCCCACTGCCCCTCCCGCTGAGCAAGTTCGTTGATCTGCTGCTGCATCGACAGTCGCAACTGGTCGGCGTGGCGGTGTCTCAAGGAAGCCAGGGACAACCACACCTCGGACGTCGCCTCGGCGTCGAGCGTGGACTCGAGTGCGCGCAAATTAGCGAGCAGTTCGGCATATTCACCGCCGATGATCACAGCGATCGCGTCCTCCGGAGTGTCGGCGTAGACGCGGCGTCTGTCGGGCAGTGAAACGTCGTACACGTAGGGGCGGCGGTTGCCTATCAGTGGCAGGACGCGGCCGTGTGCGGCGCCGATGGTGGTGTGCTCACCGTCGATGACCAGGATGGGTGGGGCGATTTGGGTGGGGTCGAGGGCCGCCGCTTCCTCAGCGGTAATCGGCAGTCGCGCGGTGGGGCTAGTCAAGGCCGTGCCTCACATTCATGTTGGGGCGTAGTTGGTGCGCTGACCGTAGTGACGGCCTTCTCCATCCCTCTGCCCTTCCACGGCGCTGCGTTCCAGCTAGCAAGAACGCGGCGTGTTCTGCGTCAGCACAGCCACCACCCGAACGGTGGTCCCGCGCTCACGCTGAGCTGCCCCTTCCCGTTCCTCCTCGGTGTCCTCGATCGCACCTTGCCGGACCAGGTGCTCGACGAACTCGTTCGCACCCGCATCGATCAACGCACCCTCGTCCTCGCCAGCGGTAGCAGCGCGGCCGATTCCGATGACTATCGAGGCGGCGTCGAACCGGTACCCCTGCTTACCGATCTGCCAGTCTTCGGCGGCGTCCCAGCGTGCGAACGCGTCCGGAGTGATGTCCAGGCTGGAAACCGCGGCCGCCGCCCGATCGATTGCGATGTCGACTTCAGCGGCGCTCCGGGCTAAGGCAGCTCCCAAGTACTCAAGCCCCGACAGCAGAAGCTCGCCGTGTGCGGTGAGAATGGGATCGTCGTGCCGGCAGTCACGCATCATCCAGATCCAAATCTTCGCGGCATCGAGCGCTGAATCAGCCTGCATGACACCACGGGCAAGCGCGGATTCGACGGACTTGTAACGCGGCATGTGTACTCCAGGTCAGATCGATGTCGTGGTGGGCGATCACACCGTGGCACCGTGTTCACACCCGTGTTGCATTGCGACCGCTCATCGTCCTTTGCCATGGGCCGCTTCGAGAGCGGTCGCGAGAGTGTCAGAAACCAAGGCCGCGAACATTTTCGGGGTGACCTCGTCGACGAGCGCGACGTGCGGCGGGATCACGTGGGCGTGTTCCGTCGCGCCGGTCAGCGCCCACACCACCGTGACACCATGCCGGTGTAGGTAACGGGCTTGAGCGTTGATGGCAGCCGAGTCCCCACCTGGTAGCTGCCCATCTGTGAGGACGACGAGAACACGCGCACCGAACGGCACTGTTAACTCTGCCGCGGCGGTGACAGCAGCCATCGCTTCGGCGCAGCCACTCGACCCGCCTCCGCCAGGGACTGTTGGTACGAGGGCGGGGCGGCTGCGCGGTTTCAGCAACGGGATCACTCTGCCTGCGAAACCTGCGGCGGCCGCCGACCCGCCGAGCTCCGCAACGGCCTCGGCCAGAGCCCACATTGCCGTACCGGCGGAGGGCATCCAGGCCGACATCGACCCGGAATGGTCGACGACGATTCCCGCGTGAATCGGAGGCTTTTGTGACACGCGGCGACGGGTGCGCCGCCACGGTGTCGCGGTCACAACTTGGCCCTGAGCGCGTTGCGCGGCCCGTTGCACCAGGGAGCCGGTCCGTGGTCGACCTGCGGGGTAGCCGACGAACTCGGTCACTGTGCGCGGAGCGGCGTACTGGGCGCGTTCGAGTCTGCGGACGATCGCAGCTCGTTGGGCGACGTCTTCGGCCGTAGGTGGGCGATAGTGCAGTCGTCGTAGAGCCGCGGGGTCGAAAACGGTGCGAGCAATTTCGGCGCAGAGGTCCCGCTGGGCCTGATTTTCTTGTTCTTCAGGAGTCGGCTTCCGTGTGGTGGTGCGGTGTGATTCGGCGGTGACAGCTGTCTGCGCTTCGGCTGCGAGTGCATCGAGTACTTCGTCGAGGACGTCGGTGAATCCGCGGCCGATGCCGGGGCCGTTTGTGTGGGAGTCGGTCGAACCGGAGGCGGCGGGATCCCGTCCGGGGGCGCCGGTCGGGGGGTCGTCGCCAATCCCTCCAGCATCTGCGTTGCTGAGGGGCTCGCCCGATGCCACGCCGGCATCCGCAGCGGCGCCTTCTGCCCCGCCACCGCGGCCGTCCCGCTGCCGCCACAACTCGACCCACTCGGTTGCCAACTCCAACATGCGCGCGTCATCGGAGTCCTTCAGCTCGAGGAACTCCCGCCAGACCCGCTCACACGCGTCAACCATGTCAACGCCCAACTCAGCATCGGCGGCCTCACGCATACGAGTGCCCACCCACCTCGGCAGTACTCCCGAATCCACACGTGGCAGCAAGCTCTCGACTGCACCTCTCGCAGTGACCTCCTGCCCCGCGAATAGCAGCGCCGCGCTCGACCGCAGGAACAACCTCGCCGTCGGGCTCCGCCGAATCAAACGGCCGTGCGCGCGAGCAGCATCGAGTGACCATGCAGCAGCCACCACCTCACCGTCGACATCGCCAGCCACACGGCCACGCCAACGCGAATGAGCTTGGCGGGCAGCACCGTCGAGCACCAATCCACACACCACCGGATGCTGTAGCCGCTGTGTCAGGGCGCTCAGCATCGGTGTGTCACCGTCTGCAGGTAGCTTCACATCGTCGCCACTTATGCGTATCTCGCCGTTGTCGACGTCGACCTTCAACGCCGCGGCGTCCGGGTCCGCATCGAACGTGACGACGACGTCGCCGCGGCCGGCGGTGGTTCGCGCAAGCGAAGTCGCAGACCAACCCGTGATGGTTCGGGCGTCGATATGGGTCATCAGCGGAGTCTCTCGATCGTGTGTTCCGCAGTGTCGACCCGCGGCGCCCGAGGATCGCCCCGGATGTTCGAACACTATCGGCGCCCTCCTCCCCCAGTTTCACCGTCGGATGGAGAAGACCCCGGACACACTCACCACGCGGCCACACAAGTGAAACAGCTGGCCAACGGCACGTCATGCTCATCTGACAATGCAACTACTACCGGAGGACGCACACCAATGATCGCGTTCGGATACGCGCTCTGGAAGGGCGGCAGCGGCAACACTGCAGGATCGACCACGCACTTCGTGGTCCGCCAAGGCGAGCGACTGCGCCGCTGCCATACCCAAGGCAACGACGCGCAATGGTCGGATGCCCCCGATGCCTGCCCCACACTTCTCGACGCCGGCCTTCAACTCGCGCAGGACGTCGAAGACGCCCGCGACGAACAAGGAGATCCCGGTCGAGTGCCGCTACGGTGCGTCGAGCTACCACCGAACCTGCCCGACAACCGGATCCCCCTAAAATTTTTGACCACCTACTTCAACGAGACTTCTCCCGATCAGCAGATCGACGCGTTCCTCCTCGCCCTGATGAACAGCGAACCGTCCGACTCCACCAGCTTCGTGAACTGGGACGACGCTCCATCCGGAAACGAACTACCGGTCGTGCTCCACGACGACGCCGAGTACACCACCCCTACCGGGGAGCCATACCTGGCACGCCTCGTCGGCGGCCTGACCGATGTATCAGTGGTGAGGCAAGCAATCACAGAAGGGTGGACCGTGGGGCTCGCCGGAGAACCCGGATCGGGAAAAACCACCCTCGCGCAAGTCGCAGCAACCGACCTACTCCAACTGACATTCAACGGCGAAACATCAACCGAAGACATCATCGGCCGATACAACCCAGATCCCACAGCCCCCTCCGGGTTCGCATGGGCCGACGGACCGTTGCTCACCGCGATGCGACAAGGCCGCCCCTTCCTCGCCGACGAACTCCCCCGCGCCCCACAAGAAGTGCAATCAGTGTTCCTGTCGGTATGCGACCACCGGCGAACCTACATCGACCCAGCGAACCCGAACATCGGCGAAGTCACCGCCCAAGACGGATTCGCCGTCCTGATCGCGTACAACCCCGGCTCCGGATTCGGGATGCCTGATGCCCTCCACGACCGCATCGCATTCACCATCACGGTCCCCACCGACCTCGACACCGCAATCAAACTCAAGGTTCCCACCCCGTTCGTCAACGCCGCGCTCGCGCTCTCCGCACAAAACATGGTCGCCGCGAAAAACGGAACAGAACCGACATGGGTACCGACACTCCGTTCCCTCCTCAAAGCACGCGACATCACTCGCGTACTCGGCTTGCCCTTCGCAGCAAAGGCTTTGGTATCAGCATGTCCTGATCCACTCCTGCGCAACACAGTCAGTAAAGCCCTCGCGGACGCCCTCGGAACCAATGAAGAGGACGTCGGAGAACTCGTCGCCAGCAGCTGAAGCCAATCCCCCACTCATGTAGGGAAACCAAGGTCGGTACTGCAAACTCGTCTAGAGCGGCCGAGCGATCCCGACGCGTGTGGGGAGGATCTGAGGCCGGCCACGATCGCGGGGAAGCACTCGGAGCATTCCCCACGTGGGTGGGGAGATCTGGCGACTTCGCACTCGTTCCGCGTGCCGTTTCGAGCGATCCCCACGGGTGTGGGGAGATCTCGTAGTCCCAACCCGGACGAGGCTGGTAAGGCGAGCGATCCCCACACGCGTAGGGAAACAAAACCACCATGCTCATTCTGCACTCGAACAACGAGCGATCCCCACAACCAGCGGGGAAACACGGTCTGCGCGGTAATCGCCGGCTGATCGACCGAACGATCCCCACCTGTGCGGGGACGTTTGTACGCCGATCAACGATTGATCGAGTTCATCGAGCCATCCCGCCCATGGAGAGAAACCAAGGTCAGTATCGCAAACTCGTTTAGAGCGGCCAAGCGATCCCCACGTTGTATGGGGAGATCGAGTGCGGTGACGTCCGACTGTAGGAGGTCGTCCGAGCGATCCCCACGCGTGTGCGGAGATCAAAAGCGGCTGGCACGTTCACGTTCACGCGCTACGAGCGATCCCCATGCGTGTGGGGAGATCTCCCACGGCTGCCGTTCGTCGATGACACACACCGAGCAATCCCCACGCGGGTGGGGGGGACCGACAACAACCGCGGCGACGGGTTCCATATGACGGAATGATCCCCACGCGTGTGGGGTGAGCTGCACGCTAACCCCAAGGAGAACCATGATCACCGAGCGATCCCCACGCGTGTGGGAAGATCTGACCGATTGGGGAGGTTCGGTCGACCGCACGAGCCACCGTCGAGTTATCGAGCAATCCCCACTCGCGTGGGGACGTATACAACAAGGTCGGTCTCGACTGCTCAGGCCTCGAGCCATCCCAACGCGTGTGGGGGAAGTTGCGCATGTTCCCTACAGCCCCGAATGTGCCCGAGCTATCCCCAGACAGATGGGGTGATCGCGAGAACCTCAAGGATCGTCGCTTGAGCGAGCGAGCAATTCTGCAGGGATTGGGGGAGATTTGATGTGCAGTGATTTAGCTTCTTCCGTGCGTCGAGTAACCCACGCGGGTGTCGATGACGGGTGGGAGTTTCCGCAGCAACAGCGGACAGGGCCGCCACTTCCGAGGGATCCCCACGCATGTGGGGAGAACTAGGGAAGCGTGCGCCCTAGACCGCCGTTGCGTGAGCGATTCCCACGCGTGTGGGGAGATCTGACACCACATTCCACAGCCACACCGTTTCGTCGTCGCGAGCAACCCCCATGAGTGCGGGGAAATCGGCGTCACGCGTCGGACGGGTTACGTTTCTGACGAGCGATCCCCACGCGTGTGGGGAGATCACCGCCGTCATCGAAGCTCAGGTGACGGACTTCGAGCGATCCCCACACACGTGGGGAAACACGGTCTGTGCGGTAATCGCCGGCTGATCGACCGAACGATCCCCACAGGAGTGGGGAGATCTCCTCCAGCGTGCCCCACCAGGGATACTGCTGCGAGCGATCCCGACGCATGTGGGGAGATCAGACGCATACGCACTCTGGCTGCTCCGGCGTTCGAGCGATTCCCGCACGTGCAGGGAGGTCGCTGGTGCTCACCGAATCGATTGCGGCGATTCGGAGCAATCCCCCGAACATGTGAGGCAATCAGTACCTGATAGATCGAATACACTGTGCCACAAGACCATTCCCACGTTCCGGAAGTAGGTCGCGACCCGAGATTCGATACCACTAGTCGACCGAGGCCCCCACGCGAGCGTAGGAAAGTTGATCCGATAGTCACCGAGGCTCCGGGGCTGTCCGAGCAATCCCCACGAGAGTGGGGACATCCGGGCGCGTCCATGATCCGATACCCGTAGACCGAGCAATCCCCACTAATGCGGGGAGATCACGGGCGCTTCGCTGCCGAGGACAAGGTCGATCGAGCAATCCCCACGAGTGTGGGGAGATCTACTCTGCGCGTTCGCGATAACGCGAAATCACCGAGCGATCCCCACGCGTGTGGGGAGATCCGTAACAGTGCGGGACCGCACCAGAGTGTCTCGAGCAATCCCCACGCGTGTGAGGAGATCTTGGTGTTGACAGGTCCCGTAACCGGCGGGTCAGAGCAATCCCCACGCATGCGGGGACATCTTCTCATTCGTCAGCGTCGCGCCCTAGGGTCTGGAGCGATCCCCACGCGTGTAGGGAGATCTGACGCCGCGAACGATGTGGACGGTGGATTCTTCGAGCGATCCCCTCAACCCAGAGGGGAAGGAAACACCGTCTGCGCGGTAATCGCCGGCTGATCGACCGAACGATCCCCACACGTGTGGGGAGATCACGTTGTCACCGGAGAAGATAACTTTTGCCTTCGAGCAATCCCCACGCGTGCGGGGAGATCGGTGTCGCGACAGCGTTCGCGATGCTTGGGTTCGAGCAATCCCCACGCGTGCGGGGAGGTCGCGTCGCACTAGGGGCACTCGGGTGACTGTTGCGTTTTCGTGATTTTCTGGTGGAGTTGAGGTCCGTCGATGGTGGCTGTGGCGGCCCCGTTAGCTCCCAGGTGCGGGTGGACCAGCCTTGTGGAGCGGTGTGCAGTGGTAGGCGGTGGTGATGCGCGGTTGAGCGGGCCCTCGGTGTCCCACAGGGGTGTTCGTTTGGTCCACGTGATGCCTTGGTCGACGGCATGGTGCGGTATCGGGCCTTGATTCGTCGGCTTTCGGCTGCGCGTAGTTCCGTCAGGATTGTGTGTTCGGCGTGGTCGTTGTCGGGGAAGCGGAGTCGGTAGCTTCGGTTGGCTGCGACGAGCCGGGTGATGGGGTCGGCCCAGGTGGTGATGTGTTTGTGGAGGATGTCTGCCTCACGGCGAGTGGTGTGATGGTTCCGTAGCAGCGGACGGCGCCGGCGCCGGTCCACACGAGTGTGACGGCGTGGTCGGCGACGAGTACCGTCCCGGTTGTGTGCGTGGACGGTGTCGCCTGACGTTTTTGTGTGCAGTGTTCGAGGTAAAGAATTCCGACGCGGTCGGTAACCCGTGAGAGTGAGATCCGGTCGGTGGTGGGTATGGCTGCGATGGTAGTCGTCAGCCATGCCGGGGTGGTTTCCCTTGAGATAAGGGAGGTTTCGTCTGTGGAGTTGTCAATGTGCGGCAGTGCGCAGTGGTTGCGGGGTCGCGTTGGAGAAGCTAGTTGCGGGTCCTGGGGCGCATGGTCAGGAGCATGCCGCAGCCGTAGGCGCGTGCCGGTCCGATGCCTGCGGTGAGCGCGGCGTGGTGGGCGTCGGGGTCGGTGATGGTGGCGTAGCCGGTGAGGCGGTGGGTGCGGACCATGAACTCGCCGCCGCTCGCCCCTGAGTTGGGGGTTCCGTTTTGGGTGCGCTCGGTTTTGGTTGGTGACCTCATTTCCCAGGGGCTGTCGGTGTCTGGGGCGGAGTCGAGGCGCAGTCCTGCGGTCTCGGCTTTACGGAACCACCAGTTGCTGATGTCGGTGTTGGTTGAGAGGGCGAGTTTGCGGCCGTTCTTCGTTCGAGTGGGGTTGGCGCGCAGTTCATATCGAATTCTGCCGTCGAGGATTGGCGTGTAGACGCGTGGGGTCGGATCGTCGAGGAGTGCGTCGCGCCACTTGTCGGCTTCTGGGTTCTTCCACTGCGCTTCAACTGTGGCTTGTGTGAGGACGCGGATGGTGCCGTCTTTGCGCATGCTGGTGGCGTGCTGGATGTTCAGTGATGCGCGGTGGTCGGCGTGACCGGTGTTGTGACCGGTGAAGAAGTCGTAGTCGTCAAGCCGGTCGGCAAATCCGCTCATGACGAGGGCATGCATGTGGTGGGCGTCCACGATCGCCGCGCGGACGGCGGGGTGTTCCGCGTCGAGGACGAGCAGTGATCGGTGCAACGTGGCGGTGGCGGTGGCGGTCACGGTGTGTTCTCCTCGAAGAAGTCGTATCCGCCGCTTTCGGTCGTGCGGCCGACATCGGCCGGATGGGGCGGGTTGACGAGGGCGGGTCGGCTTTCGGCGCGGGCTCCTCGTGTGATGCTGCCGGCGTAGCTGATTGGTTGGTCGTGGACGATGCCGGAGCCTTCGGTTCCCGGGTCCACTTCGAAGATCGCTACGAGCTCGCCAGCCTCGGATCGGAGTGCGCGGGGCGCCGCGGTCAGCGCTTCGCGGGCGTCGACGTGTTCGTGGTGCCCGGCCAGCAGTGGTTCGGATGGAGTGTAGGCCTTGCGTCCGAGGTAGAGGGCGCGCTGCGGGTTTTCGAGTGCGTCAGCGATGCGGCTTGTCAGAGTGTGGTCCCCTGTGAGGGCTACGAGAAATGAGGCGTCAGCGAGGTAGCGGTCGCGGGTTTGGTTGGTGTTGCCGGGTTGGCTTGTCAGTTCGCCGTTGTTGTCGCGGCCGATCGACGCGGGCGGGGCGTATTTGTAGAAGTCGGGGTCTCGCGGATCAACGGTTTTCGCTTTTCGGCGCCATACCGGGTTGCCCAGGACGTTTCCGGGGAGCAGAGGCATCGTTCCGCTACCGGTTGTGTGGTAGTCCAGTTCGATGGTGCCGCTACGGTCGACGCGGACGGCGAAGCGAAGGTCGGCGAGGTCGGCGATGCTGTCGTGATAGTCGCGACCGAGTGCGTTCGCGACGAGCCCGAGCACTCCAGATTTGGTGGGGCGGATACTGCTGGCTCGGTAGGCGCCGCGGGGTTGGTTGCCCCAGGATTGCATCGGGGCAGCGAGGCGGATCAGCACGGTCGAGGTCATGGGGTGTTCCTTCCCCTGTGGTGTCGGAGGCTGGGGGCGCTCATGCTGCGGCGACGGCGCGAATGAAGGCGTCCGTGTTGTCGTGGGCGTCTGCGGTGGCCTCGGAGGGGAGGGTGACGCCGAGGGCGAGCCGTTCGATGCGCACGCCGGGAACGAACTGCTTCTGGCGGTCGAGCGCTTTGACGAGACGTGTGGTGGCGTCGGAGACGACGTCGTCGGAGACGACGGCGGAGGCGAACGCGTCTGCGGCGGAGATGATCTGAGGCCCGGCGGTGGCTGCGACCAGGGCGGGCAGGGTCGCGGCGACGGTGGAGCGCTGCTTGGCAGAGGGGACGGCGCGGATGAACCAGTCGATGAAGGACGCTTCTGCGGCGACGGCAAGTTCCTCGGTGTTGGTGGCTGCAGCGAGATTGCGGCGCAACTGGCGGCGGTCGAGGGTGGCGGTGCGATACAGGACGGGCGCCGCGAGATCGACGGTGCCGAGGTTTCCGGAGACGGCGTCGCCGTCGGGTGTGGCGTCGTCGACGGCGGTGAAGAAGTCCGCTTCGACGGCCAGGGGGTCGACGGAGAACGCGTGGGAGACACCGACTGCGCCGTCGATTCGTCCGCCGGCGGGGATCTCTGCCTGCATGCGGCCCATCAGGGCGAGATCGATGGTGTTGTCGACGTCGAGAGCGGCGTGGGCTGCGGCGATTACTTCGGCGGGGACCACGACCTGTGACTTCTTCTGTTTCGCGGACTTTTTCGTTGTCTTGGCATCAGCTTCGGGGGCGTTGGCTTCCTCCTCTGCCTCGTCTGTGCCGCCCTCGACGTTGTCGGTGATCGCATCCCAGTGCGCGTCGATGGCGGCCGCCAGATGGGTGGGGAGTGTTTCCGATGCGAAGATCGATGCCGCGGTGGTGCCTTTGTCCGTGGCTTTGAGCTTGAGTGCGGTGAACACCGCTGCAGCTTTCGCGGTTGCTACGTCGAGTTCGCGGCCGTGGTCGGAGACGAGCTGCTCTGCGACGAGCTGAGGGAAGCGGCGGGTGCGGATGCCGTAGGCGCCGCCGTCGATGGCGTTCTCGCGCATATTGACGCGGATCGCCCGCTTCCATGACTGGGAGGAGACCCGCAGGCGGTTGGTTCCGCCGAAGTTGATGCGCTTGGCGGCGTTGGAGTCGTCTCGGTTGAGGAGTGATGCAGGCACGGCGTGGATGGCATGGAGAGTGATGAAGTTCGAGTTCGACATGTGGGCGCCTTTCAGGGCTGTGGTGATCGGGGGTAACAGGCAGCTGGGCGGGTTGGTCAGTTCGTTGATGAGTCAGGTTTAGTTGCGGTGGTGTGGAACTGTTGCGCCCAGCGCAATCTGACGGCGTCACGGGTCGAGCGGTCGTGCCATTGACGTACGTCTTCGGCCAGGGTGGACCAGTGCGGCGGGTGATCGGTGCCGGACAGGAGTGCGCTGACTTTGTCGAGGGCGGCAGCGAGTTGGGCGGGGCTCTCCGCGCGCACGAGACCGTCGAGGGCGCGGACTGCGCCGGGGTCGCGGGGCCCGTACGCGCCAGCACTTCCGATCTGTCGCATCGCTTTGCCGAGTCCGGTGCCTTCACGGCCGTACCGTGGGTCCGAACGGCCGGAGTGCCAGAGGGTGAAGGCTTTTCCGGTGAGGGCGTAGACGAGGTAGTCGTCGCGGCTGGAGCCTTCGGTCAGGGCGACCACCCCGAGGTCGACGGCGGGGTACTGCCAGCGCCGAAGCGGGGACAGTTTGCGCGAATGGTGCGCCGCGGCGAGCCGCCGAACGAAGTCGGCGTCGCTGGTGGGGGTGGGGGTGCTCATGGCGTCTGTTGTGCCTTTCGTGGTGGCGGGCCGGGCGGTCAGTAGAGGGAACGTTGTCCGGATGCGGTGCCGGCGAGTTCGTTGATGTCCGTGACGGCGGGTGCCGCAGTGGGTGCAGCAGTGGCGTCTTTCTTGGTCGGCGTGGGCTTCGCGGAATCACTCGTCCGCTTGATGGGCCGGGTGAGTGTTTTCGCTGCGGCCACCGGGTTGACTCGGGTGGCGTCGGCGATCAATGCGCCCGCTGATCGCGCAGCTACATCGGCGATTGCTGTGCAGGCGTCGTCGACGGTGATCAGACCAGTTGCGGCGTCGGTGACGATCGATCCGAACGCGTCCTTGAATCCAGCTGTCGCAACAGTTGTGGTCGACTTGGAAAGTGCGTCGGTTCCGAGGGTCAGTCGATTGTGCGCCAACGATCCCGACGTTGATGCCACAGCACCGTATGCGGCGGTGACCGCACCGAGCAGACGGCGCCCGTCGTCCTTGGCGAACACGGGCACGGGAAGCGCTCCGGTCACGGCACCGTCGATCCGCGCTTGAAAGGATCCGAGTCCGGTCATCCGGATAGTTCCACGTCCGGGGCAGGCTCCGAGAATGCCCGGGGCGCCTTCGGTGGACCACGCGGTCAGCAGCTGACGCCACACCGGGCGATCGACGTGTACGTCCTGCGCGGTGAACGGATCCGCTTCTTTCTTCTGGATGTACGTCGCATGAGGGATGCGCTGTTCGTCGTCCTCAGCCGTCCAAGTCCCGCTGCCTGGCTCCGGCCAGCGGACGCCATCGCAGATCATGACTCGGTCGACCATGCCGTCTGCATTGCGCAGCAACATCATTGCCCGCGCCTGCCAGGTCAGGGCGTCAAGGATTCCAGCCGGAGCACCCACATCGGCCGGCGACAGTTCCTTAGGCCAGCTGAAGTGGAACTGTCCGACGGAGCCGGATGTCGGCCGGCTCAATTCGAGAGTGTCTGCCAGCGTGTCACCGTGCACCCACACGAAGCCGCGGCTGGTGCACACCGCGTTCTTCGCCGACATTGGGTCTTTACCGAATGCCGTGGCCACGAACGGTTGACTGCCTCCGACCGAGAACATCTGACGAACCAGCAGCATCCGGGCTGCTTCTGCGGGGGTGAAGACGATCCCGGCTTCGTTGTGGCTGTCACCCGCTGCCGTCGATCCATTGCCGACGAGCCGGTAGGAGCCCGCGGCGACCGGGCGAGTAGCTCTCGGGTTCTCGACGAACTTGCTCATCTCCGGGTTCTGCCAGAACGGTGCAACGGGGTCGAAGAGCTCGAACCTGGGCCGCTGCGAATCCACCCAGTCCGCAGCACTCATGCCGCTCTGCACCGCAGCAAGATCGCAAGCGACTAGCAGTCGCATAATTGCTGAATCCTCGAGCGGATCCCCGGAGGCGATGTCCAGGACACCAACATCGGGATTGAGTGCATCGACGAGTCCCACAGTGGCCATGCCATGCCGAGTTATCGTGGGAATCCACGGGTTTGATGCAAGATTCATTCCACAACCGTAACAGTGCAGTTGTTAGAGTGTGTGTATGCGACACTCCAGACCAACTTCGAAATGAGCTGCGGGCCTTGCCAACAACATTGCACGAGTACCAAGACAGTGGCCTCGACCAGTTGATCTCGCTGTACGACAACGGTCACCGGCGGCTTACACTCAATCTCCCCTGCGGAACTGGAAAGACTGTTGTCGCAGCACATTTAATTTCATCACTCGAGGCCCAGCGGACAGTCGTGTTCGTTCCCACTGTCCATCTGCTCTCGCAGACACTGCGCCGCCTCGCCGTCGACAACCCCGGTGCCGCCGTGCTCGCTGTCTGCTCCCCCGCCTCTCTCGACGTCGACGAACTCCCCGAAGCTGCCCAAGCTTTCGCCATCGAGCAACCCGTCACCACCGACCCTGATGCGATCGCCCACGCGATATCCACATCCCCCGGCCAACTCATCGTGGCCGCAACCTATGCCTCCTCCAGTGCTGTCTCTGAGGCCACACAGCTGACCAACACCACCTGGGACCTGCTCATATGCGACGAGGCCCACCGAACCGCAGGAATGCATGACAAGGCATGGGCCCTCCCGCTCAACGACCGGCAGTTTCCCGCCCGCCGCCGCCTGTTCATGACCGCCACCACCCGCGTCATCACCGTCGATTCCGACAACCTCCCGGAAGGACTTGATGCGGACGATGTGCACATCGTGTCCATGGACTCGGTCACCGACTACGGACCTCACATCGCTCCTCTGACCTTCAGAGACGCAATTGACCAGAAGTACCTTTCCGACTACGAAATTGCTGTCGTCGCAGTCGCACACGACGACGTCATCAAAGCCTTACGCGCCTCGCAGAAGACGAGGCCCACACCCGCCGACATCAGCGGCGCCGCCGCGCAGCTCGCCCTCCTGCACACCGCATCGACGGACCCCCACCTTCGCTCGGTCCTCGCCTTCCATAACCGAATCGAACAATCCCGTTCGTGGACAGCCCAACTCGGTCGCATCGCACAAGCCTCGGACTCCGGAATCGACGTCCAGAACTTCCACATCGACGGTGCCACCGCACCCTCCTGGCGATCGCGAGCAATCAATGCTCTCGCAGACCCGGGACAAGGATTGACCGTCGTATCGAACTGCAAGGTATTCGCTGAGGGAGTCGATGTCCCCGCACTCGACGCCGTCATGTTCGCCGCCCCCCGCAGCTCCGGAACCGATATCGTCCAAATCATCGGCCGCGCAATCCGAACCCACCCCGATGGCACAAGAAAAGCACTGATCATCCTTCCTGTCCTCGACTACGACGACGACTCCGTCGACGTCGACACGAAAGTAGCCAGAACCGGCCACCTCGCGGCCTGGCAAGTCCTCACCGCCCTCGCTGAACAGGACGAGATGCTGCACGCCAGCCTCCTTCAGTGGCGCGAGCACATCGAGCACGATGCCCCGGCCCCTGAGAAATCCCCGATACGCATCGACACCAGCATGCTGGCGGCCGGCGCCCATCTCCCGTTCACGTTGCGGGCGATCTCACGGGCGTCGAGCCCGCATGTACTCACCGCCACCAAACTCAAGGACTTCCATGCCCGCTACGGTCACACCCGGCCGCGGCACGGACACCTCTTCGACGGTTATCCACTCGCCCAACGCTGTTCAGCCGCGCGCGCCGCTTACAAGGCCCACCGACTCCACCCCCGGATCGCATCGATGTTCGAGCAAGTCCCCGGCTGGGAGTGGACGGCCAATACCCGCCCGCACCAGCGAACGCCGGCGGAGTGGATTGCGCTTGTCGAGCACTTCGTCGCCAAAACCGGCATCCATGCCGTCCACCGCTCAGCATGGGTGACGGCTCCGGACACCGGTGCGCGGGCGAATATCGGTGAGTGGCTGCACACGAAAGCCCGGCGCAAGAACTACCTCACACCCGGTGAAAGTGACCAGCTGCAGGCAGTATTGGGGCGCAGCTAGCCCTCACGGCCCGATCCCAGTCCGCCAGCAGGCACGTGGAGCGTTGTGCTCGACTATCCGATCAGCTGGTCGAGCGCATTCGGTCTAGCTTCGCTTGAGCCTCCGAAGCCGATAGGACGGGGAACCTGAAGTTCGTTCCTATTGCCGACCCCTGATCTGAAAGCGCTCTCCCCCACCTGGGAGCATCCTCCGGGCCTTCGAATGGGGTTGTGTCATTCATGAATTGGTCTCCTTGTGGACGTCGGGAACCCTTGTGGCACCTACGCGAATGGGCGAGAGGCATGAGGTTCGGTACGCGCAATTGGTGATTCGACAAAGGCGCCGGATAGAAGCGAAGTGCCTGTCATGGGTCTGCGCGGGTGTGACATGCCTTGCTACACGAATTATTGCTGACATGACCTTGCAGGTAGCTAGTCGACGCTGATCAGCAAATACATCATGAGGGCAACCGACAGAACGATCGCACCTGCATAGGAGACGATGATGCGGCGCTGACTGTCACGTCCGCGAACTCTCCTCGTTGTGTTCCGCATTGACCAGAAGACCCACACGTCGAGGACCGCAATGACTGCGATTGCTATCCAGTTCTGTGCGAGCAAAGCGAAGCTGAAAAAATTGGTGATGCTGAGCAGGAACGTGAGCACTGAACACAACTTCTCGTATCGAGCGTCGCTGATCTCACGAGGTAGGTCTGGGATAGATGCGGTGTTGTTAATGAGCATTTCGAGGTGCCCTTTCCAGAAGCTGAACGCGAAGGGATTCGCGAGCAAGAGGCGTAGGCAGGGTATAAATAGCCTTCTCCGGGCCGAAGGCCGAGACTCGAACGATTGCCGTTCGACACTCACGCCGCGATCTGCGTGGCTCCCAGAGGCGGGCGCTGCAGCCGGATCACATGAGTGGCGACGTCGAGCACGTCGGCGGTGTGTGACACGACGATCATGGGCATCTCGAGCGACCGCAGCATCGTCAGCATTTCTCGGCGGAACGCCTCATCTTGGGAAGCGGTGATCTCATCGGCGAAGATCATGCCCGGCTTTCCTCCTCCGGATAGTTGTCGTGAGATTCCGATGAAGGCGCAGACGGCGGCCCTGGCCTTCTCTCCTCCGGAGAGTTGGCGGGTGCCCCTGGTTGTCCCATCCGGCAATACGACCTGCGGGGTGAATGCTTCGTCGATCGTGAACCCGATGTGCTCGCCGCCGAGGCGCATCAGGATCTCGGTGGCAGACGTCGAGATCGTTTCGCAGTACTCGGCCAGCAGGTCACGGCGCAGACCGACGACGATATCGCGAGCGATACGCGTCTCTTCTGCAGTATCAGCAGCAGCACGTTTGATTTCCCAACGGGCGGCCGCATCGTCCGCGATCCCCTCGAGCTGCATGGAGGTTGCCCTCGCGGCCTGCGCTTCTGCCGCCTTTTCCGACGCGACGGATTGAAGCTCGTCAAGGGCGAATCGGGCGGCACGCTCTGCTGCCTCTGCGCTGGCAACGACGTCAGCGTCGGGCGCCGAAAGCACTGCCGCGCGGGCCTTCTGCGCCAGTTCCACCGCATTGTTGTGCCGCAGGCGCATGTCGGCGAGCAACTTCCACGCTGTGTTCTGCGATCGGGCAGCATCCACCGACGCCGTCAGAGTCTCGTGGGCGGCGAGGGCGGCGGTACGGATGGCGTCGGGATCAGATCCGGGATCATGCCCTGTCACGCCCGCGACGAGACCGGCGAGAGTGGCGGCGGAGTGCTCCAACTCCTGTGCGGCCACCGTCGCAGTCTCGGCTGCGTGCTGGGCGACGCGGGCGAGACCGTCGACTTTCGCCAGTTCGGCTCGGGCGGCGCGCAATTCCGATTCGGTGGTGAGAACATCCTGGTGCGTCACTGAGGTCAGCGTGTGGGCTTCCCGGGCAACCTCCTGGGCGGTGGTCAATTGACTAGTCAGATCAGTCGTCAGCGCAGTGACGTCGTCGAGGGTGTGTTGGCAGGTTGGGCAGCATGCTGCGTCGGCGGCGCGGGTCAATGTTGTGATCGCGTCGGTCCGCTGGGCGACCGTCGCGTCTGCGATAGTCGCCGTGCGCTGCGCTTCCTCGTACGCTGTTCGGGCTTGCAGAACGGCAGCCTCTGCCGTCTCGACGGCGGAGGCGAGTGCGGCAGGGTCGACGCTCTGATGCGCTGCCCGCGCTTGTTCGGCCTTCGCGCGGGAAGTGATGGCCTGCGCGACCGCCGATTTCAGTTCGGCGCCATGGCGAGTGAGGTCGGAAACGCTCTGTTCGAGGTTGCTGCAACGGTCCTGCGTTTCGGCCATGTGCTGATGTGGGTTGCTGTCGTGGTCACCGCCGAAGTCGCTGATGTGCTGTTGCGCTGCAATGAGATTCTTGTTGGCGTCCGACACCAATGCCTCGGCCCCCACGACTGCTTCGCGGGAGGCGCGTGCGGCGCGCTCGGCTTGTTGGAGGTCGCGGGCCCGGTCGCGGGTTGCCTCCCATTCGATGCGGCCTTCGGCAGCGGTGCGTGCCGACGTATTCGCTTCCTGCTGTAGCCGATCGGACTCTTTGACGGCTTCGGCTGCGTCACCTGCAGTTCGGTCGACGTCGGCGGGGTCGCCAGGTAGTGCGTCTGCGCGCACCACTGCTTCTTTGTTCTGTTCCCTCAGCATCTGAATGCGCTTCGACAGGTCGTCCAGTCCGGTCAACTCCTCGAATGTCTCCTGAACCTTGGCTGGGGTCCCGGTCATCAGGTCGGTGAGCTGGCCTTGAGCCATGTAGAAGGCGCCACGGAAAGTCTTCGCGGTCAGTCCGGTCAGCTCGGTAATGATCCGAGTGAGCGAGGCTGGCGTGACGTTCGATTGCTTCTCGTTGTTGATCCACAACTTCGCTGACGCGGTTTCGGTTCCGGAGTCCGATCGTGTGATGCGGCGGGTGGCAACGACAGTGTCGTCGCCGACGAGAAGTGTCGCGGTGACATGTGCCGCGCCGGTAGAGCCTTCTCGACGCATTGCGGCCGAGGAGCCTGCGGTACCGGTGTCTCCCCACAGGCACCACGGCAGGGCGTCGAGAATGCCGGATTTACCGACCCCGGAGGGACCGAACAGTGCGGTGGTTCCGTCGGGGTTTACCTCGATCGTCAACTGTTCAACTGATCGAATGTTGCTCATTTCCAACGACTTCAACCGCATCATGGTGGGCCCTTCCTGTCAGGTGGTCAATTGCTCGTGACCGATGTGACGCTACGGACGGGTTCGGAAGGTGTTTCACCCGTCGCTTTTGCCTGTCTTCGCCGTACGATCAGGGCGTACACCAGCCGAGGAGGGAGCCGATGTGATCGCCGAACCTCTACCTTTTCCTGGCCTGACCCTCGCGCCGCGCGGCGAGCAACTCACACTCCTCGGTGACGCACGACCGGTCCGGATTCCTGCCGACCTGTGGCGACTCTGGTTGACCGATGACGCCGTTGTGGCACGATTCGAAGCCAAATGCTATCGACGCGGTGAAAACCTGTGCACCCCATGGCTGGGTGGGGTTTCGTCCACCGGACACGGATCATTCCGGGCCGCGAGTCTGCCTGGTGCCTCTAGGCGAGGCACCGTTCCGGCTCATCTATTCGCGTATCAGCTCGAGTACGGGGTCATTCCGCGGTTGGGATGGACCAACACAGAGGACGCCGTACTGTGTCACCAGTGCGACTTCGCCGGCTGCACCAATCCACTGCACATGCGACTCGGCACCAACCTAACCAACCGAAACGAGTACGACCTACGCCGACGCAACATTTCCAGCCCTCTGTCTGACGTTCGCGGCTCTGCCGGCCGTACACGCGCGATCGCCTCAGCCATCCGCGTCGGCCTAGTGCGTGGAGAGGGCTCGGAGGCAATCGAGATTCGCATTCGTGCAGCTGAGGCTGCTGGACAGCCACTCACCCTGTGGTGAGTGTCGGTGCCATCGACACGCTCTGGACGGGTGGGCCGCGTCGCAGTCCAACTCCGCTATCAGCGGAACCTGGCGCCGGATCAGCAGGGAGGTGCCGGCTTGTTCATACTCGCGAGGGATCTGTTGGCCGCGAAGCT
>Ga0153995_1000054_pt1 | contig 20223 bp, 24 predicted proteins | sample TSNC079MetaG_FD_104678 | JGI IMG/M metagenome (GOLD analysis project Ga0153995, IMG submission 104678) | Attine ant fungus gardens microbial communities from North Carolina, USA - TSNC079 MetaG | ecosystem: Host-associated > Fungi > Mycelium > Unclassified | place: USA: North Carolina, Lumber... | reverse complement strand
TGAGGGCAGTGGGCAGAGCCTGATCCAAATAAGCCTATATAACAGTACCCCATCCATCATGTCAGATTGAACCCTCTTCTTATTTACTCTTGCGTGACAAATAGATCATCATCTACCAACCTTATTTCCCAACTGACTCTTGAGTAAACGTTGAATATTATTTCCACAGTTTCTGTACCAAACAGAAAAAATAAGACGGCTACGTGAAGCTGGAGATACCAGCTCCGATATTAGTATCTCAAGCTCATACACGAGGCAATTTAAACAAGTCAACGTCATTACCACATGAAGACGTAAAGACACAGAGGTCAGTTGAGCACTGTGACAGAATCACCTAACATCCAGTATAGGAGAAAGAAACGAGTTAACATTCCTGAGTTAGATGTTATTAAAGCATGAGGAGAACATGAGGAATGTATGTTATTAGTGTCAGCTGATATGTCAGGTGATAGAAATTGTGGGTTCCAAATTTATCAGATCAGATCAGAAACTAGCACTTTGTCTGAAAGTCTATTTTCCTATATCACATGCTGTCCTGTTTCTAATTATGGAGACATTGGCCTTCTACTCTAATCGATGCAACGATAGAAAATCAAACATGTATATTTTCTTGAGTGCCAACACGCTCATTACAGATGTCATTTTCCTCCGTCCACACTTCACCTTCAGGATGTCCTTTAGATTGTCACATCGCGTCCGCTCTCCGCTTTCTTTTTTTGCATCACTTCTTCACATTCCGCTTTTGCAAAGACTTCTCACTCCTCATTCTCGCCTTCTTCGTCCCCTGAGCTCCCTTCACCTTCACTGCATCTTTCCTTACTCTCACTCTCACTTTCTTCTCTTCACTGCCTCTCCCAGATCCAACACTGGCAAGATCCTTCTTGGTGCTCATAGCCATTCTCGCTTTCTTCTTCGCCAAACGTCTCGCAACACGGTCTGCATCGGCTAATTTAGCGGCTTTACGGTCTTGTTTTGACATTGATGCAAGTCTGGTGCCCAGAGAAGGATCGCCTTTGGGTACGGTTATGGGCGTTGTTGAAGTTACTTGATACTGAGATTTTTTTGGCTTGATCGTGGAAGTGGCGATTGAGGAGGAAGGCAGGGTTTTGAGCGACGATTTGACGGAAGAAGAGAGTTTAGCTCCAGGAAGAGTTTTGCATCGTTGTATCCGGAGTTTGCGTTTCGCAAATTTGAGTTGGGTTGGTTGGAGTATAAGGAGTTCGTCTACACATTCACGATCCTGAGGGAAAGATGGTTTCGGGTGTCTCGAAATTGATGTGGTACTTACGGTGAATTGGACGTATCCAAATCCTTTTCCGAGTTGAGTCTCTTTGTCTCTGATTATACGGACATGTGTGACCCATGTACTGAGTTTCTTCGTTGATCCTTCTGCGTCTACTGCTCCAGGAGCATTACCTCGTTCAGTGGTCATCAAGTTCTCAAAGAAAGCTCGAAGGTCCTCCTCTTGGGCAGTTAAATCCAAGTTTCCGACAAATAAGGTGCACTTTGGATCTGCATCTTCATTAGCTTCTAGATTCCTTTCTCTTACGTTTTCATTTGCACTTTTTCCAACAAAATCGACCCTAATAATGCGTCCTTCGAATTCGGTGCTGTTCGCATCTTTTACGGCACATTGTGCAGCTTCGTAAGGATTCATGACATTGGGTAATGGCGGTAGGTTTTCAGGCCTTGTAAATGATGGAGGGATAGGATGAGCAAAGAGGATATACGCATGGACTGTTGCTGCAGAAGGATGGAATTGATGCGTGAGAAAAAGCATCTTCTTTTTTTGGTTCTGCGTGAGGTAAGTTTTGGTATCTGTATCAGGATTGGGGTCTTTCATGTCGGAAGAACGCCAGGACGAAGCACGAGCACGACTGTGTTCACGTTGTGATGTATTTTCGTGAGATTGTTCAGCGGCGGGAGCATTTGGTGTGGTAGAGGCAGGGGAGCTGAAAGGCACAGAGCGGAACCGGATAGATTCGATTCTTGCGGTGGGAATGGAGGAGAGGATATGTCGTTGAAGTTGTTTTTGTAAAGGCTGAGCATATGGTCTCAATAGAAAGATTTTTTGTGTGGTCAAGTACTTACTCGTTTCTGAGCGATCTCCAGAGATAAATTGCCGACGAATATCGTCCGCTGGTCACGCTGTGCGGGTGTTTCATCTGGAGGCACATACTTCTGCTTCTTGGACTTGTGCTTGGATTTCGATTCTTCCATGAGGGATTCATGCACCAATCTCAATGTGCCGCTATCATGGCCCTCTTCGTCATCGTTATCCTCTTCGTCTTCCGCTAACTGTCCAGTATCTTGTTTAAAACGGAGATGAGCGGCCTCTAAGTGTAGATTTTCTTCATCCCCTTCCGAAGACACCTTTATCTTCGATGAAGGATCGTTCTTCACTGTCAGTGAGCGACCAGACTTGGTTTTTTTGGAGCGAGACTCGCTCTTGTGCTCGGCCAACCGGCGTTTCTTGGACTGCGTCTTTTGTTTTTCTGTTTCAGGAGAGTTTGCTTGAGCCTTGAAAAGGGTGTCGAGTTCTGAGTCGACAGTGTCTGCCGATGCGAGCAGAAATGAGGAAAGACTCATCGCTTGCTGGAAGAGTTTCGATTTCCTCCGGGCCGGATTGAAATGGAACTGATTGATCCCATCAACTGTTTAGCCAGCATCTACCCATACCATCACATTACCATCACATTACGTTTCAAATGGCCTACCGCGCATCCGGCTTCTGGTCAGATACTGTCATGGCAGACAGTAGCTGCTTTCCCGATGACACTGACGTCGAGCAGCAAGGTCTGCTCACCTCCGACACTGCCCATGACAATGACCGTCGCACTCCCGTATGTGTCTTTTGTGTACAATCCGGCTTTTTGTGTTGATCCAGGGTCTCGTTCAGCTTGATAAGACAATAGATAGGATTGGCATGGGGAGCTACCAGTGGGTATTGCTCTCGCTTTGTGGGTTTGGTGCGTCAACAACGGTGAATTTGGTTTTGGACTGACGATACTCGGGGTAGGCTGGATGGCCGATAATGTGTGTGCACCATCCGCGGTTCGGGACAATGTACAATACTGAAGCCTGATCAGATGTGGATTCAAGCGATAGCAATTATCCTTCCCAGGGTCCAACGACACTACGATAGTGCGCCTGTCCCTGCTTCACCCCTGACCATCATTCATGTGGTCGTTCCTTCCAGTATCAGACAGCCTGATAGGGATCCTGTCTTCTTCAATGTTTGCAGGAATGATGATCGGGGCAGTGGGTTGGGGAACCTGTCTGTTTCCTTGCTGTCGTCACCGCTGGCTTACCTGACCCCATTCAATTAGGCTCCGACCTACTCGGCCGTAGTACAGCATTCAACTTGACCCTGTTCTTCACCTCTGTGTTTGGCTTCTTTGCCTCACTCTCGAATAGCTTTGGCACTCTATGCATTACTCTATTCTTCCTTGGGACTGCTGTCGGTGTGCGTATCCTAATTCATTTCATAAATTCCTTGATTAACGTCACACGTAGGGCTCCATGCCGACTGATGGCACCCTCTTATTGGAGTACGTTCCGAAAGCAAAGCAATACCTCGTGACTGCACTATCCGTATTCTTTTCTGTTGGTTCTGTGATCTCAGCATTGGTTGCTCTGATCATCCTTCCTAACCATTCATGCCCTAATACCCCATCTGGACCAACTGCGGGAGTAGGCAATCTAACGAAGGTATCAGGTACTTCTGTCCCTTCGTGTGATGTGGAAACACAAAATAGAGGATGGAGGTATCTGCTTACAATATTGGCTACGCTAGTACGTATTATATAGTATCCCTTTCGCATCAAGCCCCGCTGACCGTCTCTGAACATCCGATCCTTCACCGGATTGACTGGAGTACGGTTTGACGGGGCGATTTCTAATGTTTTCTCCTATCTCTCCACTTGATCCTCCCTACCTCACTTTTACATCCTGCACTCCTCCCGTCTGCTTTATCCCCGTTATTGGACACTCGACAGACGCTATCCATGTTTTTGGCACGGATCGTCTTCTTCCGCTTACACGAATCCCCCCGATACCTTGTACATGCAGGACGACCACAAGAGGCTGTCGAGGCGCTCCAAATGATTTCCAAATTTAATGGCTCCGAGCTTGAAATTGAATTGGACGATGTCGCAGATCATCACCCTGCTGATCCGCAACGACTGCGATTGCCGTCCTCTCCACCTTCTACATCTATTCCTAGTCCCACTTCTGAGTCTGCTTTGAGCAGTCTCACGTCCGATAGTCCAACAAATCCAAAAGCAATGAATATTCAACGTGAAGTGGATGAAACGACTACTTTTGATGCTGGTGACATTGAAGGAGCGGAAAGTCGATCAGGGAGTGGACGTTCGAGTCCTACAAGTGCGGGGAGAGCACCATTGGTTACTCGATATGATTCAATTGGACAAACATCTGTGAAGATTCTGGAAGGACATTCCTTCAAGACTCCTCCAAATCTTTATCCACCCCCGCCGCAAATATCATCGACCTCTTCTTCTGAGACGGTCACGAGTTCTAAAGGAGAAGATGTAAACAAGGAAGAAGACAGGGATCAGGAAGGGGAACAAAAGAGATCAGAAGGCTTTGATATGCCCAATGCAAGCGCGTGTCCACGACATATATGGCAAGAGGCATCAATCTCATCGAGCATGAGGAGAAGCGTACTTTCGACAGCAAGTAGGAATTCATCGATCTTTGAAATGGAGAGGACCTGTCAGTTGCTACCGATGCCGATGAGGAAGCCTCTAGCCTTATGGTGGGATCGTGTGAGCATAGTGCTTGAGCCAGAGTGGTTTAGGACGACGATACTTGTTTGGGCTACGTGGTTTTCTATGTCGCTAGGTATGTCCTATCCCCTTTACCTGTCGCTCTCATGTGTTGATATGGCACTTCATCAGCATTCACGATGTTTAATGTATTTTTACCGAAATTGTTGGAGATGGGCAGCAGTGGTGAGGAGCACGTCAAGACTTTGGAAGAGAATTTGTGGGATGTGATGATTTTCACTGTTGGCGGAACTCCAGGAGCAATAGTAAGTCAGAAATGGGATCCCCTCCCCTTTTCTTTAAATTCATGAAATGAATTATGCTTTGTTTCAGCTGGGTGCATGGCTCGTCGAAACATCACTCGGCCGACGCTGGTCATTGGCCTTGAGTACATTTACAACGGCAGTATTTTGTCTTGTATTTGTCATCGTGGAAAAGACGTGGGCGGTGAGAACGACGACTGTGGTGATCTGTTTGAGCGCGACTGTGAGGGTGTTTAACATCTGTGCCTTCCTAACTGATGATGATTTAGACCATGTGGGCAGTGCTCTACGGATGGACGCCTGAGATCTTTGGTACAAAAGGTAAGTGTATTGGTTGTTAGCCTCAGATTGTTTATATGTTGAAATGTATAGTCCGCGGATCGGCTTGTGGGATTGCTTCGGCGCTATCAAGGATGTACGTCTCTCGTTTCATGCACGTTGAATTGAATGCTTATATGATCTGTAACAGCGGAGGAATGATTGCACCAATATTAGGCGGTATATTACTCGTGATGAACCGTGCCGTGCCCGTCTACACTGCCGTTATTGTATTCGCAATAGCAGGATTTTGTGTCCTGTTATTGAAGGAAGATGAGAATAGTCGGAGGGAGAAGAGAAAGGTGTTGTTACACTGAATAGACTCGTATATTGTATTTCAGATCAAACGACGCTGCTCGAGATCTAACAATTTAGAGGCTGCACGAAGATTATTTATTCTTGGTAAAGTCTGCTGTTGTGTTTCCACGAGTCACAACAAGTGAGAGATTGATGTTCGGAATTGAACTGCCAATCCCAATCAGACTTCACTATCACTTTTTTGGGCTGGCGAAAGATTATTGTGAGATAGTTTGGACACGTGCTTTCAAGTCCAGACCCCTCAATTCTCCCACGTCATTTTCAAACTCATCCTAAAATCATTATGGGGCCCCAGCTCTAACGATTCCTCCGAAACTTATACGCTTTCTCCTAGCTGCACTTCTGCTTATTAGCGCCTGTTTTCTTGTTGGGGTATATGAATACAGAGCGCTCTCTCTCCCCTAGCTGCACTTCAACGAATCCAATATATATTCCTTAGCCTTCTCATCTGATGACTGCCAGGGCCTTGAATCTGGTGGGTAGAGCTTGAGTCTTTTCAGCCTACCGGATAGCGATCTCACACGGTTGTTTCCAATCCATGCGATGATAGTAGGTAGTGACCCTTTTCCCAGGTTTTGTATGTTGGCCTTAGGATCACCGGATCGAGGGACGAAATATCATTGGTTCTTTCATTTTTAGTATATAACCCATGACAGTACTGTTTTCGCTCGGGTTTTTCTGCCACTATAACCGGTGTCTCTCCCTGAATTGTTCAAGTACTTCGTTGGGCTTGTATCATCAGACTTTGCTTCCAATGGCAAGAACCAACCACCTTGCAGCCAGTGCCGTCTTCTTTCTGGCTTCCTATTTAGTTGCTGCTAGCAGTGATTGGCACTTTGTACAGAATGGGACCTCTGGTATCGTCGCCCTGGAATCAATCATCGTCTCTGACAATTTGGCTATCTTTTTTGATCGAGCGAGCAACGATCCCCTCCAGGTCAATGACCACCCTGCATGGGGAGCGCTTTACAATCTAGAGACAAACACTGCATCTCCTCTTGACCTCATAACGGATAGCTTTTGTGCCTCTGGAGGATTTTTGAGCAATGGCACAATGGTCAATTCTAATATACTTGACCCATTGCCTGGACCTAACAAGCTCCATAGGTCAGTGTCGGTGGCAATGTTCCTGTCATTCCTCAGGCAAGCGATGGCCGAATGGGAATCCGAATATGGGAACCATGTAATGATCCCAATGGAATAGGCTGTTCATTGTTTGAAGATCCAGAGACGTTGCACCTTGCGGAAACCCGTTGGTATCCCTCGAGTCTGAGAATTTTTGATGGTTCTCTGGTGAATCCAGTCTTACAAAATTTGCAATCAAGGTTTACAAACAACAATATAGATGGTTCTCGGCGGGATACACAAGGGTTTACCCTTCTACAACATCGACCCCGTCAATAGTTTTGAGTTTTTCCCACCCAAGGACGGCGGAATTCCGAGACAATCTGATTTCCTTGCTGATACCGTACCCGCCAACTATTTCCCTCGGTAAATTCTGAAACGTGGATACATGAAAACATTCTGACATCCTACTCCAAAGTGCTTTGGCTCTCCCTGATGGAAAAATCTTTGTAGCGGCTAACAATCGAACGATGATCTACGATGTTGAGAAGAATATTGAAGTAAGACTACCAGACATTCCGAATCATGTCAGGGTTACCAATCCCTTTGATGGAACTGCGACGATCCTTCCTTTGCATCCTCCAGATTATATACCTGAAGTCCTCATCTGCGGCGGCACTACTACGAGCGATCAAATACCTGTTGAACAGCTCTCATCTCAAGACCCAGCTTCAGATCAATGCATTCGTATGACCCTGACGCCGGAAGGTATCAGAAAAGGTTGGGAGATTGAGAGAATGCTTGAGCCTAGGATGATGCCAGAAATGATACTAATGCCAAATGGAGAGGTCATGATCATCAACGGCGCACAGACAGGATATTCTGGATATGGGAGTGTGAGGGATCCTGTTGGCAATAATTCAAATTCTGACCACCCTGCGTATGTTGTTTTTTCATTGTATCGAGTTGATTTGATGGGTTGAGCGACGACAGGTTCACACCTTCCATCTACAGCCCTGATGCCCCTCATGGACAGCGCATCAGCAACAAAGGAATGCCATCAACTGAAATTGCTCGACTTTATCACTCAACAGTCACACTGACTCAACGAGGGTAAGTGGCACACCTTCTCGTAAGATTCTAGTATTCGAAAGCCTTGAGTCTGATTTCTGAACCCAGAAACCTCATGCTTGCTGGATCAAATCCCAATGCTGAGATAGTCAACGGAACAAAATATCATAGGTTTAACGTTTAAAAATAATCCCGACTCATACTCATGTTACTTGTAGTGAATTCCGTATCGAATATCTGAACCCTCCGTACATGACCATGGAAAGGCCCCAAATCTCTAATGTACCGGAAAAGATTTCCTTCAATTCCAAGTTCCATGTCGACGTAGTCATTCCCCCTGGACTTGGGAAAGAGAATATCAAAGGTACATGTATCCCAAATCTCACCCGGGTTCTTTGTACTCAACTACTGACAGTTGCATTGATGGATTTGGGGTTTTCCACGCATGCTTTCCATTCAAGTTTGCGACTGGTCTTTATGGAAGCGGAGTTTTCCCAAGATGGAAAGACACTTTCAATCGCTAGCCCTCCAAATAATCGTGTCTTTCCTCCTGGCCCAGGCAAGTTTACAATATCTTCCAGGGTAATCGCCGCGCCATTGATTGAATCAACATCGATGCAGCCTATATATTCTTGACGGTCAATGATGTTACGAGTCCCGGAGTGAGGGTTATGATGGGAAATGGTGCTTCACCGCCTGTTCAAGACCAAGGTGTTAGGATCTAATCAGAGCATTGAGCAATAACTCGGGTCACCAGACAACTATATTACTTACCGAGCAGTAAACAGCTACGACCTAGTTATAAATGTTGTAGACTTCGTCTTTCTGGAGATATAATGGACAAGACATTACTATTATGTCCCCTACATATGTTCCCATCACAGCTATTACAGTGGCTGCTGAATGGTATGGAGTGACCTCTACCTTCCTCTTCGGTACAATTAGGTGACAGACACTGCTACCATCTTCCTCTCCTGTTCTCTTGCCCGCCCCATAATGAGGATATAAATCGAGAACGGTGCCTCAAGATTGCTCCAGCACAAGCCTTATGAAAATAAGGAATCAGGTCCTGAACTACTCATTGTGTCTGGGAATACGAGGATGCAAGTCTGATTATTTATCTATGTACCAAGCACCGAAACAAGCATAGGCAATGAAGGATGTGTAATGTCGTCGCCTTCTACAACCGGAGCACTTACTCCAGGCATGGTCCAGGTTATCTTTTGATGTCCACTGAAGAATTCAAAGGATGTAAGGAGTATGGAGAGTACAATCTCTGTTCGAAACGCATTAGTTCTTCTTGAGAGCCTTGGCACAAAGTAAGATGCCCTACTGATTTCAAGCTGAACAAATCTAAATCCACTGATAGCTAGATTAAAGACTGTCTGAAAAACGGAGGTGGATATACTTACATGCAAGCACGGCTGCCACCAGCAAATGTCATTCTACGTGCAATCAGGCCCACAAAATCCACAGATAAGAGAAGAAGATAATAGCTCACAAATTTGAAAAAATACCAGGTATATGAGCTGCCAGAACTGAGTCTGGTATCGGCTTCAGCCAGCGTTCTGGCTTCCATTCGTGGGCATCATCGCCCCATACCCCGGGGTCCGCATTGGCACCATATATTGAGGTGAAGAGCGTCGTCCCATTGGGTACCGTGATTTCAGATATATGAGCACCTGTGGTTGTCTTGATCGGTTTGGAGAGTGGCAGGATCATATTTTTGCGGGCACTATGAAATGGGATAAGTTTCTTGAGAGTTGGGCGTTTGTGCACTGACGTTCGGATCGCAATACCCAATGGTGGGTATCTATTCCATTCGTTCAGTATCGGAACTCGCCGGGAAAAAGGAAACGACGAACAGTCGCAGCGTTTCACGGATGATTGCATCTAAGAAGGGGAGATTTATGATCTGGTCATAGTCCAGTTCTTTACCATTATTAATGTTCTTCGCCTCGCGTAATTCCTGACGTAGTTGACTTTGAATCTCTGGATTTTCCCCCAGAAGACATATTACACGTGAAAGCGCTGAAGAGCTTGAATCCACAGCTGCAAATGTCAAAGACCTGTGGTGGCTGAATGAATAGGTGCCAGAACCGAGGGAGAAGAGGACATACGCAACTTGGCCGAAGACTTCTTCGTCGGATAGACGATCCATTTCCGCGGCGCTGGCATTGGCCTTCACTGATTCGCTCGTACTTAGTCTCAATAGTGTAGGTGTTAAATCGCGAGAATCATACGGAGAATACTGATGATGTCCTTTTTGCCATCATCTCCCTCTATCATTGCCTTCTGCTTTGACTGATAGATATCAACCGCAGTCTCTTGAATTGTATCAGTAATTTCCTTCAAATCGCGTACCCATTTCGAGGGAATGTGTTCCACGATCCATCGCTTAAGTCGAGGATAGTTGAGCTTGATGGCAAAGGGGAGGATGTAGGATGTAACAACAAAGGTGCCTGAACCTGAAAGAAGCCCCCTAAACGAAGTTCAGTATTGCATTATCCGCAAAAGGCAGGGAAGACAATGAACCCAAATCGTTTCACAGACTGGCTGTATGGATGCAAGTCCGCACTTTCGGCATCCTCCTTCAAAGAATCGAACGAGTATCCCATGCCACTCTGTCCAATTAACTCCAGCGTGGTTCGGGTCATCCAGTGGAGTATGTCAATCTCCTTCGGCCCATCCTGAAGTTGGTTAGTGAAAGCTTTTTGAAGCTAGAGTGTGGTGTGCAGTTTTCAACATGTTGGAGGCAGTGGACTAGAAGTCAAAAACTCACCCTTCCTGTGACTTCATAAAATATTGGCGCTATTAAAGTTTGAGTCAGCATTCTAAGAGGGAGAGGACCAACGAGACGACTTGCTCATTTCGCGCATGTGCCCGGTTGAGAAGACGGGATTTAGCATCTTCCGCTGCTTCCTGTGTTGCTCGCCTGATCATTCATGAGGACCCTTAGTGAATTAAGACCGCCCATACACACACCCAGAGTCGACAGTAAGCCTTCACCGAAGAATAGTTTGTTGATCCTGGGCCAGACCATTCAGACCATTACGCAACTCTCTCGCATGTACTTCCGGATACTCACGCAATGAAGACCGGCGCCTCTTCGTAGATATGCTGGTCCTGTGTAAAATATATCTGGTAAATGGCATCTGAGAAATTATACAAAAAGCTCAAATACCTTAATGAAGATATGATGAAGGGCCTTTGGGTCATGCAGGAATAGTAGTCTTTCCTAAGTGCTGGTCATCAAATTACTGCTTATTGTTTCCTGAGCAAAAGAGAAACCAACCCCCAGTAAACCATTGAGTTTCATTACGCTCCCATCTGCACCGTTCAATCAGTGTTTCGTAACTTGAAATATCAGAACAGCCCGCTCACACTGTTGAAGAAACTTGTAGTAATACTTGCCGGTTTTGTCATAGAACTGGGGGATGTTACCTGACAGAGAAGTTATAGGCACCAAGGTAGAGAATGAAGGGAGGACATACCGGTTAGCCAGGAAGATGCCCGGGGACCCGGTATCTGATCCAGTGGCGAACCAGTTACATATTCCTGGAAAAGTTTCCAGGCTAAATACATGAACAAGGCCAAGATGAGGAACACGCTTATGGTCATGTAACTGGAGATGAAGGTAAGAAGACAGCGAGGCGAGTCCCAGTCCATCATCCGAACTGAGGTGCCCGATACATCCTGACTATTTCTGGACTTGTCCCCACCGCTTCTATATAGCCTTTGGTCCGGAATTCCCACTGCGTTGTTTTCGGAGATAAGCGTGACGGATCACGGGATCGTCAGATGACGTGACAGTGCGTTCTTTGACGCGTTCTGTCCGATAGCACCACATTCTTTTTCTTACCTTGACCATGCCATTAGAAGCTAACGAAGAACAATTACAACGCGTCTGTGTGAATGAAGCAACAGTGAATGAAGCAACAGTTAATTTCTCAAGGAGGCTTGTTTCCAGGATACACACAAACCATGTGGTGGAGCTGGCAACAGACTTACCTGTTGTTTTTATTTATTTGTGTATATGTGTAGGGGTGAGGCATACTCCCAGGGTAAGGGTAAGGGTAAGGGTGAGGGTGGGGTAAGAGTAGCAAAAGTCTACCCTTGAGGGTAAAATATATTCTTATATTTAAGATAAAATAATTGTACTTTGCTCTTAGAAGAAGATATACTCTTAACAATAGAGTATACACTTGAAATAACACTGTAAGTATACTAGAAATATGTAGTAACTTAGCTTAGATGACTTAGAAACACTCCTAGTCTAAGTTGACAAGGAGAACTCAATGGAGTTCCCATTAGATTCATGGAGCTACTTATACACAATACTAGCCCTAACCCTAGCTAGTATCTCACACATCCCACTATAACTAACTAAATTAAAAGAAAAGAAAAATAAATATTGACTTAGCTGTTTTGCCAAGTCATGACATATATATAGTGTAGCACAATCAAGTGAGAACTCCATCAAGTTCTCTTCTAACCCTGAAGAGCCTCTTGGTCTAAACCCTAGACTAGGATCTCAAGTTAGTTGCTGACATCATGACAAATAGCAGTAATTTAATGTATGGTACCATAGAGGTTACCTACTGATTGCATCAAGATGCTTTGGGCATCATTTGAAAGGTCTTCTTAAGAGCTTTTGAGTGCTATTGAGACCATAGAAATTGATGAAGAATTGACAGAGATAGGTCCAGATGAAGTTTATAACATAGAAAAACTATGATATAACTATAGAGTACTTATACTAAGTCTGGAATAGAAGAAGTACAAGTGATTAGTCTACATTGTGATTCTATAGGAGTAAACAAAATAGGAGTTCAGGAGTAAAATTGAATAGCAAATAAATGAAAATGAAAAGAAGGTAATAAATAAATAATACTATTTTTTAGTATATGACAATACAGTATTGACCAGACTTAAGTGTTTTACAAGACAAAGTGTTGACTATTGTAGTCAATGTCTCCATGCAAATTGATGGATAGTTCAGTTGATAATACTAGAGCCTTGAAGCTGAGATTAATGAGGATGGAGCTGGCTTATCAGAGGTTGTATCAAGATTACAAGCAGTGGTTTGCACAATCATAATATTATTATGTATCTTCCTAATCATTGTGAAGACAAGACACTCCTTGCATGTTTACTATTGTGCTCTTCAAGCAGACAATGTTCAGCAACAACACTAAAAATTGTGTTGGTTAGAAGAAGGTTGTAGTATCTATATGATTTTCCCCCTTTTTTCAATTTATAATTATCTACAAGAAGAATAAATATCTAGGGAAGTCAGGGTTCCAAGATCACAGCATCTGAGAAAGTCTGGGACACCCCTAAAATTTATTTATACTCAGCAGAGCGAGTCAATCAGACTGCTTATGAGAAGTCACCCATTGGCTGCGTGAATATCACATTCATCGGAAATAAGGGGTTCCTGTCTGTGGCAGGCTGTGATAGAGGCCTCACTAGACTCTGTTCGGAGAGTCACTTCATATATGAGGTAAGACTTAACATGTTTGCCCCGGAACCATGATCTATCCTTTTTTATAATTCTTGATCAAAATGATTGATCAGAAGTTTTTTCAGTGGCATTGAGCAATTTGCATGAGAGCAGATGGTCGTTTGAAGGCGATGATGTGTGGGTGGTGAGGAAACCTTTTATGGGTCTCTCTCTCTGAATGTCGAAAATCCATAGATGACGGTCTGCCGTTTTGTTCAGTCTGCCTTCCGCGAAACGGTTTGACTGTCTTGTTTAGATCAATGCTTCCCATGATGGTCACAACCCTTGATTGGATGGATCATTTATAGTTCGTTCTTGATCTGGGTGCTACAACATATAAGATGATCCTTCTTTTGGTATTCTTAGTTATTCTTCCCACTCAGTTCCTCAAGCTTTCAGCAGTTGTAGCGGCAATTTCTTTCACAACATAAGAACATGGACAACACAAGGCCACCCAGAAGAACTCTAGTATTATGCTTTGATGGAACGTCAGATAAATACAGCGCACATGTAAGAGTTAAATCCTTCCATCCTCAAATGAATATCTCATTACCACAAACTCACAGAATACAAACGTCGTGCGACTGTATGGACTTCTTAAGAAAGACGTTACCGAACAACTTTGCTACTATCAAGCTGGTCTTGGGACTTGGTTCAATCCGGGTGTCGTGGGACCGATGTTTCGGTGGGGTGCCAAGATACTTGACGAGGCATTTGCTTGGTACCTCGATACGCACGTGATGGATGGATATAAGTTCATCATGAATAATTGGAAGATCGGTGACAAGATTTGTCTGTTCGGTTTTTCAAGGGGGGCCTATACTGCTAGAGCATTAGCTGGAGCTCTACATAAAGTAGGACACTGTATATCGAAGATGACAGGTGCTGATGGATGACATAGATTGGATTGTTGTCGAAGGGTAATGAGGAGGAGGTTTTTCTTGCTTACGAGTTGTATAAGAGACGAGATAAAGAAGGGATTGAATTAGCAGCAGGATTTAAGGAAACCTATTCCCGTGATGTGAAGGTTGATTTCATTGGTGTATGGTGAGCGTAGGATTTACCTGCAGTTGGATAATTTACTTACTTTTATGTAAGGGATACAGTGGCTAGCGTAGGTACACTTACGAGTCGCAGTTTGCCTTTTGTCACCGAAAATAGTGCAATCAAAGTATTTAGGCATGCTCTCTCCCTCGACGAGGTATGTCAAATTTTGTTCAGTCTGGTCACAAATTGTGCCGACAGGTCTCCTTAGCGCAGAGCAAAATACAAACCCAACCATTACCAGCTCAGGGCCCTGAATGAAAATGTATTAGAAGTATGGTTCGCGGGGTGTCATACAGGTATGTAGGTCTTCGTTCTCACTACCGAAGTGAGTACGTAACGCTCGAAATACAGATGTTGGTGGCGGTGCAATACCTAATGGCATGCAGGGTTTGTCAGATATTCCCCTGCGATGGATGCTCCGTGAAATTGTCAAGTCGGGGTGTGGAATCCTGTTCGATCAGGACGACTTACAGAAAGCGGGGATTAGTTTGGAGATGTCTGATGATACCATCAAGGAACAGGATGATAGGGATGCTCTTAAGCCATTGCACGATCGCCTCGGGCTATGGTGGGTTGTGGAGTTCTTGCCGCTCAAGTTCAGGTGGCAAGATGCTTCTGGGAAGTGGATAACCAGAATTAGGTAAGCTAGCTGAAGGACGGTCTGGGTGAATTAACTGATAGTCTTCTTCATGTGAGGTGCAATCTGGGTCGAGGAAGGGATATCCATGATCCTCGGCCATTATTCCACAGCTCAGTCAAGACACGGATGGAGTCGAAGATAGGTTATAAGCCTCGTGCTCTCTGGAAATCCGGGAGTGAAGAATATGTATCGTGACGGAAGACATTTTCCGATGTTAGATTATTGTACCAGCTTTTGACAGGCTGATGCCCAGATTACAATCCTTGTCTCGCCAACGAGTATATATCATTATGTGAAGTTGCCTTTTATGGACGAGTTACCTGGATATATGTCTTGCCAAGAATTCTAGACTGGTTCCAAACCATTAGAAATGATAGAATGGGATGACAAAGTTCTGTTAGAATTCTGTTCAAAGATATCACGTGTTGGGAGGTAAGCTTTCTTCCACCCGCGATGGCGACGGCGACCCCACTGCGCAAGAAACGCAACTTTCGCGGTCTTCAGCTCCAAGTGAACGATCCTCCAGCTGCTCCTTCAAACTCTCCCAAAATTTCTCTGAATCTTGCAAATATTCAGCCTCTAAACATACGAAAATCCTCACAAACACCAACAGTAACCAAACCTCGATCTACGCTACCTGCAGAAGCAGCCTCACAGCCGGAAGTTACAAGTCCAGATGATATTGTGACGCCGGTATCTACTTTACCATCAAAGGGCGCGGTGCCTGGTGGTAGCAAACCACCTGGAGGCAGAAAGAGACCTCCGCCAATGACTCTCCAGGCGCCGAAACTACCACCGTCTAATATCAACTTAGTATCTACACCCCCTATCACTGCATCAGACGAAAGCAACCCTGTCGCGTTGGTGAATACAGCTAACTCGGCAACGAATAGTACATCATTCAGTCGGAGGAACACCTATCATGTACATCTGTCGAATGCATTGGCAAATTTGGATATGAACAGGGAGATCAAATTTGAGCTTAAATCTGAGGACTTGATGGACTTGCAAGAGCTAGGGGCTGGGAATGGTGGGAGTGTCAAGAAGGTGGAGCATATGCCCACCGGGACGATTATGGCTAAAAAAGTGTGTCTTTATGTCAATGCTGCCGTTCTTGTTTTTGAGTGCACCTAGATTGTGCTCATAGATGCGAAGCCATCAGTAAGGAAGCAGATTCTACGGGAACTGCAGATCATGCACGACTGCAGATCCAAGTATATCATCTCTTTCTACGGTGCATTCCTTGCGGACCCTAACATCTGCATCTGCATGGAGTTTATGGATCGAGGGTCTTTGGATGGAGTTTACAAGAAAATAGGTCCTATTGATATCGACATTGTGGGCCAAGTTGCTTTGGCCGTACTTGAGGGTCTGACATATCTTTATGATGCCCATCGCATCATTCACCGTGGTCAATTCTAGCGCATAAACGAGCTATGTTCTCAGCTCACGTCTCGTTTTCAGACATCAAACCTTCAAATATCCTATGCAACTCTCGTGGCGAAATCAAGATTTGTGATTTTGGCGTTTCAGGAGAGCTCATAAATTCAATTGCGGACACATTTGTCGGAACCTCAACGTATATGAGTGTATGTTGTTTTTTCTTGTGCAGCGTTCTCTCAGTGGAATTCATATGAGTATTTGATAGCCTGAACGAATACAGGGTGCTCAATACACCGTTAAATCCGACGTATGGTCGCTTGGTATCTCACTCATTGAATTGGCTCTAGGTCATTTCCCGTTCGCAGAGTCTGACTCCGACCAGGACGATTCTGATCTGTCGGACTTGGAGGGCACGCTGTCGCCAGGGCATCTATCTACACATAGGAATTCCCTTGATGTGGGGATGAATGGAACCAGTAACAGGAATTCTCAGCTCGAATTGAAACGACAGGCGCGAAAGGAGGAGAGGGAAAGGAGAAAAAAGAAGGACAAGAGAAAGAGTAAGGGTGTAAGCTTGCAGGGTAGTGGGATGACGATGAGCATTCTGGAGCTGTTACAACATATTGTGAATGAGCCTGCTCCGAGGTTGAATAGCGGATCTTGTGGAGAGGGTAAATTTCCGAGGATGGCGGATGCGTTTGTTGAGTGTTGCCTGTTGAAAGATCCAGATGCAAGGTGGACACCGAAGGATCTTTTGGTGAGTGACAGTATCATCATTTTGGCATCGTCGCCCCTGAGGCTTTTGATTGGCAGAAACATGAGTGGATAGACTATGCAAGAGTGTCAGACATTGATCTTGAAGGATGGGCTAGCACATTGTAATTTCCTTGGATACCTTGAGTTAGTCTGTACTGTATGCGGATTTCTTTTCCAGTATTTATCAAAGAATCTGAGAGGCAGGTCTTCAATGTTGAGAAGGCCGATGACATAGAGAGCAGTGTCGACTACTTGTAAACTACTTTTGGGTGTCGAGATGAAGGCCCTTGAAAAGAAAGTGATATGATCGGATCAAAACAACCAGTACATAAGACGGAAAATGAGGTATCGCAGTAGATTGGTCAACTGTCAACTATCCTTCAAATTCCTCCGTAAACAGACCCTTCTGAGGTATTTTGATTTCCTCTGACAATTGGAAGCTCTGACTTCTTAACACAACTACTCTTAACATAGTTAACCGCATATGGAAAAAGATTTTGGGCTCTCAGCCACAATGCAGGTCATCACTATTTCATCAGCAACAAACGAACTGCTTGAGTTGGTTCACTATTTCCCTGGAATCAAATCGATCTTGCTGAGGTATAAAGAAATTCTTAGGTAAAGTCAATCTGATTGATAACCGTCTCTTTACACACGTCTTGCTAGAAATGGTAGATACTCATATACTCACTGTTGACCAGTGAGCCACCAGGTCATCCATGTGACGTTGAGATATCTGAGCACCTCAAGCAAGACGTGTTCGTTTAGATCTCCGTCTCACCCTCTTGCCGAAATAACTGAGACCATTTATGGACTCGCGAGGCCAATGTGAAACAGCAGCCAAATGAAATTTGGCGTGTTGCATTGTGCAGGCTTTTTTGCACAGATGAGGGTTATGCGATGCGTTTCGCGTTTTTTCAGCTCCTTCTCCAGAGCTTCCACGAAGTCCTGAGGTTCTTAACATGCATCCCAACACAGCGGTAATTTTTGAGAGCTATGATTGATTTGATTGATCAATATCCATCTTTAGAATATAATAAACTCCGGAGAGGCCGGCAGCTCCACTCAAAGGGAAGGGAAGGGTTGCAAAGAAAGGAATAGTCGTGGAAATACAGACGTAAAGGGTTAGCTTTAGGAAGCTCAACATCAGCAACCCGTGTCCAGTTCACTCGCCGTCGACATCTTTGATGGCATATGTGGATCCTTGTTATTTAGCCGGAGTACTAAGGAGGGTGTTGTTCGGTGATTTAGTCTGAGGCTCGAGACGCTAATGAGGTTGAGTTGGCTGCATTAGGCTTCTATTTGAGCATTGGGTTATGGTACGTGATAATCTGCGCACAGGACCGCATGGGCAGACCCAGACACACGTGTCATTGATCTGAAGAGGCCAAAACTGGGGCTGAAGCGTGGGGACATGGGAAAGCAAGATAGGTAATGTATATTCTCCACTTGGGTTTGGAAAGGGGTATAATCAGTGATGCGGAGAAAAGCGACCGAAACCTGAGAGAGATTCTCAGATGGATTTCTGTGACATGGAATTGCTGATTACGCCAATCCGCTAGTCAGTAGTGAGGAGCCCAACATGTGTGATTCAGAAAGTGACGCCCTTGACACGACAGCGTTGGTTGCCTACAAAGGTGCTGTGCTCCAGTTCCAGGTCCGAGTGAGCAGTGCGGCTCGGGTAGACTTCACCGTGGAACTCGGTGAAATGTGACATGTTGCAAATGGACGAAATTTCAGGTGGCAAAGACAAGGGAAACGCGTACAAAGCCTAAGTGAGTCTCAGCTAGCCCTAATGGAAGTGTGGCTAACACCGGCTGACTTGGGCTAAATTGACGGCAGCTTCTCCAATAAGTAGTAATAGCAACTTTCACATTGCCCCTGCTCCCTCTTCACGCCGTCATCTTGTTCCTCTCATGGAGGCTACCTTTGACAACAAGACCAATCTCCTCGCTGCAAACGTTCGTTCGTTTGTAGATAGCTCGGTATTGTATAACATCACGACAACCCATAATCTTTGGGGTCGTACAGTCACCCTTCTTAAGGATGCTAACCCTGCACTTGGCACCAACTCCCCCATCGTCGGTGCCATTTATTGGAGAGAGCGACTATTTGAGGTGAATGGCCATCGAAAGTCCATATCTGACGTAAAACGCAAGCCACCTGGCTTTGTGACTGCTCGTGATCAGCCCCGGTCGAAATCAAGGATTGGAGGGAAACACAAGAAGAGTCGTTCAGGGTCCAGGGCCAGGGATGAGCCAAGGAAAAAGAGAGAACATTCGCACGATGCAGGTGGACGAACAAATGGCAAAGACAAAGTCAAAAAGTCCCGGTCTAAGGGCCAGCAGAAGCCTGCCGACTCTTCCGTACCTGGCTGTGCTTCATGCTTGGGTTTTACTCGTCGTTCCTCCATGCTCTTCACTCAGATTAATCTGAGCGACTGGTGGCACTCTGTCACTGATAACACCCGTTATTGGTGCTGGTCGACAGACAGGACAGAATACGAGCTCGTTTACCATCATGAACAATGGAAGGTAGTGTCATTTCCCCATTTGATCATTTTTCATTATCAGTCGTTTAATTTATTTTTCCGTTGATCTTAAGGCCCTAATTAATTTGGAGGATGACGATGATGAAAAATCGTCTCGAACTGTCACAGTCTCTGCACACCCACCCCATTCACGAAGAAGGAGCACCGTTAGCTATACTGCCCGTGACCTCACGGCTGATTGTCCCGGGCGTAACTCCGGTTTCTCCGCAACTACTACCACTATCAATAAGCAGCATATTAGGCACTCAAGCGCATTTTTCTCTATTGCTTCCCTTGCTCGTTTCTCTCAAGGTGATGATGAGGACAAGGACAAGCAAGACGATGAGAAAAAATATCAATATGAGGAAGTACAGGAGCTTGACCCGGAGAAAGCAAAGGAAGAGAGGCGGACGCGGGCGAGCTTATTTATTCCATACAGGAACCATTTGTTCCACAAGAACAAGCCAGCTGTACTGAAAATGAAGTCCAAGGCTTTACTGCAGGACGAGGTGTTTTTATTGCTGGTGTTTATCTAT
>Ga0153995_1000052_pt1 | contig 20561 bp, 27 predicted proteins | sample TSNC079MetaG_FD_104678 | JGI IMG/M metagenome (GOLD analysis project Ga0153995, IMG submission 104678) | Attine ant fungus gardens microbial communities from North Carolina, USA - TSNC079 MetaG | ecosystem: Host-associated > Fungi > Mycelium > Unclassified | place: USA: North Carolina, Lumber... | reverse complement strand
CTAGTGTAGAAGTATATATACTAGCGAGCTGTTGTAGATATACTTTACTTGAATCTCAACTTAGCTTCCGGGACTATCCAATAGCTTGAAGGGTACTTGCCTCTGAGTGACACCCTTACAGGTCTGTAAGGGTGCACTCGGAGGCACACCAGAACACACTTGAATATAGTAGACGAGGCATCTTAAGTTAGAGTGATGGATAGCCCAGGAGCTCAAACTATTGTTGAGGTAAGGTATTCTACTGTACATCACTAGCTACTTATACTAGACTAGCCTGGTCTGTGCGCCAGTTGCCATAGACATGTATATCAGGACAATAATAACTACACTACCAGATATAGCTATGTAGTACTGTGATAGAGACCCGAACTAGAGAGAAGGGAACTATAGACTGTGGACTCCGAGGATCTGTGGGAACGCTAGCTGATGCGGACCCTACCAGGTTATCTAAGCGATCTCAGGCTGTTCTTTTACAAAATCCATATACAAACATTGAGGCCTTCATATCTCCACTGATATTGATTGCCTTGAGGTCGTTCTAGGCTCATTCTGAGTGGTATGAAGAGGGCTTCTTCTGAGCCTAGAACTGAAGCTTAGATCATGGCAGTTTCCAAGATATTAGTGATTTAATAAACAGTACCATAGTAGTTACCAGTTGATCTGCCTAATATCTTGGCCAATACTGATCACTTCAAGACGTGACTAGTATCAATCGAAAGGTCTTTTCAAGGGCTTTCCATAGCCATTAAGACTGTGAGAATTGTCAAAGAATTGATGGAGATATGGCTGAATGAAGTTTATGACAATGCTACTTTTCCACACCTATTATGTGACTTTCCATTATATGACTGTGACACTTGTGACATAACACTTTCCCACACTCCTTCCTATATAGTAAAGAAAAAAGAAAAAAAATATAAATAATAACTTAGCCATTTTGCCAAGTTATAATAGGTATACTATTTTCAAATAAGATAATTGGTCATGTTAAGTAGTTAGTCTTGGGTAAATTAGTCTCTTGGTTATGGTTGTTTGGTTTGGCAATAGCCTGGGCATAGGTTGCTAGTTTGTTTAGATTATAGTTATTGGTTTCAGTTTCTTCTCTAGTTGGGTTGAGAGTGCCCTGTTCATGAGGTTGGGTGTTAGCATTTTTGATTGCCTTTACATCTGCTGTTAGTTTGGCCATGGACTCAATTATTTCATTATGTCTTGCTTGTTGTGTTTTATGAAAGTCTACATTCTCTATTTGGATCAGTTAGCCATAATATTGTCTGGTCCCAGTGTACAGGTGAACTTGGGGTATTGTTGAGGGCACTTGCAAGTGTTAGGGCTTCCTTGAGGAGCTTTCTGAATTTGTCCATCTGTTGTATTGAGTCTGAGCTGGGGGTAGTTGAGCTTGAGAATAGGAAATTATGTATGCTAGGGGTTTCATCTGTCTCAGAGTCCTCATCTGTTTGGAAGTTTTCAGCTCTGGAGATTGGGCAGACTCTTTTAGCTTTGGGGGTAGTGGGATCTTCAGGAGGTTCAGGGGAGTCGTGGGGTTGCCCTCCTGTTGGGAGTTTTTTTGGTAGTGGTGTGTACCCTTTTCATCCTTGACCCAGGCCTCCTTGGGCCTGGGATACAGGTTCCAGGTATAGGGCAGCCGTCTCCGGCACTCGTTGCATTCATCTTTTATTTGGTTGTTTTGTTCATATGTAGATTTGTGGGGTGTTGATGATGACGTGATAGGGAAGAGTGATGTGTGACTCTAGTTGTATGGTAGCAACATAGCTTAGTAGACCCCCAGCTTCGAGCTGGTATACATCTATTCACCAATTCCCTAACACAGGGTTGAGAGTTTCATCAGGTAGACTGGGCAGCCCTTCTTTCTAAACTTTCTTTTTCTTCTTAGAAGGACTCTTAACGGGAAGGCCGAGTGACATCGGGGTACCGGAAATTTTGAATAGCATCGGAGTACCGGGAAGATTGAATGGCATCGGGGCACTGAGAGAGTCGAGTGACATCGGGATACCAGCTGCTCCAAGTGCCCAAGCAATCTTATATGCAGTCGGTGTTCCGACCTTCTTGAGTTCATCTTCAGTTAATTCCCTTCTCATCTCAACTATTTTCTCGATCAATGGTTCCGTCCAATTGTCTAGTCTGTTTTGTCTTGCGCATATCAAAGCATCGATAGGGTCTTTGGCAAAGAAAAAGTCCTTGAGATTTCTGACTGCTTTCCGACGGATATCGTCCATGCCGAAGTTCTCACTCAGTTTGAGGACTGTTTGCCACTGGTCAGTTGTAAGGGTTTCGGGGTTGTTGTATTTTCTGAATCGTATGCTGAGTTCCTTGACGTTCCTTCCAATTTTTGAACTTATCGCTCACATACCTTGGGTATATTACGCGCAGAAGTTGTAAGAAATCGTCCTTCTTGACATCTTCTCCAAGCTCCACTAGATCGTCGCCAGTGTTATCTCCTTGTGGCACTGGTTCAATCTTTGCATTGGGCATGAGGAAGAGGTGTCGAGGAACACGGAAGACTGCGTCCTCCACCTTTTATTGACTTTGTCAGTAATCAGGTTAAAAGATGTCGGTAGGTTCATACTTTGAAAGTACGGAAGGCGAAATAGAAATCTGGGTCTCTCTGAGATTTAATTTCTGTCATGAACGAAGAGATAGGTCTGTGACTCCTCTGGATTTCGTTTTTGAACGAATCGATAAAGCGAAAGAAGTTCGTGACTGATGGGTGCCAGATAAATCACTTCTTGATCAGGCTGAGGTTTTTCACAGTATGACGCAACTGATCAAACCAAAACCACATTTTCTCAGTGTTATCTACAACACTCATTTGAATCACATTCAATTAGGATGCCGTGCCACTGTTCTCCGCCATCAATTGTAAAAGTAAGATACTCTGATCCTAGCTAACAAATCTAGTTCCAACCTTTGCCAAATTCTCTCATACTCTATTCCTGAACAAGAGCAGCCAGATGGACAGAAAGATCGACGGTGATGGGAACCTCCCCTCTATTTGTACGTAAATTAATGTTCGATGAGCCATATTGGGAGCGAGAACGAGTACGTTCTCGAAGATCAAGTACTTGAAGGAGGTGATTTTGATTCAGGACCTGATACTCGGCGCTTCCCAGTGGTTGTTGTCGAGTAACAAGCGTCTCCATCGCTGACGAGAACCATTTCTGAACACCTAGATCTTGGGCAATTCGCAATTTTGTCGCAACCGACCCAAAGTCTAGACTTTCTAGTTTCTCGACTGCTAACTGCTTCACTCGTGGCATGTCCCATCTCGCAGAAAGTCTCAAAATCGATTCCCAATCATCAGAAGAGAGGGTATGGTTGGTGATAGGATCGCTGAAGGTTGGGTTGGATATTTATAATGAGGATAAACAAACCTACTCACGGAAAAAATAGATTCAATAACGCTTCAAAATCAGCTTTTTTCACGCCTGCATCCACAACGAGGGGGTCCTGGCACTCATATTTTCGAAAACCACGTTTTGAGAATAAGCGTCTGAATACGAGAGAATGCTGCGCGAACGGTTGGTTGGATACTTTATAAAACTCATCAGCTACCTGGAATGAATACGTGAGTTTAGCTTCTGAATGGTATATAGCAATGTGCACCTTGAAAACCACTTTTTCGAAGAAAAACTGTCCGTTTCTCTGCCTTTGATCATCGTCCTGAATGCAGCTTTCGTCCAAGCTTGAAGGCTGAGGAGGGTTGGAGCAAACAAATCCCACAGAACTCAAGTCTACGTTGACCTGCCCACGTTCTTCTATCATCTCCCAGTCAACAATGGTATCATCACTGCCACTATCATAATGATAATAACCTCGAAATGTCGGACAACATAACTCTCGAAGAGCACCAATTCCAAGGACTGTCTTTTGATCGAGGAGTTGATACTCTCTTCTCCCAAGTGGTGCATTTCGTCTAATCAAACGTTCTAGGGCAGGCTGAATCCACTCCTGGATTTCATATCGTTGAGCCAGACTCCATTTATAGGCAGGGTCATCCTCGAGATACGAGACAAGATGATCAATGGTGATATTCTTGACCCTACTCATGATCCACATGCTAGATAACTCCAGGACGAGCAGCCACTCATCTCTGGATAAAGCGATTTCACTGCATCCATGTTATTGAGCCCAAATAATCAGTTTAAGCATATACTAGTATCGCTTACGAATCTTGAGAATGCAGGACTTTGAGGAGGGCACGGAAGGACTTGGTATTGACTGTCTCAGGGAGAATGATGGGTGAATTGTCCCCGGAACCTTCACCACTAGGATTTACATTGCCACCGATGGCTAGCATATCTGCAAAGACAGATGATTCCTGAGCTAAATACTCGCGGGGGATCCGGAAAAGTGTATCCTCGACCTGTGCAATGTTGATAGTCGTTCGTATTATTGAATGAATTCCGCACCTGAAAAACGAGGGGCTCAAGGGAGTATTCTTTGCTGTTATGGAGCATAGTGGTATGTGTGATGATGCAGGAAGCCGGAGATTCATACGCGGTGCGTGAAATCGATAAGGCTCAAATAGGGAAAGGATGGTTTCCAGAACTTCGAAGCTCTTCGATGGATGTTGATATTTCCAATTTTTGCCACGATATGACTTTGGATTTCTTAAATATTTAACAACAGATATTTCCAGATGCTCTAGACTGCACGGTGTATTTGGAGAGGATGTGAACGTACTGGACGGCATAGAAACCTTCTTCTGCTCTAGTCGATTAGTTCGTATGAGCCGATAATATTGGAGTGTCATCTTAGGCTGCTGGCCTTGGTATGCGACTAGTGGCGAAAGGTACAAGAAGCAGGAGGTCGGTGCAATCTCTGTTGCTGCACGGAACGTTGACATTGGGTATTAAAAGGCTGATTATAGTTAGGAAATCGTTGCATTCGGTGTATCATGTCTCGGAAGAGACCACAAGCATCACAAAGTGTGACTTAGATTTATGTGTAGACTCCCGGAATTGTTTTGTCGAACCATCTCTTCAGTACCATACATAATTATATATTATAATGAAGGCCACATGCTGTTAGGGGTTATAGTAGAACTTGAAGGACATGAGAGACACGGTTAAATGCAGGGAGGTTCGAATTTTCAGTTTCAGCATTTTCACTTCAAGACCTATATAACCTGCAGACGATCCAGTCTTCAAGGCACCAAATAAGCATCAATTGCTATATCATTAGTAAGCATACATTTTATCGACAGAAGATTAACATGTCATTCTTTAAAAGAAAAGGCAGGGGGCGGCCAATCACGGCTCGTCAACGTTCTGCTTCTCCTTCTGGCACTATTTCGCATACTGAAACAGATACTCATGCAATTACCAAGTCTGAGGTTGTCCTTCCCACCAAAAAAGCCGCAGTTAACCTACTAAGTGCCGGCTCGAAACGCTCGGTTTCACAACGAGATGACTCAGATGATTCTGACACAACGACCAGAGATGGCCCAGGCATTAGGTGGACAGCTGAAGGCTCTCATGTCAATGCAGCCCTCGAGATTATAGCGGGAGACGAAGCGGAACAACTTGAGATTGTCAAAAAGTCTCAGGACGTTCCCAAGTCGATGAGGGTGGGGCCTCAGCGAACTTCCAACACAATACGTACTGTGACTATCACAGATTATCAACCCGACGTTTGCAAGGACTACAAAGGTGCGTTCGTCCCTCGGTTATTTCATAGGTCGCTAATCTAACTCTTGGTGTCAAGAAACTGGTTATTGTGGCTTTGGAGATACGTGTAAATTCTTGCATGATCGTGGAACATGTGTGTATCTCAATTGACATCACATTCGATACTCTGCTGACCGCTCTCCGTAGATCTCGCAGGTTGGCAGCTGGACAAAATGGCAGAAAACACAAAAAACCAAGCTGGCCATGAAAGTACTTCCGATGATTCTGATGAAGAAGATATACCCTTTGCTTGTCTCATATGTCGCAAGCATTACACAGATCCGGTTGTTACTCGCTGTGGACATTATTTCTGTTCTACTTGTGCCATCAAAAGATACGCTAAGACGCCCAAATGTCTCGCATGTGGTGCCCCAACAGGTGGTATCTTCAATCGTGCTGACAAAGTGATAGAGAAGATTAACAAGAAACGTCAAGAAAGGGCAGACGATGGGGAAGATGACGATAGGGAAGATGACAATGAGGAAGCTGACATGTTTTAGAAAAAATCAAAATTGTAATATAGTAAATTGGTCCATGTTCTGTCACACCAAAGAGGCCACCTAAATCTTCGACCTGTTACCCTTCACTGGGTATCCCTCCTATCTCAAGGTGCTTGCGTTTATGGTTACATATGCCTCCTGAGGCCTATTCTGATGGTAACGCTGATGCAATCATGTCTAGATTAGTCAAGGTGTTCCGGCGTAAGAATGTTATATTTGTAAAAAATCAACGACGACATTCTAAATGGAGCCGAATTCTCCAGAAACGAGGAGCAAGAATGCTCACGCAGAATGGTTCGGCATATGTGTTTTGATAATTTATTTTAACCATACGTCGTTAAGCTCGGTCTTGTCGGTCATTGTGCAGGAGGATGGGGTTACATTTGTATTAATCACTGACAACGTATGTGGGTTGTATTCGGATTATTAGAGGATCAGGAAAGTCATGTTTCAAGCTGTTATAGACCTGCATTTAACCTCAGATTATTAAACTCTTCGTCAAGACGAACGCTCAATTAGTCCCCTTGATTCACCGACACAACGTCACTGCCCTAATCAAGGTGGGGCACTCGGGCCAGAAACTGGGAACCGGAAAAGTACCTTTCGCAGTTTCCTATCATTGCTATCACCATACAAGTCGCAGTAGTAGGATCATATCTGTTACTAAGGAGAAAACTCCTCGGAAGCTTTCTGAAACAGAAATGCGAGTGGATATTATCGTGGGATTCCCGCAAGAGATGAAGATCGTTAGCATAAGATCTGATAGTACACGCCGCACACTGATCCATCTTTGGGCTTGTTCGGTTCAGATCAATCCCCGAGGGGATGCAAGATCAACTGCAAAAAGCAAATATTCCAATTTTCTGGGAAATACTACTGGCCATAAGTCAGTTTACATATAAATATCGAAGCGGACTGAGAATAAGGCATTGCTGACATTGGATTATAAGGGTATAGAGCAAGAAGTGATAGTACGAAGTGACTGAAAGCTAGAGCATTGCTCTTAGAAAAATCAGAAAGCTAGAGTGAGAAAGTTATCGGGGCATCTCGTCACAACCATTATCGAGGTGCCTTTTGAGAGAATCGGCTCTTACAAAATACAGTCAATAATTTCTCCGTATGGTTATCCAACAAAACAGAACTCACCTACTAAACTCCTTCTCACAGTACCGACAGCGATGACTTACTGAGTTAGGTAGGTGCAATGTCTCTTGATGTCGTTTTCTGTCATGAGACCTAGAAAATGTCTTGCCGCAGTCCTCACATGGGAATCTCTCCCCTGAAGGTGACGTTGCTGAGGTCGGTGAGAGAGTAGCCCCTGACGCAGTTCGAGCACGTCCAATAGAGAGACGCGAAGTTCGAGGTCGCTGAGGAGGCCCTAAGACGGGTTTGGAATAGACATTTACTCTGGGCCCATAGGTAGCAGTTGTTGGCGAATAGGGCGGTAACGTTTGTGGGTAGTTAGGGTATGAGCTGGCCATATCTGACGGTGTTGGGATAAACTGAGTTTGATTTGGCGGCGAGCGATTTCCGAGGCTACTGCTAGGATACTGATCGTAGTAAGCCTGAGCATTATATGAGTGTTGCAGTGGGGTGGACGAGGTAAGCAGTGCGGGTTGGGGGTAGTTAAAACTGGTTGAGTAGCGTTGCGGATGTAGTGCCGGTGACATGCTGCGATAAGCTGGTTGAGAACCTGGACTCTAATGAGAAGGAGCCATAACGAGAGACACAACATATACCGACCGCCACTGGGTTGCGTATCTGGAGGGTAGTATTGTGGACTATCGTGATAGTCATATGTTGTTGGGCTGTAGGCCTCAGGCAAGGGATATGCATGACCTGGAGAAGAGTATTGACCAGTCGGATACTGACCCCCTGTGCAAGGATCCTCGTAGTAGGAACGGGCATCACGATGCATGAATGGAAAGGGAGGTTTAGGAGCAAAATGGGGGGAAGATATTGGGTAGACCAGGTAGAATTTTCTGGTCCTTTAATAGGTCGGAGCCGCCCAGATGTCATACGTGAACTGGGAAATACGGATCCCTTCGGCGAACTGGAGTTCGCGAGTTAGATCACCTCTAGTTGTTTCGATCCCGAATGACGGAAGGACCCGCGACCGTTATCTACGGCTGCGCGTCAGCCGATGAGGCGGAACCTACAGAGACCTACCAACATGAAAACGAGCACTCCACGAGAAATGAGGGTCCAGGGAAGCTTCTGTATTCATTCACGTCGAAATCGGTCAAGTGAATGCCATTCCTTCCAGGATTCCACTTCAGGCGTCTGGTTTGCCTGGAGCTTCATCATGGGAACCCTGCGCCAGAAGTACAATTCGGATAGGTAGCTGAGTTTAATCATTCGAATCTACAGATGTGCCTACTTGAAAGGAACTTAGATTCGGATGCGGGTGAAAATAATTGAGGACAAGTCAAACCGAAAAAGGCTAGCGGGATTTCCCCCCATGTCAGAGATCATGGGGGTAAAGCGACCAATCAAGGAATCTTCGACACACTCCGGCTTTCAATAAATCGTCGACGAGTCAATGGCGTGTCGCCTCGTTGAGTTGTTAATGGGACACTCTGAGAAGATAACTCTATGTCTGAGAAGTGATTTTGACTTGTCCGACTCGAAGCACAATTTGTCACCCTGAGATCAGGGTGCCAAGATTTTTAGCCATAATAAACAAAGCAAGGGCATGGTGGTCCAAAACTAGACCTTTGCCGGTAGAACTGACCAGTATTGTATTTAGGCGGTGATAGACCACGATTTTCAATACAGACTTGTCAAAAATAGGTCAAATGTGAAGAACAGACTGTCGATTCTCATCCAAGTCAGTCTGGCGATTCGATGAACTCAGCGTGGCACGGAACAGAGTTCATCTAGTAAATTCTCAGATTATCATGCTCCTGTAGTGCACAATTTCAAAAAAAACATGTTCCAAGAACAACTATGATTGGGATGAAATGACATCTGCAAGTAAAAAGGGGCTACTTGTGACGTACAACATCTGGTCTCTTCATGGTGATTGCTCTAGTTATTTCGGAAAATGCCTCAGCTCGTACCTGGTGAAAGTCTGTTGGTAAGTTGCTAGACAAGATGAACGCAGATGCTCAAATATTGCGAAAAAGTCGCGATGTGGACCGGGCGGAAGATTGATGCAGTGATCTACGAAGACAGGGCAGATGCTAGACGGCGATTGTCAAGAGCGCTCGGAAGAAGGAATTAAAAAATCTCGAAAGACTACTCAAGGACATTTGAATGTCCTTGTCCCAGGTCCCAATGAATCGGAAGCTTCAACCAAACAGCTTCAAATACTCATTCACCTTCAAATCCCTGGAACCCGCAATCTCTTAATGGCTCCATTTAATCTCGATGCATGTATAGACCAGCTTCTAGAGAAACAACTCTTGCACGAAGCGTTAATACGCGAAATATGCGAAAAGGCCAAGGAGGTGCTGATGCGCGAATCCAACGTTGTGCATGTTAGTGCACCTGTTACTGTTGTGGGCGATATCCACGGGTGAGCCATCTCGACCTTCTCTCCCACCTATTTAACTCTATGATTCATCAAGCCAGTTTTATGATTTAATAGAAATATTTCGTATAGGTGGATATGCGCCCCACACGAACTATCTTTTCCTTGGTCAGTTCTACAACGACCCAATACTTACCACTACTCAAACTCGAGTCTTCTCCAGGAGATTACGTAGACAGAGGACTTTTCAGCGTTGAAACTATATCCCTCTTGACGTGCCTCAAGCTCAGATACCCTAGCAGGGTTCAACTCATTCGAGGGAATCACGAATCAAGGGCAGTAACTCAAGTAGGTAGTCCAAACCGTCAGGTTCTTGGAATCTAATCTTATTTCCACAGACTTATGGTTTCTATACAGAGTGTATGCGAAAATACGGCTCTTCTCATGTCTGGACATACTTCACCGACATGTTTGATTTTTTAACGCTCTCTGTCGTGATTGACGACCGGATATTCTGCGTCCACGGAGGTATTCTGGAAATCACTAGTCGTTAAGTTGAAGTACTCACGAACTAATCCTGTTATAGGTCTTTCACCCTCAATACATTCTATTGATCAGATTAAAGTTGTTGATCGGTTTCGAGGTGCGTGTTCTAGCTCCCAATCTTGTCTACATGCTCACGTTTCAGCCAGAAATTCCGCACGAAGGTCCCATGGCCGACCTTGTCTGGTCAGATCCTGATCCAGAGAAAGAAGATTTTGCTATCTCACCACGGTATCCGCGATTTCGAGCATTCGTAATTTCCCTTACTCATTCATACCTTCAGTGGTGCCGGGTATACCTTTGGTTCAGGCGTCGTTCATAAATTTCTCGATCAAAATGGGATGTCTCATATTCTTCGTGCACACCAACTATGTATGGAAGGATACTCCTCCCTGTTTGATAAGCATCTTTCCACCGTGTGGTCAGCTCCCAATTATTGTTACCGATGCGGGAATTCGGCAAGTATTCTGGAAGTTGGACCTGGCGAGACCATGTTTTTCAATGTGTTCGAGGCTGCACCAGAGAATGACAGAGACGGCCCAAACCAGCAGAGCGCTCAAAACGCAAATGGGAAGGTGAGGATCGGGATCACTCTCCTTGCCTATTCACCCGTCTCATTCATTGTAATTAGTTACCTGAATACTTTCTTTAATACCCCCCTGGTGAAACTGCAATTGTCAGAATCTGGATACCAATTACTGCAATATGATATTCATGTGCTATATAATAATATGATAACATTCAAACGACATTCAAACTGCTATCAAAACTGACATACAAACCACATCTTCAGACACATTTGAGTCGTTGCGCCTCTACAGCTGCGTTTTGAAGAAAGATAAAATTGCCAACCTAGAAAGGTGTCTGTCTGATATATGCCAAAAGCCTTTGCGAATAGCAAAATTCAAAGCAAGAACAAGAGTTGTAAGGATAACGACACTCGAGATATGAGATCGCCAACGAAGCCAAAATAGCCAGACCAAAGTCCGGGCAAGGTCCCGTTTTCGACGGCGACTATGGTGTAATTGCGGGTATCCACGAATGGAAGTGGCAGGATAACCGTAAAAAGGATTCAACAGAAAAGCCGGAGATATCGAAGAGACATAACCTGATGTTGGCTGATGAGAGATTGCTGAAGGTACTTCACCTCCTACGGCATTGGCTTCTGGGAGGGAAGTTCTCCTCGGCCGTAGAGGATCGTCTAGATCTTTTAAAAAGGACAGGTTCCCGCCATAATCTGTTCGACGATCGGTAACAAGAGGGTCTCAGAAGTGATAACTCTCACCCTTTGGCAATGCATTTGGACTCAATGCAGTCAGCAAGTCTGTCTTGGTCGGAAAGAATATCTTCGAGATCGATGATTCGGGGAGGAGACGCCTGGCTTCCCGGTCGATACAATAGAATTGCCGCAGACAGGAGTTAAAACGCACTTTATGATGCTCCATAGGCCAGAATGGGCCCATGAGTAATTGATTATGAACACTACGTGTCATCAGCCAAAGGACCTTGTCTTAAGGAAGTCTTGATGTACCTGCAGCCAGCATACCTGGGAATCGCGGGATGACTTCGCGAATAGTCCAGGCCATAGCATCGATATCCTACGTGATAGGGGGTTAGAAGCTGGCCGCTGACAGGGTAGAGGATAATGACTAATGACTGTAATGACAATTTTGCCAAGTCCAGTAAAATGATATATTGCAATACAGGCCCTTCTTCTGGGTCTTGCGCGCCAGAGAGACTTTTTAGATGAAGCCGAAGCCCCTCAAATGCCTGAATGATATATGACTTGACTACTTCAGGGCTTTCATTGACGGGTAGGAATTCGAAAACGAGAATAGGACGCCCACAAGGGTCGTGGATGTGTTTAGGAAGGCAACGAATGGTAGGAGGCAGAACATGACTAGAGTTCGTAGGCCATAGATTTTGCAAGCGCCATGCCAAGTTTTTACGGATAGACTCGAGTGCAAACGACCTTGTAAACTTATTGTACTGCCAAAGATACTCTGAAGCTCCTGTCAGCTGTGTGCTAAGGGAGACGTACTCGAGCTATTCGAAAAATGGACCCTGCAAAGGAAACAGCACCCAGAAGAAATTTAGAGACTCCGAGCAGAGACTCAAAACCACAGAAAGGTAGTACCTGTGTCACTCAACCATTCTGTTGCCCATTCCGTGGCGTCCGGATCCAGGCCGAATTCATCAACGACAGAAGGGAGGATGTCTCGGATCAAGGAAGCTTGGAGGTCTAGGACGTGATTGATATTCTCGCGGTGAATTCTAAGCAGCCCTGTAGAATTGGCCCAGAGTAGGTCCCGAATTTCCATTCTTTGTGTACCCGTCAATGTGGTTGAAAGCACAGCCGTGGTTGCAGCGTTGGGGCATGATGAATCACAAGGGAGGAGCGGCCCGACTTCACTGGGACGGTGAGTATTAAATTTCCCACCGTCATCAGCAGAAAGCTTGTTTGAAACTAACTTGTTATTTTATTCCAACGTCCCCTCTACAATATAATATGTATTTTGCAAATGCATCCTTGGTTCGGCCAAGCTGCTTTGATTCTTATGTTCATTTACTTGTTACTGTCACTGCCACGGCGGAGGGTCTATGAAAGATAGAATATTATTCCATTGGCTTCTCAACTGATGTATCTCTTGGAGCTGATATTTTTTCCTGGAGGCTGACTGTTGTGCTAAATTTGTAATCAGCAATATAACAATAGACTTTGGTCTCGTTTCCTACGCTAACCAAGGGCCGTGCAAGTGTTTGAGGTTACGAGTTTGAAAACATACTTCAGCATCAAGACCCAAGACCCAACTTGCCAGATTTGGGGCACGTATCTTTACGATGCAATGCGGCATTACGATACAAGGCAGAGTAAATCGCATACAATCGTTCTACAAAGAATAGGCGGAGAACGAACTGCTCATCCGCGGGGGAAACACGTACTCATGGTCAACTTGTGGGCCCGGCAGGCCATGATCCCACTGACTTGCTCGTGAATCTTGATCGATCCGCAAGGCCATATATTCCTGGAGTAGAGTCACTTCAACTTGGAGTCAACCAACTGTCAAGCTAGGATAGACCACTGCGACAGAGAAAAATTACTTGCCATTGAGAGTTCTTCAAGGAAAGCACATTGATTGATTCGAACTGAAGAAACGCTTGACAATTTATAATCAACTCAACAACGTAATGTAGCAGGTCAACTAGACAAGCCGAGGGCCTAGGAGAACACTGGCAAGTAGTCAGTCTGAGATTCAGATGGCAGGAAAGCTTGACCGTTTTTTCGCCCCATTTCTCCATAGGTGGAAAAGGTCTTAAGTGACTCCTCAGGATTCTATACCCAAGAGATGCAGTCGGAGATAGAACTGGGAAAGCAGGCGTGCTGCCGCGAGGCTACGTCCAAATACCACTGGTCGGATCACATACTACTAGTCCATCAGCCCAGAAATGAGCAGCGAAAAAGTTTGCACTAGAAAACCGAGGTGATTGCCAGAAGGGAGTACCACTCTGCCTCAGAAGCAAATCGGCAACATTGAATCATCATTTCTGCACGATGAGGAATCATAAGAGCAATTCAAGAGCTTAGTGGAGTTTTGTGTCCGATCGCTAATATGAGCCTCTCTGCGAGAACAATAACCATCCTAGGGCATGGACCAGAAAGTCCGACTTCTAGGGAGGAATGACTCTATCGGATTGCCAGGCTAAATCTATCCGATTTCCCAAAGAGCGAATGGAGTCTCGAAGTCTAGCCGAGGCCAAGATAGGACTGAAAGCCTGGATGGCTTGGGTAGCTAATTGGTCACTGATGCATGAGACTGCCGGAAGAAGGGCCACACCGTGGTTCCAGCCTTGATTTGATGTATGTTCAAGAATTACATAGATCATCAAGTGGCAAGCTGTTGATGACCTACTAAGAGTAGACGTCAAGGAATTCTAACTGAGAGGAATTACGTCCTTAGTGCTTTTCAGCTTCCAGTTGACCATACAGAGCCAGTGAACGCAGTGCAGAATTTAGAATCAGGTATTTTATCAAGAATCCTCCAAGCATAAACGAGGATGTCAATTTGGATTTTGTGGTCAGATCAAAGGAGCCGCTCGATTGTAAAGCATAGTTCATGGAACATATTATAAACCAGATACATCGTGGTAATTGTGAATAGATCACGGTACTTGCACCGTATTTCAGAAAAAAAATAGGTCACGTGCATATGAAAATTCAGTCCTTATTCTTGAGTAAAACCTTAATGGAGGGCTTCATCAACTGGTTTCAATCCCATGAAGCTCGGTTGGATACCTCTGCTCTCGGGATCACTGTATTCTCACCGTCTGAAGGGGGACGAGGTGCGATCGCCCTAAAGGATATACCAGTATGTGGTCGGTTTGTCCTTTTCCCACTGATGGATCAATTATATCTGAACACAGGAGGGACATATGTTGTTCTCGATACCGAGAAGTCTCGCACTCTCTACGCGTACATCTCAGCTACCTCTGCTGTTTGGCCTTGATGCTTGGCAGAAAGCCGGTCTTCACCGCGGATGGAGTGGTTTGATCCTTTGTATGATGTGGGAACAGGCAAGTGGCCCGTCCTCAAAGTGGCAACCCTATCTAGGTGATAGAATCATAGTCTTTACAATTTCAAGATGGTTAGTCTAACAGCTGTGATAGACACTCTTCCGAACCAATTTGACACACCAATGTTCTGGAGTGAGGATGATCTTGCAGAATTGAAGGGTACCTCGGTGGTAGGTCTGTTCAAACACATCATTTTGTTAAGATCACCACTCATCACTAGTACTATCCGCAGCAAAACTTGGGAAAGTGGAAGCTGAGGCAGACTACACAACGAAATTACTCCCAGCTGTCAAGTCACGACCTGATCTTTTCGGCTCTGAAGATCTATCGATGCATTATTCTCTAGACGTTTATCACATTATGGGGAGTCGAATCCTCTCTCGAAGCTTTTTCATGGAAAGATGGGACAAAAATGGGGATGAGAGTGACAATGTCGGTGACACAGGGATGGACAGTGCTATGAAGGTTGACCAGAATTTCGAGGACTCCGACATGAACCATGAAGATGATGATGACGGCAGTAATGGGAGCGACGATGAAGAAGACACAGACGATTCTTCTGATGTTGCCATGGTCCCAATGGCTGATCTCTTGAATGCAAGATACCAAATGGCAAATGTGAGTGTATTTCTGTTGTGGGTAGCATCACTAGTCACTGACTGGATCAGGCCAAGCTTTTCTACGAGAAGGAAGTGCTGAAGATGGTATCCACGAGGCCGATTAGATTTGGAGAACAAATTGTACGTTATGCAGTCGCTGATTACTACCAACTTGACCTCAGTTCCCAGTGGAATACATATGGTGATCTTCCAAATGCGGAATTGCTCCGTCGGTATGGTCACGTTGACGTACAGCCTGGAGGAATTGGGAACCCAGGAGATGTTGTCGAGATCAAGGCCGATCTGATCGTGTCTGTGATCAGATCAGAAGCCACCAAAGATGACCAAATACAAGAAAGAATAGACTGGAGCAAGGCGGTGAAGAGTGAGTATCACAATAAACGCCCGATCCTTTCTCAAAGGAAAATGTAGCACTTTCATCCTGGACTATGACTCTCAAGTGCCGACTGTAATGATCTCCTTCACAAAACTATTGCTCCTTTCAGAACGGGAGTGGGCGAAAGTGCGAGAAAAGTCAAAGCCTCCCAAGCCAAAGCTCGAGGGGCCACTTTATGACATCCTGATTTTGGTTATCGAGCGCCGGCTTGAAGAATATCCGACATCATTGGAGGTAATCAACTCTTGTGCTGCTGGTAAAGCCTAAACTCAAGGACCTGCTTTAGGCTGATCGTGTGTTGTTGAATGGTCCGCTTTCTCTGAACAAACGACAGGCTTTAATTGTTCGTGTCGGAGAAAAAGATATTTTACATGGCTGTTTGGTGAAATTAAAAGGCTTAAAGGATGGAGACAACAGCTGGGTAACAGAAGAGGCCAGAAAACGGAAAGCGGATTCTAGCGACTCTTTAGCGAAAGGAAAAAGAACCAGACATTGATGTCGGGGAAATTGTATCACATTAGAATAAGGCCTAGCGCCATGTTTGGTGTCCACTTATCCGCAGTGATACCTGCGCAAGTCATTCTTGCGGCTGTGCATAAGATATTCTGGTTATAGGCTTGCACCATCATTATCTCTTACATCCACTCTATGGTAGACAACTCCAAGCCTCGCGATGAAGGTTATGTTATAGATGAACCCGGAGGGGTAGTCGGCGTTCCTACCGAGGACAGGACATCGTCTCCACCCATCGTGTCAGCTGCTACCCAACCTAGTCAACATGGTATCATGTCTTCACAGTCTCCTGTACCTGAAGCTACAGACACAGTAACATCTCAGAATGAACCCAGGGATCCGCAGGTCGCATCATTGAGAAGCATCTTCCCAGACTACGATGAGGCCATTCTGTGCGTCTTCAGTGGATTTTCATCTACAGATGGACTGATAGCTCATTTTACTTGCGCTTCGTGTGGAATGCGGGGCCGATGGACATTTTGGCATCGTTTGGATTTGTATGTGGACTATGGACAGTCAATCAGTCCTAGAATCGGTGGGTGGTGATCAGGATCGTGCTATCGATCTTCTGCTCGGCATGAACGATCCAGACTTCAGGAGTGAGGCTATGCCCCCGACACAGCAGCCCCAGATGGTGCGTCAATAGGCGTTTCTTGCTTTCAGAATATCGAAAAGAGTTCAACCCCGTGTATTCAGACGCAGGAGGATCTGGACGAACAGTTTGCGAGACAGTTGATGCTCGAGGAACAGCAACAAGCCCAACAACGGCAGCAGCAGTATCGTCCTCGTAGCTCTCGCATGCAGGGACAGTCATTGCAGCAACAACGGCAGCAGTCCCCCGCTAGCAGTAAGGACACGATGTCGGAAATACAAGAGCAAGTTAATAAATATGCTGGAAGTATGTAAAACCGATGGAGTTATACTAATATCTATTGAGTGAACTGATGACTTCGTAGTTGGAAAGAAGAATATAGCTGCCTTGGTGTCTAAAGTGAGAGCTAAGATCCAGGAGTTCGACAAGTACGTTCCTTGCGATCCTGTGCGCTGAATGCAATTAGTTTATCTCGTTCTGGAAGGTCAGACACAGGCGTAGGTGCATCTGGTGTCCAGTCGACAGGGAGTGGTGTCGAAAGTCCTTCATACTACGATCCAGATACCACACATCAATCAGCCCCTCTGCCAACGAATTACCGATCATATCAAGGACATAGTGGGGCGCATAATTATTCCTCATCTGCTCTCACCTCATCACAACCGGTGGAATTTTTATCGTCCAATCAATTCACTTCACCGACTTCGTTCGGAGTGTCCGAGAAAAAACTTATGCAGTCATCTGGTTCCGTTCAAGGATATGAAGTTGGGCCGATACCTCCGCGCACTAGCAGTAAGTTGATATATATTCTAGCGATCTCATCTAAATCATGCACAGATGCGGTTGCTATGAGCTCCGCGCCGATAGCACCGCAGACTATAGCAACATCTGCACCAATCCCTTCACAAGGTTCCAGCCCAGCTAATCCCATTGACGGAGGTTCGGCATGATCACTTTGTAGAATATTCCGACTTACTAGCTTGTTTCAGGAAAACTTGGTCTCTTGCCCAAACGGCCGATCTCGTTGATTAGGGATTCACCCAAAATTCAGCCACCGACACAGAAACGTGAGTCCGATTCCGACTCGTTAGAGTATGCAGAAAGTCCTTTTGACGACGACGGGAAATGACATTACACCTCTCTTGTGCATTTTATCGCAGACAATATCTGTTAACCTATTCTTGTATCTATAATTAGTCCATCGGGTGGATTGACGAGCTATACTAGTGGGAAAAACGGGATGCAGCAGCTCGTGCAACATTCATTGTATCGGCAGTGAAAGGGCTGGCATTGCCTGTCATGAGCAAACCAACTGGAAGTATGCAGTGAGAAAACTTGAAGAAAAGTATGATTGGTTGAGCCTACCAATGAGTCCGAAAAGACCAAGAATACTGCCAAAGACCTCAACAACGAGGATCTTTACAAAAAGATCCGGGTCTGCAGCATCCGAAATTGCTGCAGTTGAACCAGTAATACCTACGCAGACACCACAGAGGAGATTGCAAACTCCAACGGTGAGGCCACCCCAGAACAATGCGAAACCTGCAATTATTGAGCACACAAGAGCCTGAAGCTTCCAAACGCACCTGTGAAGAAATTATTGCGAGTATGGAGAAATTCATCAGGAACATGTTGAAGATTCCCTGAGTATACGATGCCAATAATCTATCCGAGTTGAACAAGTTACATTGGTCGATATTGGACGGGACGTACAACACCGTAGATGGCAACGACTTCACAGAAGATGATACTGTGTCATGTTAGGCGAAGGCTAGAGGACTCAAAATTGAGAATGGATTTACCTAATCAAGTTCTTTGTTGTGATTCGCGGTGACCTGACACCACCACCAATAATGGATGAACCGGTGAGGAATATCCCCCTGCAGTCATGCCAGTCATGGCACAGTCATAATAAGACTTTCAAAAACATACCACCCTGCTCCCAACACGCTCAAACCGATACAAAGGCCAATTCCTGTTGCCCCCCAGGCATACGGATTTGATTCTTGCAGGAATTGTCCAATATCAAAGCGACCTGCAAGCACGGTTTGAACAAAGGCAATCATTAGGGCTTATGCGCACCTGTAAACAAAAGATAGAGCAGAAGGAGGGTCAGAAGAGATGGCGGGAGGCCATATGGATAGTAGCTATAGCCCATTAGCAGTGACAAGTATGAGTGAAAAAGCAGATATCTGTTTGGTCCTTGTTTGGGTTTTCTTGGTCATGTATCACCTCCTCAAGGGCCTCCACCAGTACCTCACAAGAAAAGAAGAATTCTCTGTTATCATAATTGGCCTAGACGGTGCTGGAAAAACTGTACGACAAGTTGCCATCTTTCGAAATGCACTGACTGACGCAGGGATAGACTTTACTTGAGAAAATCAAGACACTATATAATGACGTTCCCGGCCTAACTCCTGACAAGATTGGTCCTACTGTCGGCCAGAATAGTGCGCAGGGATCCATTCTGAGCAGCTAGCACTGCGCTCATACTGGCTTTCAGCCGGGAAGATAACCTTGCCCTCTACCATCCTCCAATTCTGGGATCTCGGCGGTCAGCGCGGCATTCGTAACATCTGGCATCGATATTATGATGACTGCCACGCGGTCGTATACGTTATTGATGCCAAAGATCGTGAACGGCTCAGTGAAGGTTGGGAGGTATTTGGTATGTCTTTACCTCACATCTTTTCTCCTTTCCTTCCCTTCCTGCATACTATTCCCGCCTTTGAAAATTCTAATACAATTTCACAAGTGGTTAGACTCAGTTTTATCCGCACCCCAGATTCTTGGTGTCCCTCTTTTACTACTTGCAAACAAACAAGATTCACCGCAAAGCTTTTCGGTCGATGAGATTAGGCACGATTACGAAGATTGGTATCAGCGGAAATCGGAAAGTGCGCGACGAATCTCAAGGTATGGTGAGGGCGAAAATGAAACCACCGCTCGAAGACAGCGAATTGCGAGCCTGGATGTTATGGGAATTTCTGCCCTGGAAGGGTAAATCTGGCACTTGAATTTATTTTCTTCTGAATCTTGGTTGACTTACGAAGTTACTAGAACAGGTGTGAGAGCTGCTGTAGATTGGCTTTTTATCCGCGTGCAAAACAGCCGAAGGTACATTCCTGAAACTTTTGATTTCGAACTTAAGTGTTTGTCTGACTAAATTCAGAGATGTGGGTACCAGTGGGACAATGTAGGCCGCTGGAATGCCGTTCAGGTCGGAAGTGTAATTGGTGACTGCTTCCTGCTGGGACTATATTCCCATTGTTCGGATATTCTAGCTCCACTTTTTGGCATCGTTTGCCTTAACGGAGAAACCATCGCTGAAAGCATGTACAATAACGAAAACAATCTAATGATGCTGAGCTGCCAAAACGAGATCATTTGCGAGAAGATCCTTGCTAATTTGACTAAAGCAGTCCCCATACTACACCAGAGCTCCTTACAGCCACGGTAATGGTAGGATGCTCCCTAATCACAATTTGAAGGAACACAAAGAGATTCATCCAACTATAACGTTTCTCGCATCAAGTAATTCGCTGACCAGTGAAGGCATCTGATCGTCGATCATCTTGTACACGTCTCATTTGAGTTCGACTGGCTTCACGCGGAAAGACAGGTCCATCATTGAGAAGGAGTCAGATAAATCCGTTCGTCTCGGGATTCAGACTCGACCATGG
>Ga0153995_1000050_pt1 | contig 20681 bp, 16 predicted proteins | sample TSNC079MetaG_FD_104678 | JGI IMG/M metagenome (GOLD analysis project Ga0153995, IMG submission 104678) | Attine ant fungus gardens microbial communities from North Carolina, USA - TSNC079 MetaG | ecosystem: Host-associated > Fungi > Mycelium > Unclassified | place: USA: North Carolina, Lumber... | reverse complement strand
CCCTGTCTGAGGATTAGACCTCAGACTTAACAACATCTTTTGTCACTTGTCTAACTTCGCATTTTTGAACTCTTTAAAGTATCAAAGCACCCATCACAAATAGTAAGTGACCATTTGTGATATTTCCACTCCTCTTCTCTGTCGGTGACAATGGGTAGTGGTGGGGCTTGTGGCTTTCTCCCTGGGATTGGATCTTTCAGAGCAGCAGACAACTTTACAATATTGAACGCTGGGTGCAACTGTCTCATTCTGTGGGGTAACTTGAGACGATAGGCTAACGGTTCTACTTGGCATTCTATTTCAAAGGGTCCTAGTCTGTGATGTGACAACTTTGGAGACGGACATGTCGTTTTGATGTCTGACGTGTCTAAGTATACCTAGTTTCCTGGTTTGAACATGGGGGCTAGAGTCCTCTTTTGATTGTAGTACCGTGTCATATCTTCCTGTGCCTTGTAGATTGCTGACTTGGCCTCTTCAGTGGTAGATTTCATCCTCTCTGTGAACTCATTGATCGTCTCTAGGCTGGAAGGGTTCTGTCTTGGCTTGAAGCCTATACAGGGAATCTATCTGGTGTCCAGTAGGAATGGAGGTTGCTATATCGCAGAGTAGACGTGGTTGTTATACTGGAACTCTGCGATGGATAGGAGGTCATACCAGTCATCCTGTCATTTGTTAACAAATAGACAGAGAAATTGATTGAGCTCCTGGTTGACGCATTCTGTTTGTCTATCTGTCTGGGAGTGCTAAGCCATAGAGGAGGATAGTCATATACCTAGTAGCCTGTACAGTTCCTTAGTGAATGAAGCCACAAATTGGAGTCCATAGTCAGAGACAATATATTTCGGGAGGCCATGGAGTTTCCAGATGTAGTGGAGAAAGAGTCTGGCTGCTCCTTCTGCTATGACCGTTGTGTGTGTCAGAACAAAGTGCACCCTTTTGAAGACAGAATCCACAATAGTCATGATGGCATCATGTTCAGAGGACTCTGGGAGTTCGACCACAAAATCAATGCTGAGTATATCCCACCATGTATCCGGTATGGAGAGCGGTTGCAGCTCGCCAACCAGAGAATGTTGCCAAGGTTTTGTCCAGAGGCAGAAATTGCAGGTACTTACATACTGGCCGATGTACCTAGACATCTGAGGCCACTAGTAATTCCAGAACACCAGTTCTAGTGTCTTCTAGTGTCCAGGGTATCCTGCGATCTGAGTGTCATGGCAAAGGGCTACAATTTGTCTGCATAGGTCTGGACTTTGAGATACGTATATCTTCCCTCAGAACTGGAGCAGATTGTCTATTTTGGACCACTCCAAGGAGTACACTGTCCCGTTGGCAGAGCCCTGGAGCTCTCGTGCTGCCTTGGCTATAGGTTCCTCTTGGTCTCCATTCCGGTTCTCCTTGCATATATCAAACAAGATCTTCTGTTCTATGCCTGTTAGTTCTACCCCTTCTAGGGCATATACCACAAGGAACTCCGGTCAAAGGAGGACAATGTTCTTATTGTCGGAGGCTCTGTTTCTGTGATTAGCTCTCCTCAACAATGTGTCTGGTTTGCCTATAGTATGTCCAGGGCAGTGGTGAAGCAGAAAGTCAAATCTAGCCAGATGCAAGGACCAACGCACTTGACGACGGTTAAGTTTCTTGGCCATCATGAAATGCTCGAGGTTCTTGTGGTCAGTCCAGATTTCCACCAGATGGGTTGCTCCTTTCAAAAAGTGCCTCCACTTCTCTAACACACGGATAATGGCCAGCATTTTCTTGTCGTGGATTTCGTAATTCTGTTCTATGGAGGACAAGGATTTACTATAGAATGCTATAGGGTACCATTTTCTATCCTTCATCAATAGCTGGGACAAGACTGCTCCTGTAGCAAAGTCTGAGCTGTCTGCTTCAATCTAGAAGAGGTCCGATTCCTGAAAAGACACTGATACTGGAGCAATGGTCACTGCTGTTTTGAGGTCTTCGAAGGCCACCTGTTCCTTTCCACTCCATGTTCAGACTTGTTTGGAGCATGTTAAGTCAAAGAGGGGTTGAGCTTTGGCAGAGAAGTCCTGAATGAACCTTCGGTAGAAGTTCACGAAGTCTAGGAAGGCCTGAATATCTGTCTTGTTCTCTGGAGTGAACTACTCTCAGACTCCTGCGACCTTGACCAGATTCATGGAGACTTCATTTTCCGAGATGACCAAACCCAAGTACTCAATCCACTCCTTGCAGAACTTGCACTTCTTTGGGTGGAAGAAGAGTTTGTTCTCCTGCAAGACCTGTAACACCCATTGGACAGCTTGTGCATGCTCTTCCTCTATCTTGGTAAAGATCAGGATGTCATCCAGATAGATCACCACAATGCCTTTTGCTATGAGATTTCAGAAGATGTCGTTCATTATGGTTTGAAAGGTGGCCGGGCTATTAGTCATTCCAAAGAATATCACCAGGGATTTGAATAGGCCTCAGTTGGTTCAGAAGGCTGCTTTCCACTCGTCTCTGGGCTTAATACGAATGTTGTTAAAACTTGGTGAAGTATCTAGCTCCGCGGAGTTGGGACATGAGTTTGGAGATTAGTGAAAGGGAGTATTTGTTCTTGACCATCATGGAATCAAGTGCCCGATAGTCTTGAACCAGCCAGAGTGAGCTATCCTTCTTCTTGATAAAGAACACTGGAGCTGCCATAGGGGATTTGGAGGGACGGATCTGTCTGGTGTGCAGATTACCCTCTAAGAAGAAGTCTAACTCCTTTTGTTCCACCAGGGACAGAGAGTAGACTTTCGACAACTTAGGCTCCAAACCTGGAATGAGTTCAATCGCATAGTTCCACTGCCTGTGCTCCAGGAGGATGTCAAAATCTTCCTTGGTGAATACAGATTCGAACCCCCTGACATAGTTGGGCAGAGTAAAAGGTGTTCTCTGTGTCTCCAAGATGCAACAGGCTCCCTCTGCAAGTTTCTGGAAGGTTGTGGAGGTAGCACGTATGTCTTCCATAGTGGACTCCGAGAGGATTCTTGTTACAAAGAGTCTGTCCCCTTGCTTGTATTCAACCTTGCAAGTCCAGATGGGGGCCTTGTCCTCCTCCAAGTCTTCCGTGTACTTCAGAGGGGGTCCAGATTGGCAGACGTTGAGGGCTCTAGTCTCCATTCTCTTCTACAATGCTTGTTCTTTCCATATTACATGGCATCCTTCACATCAAGGAGGGCATTGGTTCATCTGTACTTCTCTGGTTTGCCAATTGACCTCCGGGTTATGGTCCTTGAGCCAGGTGTAACCAAGGATCATACTTTGCCTTCCGAGGCTAGAGACAGTGAGGAGTATCCTTTCAGAGTGGGTTTTGTAACGGAGGACTATGTCTACCACTTTGGAGATCTGACCAGCCTTATTGGGGGAGCCATCCACATTGTATACTGGTATGGGGCGAGAGATGCTCTAGGTACTAATACCTTTCATACGGACAAAATATTTATCTATGAAGCTGCCCGTAGCTCCAGAGTCCAAAAGCGTCTTGATGGAGTGTACCTCGCTAGTGTCAGTGGTACTGATTTCTATTGGAAGAATGATCGACATTCCGCAAGTGTCGAGGGTGTTGGCAGAGAGTTGTTTGGGTAACCTTCTTTCCCATTTTGGCCTCTGGGGTTAGGCTACTCTGTCCAGAGTAGAGGGGGAGAGGGAGGGTGTGTTTATAGGCTCACGGATATTTGTATTGACCTCTTCCATGTCTAATACAGTGAATCTATTAACTAGTGGCAACCGGGGTGCACTTTTCACTGGCCACGCTAAGTAAAATCCTCCTCTGGGATTGAGCAAACTTCTTCTTCCTCTACTGCATCCTTCAGGGCCATTAAATCTTCAATCAATTCCTCCCTCTGCTCTGTAGTTAATCTCTGGACGTCCAAGTGGTGGGGACAGTCCTTCATGAGATAGTTGGCCTCTCCATACCGATAGCACCCATGCAGAGGTAAAGAGCGTGTTTTCTGGACTGTGTCTACGTCCATGGGTACTCCTCCAGATGGTGTTGGCAGAGGAAGTCTTGGTGGAATAGGGGGTGGGGCAGAGCTACTGGAAGGGGGCAGAGTACTAAGAAAGGGGTTGGTCTAGGAAGGGTGGAGCATGCAGGAGTTGCAATCATTGACTGGAGCATAGATTGGAGTGCTTTATTTGCCAATCGCATCTGGTCAATCCTCTGGGCTACTGCGTACTAGGCCTCCAGACCAGTGTCTGTGGGTCATCCGAAGGACATGGTAGCAATTTGACTTTGGACATTCAATTTAAGTCTGTGGCAGAATTTTACCACTAGGGTCTGGAGGTCTATGTATCCAGGGTCCAAGGTCAGGATCAGAAAGCTGTCTAAGTAATCATCTACTGTCTGGTTTTCTTGATAGTACAAAGACCCCTCCAAAGTGTTGATAGCGTCTACTTTTACATTGACCAGGAAGAATTGACTCCGGAATTGTTGCTTAAAGTCAGCCCAGGATTGAATGGAGAAGATGCCAGTGTCCGCTTCCTGATGAAAGAGGTTCTTGGACCACTTAGCAGCCCGTCCACCCTTGAAGAAGATGAGGGTCCAGAAGATTTTCTCCTCATTGCAGCTGAACTGCTCCAGAGCTAGGTACAGATACAGCATGCAGGAGTTGAGAAAAGCCCAACTGGAACTTTGTTTACTAGAGAAGTCTGGGGGAGAGGGGAGTTTTGGCCTTGCTCACTGTTTAGATAGAGCATCCAAGACCAGAGGAGGGCTAACAGGAGGAGAAGGTGCAGGTGCTGGAGGCAGAGCGATAGTTGGAGCAGGAATGGGGCTGGTCATGAGTTGGGTAAGTTGTTATAGTTAGGCCATCAGGCCCATAAGAGTAGTGTTGATGGTGTGTTCCAAAACGTTTTGTCACTCAGTGAGCTCTTGGAGATGATGCTATAGGTAGCCCAGGGCATCAACTATACCTGGGGGGGTGTCTGGAGGCAGTAATATCTCTTCTTGGAGTAAAGTGATCAGAGGGTCGGTGTCTGTCAGCAGAGGGCGACTGGAGGGCAGCTGTCTACTGAGAATTTCCGAGGCTCTGGTAATGAGATCTAATTCTGCTGTGAGGGTGACCAGGGCAGAGTGCTCCAGGAGATTCCTCAGATAAATTATACTATGAAATATGTTACAACCTACCTCCAGGAGATTCCTCAGAGAATTAGATGAGGCTTCTGAAGGAAATAATATATAATATATATACTACAGTGTCCTTGCGTTCCAGTTTCTCCATTCTTTGGTAACCAGGGTCTGCACAATGAAATTATGTTAGAAGGTAACAGGGGGCGCTCTGGAGTCATATATAAGGGATCCCCTTATATTGACCCCATTATATGTCTTGAGGTTATGGATCAAGTATTCAAATGTACAAGAAGCTATTTCCTTTTTGGGGCTCTCATAATATGTTTGCTACATTCAAGGAGACATGTATAGTAAGTATCATGTCTCTGTGCTACCGTGAACATTCAACATAGGATTACCTAAACTTTGATACTGCCAGGAACTATATAGCTCTTAGTACAAGTGGACTTTCTAGTATAGTAGAACTTAGTTTTGTTGTTTTAAGCTACTAGAATTTATCCTTATTGTTCCCTTTTCCAGTCTACTCATTTTGTTCTAACTCACTAAATCAGAGCTCAGCTCTAGGAGTACACTAATTCTCCCAGTCACCATTTTCTCAGGCTTGCTGGCTTGACAATAAGAGAATTACTAGAGGATAATTATAAGTGGAGAATTTTCTTGGAGAAAACAATTGCAATGTAACCTGGAATAGCATGTTGCTGGTTGTTGGCAGTTATCTTGCTAACTGACCAAGTGACTAAGCCTTATCTTTTCTGGGATCAATTCAAGGCTGGACTATGTAATGATGTCAAGCACAAGCTATATTATATAAACTGCTACCAAGTTGACCAGAAGATACCAGAGGATAATGTTTATAATTATGGCCTTTGAGATCTCAATAGGATATTAGTAGAAATGGGAAGAAGTCTTGCTGATTTTCTACTAATACTTTTTCTATAACAATAGTGGGCTCACAGAATACCCAATTCTCTCTTGCAGGCTGAGCAGTATAATGTAAATAAAATGGCAACTTTGGTGGATGAGCAAAGGGCAATTTTCAATTCTAATCAAGCTGCTACTTTTGATGCTGTTCTGAAGTCTATTAGGGTTATCTTTTTTTCATTCATGCTGCTGGTGGTTGTGGAAAGACTTTTTTGTGTAATACTATTGCTGCTGAGGTTAAAAGGAAAGGTCAGGTAGCACTGTGTATGGCATCATCTGGGATTGTTGCTCTTTTGTTGGATAGTAGAAGAACATTTCACTTATACTTCAAGATTTTTCTTTCTATGCATAAAGACTCTGTTGCTGGACTCAAATGTAATAGTTACATGTTCCTAGTCCTCCAACAAACTAAGGTTATTATTTGGGATGAAGTTCCTATACAACACAAGTATGATATTAATGCTGTTAATCAATATCTCAGAGACTTGCTTAAAGTAAGTAATCACTTGCACTTGATAGCTATTGAATTTATATATTATCTAAAATGACCATTTATTTGATGGAATTATAGTGGTATTTAAAGGAGATTTTTATCAGACTTTACTTGTGGTACCCAAAAAAATACATCAACAAGTAGTAGCAACATCTCTTTGCAAAGGAAACTTATGGAGATATATCAAGTTCTTGCATCTCAGACAGAATATGTGCTTGGATTACTCTAAAGCTGATAATCAACAGGCTCAGTAGTTGCTAGAGATTGGTACTAGAACAATTATCCATAATTGTCAAGAACATGTGGAGCAAGAACAGAGTGACCTAGAGTGGAGCAGAATTACTCTGGAATGGAAGGGAGTTGACAACAAAAGTGGGGAACAACCTTGGCCTCAGCTCATGTGCTGTGTCTCAATCTGCTGTCATGTGTATGGTTGTGTATTTCAGAAGGACTGAATTGTTGCCAGGAGTTCAGGAGAGGAGTGGTATATAGATTGATAGGAGTGAAAATAGAACACGTAAAAGATGTTAAAGACATTATAGACATTAATCTATGAACTAAGAAACTAAGATGTAACTAATGGAGTACTTATACTAAGTCTGGAATAGGAGAAGTACAAGTAATTAGTCTACATTATGATCCTATAGGAGTAGACAACAGGAGTTCAGGAGTGAAATTTAAAAATAATATAAAATATAAGAGAAATTATATTATTAAATGATTATTTTCTGTCATATAACAATGATAGTAAGATAATTCAAGTTCCTCAGTCCATGGTTTGTGCTAATCTCAATGCTCTTATTAATAGAATCTATTCAGGAATTGGTAACTCAAGGGCTCAAGATAACCAGTACTTCTTGGATTGTATTATTCTCTGTCCTAGAAATAATAAGGTACATGATATTAATGAGGCCATTCTTTCATAGTTTAACCCAAATGCAAAGGTTCATATGCTAAGAAGTGTGGACTCTGTGTCTAAAGAAGATAGAATGTACCATGTTTATCCTGCAGAGTTCCTTCAACAACTCAATGCTGGTAGATTACCTCCTGCTTTGCTTTGTCTCAAGGTTGGCTCTCCAGTTATCTTATTAAGGAACTTAGATCTAGGAGAAGGACTTTGTGATAGGACAAGAATAGTGGTATTGAATGTGAGGAGAAAGATGCTCTAGTGTAGGATTATCAGTAAGGACAGAAGATTTAGAGGCAAGGTAGTGTTGATTCCAAGAATTAGATTATCACCTAATGCAGAGACATTGCTTGTGCCACTCAAGAGACCTCAATTCCTAGTTAGGTTGGCCTTTGCTATAATCATCAACAAGTCTTAAGGACAGTCAGTGGAGCATATGGGGATTAATTTGCAGACATCAGTGTTCTTTCATAGACAACTTTATGTGGTCTTTTCAAGATGTACTTTACCTTTGAACATCTTAGTACTTCTTCCAGAGCAGAGCCAAGAGAGTAGAAAGACACTTAATGTAGTATATAAAGAAGTATTTAATAGTATTAGATTATAGATTGTATATGTATATGACAATGGACTTGAGATTAATTTTTCTTATGATTTGAGAGATAAAGAAATGAATTAGAAAGAAAATCCTCACAGACTATTGGAGGAAAGGAGCATAGCGACCTTTCAAACAACACTATCTGCTATTCTACAGACTGTTGTAAGAAGAGAGCATAGCAGACTGACTTTAACACAAACTTAATAAACCAGGCTAGAGACCTAGATAAAAACCTGGTTACTGTATACTACTTATACACATTTGTCACTATTTATAAAGTTCTATATATTTCTTTCTAACTCCATGAGAATGATATTATGTCTTGGTAGCTGTTAACTCTTAGAGAGACTGGTTACCATCAGATCATAGCTATTATTTCTGATAATTAATTATAAGTAGAACAGAAAAGATAAGTTCTTCTGAGAGCTATATTGCAAATATACCAGAAGGAGACTAAGACTAGCTAAAGATATAATATAGTACAAAAGGAGTAGAAAAAGGAATATAGAACTCAGAAAAAGAGATAGAAGAGAAAGTTGATGAAAACAATGTATGCAAGAGTAGATTGACTCAAGATCAACATCTCTCTTTACTGTTTGTTAAAAGGCTTTAGAACCACATACCACTCAGAGAAGAACCCCAGGAGTAGGATTAGAGGAGTGGAGAGTTGTAGCCATGTAATTAGAAGAAGAGTGATCTTATTATTTCTCTCTTGCCATCTTTGGGGATTTGGAAGTTTTCTTTATTTCTTTTCTTTTGTTATATTTTTGATTTGTGATCCTAATAAAATACTCTAGAGCACAGAAGAGAACACATTACATTATTCTTCCATTATCTCTCCCTCTATTGCTCTAGAGCCTAATGGCTATTTGAGTAATTGAGTTCCCCTTCTGTTTTTCTTCCACCAAAACCCTATAAAATATACCTTGAGGAATACCAAACTTTGAGAGAACTTGGACATTTGCTCAACTAGGAGCTAACCACTCACTCAGTATTTTTGGAGTAAGCTTCCAGTTGTATGGTCAACTGAAGTAGAGCTTACACAAGAGCCTGGGAGTTCTATGCAGTACTACTGTATTGATGGTAAGCCAGGCTGCTAGACTAGATCAAGAAGAGTAGTGTTACAGTATGAGACAAATGTGCACCTTTGAGATCCTAATTGGTAAGAGCACCCTTAAGTAGACACTAAAAAACAGTATTTTCTTTCTAGGTTTCTATTAATTTATTTTATATACATTTGTGAGCTCTCTATTTTCTGATTTACCTCCCCTATGCCTACTTGTTTATGTACAACTGTGAAGCAGCTTGGAGTTTAGCTCTAATCTGTTACATTCATCCTTGTTATCAAAATTTCCCCATTATTTTCTTTCTGATATTTTCCCTGATTATTTTTCTTTTCATGTAGTTAGTTATTCTGATACTGAAGCAAAAATTGCCCACATAAGGTGCCTCAACAACATATATGAATCTGTGTCTCTGGACAGTAAAACAACTCTTGTCATAACAGATGCTAGCCTCAAAGACAACAAGGTAGTAACAGTAGCTTATGTCTATAAAGATAGAGATATCCACAAAATCAAACAATATACCATGAATGTCACTACTACTGAGTCTGACTTATTTGCTATCAGATGTGGTATTACCAGAGCCCTTAGTTGGCAAAACACAAATTATATCATTGTTATTACTGACATTGTTTATGCAGCAAAAAAGATCTTTGATATCTCTTGCTATTTTTCTAACTTCTTATAATTACCATCTCACAACAACTAAAAGAGTTCTTCAGGAGAAGTCTTAACCATTGTGTATCCTTCTAGAACTGCCCAAGTAGTAGCAAGTGACCTTCCCACCAAGCTATCAACAATGATGCTAAAGCTAGTATCTCCAATCAACTACTGTACCCAAGTTGTATATCATGGGACTTTAGCAAGGAGGAATATGATTCAATCATCTGCACATAGCAAATATACTTTCAAGCTTCTGACTAGCAGGAAAGAAGTTTTATGGATCTAGAAGACAGCAATAATAAGAACATATATACTAAAGGCAGTTTATGGCTCAAAATATGTAGATACTCTAACACACTAACAGCTTGCCTAACAAAGTTCATTACTAACCATACACCAATAGATACTGACTGAGGTTCTTTTCCAATAAACTCTATAGCTGCCCATGCAACAAAACTGAAATCAAAACAAGATAACATTTACTGTTTAACTGTGACAGATTCAAGAAGTTATGTGTTATGATCTTAAGGAGTACCTCAGGTTGCAACACTCAAGTAAAGACTCGAGGATGAATTGAGAGTAGAGAAAGAAAGGGAATAATACAATTGGTAAAGCATACCAAATACAGGAGAGTATCTACTATATATATACCTATGTATCATGAGAAGTAATTAAGGAAAACATATGGCAGACATGAGGTCTGCTGAGTAAAGAACATACCCCACCAGTGAGGCATTGACTGAGCTATTAGACATATGAAGTAGTGTGAAACAAAGAAGTAGTCTATGTGGTTGCATCATGGTGAATACCTGTGTATAATAAAGTCGATTGTTACATTATGGAACCCAAAGAGAGAATCTATTTTTAATATCCTGACTTTCCTAGAGCTCAACCCAGGTACCTTCTGTTAAAGAGTAGCTAGTGGCCATAGTGCAGTGGCGTACACACTACTTACTCACCTAATAGATAGTGAGAACATCTTTAGATATTTGTGAGACAAAGGAGTGATGATATATCATTTGTAATAGACAAGCCCTTTATATACATGAGGGAAGTAGAGTAATAGGAATGATGCGAGGCAATAGAATATGCAGAAGAGGAATAAATATTTAAATATTCATACATTCCCCCTTATTTAGTGCATGGTTCTATGTCTGTAAGTGATAATCGCACATAATACAGCACCTTTGCCGTTCAATGAAAAATTAAACCCAGCTGTGCTTGAAATTTGCAAAACTTGACATGACTAAGGTTCTTAGTAAACATATCGGCAGGGTTTTCATTTCCTTTGATAAAGAATAGTTTGACTTTCCCTTGAGCAACGAAGTCTTGGATTGCATAAAAACAAATATCTATGTATTTGTTCCTTAACTTGGTAACTGGGTTTGATGACATAAAGATTGACCCTTAGTTGTCTCCACTAATGTGAATGGGTCCAAATCTATAGTCAAGTTCAGTTAGTATTGAGTGTATCCAAACACATTGACGACTACAGTCTGATAATGCCATATACATAGCTTCAGTTGAGGACAGTACTACTGTCTTTTGTGCCCTCAATGTCCAGCTAAAAGCACCACCTGCAATCATCAAGAAATACCCGGTCTGTGACTTTTGGTCTTCAGGGTTTGAAGCCCAGTCAGAGTCAGTACAGGCATAGATTCTAAGTTTGAAGTCTCTGGAATATACTAGAGAATAGCACTATGTGCCCACAAGGTAGCGAAAGATATATAGCGCTTTGTTGAGGTGGTCCTGAGAGGGATTTGAGGTATGGCAAGTGAGTTAAGTAACTGTGAAGGCTATGTCTGGTCGCATGCCAAGCATGAGGTATAGAAGTAAACCTATAATTGTCTGGAAACACTTTTGTAATTGGTAGTCGACAGATCTTTCATACTTTTGTAGGTGGTATCCAGATGGCAATAGAGTGGGAGTTGGTCATGCATTTTCCATTTGGAAGCATTGTAGTATTTTTATTAGGTAATTAGTTTGATCAATAAGGATTTTATGATCATGGCGTACTATACATATCTGAAGGAATTCAGACAAATTCCCTAGGTCTCTGTACTCCCATTTCTTCATAAATCTCGTTTTGATTTTATTTAGGAGTATCTTGTCTGGTCCACAGAAGAAGGTGTCATTGACATACACAACGCCTACAACAATGTTTGTTCTTACTTTGCCATACTGAAAAATTCTTGCTTCAGATTTTAGTTGCTTGAACCCGAGTTCCTTCATAGAGGCATTAAGTTGGTGCCACCAGGCAAGCCCTACTTGTTTTAATCCACAGATTGCTCTTCAAAGTCTGAGTACTATGCCAGTGTCTCTTGTGAGTCCTTCAGGCTGCTCCATGTATATCTCCTCATCAAGTTTGCCATAAAAGTAGGCATTCCTGATGTCCAGACTAGTGATATGCCATTTTTCAAGAGCAGCCAGTCCAAGCATAAGCCTAACTGTCATGAAGCGTATAACTGGTAAGTAGATATCTGTGTAGTCAGTCTCTTCACACTGAGTAAAACCCTTCACGACTAGTCAGGCCTTTTTGTATCCATCTGGTTTCACATCAAAGACCTATCGACATTTTATTGTCTGCTTGGTTATAAAATGAAGTTCTATCTTTTCAAATGTTCCTCTATGCTAAAGTGCCTCTAGTTCATCTTGGTAGGCATGTTTGAACTCTCTGTGAATATCTGGATCCTTTATTTTTGCTATGTCTTTGTATTGCTATTCTCGGACTTTAGAGATGTCTGGCTCATGTTCTGGGCTATCATCAATTGGTGAGTGAGCAAATTTTATGAGATAGTTGAATAGGGGTGCTCCTTCTTTATGGTACAGGTATGCTAGATCTTCTGAGTTGATATTTTTTGGAGGGCTATCATTCTCAGGGTCTGGTACCAGATTATTGCTAGATTGGTTGTTACCAGGAACTTCAGGATTTTTATCCTGATGAGCATGACTGGGGCTGGGATGTCCAAGCTGTTCTTGTACTGCAGCTGGGTTTGAATTTTTCTGGGTGTGTTCCTGACTTCTTGACCATCTTTTCTGTTTACCAAAGCTTTTTAGTTAATCTATGGGGTGCTAGTCTTCTCCATAAATATTTCCTGGTCGATGAGACACATTGTACACTCAAGGAGGGTTTCTTCTAGACTGACCCTTATTCTGATTTGAGTGCAGTTGACTGGGAATTTGTATAGGAGGTTGTGCCTGTTGATCGTTATCAACAGTTCCATTGTTACTATAATTTCTCCTGTGCTGTGGAGACTTTGGGGGTAGATAATGAGGTAGGTTATCATCATCATCGAGCTCTGAAAGACTTTGAGAAAGTGGACTTTGTTTTGGATCTGGTAGGATCCAGTTTTGCTGCTTAGTATCTTTACAGCAAGGGAATGATTTTTCATCAAAATCTGTATGAGCAGATATGAATACAATGTTTCCTAGTAAGCATATGAATAAATTTCTATTCTCCCCTGATACAATGCCTAGATAGATCATGAGTTCTGATTTCAGGGACATTTTGTTCTTATGTGTCCCTTTTGGCAGATAAACATATGCTCTACAACTAAATGCTCGAATATGGTTCATAACTGGTTTCTCCTCTTTAAGGGTCTCATAGGGAGTATGCCAATCAAGCTAAGCTTGAGGGGTTTGGTTGTAGAGGTAGCAAGCATGGTAGAATGCAAAGTTCTACCAGCTTTCAGGTAGGCATGCATCAAAACGCATTGATTCTGTCTTATCAGACAGAGTTCGTATTAGTCGCTCTGCCCAACCATTCTGCTGAGGTATGTGAGATGCGCTTTGGAATATTCTGATCTCTCTATTTTTCAGAACTTCGTCAAATGCATTTGACCTGTATTCTCTACCTGCATCCAACATCCACATCTATACTGTAGCATGGTATTGATTTTTTACGTATGCAAGAAAATGCCTCGTAGCTTGAAGAGCCTTATCTTTTGTTGTTAGGGCTGAGATCCATGCATGTGAGGTGAAGTTGTCATAGAAGGTGATCATATACTTCTGCTTGTAGTAACTTAGGGTGGGGAATGTCTTCAGGTCCAAGTGTATTAGCTAGAAGGGTTGTATGGCTTGGTATTTGGAAGGTGGGAAGGGACAGTTTGGCATTTTTCCTAATGCACATCCAGAGCAGATTGGATCATTAAATGGGATTTTTACCTCAGGAAAATTGGTCATGTTTTCCCTTGCACATCTGAGGGTCTCCTTAGACAGGTGCTCTAAGTGGTGATAGACAGTTTTGTAGTCAACTGCAAAACTTAGGTATGCATTTTTTTGTTGTTCTATCCAGTCTAACATTTGCAGCACATAGATCATATCTATTGACATCCTTGGTTTAAAGGTCATATGTTCCAGGCTGTTTGAGTTTTTTGTCATGACAATGTCTTTGTCTCCTTCAACAGTAAGTCTATCCCATAGAAAGGCTCCCAAAGAAAGTAATTAGCATATTAGGTCTTTGCAGAAGAATACTGAGGGTACATTTTGTAAGGGGACCCCTAATCCGCGACTCCGGAGCGACCCTGTAGCCGATCCAATATTACTACATAATATTGGATCTTACTCCCATCATTCTGAGAGCACTCCGTTGCCACCCAACACACTTTCCTTGTTCAGACCCTAGCTACCGATGCAGGGACATAGAGACACTGTAGTATATAATGTAGATTATTCCCTTCAGGAGCCTTATCTAATTCTCTGAGGAATCTCCTGGAGGTAGGTTGTAACCATATCTCATAAATTATAATTAACTGAGGAATCTCCTGGAGTCTTCCCTCCGGTCGCCCTTACACATTTGTGGTCACTTCTTGATTTTTGGAGTTTAGGTGCTTTAGAACTACTGATCCTTTCCCTGTAATGTGTGTTGAGCCATTGGCTGTATATATTGGGAATAGTATAGGCAGTTCTTGAAAAGTGATGAAGTCCCTCTTTTTTTCTATGATGTCAAGGATGGAATTTCAGAGGACGGAGGAACGGAGTAATAGATAAAAGTACACTCTGGAATGGAGTAATATACTATGTCAGAGAGGAATATTACTTAGCGATAGTATAAACCCCAAAAGAAGACTCTGGTGGCAAGTGAAAGACATCAGAGTAGAGTACAACTTAATGAACGACCTTGGCTTCAACTTATGTGTTGTGCCCTGGTCTCCGGTTGTGAGGTGGTCACATACTTTGGAGTGAAGGGAAGTCGTCAGAAAAGAGGTTCTAAGGAAGTGAACTAGGAATCTGAAATGGACAGGAAGAGTATTAGGACCAGATGACGTTAATTTACAAACTGAGGAATTACACTGTAATTACACAGTACTTATAGGAAGTCTAGAATAGGAGAAGAGTAGTCTACTATGCTATCCTACTATTATTAATTTTAGGAGAATTATTAGGAGAATTAAATTACATAATTATCATATTTTTGGAATATGATATGTGAAGTGTAATGATGCCCCTGAGTCGAGGATCCAGAACAGGGTAATCTTGACTAGTACTAGCCTTTTGTCCTTACAGTTCTGACATGCAGAAGAGACAAGCCTATGTGAGCATAGCTTTATACATGCATTTTTGAGTATATGAGTTAGACTACAGTACTTTCTATTACTACAGTTCAAAGCCATTATCCAGCATTCCAAAACTAAGTATAGATTAGTACTGTATTCATGCTTATAGAGGAAAGCAGTACACCTTAAGCCATTATTGGCAAAAAGCAAGTTGTTGGTACTCATGACGCTGAGTATGCTTTCATCATGATCCAAGGTCTCATGGGTTTGAGAACCCAATGAGACTATGTTATCCTCTTTATCCCATAGCATTCTTTCCCCAATACATAAGGCTAAGAAGTTTGAAATAGTATTTTCATGCTCTTGTGAGACATATTTCTTACTGGACTTAGCAAGGCAAAAGTGCTTTGCTGGGTGGTCCTCGTTATAGGAACTAGTTGTGACATTCAAAGCCTCCTTAGTGCATACATTGAGTGAGTCTTTGTCTATAGGGGATGATACATGAGAAGTGCATGTAAGTTTTGGATCAAAGTCTGGGTTTCTGATGCACTTTGGAGCACACTCTAAGGAATCAGATTTACAAGGCACAAAGCCCAAGTTTAATTGAGGAAGGTCAAAGGTGTCTGATAGAAAATTAACTTGGGAGTCAAAATTCTACAAATTTACAGTGTCGATATACGCACCAAAATGTTGGAAATATCCCAGACACATTTGGCACTGGTAACCAGCTACATGGATCGAGGATGGTATAGACATAGCAGAGGTGGCAGTTTGCACAGGGTATGCATAAGACTGGTGTTGCCCATGCTGTTTCTGTTTATTCCTATACTAACCACCTCATTTTTCTTATGGCCTTTTGGGTCCTTGGTTCTGCAGCACATGTTGCTGCTACTGGAACTGAGGGTTCTTGCCCTTGTGCTGAATATTCAATAGTTTTTTCACTTTGAAACTTTGCTGTGGAGTCCTTTGTTTTCTCTTGGACGAGCACTGTTGCCAATTGAGTATAACATCATTGTGAATGGCTGCAAAGGAGAGGAAGAGAGCATCCAATAACTTTTGATTATAGCTCTGTACGATCTTTTTCATCTGCAGTAGCAGCTTTGCAAGAAGGGTCATTGCACAGATTGCCTTTATATAAATGAGTTTATTATCCTCAAGGTATGTGAAGAGGGCTAGCAACTTATCTAGAGTGGGGGTTAGATCGCAATCCCCAGGGATTCTGAGCTTATTGATGGCAATGACATCTGAGTAAGCTACAGAGATGCTTGTTGTACCATACTAGGTCTTCAGCCAGTCTAGCAGATCTTTGGTGGTATCTCTTCCTGCTTGAGTAGCAAGGTTCCTGATATTAGCAGAGATGCGAAGCATCAGATTGCCATATGCTTGAGAGTTCTGGTTTTCCCAGTTCTCTTGAGCTTTTCTCGAGTCATCTGTTTCAATGTTATTCACATATATCAGAGATGGTCTAACACCTAGCACCATTTGGTAGCCAGTGGCATTGATCACATGTTGAGTAGTGGTTTCCCATTCAGTAAAATCGTGGCTGTTAAAAGTGCAAAAGAGATTAAGAGTCTGAGAAGTCATGATTTATTCAATAGATAGTAAAAATATGAAAATGGTATTAGTAAGGGAACTTTTCTCTATTATGACCAGAAGGTGAACATAGGGTACTTGAGTATATGTATGGGTGGTTCATTGTGCCTATGGCAGCAGTATTTGCACAGTACTTATCCTATGGGGCCCATAACCTGTTAAAAAGTGGCCAGTAGCTATAGTGCAGTGGCATACACACTACTTACTTACCTAATAGATAGTGAGAACATCTTGAGATATTTGTAAGGCAAAGGAGTGATGATATATCATTTGTAATAGACAAGCCCTTTATATATATGAGGGAAGTAGAGTAATAGGAATGATGTGAGGCAACAGAATATGTAGCAGAGGAATTATGTAAGTAAATATTTAAATATTTGTACACCTTCTCTTTTTAAAACAGTATCACATAGTATACCTTTTCTCTTGTATCTCATAGAATACTTACTATATGAACTCAATTTAAGTTACATTGTAACACATTCATGTTTATCTCATATTCATAACAGGTATAACATAGGTATGACACAGGTATAACACAGGTATGATGCAGATATGTCAAGGGAGACATGAGGGGAGATTTGTGTATATATATATAGCAGCCCTAGAAGTTGTGAGAACTCTAATCTCATTTTGGTTAATATATCCTTTTTGTCACAAACTTCATTCAGCCATATCTCCATCAATTCTTTGACAATTCTCATGGTCTCAACAGCTATAGAAAGCCCTTAAAAAGACCTTTTGATCAATGCCAGTCATGTCACGAGGCAATCAGTATTGGCTGAGATATTAGGCAGATCAACTAGTAATCACCATGGTACCATTTATTAAATCACCAATATCTTGGAAACTACCATGATTGATGCTTCAGCTCTAGGCTCATCAGAAGCTCTCTTCATACTGCTTAGAATAAGTCTAGAATAACCTCAAGGTGATTAATATCAGTGGAGATATGAAGACCTCAATGTTTGTACATGGATTTCATTAATTACTTATAGATAGTCATTTATCCTTTTCTTAGAACAAAGGACAGCCTCCATAAGGTTAAGTTATTGCTATTTACAGCACAAAGGCACTACCATCTGTAGAACAATAGGTAGTAGCATGTGATAATCTATCCTAATGCACAGACTATCACAATTATATATATAAGAACTCATAGTCTGAGGATTAGACCTTAGACTTAACAACATCTTTTGCTGCTTGTCTAACTTCACTTTTTTGAGCTTTTCAAATATCCAACCTATCAATCACAAATTAGTGAGTAGTCATTTGTGATACTTTTCCTAACTCGATCACTAGGTTTAAGAAAAGATTGTAACATATATCTTGCTTCCCCTATAACATCTAGACCTTTCTCTCTTTTCCTCCTTTCATTTAAGTAGTCTTATAGCTACTGTGATCTGCTAATAGCAAAAGATGTGTAGGTATGTTCTCAGGTGCTAAAAAAGAGGTTGAACTAAGAGCTAACAGAACGACTTGACTAATATTTAGGTTTATAGATAGATACTTTATATATGAAGATCAATATACTAGTATCTATCCACTAGAGAAGCAATTTGGAGCCTATGCATCACTAAGGAATAACATAAATATAAGAGTGATAAGTAGAGCTAAGAATAGTAAACAGAATGATAATAAGACAAATAATTTAGATGATATCATACTTTGTCACTCTTATTTATTGAGTTATCATTCTAAATGACTTCTGATTCAGTTTAGAATTTTGAAGGTATTTTTTGTGAAATTTTCTAGGAACTTGCAAAGAAATCCCTTAGGGAATTTAGCCTAACAGCCCATGCTCTTCTTCCCTTAAGGTAATTCATCAATGACCTTGAAGAATTGCAGTTCACATAATTGCAGGAGGATTGTACTACCAACTCCCACTACTTTGAGTATAAGAAGTAGCTTACCTCATAGTGAGTTTCTGATTTGTTTGCTTTGGCTATTATGACAGTATTGACAGTGCCTATAGTAACATTGTTGACCATAGGAAGTACAAGATAGCTTTATAATTTTTGGTTGCAGTCAGAGTGTTGTAAAGGGAGAGAGGAGTTTTCAGGGGGTATAACAACTGCAGAGAAGACAAAGTTCTTGGAAGTGTTTGGAAAAGAGGTAGTAGGTAAGGAAAGGAGATTTTTGGTGGTAGCAATAATGTCGATTTCATTTGGGGAACTAGTAACATTATTTGTTATTGCATTATTGACTAATTGATTAACTTTTTCTTGCTGACTTCTAGACTCTTTACCAAATATTGATAATACTTAGGATTGATAGTATGGTAATGTAAATATCTCATATGATAGTACTGGAGATGTATACTGTTAAAACTTTTGGCAAGATAAGTAATATTATGAGCCAGAAATGCATACTGAATATGATAAAGAATACTAGCCAAATTTGTCAAAGAGGCTCAGAAGAGCTTTTCACCATTCTTTGAAAGCACTAGACTATTGTCAAGACTTCTAACAGACACTCCTTGACAATGCAGGGTACCAAGACTAACAAGATTTGTGCCAAGGTGAGGAATGTAAAGAACACTATAAAATATTATGCTAAGACAGCCATTTAGGAGTAAAGCAGTGAAATAAATAGATCTTTGGCCTGCAATGGGAACTCAATTACGCCTACCAACAGTTACAAATTCATTCAAGGACTTTGTATAGTTTGTGAAATATTTGTAGTATATGAACATATAGGAAGTGGCACTGCAGTCAAGGAGGATTCTTGTGCTTAAAATAGGATTAGATAATACCATGAGCATCTGGCCAACTTTGTGTTTTCCTAAGAGTGGTATGCAGTTGACAGCAAGGTTTACAGAGCTTTCAGGATGGTAAAAGTTATTTCTTCTGATAGATTTAGAACAGCACTCAGGGGTCTAATGATCCTCTTTACCACAGATATAGTATTTGGTGCTTGCAGGATGAGTTAAAGGTTTGTCATTTGATTTACCTCTCTAAGATCTCTTTTCAAAGTAAATAGAAGATAATAATGACTTGGTAAACAGAGCTATTTGCTCAGATTTGAGCATCTTCTCTTTTTCATCAGCAAGATGATCATTGTAAGGGGACTGTAAGGGGACATCTAGGGTAATGCTTAGTAAGTTCTGAGGGTCTGAATCTATTAGTGGCCTATTGACAGATCATGTATTGCGTTCCTATTATTTTTTACTTCTTCTGTTTGTGTTATGTGGTACAATGCCTTCTCTCTATTATTAGGACAATTGTGATTACTGATCCATGTGCATGTAACTGCCCATGTGATCATCTGGTGTAGTATATATACTAGCAATATATCATAGATTTACTTCACTTAAATCTCAAACTAGCTTCTGGGACTATCCACTAGCTTAAGGGTGATTGCCTCTGAGTGGTTCCCTAATAGAGACAGCTCTATTTCCACCTCTAAACTGTCACAAACTTCATTTGGCCATATTTCCATCAATTCTTTGATAATTTACATAGTCTCAATAGCCCCCAAAAGCTCTTGAAAAGATCTTTCGATAGATACCAGTCATATCTTGAAGCAATCAATAATGGCCAAGATATTAGGCAGATCAACTAGTAACTACTATGGTACTGTTTATTAAATCACCAATATCTTGGAAACTGCCACGATCTAAGCTTTGCTTTTAGGCATCAGAGAAGCCCTTTTTATACCTCTCAGAATGAGCCTAAAACAGCCCTAAGGCAATTAATATTTGTGGAGATATGAAGGCCTCAATATTTGCACATAAACTTTATTAATTATCCATAGATAGTCATCTGTCCTTTTCTTAGAACAAAGGACAGCCTCTATATAGTTAGGTTATCACTATTTTCTAACACAAAGGCACTACCATATGTAGAACAATAGGTAGTAGCATGTGAT
>Ga0153995_1000047_pt1 | contig 20950 bp, 27 predicted proteins | sample TSNC079MetaG_FD_104678 | JGI IMG/M metagenome (GOLD analysis project Ga0153995, IMG submission 104678) | Attine ant fungus gardens microbial communities from North Carolina, USA - TSNC079 MetaG | ecosystem: Host-associated > Fungi > Mycelium > Unclassified | place: USA: North Carolina, Lumber... | reverse complement strand
TTATTCATGGTACCTGATGAACTGAGTAGTGTAATTTGGAGTATGACGTGACCTATTGGGGTCTATGCTGCCCGTCCTTTCCCTCGCATTCTTTGTGTTGGGTCAAGTATTACCTTTCTCAGACGGATGCTTCTTGGAGTAACCTCTACCATCTCATCATCGCCCATATAGCTCAGGCATTCTTCCAACGTCATCATACGAGGAGAGCCCAAAACTATCTTCTCATCCGCTGCAGCAGCTCGAATGTTTGTGAGTTGTTTTTTCAGGCAGGGATTGAGATAGAGATCCTGGGCTTTTCCAGCTTCGCCAATGACCATCCCCGGATAAACTATAAAGTCAGGTGTCAAAAGTAAGGCAGCTAGAAACATCCAAAATCCTGACCCTGAGTCCCCGGGTGGATGAACAAAGTCCCTCGAGCCTGTAGGGGAGCCATAGCGTATGCAGAACTGACACCGTTAATCATGGAAATAAGACTCCCTCTCCGCCCAGTATCTACTTCACCTTTGAAGGGTTCATACCCTTTAAAGATATGATTCAACGTGCCTTGACCATGAACATCATTCTTAAACTCTCCAGCTAGATATCCAATCAATCCACGAGAAGGGATCTCCATGACAATTTTGACCCAGCCTTCGCCTTCTCCATGCGATCCGGAGTCGTACGAAATCATTGCACCCTTGCGCATCGTCAGTTTTTGCACCACAGTTCCAGCAACATCCTCCTTGACCATGACAGTACACTCTTCGATAGGTTCTAACATGCCTGATTTCCCTGACCTATCAGATGCCTCTGGGTTGGGTATCATGACAGCTTTGGGAGATCCAACAGTTAACTCAAAGCCTTCGCGTCTTAGAGTCTCTAGAAGAACTCCTAGATGCAGAACACCTCGTCCTCTAACTTCAACAGATTCAGCTGTTGGGCCGGGAAGGACTTTGAGTGCCACATTTGTCTGAGCTTCTTTCAATATACGTTCACGGATCAGCTGCGAGGTGAGCTTATTGCCTTCTTTTCCAGCTAAAGGAGAGTCATTGGGATATATGTATACTGAAATTGTCGGGGGATCAATTGGGGTAGTCTGTAAAAAATATGAATTTTGGCCTCACTGAGTTGAATAGAACATTTGCGTACTGGCAGAGGTTGAGGACCGGCATCACCCCATCCATCTGGATGCACCAATGTCACATTTACGCCGCCGTCCTTAATCCCAGCAATACTCACAATCTCACCAGCACCAGCAATCTCCTTCTCTTCCCTCTCCAGGCCCTTCCTCCTCAAGATCCGCTTCACTTTTCCTTCACCAACTTTGTTTCCTTTTGGATCAATCGCCCATAAGGTATCTCCAATACCGAGTTTTCCACTCTGTACACGTCCAAGATAGAGAACACCGAGATATGGGTCGGTCTCTATCTGAATTGTGAGCATAGAAAATGGACCTGTGGTCTTCAAGTGAGTTGGCGCAGGGACGTGTGACAGGATGAGGTTGAAGAGAGGTTCCATGCTTGGCTGTGGAGAGGCAGAAGCGACGCTGGCAGAAGCCCAACCTTGTTTTGCGGAGGAATAGAGGAGGGGATATTCAGCTTGCTCATCTGTTGCCCCAAGCGTAGCGAAAAGGTCAAACAAATCACTTTCAACTTGAGCAACCCTCGAGGTCGGCCTATCAACCTTGTTCACGACCACTAGCGGACTAAAGACCTCTGTTCAGCAGTTTATACTAATTTGAGGACGAGTAAACCGCACCGCAGACCCATTTTTAGGGCTTTACTCAATACAAAGCGGGTCTGAGTCATTGGTCCCTCAGTCGCGTCCACAACCAATGCAACACTGTCTACCATGCTCAGTATTCGTTCGACTTCACCTCCAAAATCGGCGTGTCCTGGGGTATCTACGATATTAATAAGGTTGCCCTGGTAGTTGATACTTGTGCATTTAGAGAGTATGGTAATTCCGCGCTCGCGCTCCAGGTCGTTGGAATCCATCACTCGAGTAATAAAACCATTCTGAATACCTGCGTCCGCCACAGACGAAGCAGAATTAGGAGATTGAAGAATCTGCTCGACAACAGAGAGCTGTTTCACAGTCCCGGACTGATGGAGAAGCTGATCGACGATAGATGTTTTTCCATGGTCAACTGAACGAACTTGAGCCTCGAAGGGAGACATAAAAGCGCGGGACGTACCATGAGCAATGACTGCGATATTCCGTATCCTTTGCGGTTCTGTTAACGACGCATACGGGCGCGAGGGTTCGACTTTTGGATTGGAAAACTGTAGGCTCTGTCGCCAACTTCGACGGAGCGCGAACCTAAGCATTTCAAGCCAAATTTTTCAAGTTCCCGAATTATCCCTCGGGTGATTGCCGGTCGAAAAATGATCTGAAAGCATGTCATGATGTCAGCCGGGCGTTTCCGACAATATATGATTCCGTTGCATAGTCGTTCAACCGGTTCCATTTGATCAAATCGGCTTATCCACGGAAATATGACTATTCCTCGACATGTATTCGAGCAGATGAAGGCTCTCATACCGCCTCTAAATGGCACGTTACATAAAGGCCAATCCGGTCAGTATTCGAGAGCCACAAGAATCACTCAGCCACAATTCTTGCGACCGTCCATACTTAACCATCTTCAGGCAGAGTTGGTGTTCTTGGTGGTGCACTAGAGTTGTGTTTTTTGATTTATCCCATGGAATGACTTGCTGACATATCTTGAAGTTACACGGGAGCTCCTTATTTTTCTGCCATTTCCGCCCTTCGATTTGTACGCGTGCTGCATAATTCGGCGCCTCGTCAGGACTTATTCTCAAAATTTGAATAGGGTGTAGATCTATCTCATGTAATTTGCTCACCAACAGCAGCTGGGCCAATCAAATCATATTCTCCAGACCTAATTGTCCACCCTATTCTCCGCGAGGATGCGTCAGTATCATTTACCTCCTACCCATACACTATCTTGTCTTTCTGACTACATCTAAGACCCAGTGATTCAGTGAGATCTGAATTAGAGTCCCTTCTTTGCCGCCTTCATGTTCTCGTAGTGGGTCCTGGACTTGGACGTGAAGACTACATGCAGAACTATGCTCGAACAGCAGTTCACATTGCCCGTCAACGCGGCATGTTCATTGTCCTCGATGCCGATGGGCTTTACATGGTTGGAAAGGACAGGTCGCTCATTCAAGGCTATCGTCGTGCGGTTATCACACCCAACATTGTCGAATTCAAGCGCCTTGCAGAGCAGGTTGGTGTAAGCCCAGAAACTCCGCATGATAAGAAGGCACAAATGTTATCAAGGTTGCTTGGCGGCGTGACAGTGCTCCAGAAAGGAGCTCAAGATGTTATTGTTGCAGATACAGAAGGAAGAGAGGCAGACCTTGAGGCAAGCCAGCTGCAAGGAGCTAACCCTGAACAAGAGAAGTTCAGTGAGATTATCAAAGTCGATACACCGGGCGGTTTCAAGAGATGTGGTGGTCAAGGCGACGTTTTAAGCGGGTCTGTTGGGGCCTTTCTTGCTTGGGGTCGGTGTTACGAACAAGGAGTGTTTGGGTGAGGTATTGTTCACTGGCTCCCGATGATTCTGCTAAACTACGGCGTCCTAGCGATCAAAGCATCCCTGCATCCAGGATACCACTGCTCAGTGCTGTAGGTGGAAGCATTGTCACACGAACTGCCGGTCGCCATGCTTTCCAGAAAACAGGAAGGAGTATGGTAACTCAGGATATGCTAGTCGAACTAGGTCAGGCTTTTGCAGATATATTCGGGCGGAACGAACAGTAAAGTTGTAGTTTTCTCTTACGTGTCTGTGTAATCATGATTTTACATTCAATTCTGTAGTTATTCAGTTTTGATATCAAGGTCTATTGGATATACTGTCCAGACAATGCCTTTGGCACATCACTTTCACTGCACAAATTCCGTCAGTCACAGTACTCGGATGAAGATGACTAGAAAAAACTGACAGTGATCACAGTGGGCTCGCTAACACCGAGAAATTGACGGAGCCGACTGATCTCCAGAGCAACCTCAATCAATCCCTTCAGACCCTCAGCAGCACTCTTGCTAAGCTCGCTTGCTGGTGCATCTGGGCCCAGGTACCTTTCGACGTACATGCGCACAGTAGCTCCTTGACTACCAGTGCCACTCAACCTGAACACAACCCGGGAGCCATCACTGAAAGTAATTACCTGTCCTTGGTTCTTGGAAACAGAACGATCGATAGGATCTTTGTATTCGAAGTTGTATAAGCCAGACACCGTAAATTTGGTAGCGGTAGAAGCCGATATATGGGTGATATCGTTGAGCGATCCGGTCTCAAGAGCTTTATTGAGATTGGCAACAAGTGCATTTGCTCCTTCAGAGGAAACTTCTTCATAATCGTATCGGCTAAAGAAGGAGCGACCATAGATAGCATAGAACTCATTCAATAATTCATTGATGCCAATTAGTTTGTTTGGAGAGTCTGCGTTGGCAGCAGCAAGGATGTTGAGCCAGGCTGTAGCAAATAGTAGATAAGACAAGATAAAGGAATGATCTCAGAACGCTTACCGACAATCGCCCAGAGACCATCCTTCTCGCGAATGTGATCTGATCCTGTACCGAAGGACTCCTCACCACAGATGGAAAGTCTTCCGGCATCCATGAGGTTACCGAAGAATTTCCAGCCTGTTGTCATTATTACCACGCGAGTTATGTATGCATTGAGGAATTCTCTCACCAGTAGGAACCTCGAAATATTCCAATCCCTTCCTTTTCGCGACAAAGTCGATAGCCTTACTTGTGGGCATACTGCGAGCCAGTCCCTTGATACCATCCTTCTTGAAGTAAGGGATGACATCAGCCCAGTGTGCAATGATGGCCACCGAATCTGAAGGTGTTACGAATGCACCTTTGCCATAGATCATATTTCGGTCTCCGTCTCCATCGCTGGCGGCCCCAAACTGAATATTATTCTTTTCAACCGCCTCTACAAGGGTATGGGCATATGTCAAGTTCGGGTCAGGGTGTCCACCGCCAAAGTCAGGAAGGGGGACACAATTCTGAACAGAGTCTTCGCCGAGACCGAGGGTATCAACGATGATGGCACGGGCATAAGGACCCGTTACACCATGGAGACCGTCAAAGAGGACCTTGAAATCACTCTTGTGCTGATGCAAGAAGGATTTAATTAGAGGAAAATCGAATATCTCCTTCATAAGGGTAAGATAATCAGCCACAGAATCAATGATTTGGACGGCAGAGGGTCCATATGCCGTCTCAGTAATCTTTCCAAGATCGACCTATGGCAAAGCGATAAGCAAGTCCGTCAGATCATGGAAAGAACTGACAGGAGATGCTTCTATTATTTTATAGCTGGAAATATTCTTGGACTTCTCGAATATTTTATTTGTCACGTTCTCTGGCGCAGGACCACCATTGGAAACATTATATTTGATGCCAAAATCATTATCAGGGCCCCCTGGGTTGTGGCTGGCGGTCAACAGGATGCCACCAGTAGCTTTGTATTTGCGAATAACGTTGGAGGCAGCCGGAGTGGATAGAATGCCGTCCTTGCCGATGACAAACTTGGACACACCATTAGCAGCGCCAATCTTGAGAATGACTTGAACTGCGTCTGGAGAAAAGTACCGACCATCTCCACCAATGACGATAGTGGAGCCCTTGGCGTCAATAGAGTCGAAGATGGCCTGCACAAAGTTTTCGGTATAGCGCTACGTGAACTCCTTGAGAATTCCATTCAGAGATATATCTTCCAGTGGTATTACCTCCTGCTGAAAGATCTTGACCCTGCGCCCACAATAAGTACGTCTTCATGATCAAGGCGATCATCATAAGCACACCGTTTTCTGAGGCCAGAGGTCCCGGGCTTTTGACCCTCATAGGGTTTTGTATGAATCTCCTTAACAGGATAAGACATGAAGACCGGGAAAGAGAAGGATCGGAGAGACCTACAGCTGCAGGATCTGTGCCTATCTATGCGCCGATCTTGGAATGATGTATCAGGCGGCCCATCATGTGATCGTCGCGAGATAATATACCAGTATAACCATCACGATTTAAGTAGTCAACTATTGACTGCACCCGAGCTACCACAAGACTGGTTCCGAGTTGATATATAGGTATGTAATCACCACTGACTTTGTAGGGTCTCATCCAACCTTTGCTTAATGTCATCCGCTTATCACCAGCTCATTCAGATATCTTCATAGAGTACACAAGAGTAGATGAAAGGCGTCGTAGTCATACATTGTACGTTGCGTTGCCACGACACAGTTCAATAGGGCAATCCAAGGTGTTTTTGTAATTTGCCACAATCGATGTGGCTGAGGATCAGGACATCACCGTTTTAGGCATGTGAGTCAAAGCCATCAATGATGCCGAACATATGTGTACATTGGGTTATTTGAGAACTCCATGGTCCAGCAAATTCACCTCTTGGTCCTAATTCATGGGATGTGGGGTAACCCTGCCAATTTGGCGGCATTGAATTGTGCCATCAAGAACAAACATGCCGAACCCAATAGGGACGGAGAAGGGCTTGATGTTCTATTGACACAGAACAACAGAAACAAAGCCACATATGACGGAATCGACTGGGGAGGGGAACGGACTGCTGACGAGGTACATGCCGAAACACCATACCAATCCAATTTGCGCTGACGTGGACCTATCATTCTGCCAGGTTTGTGATCGAGTAGAAGACCTCGCAAGGAAGGACAAAGTGGTAGTCAAACTATCTGTTACTGGCTATAGCCTGGGGGGCTTGGTTGCACGGTACATGCTGGGGTAAAGGAAACTTATTTACACACAACATTCCAATGTTTTCTGATTACCTTGACAGCATTCTCGAGCACCGGAAGTTCTTTGCAAAAATCGAGCCTGTCAACTTTGTCACTATAGCCACGCCACACATTGGATTGCTCAGATATCCGTCCATTATTTCCTCGTTATTCAATACACTCGGGCCCAAGCTCTTATCCAAGACCGGAGAACAACTCTACTGCCAAGATCAGTGGTCAAACACAGGGCGCCCATTAATTGATGTTATGGCAGATCCATGTGAGCTTTTGCTTGTCAAAAAATGTTCTTCTTATTGACATTTTGAATAGGCGAGATCTTCTTCAAGACGCTCTCACGCTTTAAGCATCTCCGACTTTACGCCAACGCGTAAGTCTCGTTTCTTATCCTATCTATTGAGTCTATCCGACTGGTAAAATTAGCATCAACGACCTCACGGTACCCTACTGCACATCTGCAATAGAAGTCGAGGACATTTTCGTTGAATACATCAAGAACGGAATCAACATGTGCGTAATCGATAGATACATTGCAGATATTCGGACTAATGAGGACCTAGAGAGATGAAAGAGGATTATGAATATGTGGTTCAAAAGTTTGCATTACCAGATACTCCGCCGTCAGAGCCACTCCTATTCTCTCGCGAGTGGTTTAATAGAATCAGACCTCTACCCCTCCTGCCTCCTGCCGCCCAGTTTCGCTTCCCTTTCAATCTTGTGGGTTTTTGTTACTTGACAATTGACCATTGATCTTAACCATTCGTCAGATGGTTTATGGCATGCTTCCCTTTCTAACAATTCCTATACTCTCTTACGTGATATACCGCTTCTCTGCCGACTCAAAGGCTTCTAAGGAACGGATCAAGCAATTTGAATCCGAGGAATCCTACCAACAAAGGCTCGCTACTGTTTTCCAAAAGCTGGAACGTGAACTTGAAAGCGCAGTCGTACAAACTGTCGACAGTCCGGAAGGCGCATCGTATCCTATCAGCAAATCTGATCTGCATCCATTGGTAACACCTGCACAGAAAAGGATGGCGGAGTGGTTGAATCAACTTCCATTTCAGAAGCATTTGGCTTTCTTTCCTGGGGTCCGGAATTCACATGGCATGATCATCTGTAGAGATTCCCGCCGCTTTGAACAGCACAAGCGTGGGGAAAGTGTTGTACGACATTGGGCTGATCATCTTGTGTTTTGACATGTCGTAGATATCAGTTTTTGTCCTGTTTACATCGGCTTACTTATCTAGAAGAGTCTTTACCGCCTGTAACAATATAGCTTACACATATATATCTTATACCAGGACGTCCTGGAGTTGAAATAACTTCATGAATCAACCACTCTGGAAGTCATACACCACATGATTGCCTCCAGTTGCTCGAAGAATGAGGACAAGAATGACTTGGTGATCAAAGTTTGTCTTAATTCACTCACAAGTATCTCTTAGATAGCTTTCATCGTGGACACTGCCCTAATATTGGAGTTGCAAGAAAAGTTGATGACCAAGGAAACATTAAGCGACAGGTTACAGTAAGCAGAAGAAATTAGAACAATCCAGAATGGTAACATTCAAACAGAGCAGTCATCAGTAACTAGATAGATCAACTAGGATAGGTTATATGGTCTTTTGATATATATCCATTGAGTGTTCGTGGAGAAGACCCCAACAATCGCATGATTTTGAATCCTCAATCATGAGAATATGAAGAGGAAGGGGATAGCGACCTACAATTGGATTGTGACGCATTGATGCTCCGCTTGTGGGGGACGGTTGCTGTGACAAAGACAAAGTCCTTCGCATAAATAGACTCCCTATCTTGTTTCCTGGAACGTGTCAGCATCTTCCAAAGGTTGACGATGCGACGCTCGAAAGGCTTTGAATGAGGTGTATGGGAGCTGGAAGTATGGACTGTCCTGTAATAATCACTGTTAAAGACAGGTGTGTAGTTCCCACGAGGGTCTCACTTTTCAGTAGCATCGTGATTGACAAGAGGGAAAGCCCATGAAAAGGAGGGATCGCGAGAGACTGTGGGCATGCTAAGACGGGAACTAAGCGTGAAGGGGAGGGAAGAAATCGGAGGTAGGATGTGAGCTGAGTCACTCAGTGCGAAGACTGCTTTATTATAGGTATCCCTTGGAAGAAAAGAAAACTTACAGCGGGAAATCAGTACCGCCACGACTGAGTAGGAATAAAGATAGACTAGACACGTCAAAGATGGAAAAGAATAGAAAGAGCAACGCAAGGCTAGTCGGACTGGTGGATAAAGAGTTTAAAGATGGCAGGTGAAGGTGGCCGATCCAGATCTGCTCAGGGATCCAATTGCTCTTGATAAGAGGGAGTCCAGCGGCGAACACTGACATTTAGTATTCACGCCTGCGGCAACTAGCTCTCAAAACGTTGTCTCATGCCGACAAATTGTATGGAACCTTTGTTTGACCTTTGTTCTTGTCTTGGTCAGGACAATAAACGACCGAGCCCAATTACCTTGTGCTATTTGCGGAAAAGACTTTTCCTTTTCAGCCTTGCATACAGAAGGTTTGAGATACATCTACGTGCCTGACGGGCCATTTCCTAGTAGCATATGCAATAATAGAAAGACAATGCCATGAGTCTAGACAATGCAATTGGGTCAGAAGTCATGTAGAAAATGCGTAATTGGCGTCGTGATAATCCATCTTGCATACACGTTCCACTCAATCGTCGGAGATTGTCTCCAACGTCATGGTCCATTTTGCAACTTTGTCATGAGCAGAAACCTAGGAGCATCGTTAACGCTAATGATGACTTCGGTAGAGAACAAGGCTAATTATACCTTGCTTGCCTGAAAATTGAGAACTTGCAATCCTTCAAGGGAGGTCGCTCGGGACAACGCAACATAAGCTTGACCTACGGAACTTGACCTGATAAGAACTTGAATACGAACGATAAGGCCACTCTCAACGCACCTTTCTCGAACACTCGGCTGAGGTCAACCTTGACACGATCCAAGGTCTGGCCTTGTGATTTGTGGATACTCATTGCCCACGCAAGAATGAGTGGAAACTTCGTGGTAGCTTATCAGTTCAGATATAACCTAAGGAACGAAAGCACGAAAGAATCACCTGGGTCCTGCTAACCTGAATTTCTCCACTTGGAAGCTCAACCTTCCATGTTTCTGGGGTAACCAATACATTTCTCCTTTCCCCATTTGCTAGGGAAAATTCTACCTCAGGATAGCGAACGCTGTTGCTGGATTTCTTGGATATTGCGCCTGTGGCTCCAATTCCATTAGCAAGGTCGTATCCCGTTTCTGTGGTATAACTGGCAGGATCAATGAATCGCTTTACGCGCCCCATTGTTCCATTGACCAATTGCTCATCCACATTTTTGATGAGCATTACTTGCGCATCAACACGTAGGCGAAGCTCTTTCGGCGCCATAAAGTTGGAAAGCATCTTGGTACGTTGGTCTGGGTCCGTCATTGTACCGCCATCTGATGATAAGAATTTGAGTTCTTCAGTCAACAATCGCTGCATCCTTTGTCCGTTAGACTTATCAACATCTTCGCGGCGAGGAAAGCTAATCACATGTCAGTTGCAGGATTAGTTGAACTTCTCAAACATACAGCTCAGTGGGACCCAGCCCATCCTCATAAACGATGTCTCTAGAGAGGCTCTTGAATTTAGCGATTGATTTTGCACTCAATCGCCCAAAGCGCATCTCATTGAGCATACCAACAAATTCTGTTCAGATACATATTATTAGGTCTCCTCAAATCTCGCGTTGCAGCGGCCATACCTTGATCTTTTTGTCGGAATACTTTTGTGAGGTTGAATGTCCTCTTGATTGCTGAGCCCCAGGCCTCGGCCTCGAATGCAAATTTCATTTGGGCCCCAACCTTATTCACGGGAGGAAGTTGGAAGAAGTCGCCGGTAACGATGAGCTACACATTTAGGTTTCCAATTAGAAGCAGTCAGTCAAATTGAAATGCCTTGGCTCACTTGGATACCTCCAAAAGGCTCAGAGGGCTTCTTCCGTATGGTACGTCCAATCATAGCCAGCTTATCAAATAACTCTCCATCCACCATGGATACTTAGAAAGTTTTAACCTATCAATCAAGGGAACTATAACAAGGCAAACCTTCATCAATGATCAGAATTTTTGTCTTCAACCATCGCATTAAGGCTTTCTTGTTCTTTTTGACTCTATCCACCAGCTTCTCGGAAGATTCAACGCCTAGGCCGATTCCGGCAAATGAATGTATCGTGATGCCACCGATATTGCATGCAGCAATACCTAGTTAGTGCTATGAGCCTTTGATACCAAGGGCTGAAGTTGGGGAACTGACCCGTAGATGCAGTAATTGCGACTGCATCAGGATTCTTTGAGTGAGACTTCCTCAAGGTTGAAATAATTTCTTTCAAAAGCACAGATTTTCCGGTACCTAGAATCCAACCATGATCGTGTGCAGCACCGACAGACGAGCATCTTAGGACGAACCAGCACTACCAGTATAAAAGACACTATGTCCCTCGCGGACGAGCTCCAATATATGCGTCTGCTCCTGACTCAGGAACAGTTTTGCCATTTTGTTGGGTTTTGACGTCGACGAAACGCTTGGACTTATATTAGGGCCGGAGACCCCGGGTCTACAATGAACCAAAGGTTGCGGCACCGAAGGTTGATGTCGAGTAGGAGTAGGACACTTCGGAGCCAAAGCCTCTTTTATAGCCAGTATTCGTTTTCTTCTTTTCTCAGCTTCCTCTGGTGTAAGTTTTGGTTTCTTAGGTGTAGTTACCCAGTCTTCAATAAGCTGAGAGGATGAGGATGCTGGAGCTATAGTCACATCAGACCAGTTCCGTTTGAGACTGCTAAGGCCAGATTGGGCTTGGGACATGATGGAGGGTTCAATTCAATGGTCATACCAAACTATGATGATTGGCAATTGTGGGAAAAACACGCACTGTTATCGCACACGTGATACGCGTAGAATTGTCACGTGACTCTTAATTATTATATTTGTTTTTGGACGAATCTCCTCATAGTAAGGCCTAATTTTGTCCTGAGACTAGTCCATTTAGAAAAACAGAGCGACCTGTACTCGTGCCACCATTCCACTCATTTCCCGCTTGAATCAAATATGAGGTTTCTAGAAATACATTTACTTCAATACCCGCCACGGTTCGTGCGTTTTACTCCCAGAAATGGTTGCTGTACCTGCACCTTGCTTCGTTAGCATTTGACACGTAGGAAAAAATTGCGACATACTTTTATTGGTTAGTTGGCACGATGTAGTGGTCCTACGAGAGATGGGAATTCATTTACAGACGTCATCAATTGAGATGCAATGAGGTCTGAGAGTAGCCTTTGCTAGAGTGAAGATTCCTTACCGTCATTTTGAAGTTGTAGTTATAATATTAAGACCGTAGCTATTCCAGAATTTGCTCATTTTAGACAATAAACAACCCATACGACTCTCCATAACCCGGTTATCAGTCTCCAGTAGTAAGCGAGTTCATTCTGTTGAAATGGTATGGTGGAGATGTGTATAATAATCTGATGCGAAGAGTGCGTCAGTCCATTTCAACACTCCCCTGGATTGACGCATTCTATGGTTATTCTGTGGTTCTCCCTAAACGTAAAACCAGGTTTCGCAGTGCATCTCATGGTATAGGCTTCGTGAATAAGTCTGCCGGGTTCTCGTTTGACGGTGTGTATTCAAAGTTGATGTCACCTAATTTGACGTGTTCCTTTGATGTATCTCGCCTATGTCTCTTCCCATTTACTGTATTGGCAATAGACCCCGTGTTGTCAGCGTGTATCGATATTTGTGTTTGTGCGGTTAATCCAATCTCGCTGAATAATTTTCATATGGCCTGAGTAGCTGGTCTTCCTTGTCCAAACATGCATAGCCTTTGACCCTATTGGAATGAAAACCCTGCACCCTCTATAACATTACAATCACTGAACAATGTGTTTCTACATATATAGCTATGACAGGAAATGTTTGGTGGAAATCTTCCCCAACACCAGATTAAATGGCTACAACAACGAATACATTCTACCAACCCACATGTATTCCTGCTGTCCTGAATATACCACAAGTAATTACTTGTGTCATAATCATGGACCCGACTCACATAGTCGTGGAGGCAGAAATGCAACGGCAGGTAGACAATAAGAAGAGGAGACCAGTATGCCTTTCTGTTCCCCGGCGTTCATTGACGTATCCCTGTCTCTGAACCCAAAAATTTCAGCGATGTGACAAGGCTACCGGAAAAGGAAACCATTTAAAAGCTATATAGAATATGTGATCGAGTAAATTAAATAAATTATGTGGAGTGGTGTGAGATGATTTTATCAAACAGCAGGATCGAAAAGCAAAGGGATAAATACCGGATGCCCTAGAGGTATGCCCGCCCGCTACGACGACCCATCTGCAAAAAATTAGCTCTCTCACACCAGAACTGGTTCTGCTATGTACCTCGATAACTTTCCACCCTCCCGTTAGTTCATTATCGAGCTCCTCTTCCACCCGAGTGATAGCAGCAATATAAACACACTGCTCAACCTTGTTGTCAGCTCCAACACTGATCTCGCGCGTCTTGGCATTTCGGAATATCAAAACTTCCTGTGTCACGAAGGTGACCAAAAATACAGGAACATTATTATCAAGAATTTTGGCATCGGAAATCTGAAATGCTCTCAGCCAACAAGACAAAGTCCAGAATTTTTGCACTCACGTCAACTTGACGAATGTCAAGTACTTTACTGTCACTTACTAAACCTTGACGAAGATAATGTTCCATCGTTGCCCAGAGCACGTTATATGTCTACGAAGAAATGAGAGTAGAACCTTATGACTTTGAAAGTTTACACACTGCTTCGCCACACCAAGCTTTGAGAGCTTCCTGGTCGGCCGAAAGGTATGCATCGACAACTTCGGGTACGATGTACTCCCGCAGCTCCCGCTCGAAGCTCTCATGATTAAAAGCCGGGTCAAGCATCTTCATCAATCTCTGTACCCGAGCAGTTTCATTTTCATCAAACCATGAACCGATGGTCTGCGTCACAGATCGCATTGACGATACAACAGGATTTTCCGACTCGTCGTAAGCTTGGCGCATTGAGACGAAGCTTCGTATGACGGGATTTGAATCCTTGAGACGATTCCATGCTTCTTGTCGTGGAGAATCCTTATGCAGAACAAGTGACTGTCCAGCCCTATCCCGATAAGAAGAAATTGAGAGAAGATTTGAGAAAAACATACTCTGGATCTTCTTTAACGCATCCACGTCCGATACCTTGCTCCTTGCCAGCCTTAGCCAAACGTTTTTGTCTTCGTAGTCGACGAGCTTCTTTCTCCTCAAAACCTGCATGTTTAGCACTTCCAGAGTCGTCAAAGGCATCCACGAGAGTCTCTGCCAACGTTTTGTAAGCAGCAGTATTTCGGATAGGTTCTGTTGTTTTGTCAATGGTGGCTGAGACGGCGTTGGTTGCGCGTGCAATCTATGTGAGGCCATGTTTCTCAATATAGCATGCGGCGATAGGATTCAGAGATGTCGACGTACTGCACGCATGACTTCGCTCTCCTCCATAGACTTTAGAGCCTCTCCAACGGCATCACCAACTTTGACACCGGTTTTTCTGAGTTCCTCGGCCGCAGCACGCAAGCGAGGATTTTCTTTGATACTTGAGGTCAGCTGATTTGAAGAGGATGAGGAGTCTGTACAATCAAGGGTATGACGCAACACATACCCGGGCACGCTCGTACGCGGCACGCGCCCTTTTCATAGCCTCAGAGTCCTGGATTTTGTCGACGTCACCCTGCAGTTGTTTTACATTGTCCTGAAGCGCCCTGTCCTTCTTCAACTCCTCTTTCAAAACGTCAACAAAAGTCTGAAACGGTGACTTTGTGGGCTCATTCTGTCGCTGCGACGACGAGTGGAAGCCGGTAAGTTGAAACGGAGAACCGGCTATCCGAAATGGAGGAGGAAATTTGAGGTGTGCAGCGAGTGAACGCGTATGGACTGCATTGCGGAAGGCAAGGGCCTGGAGATTTCGAGGCAACATACTGGTGTTTTGCAGATTTTTTGACTTGGCCGTCTGTGATTTTCAGATCACGTGTTTTAATTTTGCATTCGGATGACAAAGATCCAGGCTAGGAATAACTCGAGTCTCATGGATCATCAATTACCACTGACAGTCACGTCAGTCGAAAGGCAGGTATGTGATTACGATTATTTAACGGGCATATATAATTTGTTCAATGCTCTCAGCCAACGGGAGTCATGTTCAAAGACTTCCAAATCAATACTTATCACCAGGTAGTCAGCCACCTTGTTTCCGATAATTGCCATCCATTGATTTTTTACCCAAAGACAGTTCAACTTTCCCTCCAGCGAAATGCATCCCTTCCCATTTCTAAGCTGCCGATCGAAATTCTTTCGCGCATCTTCACCTTGGTTCGAGCATCGTACAAATGGCCTCAATCTTCTTGCTGGATATGGATTTCCCACGTTTGCGCCTACTGGAGACTTGTAGCTCTGTCTGACTCAATTTTATGGTCGGATATCGATATCTCTCGAAAAGGACTGGCAGAAGCAATGTTTCTCAGGTCTAGAGTGGTCCCGCTTAGTGTCCATGGTCAACTTTCTGAAGGATGCACTCTTGAAATGGTTTGGCTCATTTCCCATAACTTGCATCGAATACGCTACCTGAGCATCTCATCTGGATTCACGCATTTTAACCGATCAAAAGGTTTTCTGTTCCCTGGGCTTTCTGACGCGGCGCCTTTACTTGAAGAAGCTTATCTCAATTTTGACTGTAACAAAGCCAGCCCTTGTCTTTTTATCCTCCAAGACTCGTTCAAGCTTTCGCCACACTTGCGGACACTCGAGCTGAGTAACGCTTACATTACCTGGGGGCCGCATTGTTTTCTTTATTGCACCCTGACCTTGGCGACCCTCGCGCTCAGTCGTGTCAATTCACCACCGCTGGATGAACTTTTGAGTGTCTTCCGAAGTCTCTCTGGTCTTTGTTCAGTTTCTCTCCTTGACTGCCTGCCTTCTGGTAACACCACGGATAGTTTGCTTCAGTTTCCACCTGTTACATTGAAATATTTGGAGGTGTTGAAAATTTCTGGACCTGCAATGGACTGTGCAACCATCTTATTCCATTTGCAACATCCAGCAAACACAGACATATTCATCAAAGGCAAGGCATCTGTCGACGATTCACTGATCAATCAAGAATACTTCTCTCTCATCGCCAAACACTTCCACCTCGAACTCACTAACCCTTTAGGAATAGTGCGAACGGCTAGCTTTTCGTGGGAATGGGAGGATACGTTTAAACACTATATGGAAATTACTGTGAGCGATCAACACCGCCAATTGTTTCGGGCTCGTCTCCAGGTCGTATACTCTTCAGAGACTCTTCACCACGGGGATTCCATACTTCAACAGGTGTTCTGTACTTTTTTCGACACATTCAATGTCTTTCAATTAACCACTATCGAGTTTTTCGGTATATGGTCTCATCTGCCTCCATCCGTCCTACACGCTTGTTGTGGGACTTTACCCAACTTGACAGTGATCAAGGCAGACTCGAGACACTCACTGGATACAATCTGGAGCGCACTAGGCAACACCTCACTGCCGTCACACACCTTGCATAGATGGGATCAACAAAACATCACTCATAGTTTTCCAGCTTTGACAACACTTGTCATCAATCAGGAAAGCCTTATATACAGAGATATCGAAAAATTGATTCAAATGGTGAAGTCTCGTCATGTCTGCGGTGCGCCTATCGTGGATTTGAAATGTAACTGGTTCAGGAGCCGACACGTCCCCAAGTTGCAGGAATACATATGCAACCCGATTTTACTTAGTGAACAGTCCTTAGACCAGGATGATTACGGATACTGTGAGTCCGTAGTTGTATCATAGTCTAATTCAGAATGATGACCTGGCATTGTAATCGAATACTTTTTTCTTTTCTTGATGACTCTGCATTCCGTTACTCATAATGTCCTTTTTGTTCTCTAGAGGGAAAATCAGATTAATATTCAATAAGTAGGGATACATAGCAATAAAACGAACATAAATGTATCATCAGCTATCTATGAGCGAGAAACAAGGAGATAACGAAGAGGAGAATGGCGAAATAGCTACTGGTGGCGAGGTTCTCTACTAGGTGGGCTCTCCCCCTCACGAAATGCAGCCCATGCACCTTCAGTTGCAACAGCTATCCGCTCTCTCAAGCTACCAAAACTATCAAGAGCGGGTCGGACATCGAGCGAGAATACAGGTGACCCATCCGGGTTGGGTGGGGCAGTGTAGTAATCGATCACATAACGGACCTCTTCACCTGTTTTTGGTCGTCGAACAACCCAGTCATGACGATCAAATGGTGGTTCACTTCTGCAAACGAATAACCAGTGTTGAGAAAGTCGTAAAGTGATTGTACAGCTTACGAGAAGCGAGAGGGGAAAACCCAACCGGCTAACATATGGAGCCTAGCCTTCGGGGAAAGCTCGCCAGGTCGGCCCTTTAGCCTTGTCAGTTGCAAATCATTTCCACTGTATGTAAAGAGCAATGATGAGAAACCAATAAACGAAAAGCATACAAGGGCCAGCAACATACTCATACTGACGTTTCTCCCACTTCTGCACCTCTCGCCACGCTTCTTCGTTCAAGAAATTATGTATGTCAACCATGACTTCTATATGCTCCTCCGGTGTCTCCCAGCCTTTCCGCACAAGGGCATTGTAGAATTGTTGTGGTGAAGGGTATTCCCACTTGTCTGAACTATCCCTTGGTATAGACGATTGAACACGTTCAGTCGGCAAATTCATGGTCTGTCCATGTTGTCGGGCATTTTCAAGATCAGGCATTTGGTTCAAAGGATTTGTTTCTCCGTGGTTGATGGGACACCGAGCGGGCGTCGAAGTCTTGTTATATTCCACAGCGCTCAGCTGTTCACTCTGCATCTGAGAATGGTCCACTGGGCATTTAGCTGGGGAGGGAGCAGCGAACGAGGGTGCATTCTGAGAAGTAGGAGTTGATGTCGCTTGACCCATGTTTTACTAAGTTTTTGGCGGGAAGGCGGTAGTGTATGTATACTATCATCACGTCAAGCGATTTTCCCACGGTTCTGTGGGCACCCGCTGCCAACCAACCTACAGCCCTCTAACTATCGAGCTTGGGGAGCTGTCAGGATTGGGAAGAAATATCTCATGAGGGAGAAATGACTGTAGTAATACAGCGCTATCGCGACTGTACCGAGTTTCCGTGGCTCGCCGGCGTGGGGGAAGGACCTGTCTGATTGGATGGGAGACCTGGATACTGATATTTCCGTGCTGTTTTCCTCTTCTTTTTTTGCTTTTCATTAGTGACCACTGCCATTCATGACAATGTCATGTCCCTTCGAACATACCCTACCTCTCTACTATCAAGCTTTGCCCACACCTTACACCTTTGGTCATATGCTTCCTGTAGACACACCTCTGACATTGGGCCCGATTGGGGCTATCCGCGTCCTCTCCGCGTCTTGGCACTAGTTGCTTGTTGCAGAATATAAATGCTGAATCCAAAAAAAACTATCATCATGTGTTATCATGATCCGGAGGCTGTCCCGTGACCCATGCATTGACTTCATTGCTAGGCATCACCGACAGTGATTTCGCCCCGAGTATAAAGTACCTGTTAATTACAACAAGTGAGTGATTGAAAAAATTTCCCATAGCTTCTTTCATCAGACTTGTCCCAACACACCCACGTCAGGAAATGTCGCACGGTCAATTCTGACGATGACGAGTCAGATATTTGTTATTGAAACAACAATGCTCAACGAAGCCGAGGGAACAGCCCGGCAGTGTAACATGTAACTAAACGTCTTATTGCAGAACGAGTTGAATTGCGAAAGTTACATTCCAAGATCCATACAGGTAATTTATAGCTTCAGACCGCTCTCTAGACCGATGTTCTGAGTTCGGTGGCACTGAGCGTCAGGAACTCGAGGTGATGTGCCGTCACTCGGGTAATGAATAGGACCGAGACCACAGTACATTCCCTTGTGTGTAAAACACTTATGATAGGAGCAGGTTCTGAAAGACGGCGCTTCTTGTCATTAGGTTGCGTCAGCGGCAAGAGCATTTGGCAGATGCCGCTTGGCCCCTGCACCACACACTGTACTGGCAGGTTTTCTTTGATATGTCTCGTCCTCACGGAGCACGGAAGACTTGGCAGCACAGTGATTAAAAATCATTACTTGTCATGGCCCAAGCTCCAATAAGTCAGCCCAGACGCATTACTGTGTCATTACTGCATCTTTCCGTACGTATCACGGCAACAAGTCACCGCAACGCCATGACGGGCGTGTGACTATTCATGTCACCAATAGACTCACGTCCAACTGTAATCATCGGCGTCTACCGTTTGACGAGATCCTTTTTTTCTATGGAACCTGTCACCCCCAGTTCGTGCCTGAAGGGAGTAGTGTATGCTCCACGGTGGTTGCAATGGTTGCGTGCAGATTGGTAAATGTCTCTATAGGACATCTGGTGCAAAAGTACCATCTGCCCCAGAATTTCAGACAAAAGTATCAGTTCAGTCACTAGTTCGGTCGGTGATCGGTTAGCGCTTGCCTCCGCGCTTGCCTCCATCTGACGGCTGGCGGCTATAATGAATTTGCCCGCATGTCTCGCTCCAAACCATTCTACATTTCGTTTGGCATATGGCGATCAATCATACTCTGGCAAATAGTTTTCGCGATCATTACCATTCTCGCATGTCTGCCTCAGAAAGCAGGGACGTACCCCTGACCTCCCTTGAGCCTCCTTGAGTGAGTCTGGATATAAACTTGAGGGCTTGGTACCCAAGTTTGGACGCAGGAAGGGTTGGTTATTCAAATGGTTTTGAAGCGGAGACATCAGATGGCCCGTTGCAAGGGGTGAAATCGTTGTCAGGTTCAGACACGGAGCGCGAAGTTCGACCGGTAAAAAATTAAATCCAACGAGTTTGGAGCCTTTAATATCCAGGAACCTAGCCTTGTAGTCCGGGGTAAACTTCAACTTTCAAATTTGCCAGGTTGCGAATAGTGTGAACCGGGATTGATCAGGGTGGGCATTCCGGACGCAACTCCGAGGGACGCGTAAGGACTGAACATCGGAGGGAACGACCATCGTGAAATGTAAAATGTGGATGGAAATATGCCATGTGGCAATTGCCGATGAACCTGGTTTCAAACACATGGTCTGTCCTTTGATCCGACGCCTATAAAAGTTGCCCAAACCCATATTCAGTCCCCGCTTCCCCGCCTTTCTTTCTCCACAATCCGTTGTAAACGACAAAATGCCTTCCGGTCCTACGTATGGAGGAAAAGGTATCAATGCACAAGCAAGCAAGGTAGATGCCATTTTGTCCTCGTTCAAACAGGTCTCTTATTGTTTCTCAGAGCCAGTGGGCAGGTATCTTCATGACTGGTGGGCCTCCCTTTTTGTCTCTCTCTACAATCTGGCACTCATGACCACTTAGCATTTAGTGCCTTCGGTGGGATTCTTTTCGGTTACGATACTGGCGTCATCAGTGGTATCAAAGAAATTCAACCTTGGTTGGAAATCTTTGGCAGACGGCGTGCTGATGGCAGCCTTTTCCTTCCCTCCAATAATGACTCTCTTGTCACCTCCATTCTTTCTGCCGGCACCTTCTTTGGCGCCCTTCTGGGTGCCCCTGTTGGTGATTACATCGGTCGCAAATGGGTATGTTTTGTAGTGAACCAAACTTAATGCAGACGACTGAAGGCGCATATAGGGCGTGGTTCTTGCCAACCTTGTTTTCTGCGTTGGTGTTGCTATGCAATGTGGCGCCAAAGGTATCCCTCTCTTCGTAAGTTGACAGTCATCTGGCAGTCATATTGACTGATCGCTGGAATTACTGTACAGGCCGTTGGCCGTGTCTTCGCCGGTCTCGGAGTCGGTCTTGTCTCCTGCTTAATCCCATTGTACCAGTCAGAATGGTGAGAGAAAATTTTTGTTACTGTGCTCTATTTTGATGGCGTTAATCGTGACGCTGCTTTCAGTGCACCCAAGTGGATCCGTGGTGCTATCGTATCGCTCTATCAATGGGCCGTTACTATTGGCCTGCTTCTCGCATCTGTCATCAACTATGGTACCA
>Ga0153995_1000046_pt1 | contig 21213 bp, 23 predicted proteins | sample TSNC079MetaG_FD_104678 | JGI IMG/M metagenome (GOLD analysis project Ga0153995, IMG submission 104678) | Attine ant fungus gardens microbial communities from North Carolina, USA - TSNC079 MetaG | ecosystem: Host-associated > Fungi > Mycelium > Unclassified | place: USA: North Carolina, Lumber... | reverse complement strand
GAAATTCCGTTGCAAGCAACTGTCACAGGACAAAAAAAGTACTTACATCCACGTCTTGCACTACAAAACAGTTTTTTCCTTCTCTACCCCACGACTCCTCATTCAGACCTTTATAGTTCCAGACATCGACCACGGTTTCACCCATACAGAGTCCCTCATTCAGTTCAACATCGACTCTATACCTCGTACCCTGAAACAGCTCGGGCCTTTGAACATACGCAATAGTGAGAGCATCATGCAATGGAGGTCCAGAGTGAAATCCAAAGACAGATTGGTACGACGCAGCGAAATAAGCAATGATAGTGCTTAGGGTGTGTCGAAGTGGGGTTTTTGCGTTTGGAAGGGAAGGATAGGGTGAACCAGGTACGGGTTTACCTGGTGTTGAAGAAGGGCCTACACCAGTGCCAGTGAGTAAACGATGCTGGATTTCATATGTGACGATTGCATTATGAGAGACATTAATCGGGATCATCGTAGTCTTGACAGGTGAGTTGAGTACGATCTGTGCTGCGTGCGCTAGAAAGTGATTTGAGCGGATATGCAGAGAAGCGTAGATTTTGACCGACGCACGATCAGTTAGAATGTTATATTCCGCCACAGGAGACCTATTTCCCAGACCGACACCACCTCCCAGAAGCACAAATTCCTCAATTGCCCCTTGTACGATCATATTCATGTATACGCTAATGAAAAGTGCGATATTCGTCAGTGGCGCACTAGAAATCACTGTAACTTTATCTCCTTTGCCGCCTTTCCAGACCTTTCTGATCTCCCTGACCATACCTTCGACCGCTCCCACTAACTCACCTGGCTCATCCTGATTCTGGACAAATCGATTTATAACCGCCGGCTCGTCTGCACTCGGTAAGCCTTCAACACCTCCGAGACCGTCCTCCCCGTGAATTTCTGGGTCGTGCTTGGCCGGTAGAATGAGGGGCTTTGGGGCACCTGGGTAGACCTTAACATGGGCAGGAGCGTTGAACGCATGTAAACATTTGGCAGCATTAATGCTCGTGTGGCTGCCAGATGCGTTGCCGTGCGTCTATCAGATAATATTTTAATTTCCATCTGATCCGGTTAATCATACTTACGGTTGAGACACCGATCAGATTGACATCTGAGCAATACACGGCAAGCATCAAGGCAATCGCATCATCATGACCCTAGAATAACGTTTCTAGCTGGAACGGAGAAGTGGTAGTGAAAAGCCTGTACAGGATCAACATTAAGCCATATATTCTTCATAAGGAACTGTGGCGAAGTTGGTGCTTGAGATCTAGTATGTATGAGTACTTATGTATGAATGGATGATGGTCTGTGCTGGGTAACATGAGGCAAACATGAGGTTGGAGCTGGATTCTACTGTTAAAAAGAGTACACATTCTTGCATGTGTACGTCTCTCTACGATTTGTTCATAATATTAGGTAGGGTTGAGGGTAGTATTAAACTATGTTCGACGAAGGAATGTTTAATTGATGGTGTGTCCGAAACCCATTCCAAACATAGAGAGAATTTCCTTATCAACTATTTTATCACTTATCTTCTGGTTCTCAGTGCTTCCAGATTATCTCGGGCTGTTCACACATGCATATGGTTTCACGGCTTCGTGGTATATTTATATAGATAATATCATGATATATCGATATATCGTTATAACATGGTAATAATTTTATAATGTTATTATCTTAGAATCATCTGTATGAGAAACATCAATATCAGGGCCATCAGTGGCCTCCATACTCACCCAAAATTCATTTTTGGTCTAATATATTACCCCTAATATCACATCCATTGTTATAACTCTAATTTGAGATCTTTCACTTGTTCTATTGCCTTACTCCCTACTTCTTATACTTTATCTTGCTTCTCATTAGCCTACAAAGTCCCTAACCAGAGTCCTAGACGAGCCGCAGTCATGGAACTCTGGCCAAAACTTGTGACAATGTCTATTAATAAAGTTCAGTTATGAAGTCTCAGATTTGGCGTTCAAGATGGCAAACTAGGACTCAACTAAGGTCCCTATACTATCTACAATTACTTACATATGATATAGCATTGATTCTTGTGATGCTACGTTGACTATTCGCTACAAGCTGGACCCCACAAAATCAAAGGATGTCATAAGGTTTATGGACAAATGTTTTTGTTACTGATAGATCAAGGATTCGGCCAAATCAGAAGCACAATTTGGAGGCCAGCCCCCGTAGAGTCACTGCTCTAGTGTTGCGATTACTCTAGAGTACAGTTTGAAAGCTCAAGTATCTACAAAATGCAGCTCGTAGAGTTACTCAATTATCAAACGATCCAATCTCTGACTTCGGCCAAATTTCCTCCAGATGCTTTCTCAACACCCTTGTACATCTCCTTCACTTTTTCCTTTCTTCTCTCCTCACCTGTCCCATCTTCCTCATCCTCCTCATTTCTTCCTGTAGCTCCCGCACCATGGCTAGTCATAAACTCTGCCACGAATTTTGCAATATCCTTCTCTCCAATCTCACAGAACGCACGTGCACCCCATCTCCATTCATACATATCACCAGCAGCTCCATTGACACCCTCGCCGTTTCCATCCTTACCGCCAACTCTGCCTCTGGCACGCTTACGACTTGCACCAGAGACTTCGCCAATCACTTGCCTATCAAGGTAATTCTGTCTGAGGAGTTGTGATAGGTAGTCGTCTAGTTTGAGTAAGCGGCAGGTGGATATCGTCGTTAGGTGAATCGGTGAAGGACCAAGCGTAGAGGGTAAACCGAGCTCCTGTAGCTGAATACGCAATACACCTGTAGACAGCGATTAGTTGCGAGCTAATAGAAGTATTCAAAACATACGTTCTTGTACAACTCTTCCGTTCACTAAAATGAGCGCCAGAATGACATACAAGACACCCAAAGCGCCAAGTTGGTCATTCTGGGTCCATGATAGGATAGAACCATATGTACGGGGATGGTGTTCAACATTGTCGTCCCAGTCGCCTTTACCATCTATCAGATTGCCGTTATTCGCTCCACCATCGCCAAAAAATTCTCCAGAGCTGAAATCAAAGGCCCCTTCCTCCTCGAGTATTTCAGCATCAGGTTTATTGGCAAGTTCTATGAGCTTAGCATCTAGTATTGATCGAAGCATGTAGGTCTTAGAACCAAGAATGAGGGCTGACGCGGGTGTCAGTCCATAAAATCCAAAAAACTACGACAAGAGCTCACCTCTCTTTCTGCCGATGGCTGCCTTTCGAGCTTGATCGAGTTCTCCTTCTTCATTTTCTGCTAGTGATCGTCCAGTCTTCTTGGCCTTTTTCACTTCTGCTGCAGCTTCTGCAGCTTCTTGATCTAATCCAGCTTTCGAGGGCAACTCTTGAAGTTGCAGTCCAAATGTTGTTTCAAGAATTGTTTGAGCTCTTTCGTAGACTGCTTTAAAGCATTTAGTATTTTGCAAAACTGGGTAGCGTCAGTGTTTCAGTCATGAATCAACAAGATAAGATCACTCTTTTTGTTAATGTCGTCACGCTTTAAAGGCAACCTTCGCGCTTCGTGGAACAAGGCCAATCGCACCAGGTCGTTTGCTTTTTGATGAATCACCTACTTATGTGTATTTGCCACACTCCAGGTAATTGTATACCGGTGGATACTCACGTCTTCATCCTCGCCATCCTCGTCACTATCAACATCAAGATCCCTCTCTATCTCCTCCTCTTCCTTATCAGAGTCAGCACGTCCCCTAGGTTGTGGTTTCGATGGCCCCGCGCGCTGCAGTTGCGTAGGAGCTGGCCTTTGAGGCAGGGTGGGTTGTCTGCGTGTAGATCTTGCCATATGACCAAGGTTTTAGAATGTTGATGAGAACGCGAATGCGTGACGTCGTTTTTTTTGGATTCAGAGTTTCTATCCCCAGTTGAGACGCAGAGGGCCCAAAGAGGGCCCAGTCTCAGGGGTATATCTACAGAAGGCGTGTAACCGAAGAGAAGGGAGAGTCAAGTTTACTGGTAGATGTTAAATGGCTAGAACAAAATCCTATGTATGATTTAGTCAAATACCCAAACTGCCGGGCCTCGGAGCTCGCGTCCAGGATACTCCTGGACAAATCCTACTAGCTACAACGAGTGACTCAAGGCAACTCAAGACAACTTAATGGATAACTGAATTATCGCTAGTTACTGTTGGCATAGCTCAATTTCGTGAAATCATTTCACATTTCACCAGCCTAACAATCCCCTTAAAGGGATAGGTAATTCCTTACGAAAGTATGCCACCAATATCTCAATCGTCCCTGCAAGGAATAAGACCGAAATTCTACTAACTAGGAATAATGATAGGAGCCAAAATGACGAAGATACAGTCCCTCAATTCTTCGAGCTCCACTCATCGATACTCTTCGTGCGTGGACAATCCGAACTCGGAGGGGATGAGAACTGTGTCTCAACAAAAACTTTCTCAACACCCGCTCGTCGAAAATCGAATGCACGATATAATTTCGGCATGTCCTCCAAAGGGACCCGGTGAGTCAATATCCTTGCAAAATCTAAGAGCAATCTTCGAAATGAGGATTCATATTAACGCACATGGTTGGATCAAATTTTCCTGTCATAATATAGTCATTCAATAGTCCCTTCCAGTACTTATGCACCGGTGCTTGACCGTTTCCAATCAACCTAGTCTACCATCAGAACCGGAGGAAACTTGTGTGGAACATCTCATAACGTACCTGACGCCCTTTTCCATCAACGCTCCAACATTAACGCCATTTGCAAATCCTGCATATGCAGCTATGATTCCACATCGACCCATCTTTCGGACGGAGACAAGCATCTCATTCAGAGTCTCTGGGACATCTGTTTCAAGCATTAGAGTCCTTTGGATCTTATGTGACCACGACTTGGGCTCATGAAATGTTCCTAAGCGCATATATGAATTTAGGTGCGCACGCTGTATGCCTGAAGCCAGTGACTGGCTCACCGCAATCGAGAGCCACATCAACGCCGCCTGGAGCCAACTCTAACAGTCTTTTTGACACGTCCTTATGTTCTGTGAAGTCGAGAGCCTCAACCCCTAGCTTGATCTTCGCAAAAGCCAAACGTTCTTATCAATGCTGATGATTCGAGAGGCCCCCTTCAACTTGGCCCACTGAGCGGCGCACATGCCGACGGGACCCAAACCCTGATAGGAAGAGGTTTCAATAACGAACCAAGTACACTGTGGTTGACCCACCCAGATTGCAACAATATCACCTTCCTTTACTCCAGTATCAACTACACAGTGGTAGCTGGTAGGTACTATATCAGATAGGAACAACGCCTTTTCATCTGGGACGCTATTTGGGATAGGGAGTAAATTTACGCTGCCCTTCGGAACCCGTACATATTCGGCTTGACCGCCGGAGAACCCGCCAGTAAAGTGGGAGTATCCAAAGAATCCTGCATCACGTTGACCGTACAGCCTCTCTTGCAGTCTACATGAAGATGACTATCACTTCAGGATAGCGAGGATCAGCACGCACGAAGAATTATTAGTGTTGTCACAGAAGGAGGAGAGCTTTTCCTTGCAATATCGGCAGTTTCCGCAAGCGATCTGGAAGGATGCAACCACACGTTGGCCAGGAAGCAGATTCGTTACCCCAGGTCCAACCTTATCTACTATTCCCATGAACTGTCAAGTTGCAACAATGTTAGCAAGTTTCTTGTTTGCTTCTATGTCTTCACCTCATGACCCAGGATATCGCCTTCTTGAAGTGCCATAATTTCTCCATGGTACCTGTTATTCGACGAAATCAGTGCAAAGTTATGATGAAACCACGCTGGTAGCGCACAAATGTAAATCAGAGCCGCAAATCGTAGTCCCAGTAACCCTCACAATAACGTCTTCAGGATCGGTGATTTCAGGAATAGGCGCATCAATCATTCGTACATCATTGTTCCCGAACCAAGCCAAAGCACGCATTGTTTTACCGTCGGCACGATGGGCATATTCTGGTTGGATTTCAACTTCAATCGGACCGAGAACCTGGCGATGGCGGGTTCATCTTGAATTATCGGAATGCTATGTAAAAGAACATACCGATTGAACAGTATTTGCCGCTGCCTGCATGATGTGATAAAGAGAGAGATATTCGAGGCGTAGGTTTATATAGGTGGAAGGATGGTGTCACCGCAGAGTTGGATACATCATAGATTTTGTCTCAGTTTTGACATAAGCCTCAAAAGAACCATCCTTGGACAAGATTGACTGTAGACACAAATCAGAAATCACAGTATTTTGCATGAAGACGCGAGAGTGAAAACAAAAGAGCTGTTCCGTTGATCCCATCACAGCTGTCACAGATCATGACGGCCAAAACTTACTTTATTCTTATCTTCATTCAACATGGGTGCCTCAAGTACGTACCAAGACTATAGTTCTAATTATTTTTCTCTGACGATATATGCAGGATCTAAAAAGCTAGTCCCTCAAAAACCAAGTAAAGCCCAATCTCGACAATTCTTCGTAATTGCAACCTAATTTACCTTCAGAGCTCAAGAAGGACCCTGGATTACCGAAACTACCAAAACTCATGAGGAAGGGCAAAGGCCACACAACTAGCGCTTCTGTATGTTCAGAAATGTATTAAACCCTCTTCGGCTCTCATGTCTTGGCTCTTTAGCACGTTCCAACAATCCAACGAGATTCAGACACGACAATGGCATCAACATCAACGTTCTCTACACTTGTGCAAAGTGCTGCAGAAGCAAAAGCACACCATGCGACTGAGGGCCCATCATCGTCGGTTCGCAATGGTCGGCTGAAGATGAATAAACATTTTTTCGGCAAACCCCATCTCAAACCCTTACTCAAAGTGATCGAAGAGAGCGATATCATCGTCCAAGTTCTGGACTCCAGGGATCCAGAAGGCTGTAGGAGTAAGCTCGTTGAAGAAGAGGTTCGGAGGAGGGTAATAGAGGGTAAAAGACTTGTGTTTGTTATGAACAAAATTGGTGAGCAGACAGTACCTGTACTCGAGTTTTCGACTGAGTAACCATTAAGATCTTGTACCCAAAGCCAATGCGCAAGCATGGTTGAGATATCTACGGCATACTGCACCCACTCTTCCGTTTTTTTCATCTTCTGCTAACCAGCACCAGCGAACCAATATCTCATCAACCACCGCACCAGCGCTCATGAAACTCCTCAAAGCCTATAAGCCCAAAGCTTGTCCTGCCACTATCGGCGTAGTGGGATATCCCAATGTCGGAAAAAGTAGTCTTATCAATAGCTTAAAGAGGAGCAAGGTATGACATATAGCCGCCCATCATAGGTATTTCTCACAGCAGTCACAGGTTTGTGGTGTGGCTGCACAAGCTGGCCACACGAAAGACGTACAGTCTATTCAGCTCGCAAAGGACTTACGCATCCTAGATACTCCTGGCATCGTCTTGCACGATGACGATCTTGACAAAGGCAAGGGAAATAAGAAAGGCAACATTTTTCTACGGAACGTTATCAAAGTTGAGGACATTGAAGACCCTCTTGCAGTTGGTGGGTGACAATGGCTTCCCTATTGATCTCACTGACGCACCGTAGTTGAGGAGATTGTCGCTCGCACGCCTCCAGAATTATTACAAAGCATCTATAAAATACCCGAATATAACTCTTCATTAGAGTTTTTAACGGTGGTTGCGCTGACAAATGGTCGCCTATTGAAGGTGAGAACCTGAATCTTTCCCTGAAATGCGTTTGCTCACATGAGAGAACAGGGCGGAGTTCCGGACCTTTCAGCTACTGCACGACTGGTTCTGAACGACTGGAATCAGCAAAAAATCCCAAACTTCTCCGAGCCTCCGACCACGCATCCTTCGCTAATACCGTCTACCGGTCAGTCACTATTTCTGACTCTGATTCCTTTTTATGACACAATCTCCAGTTGTGGGTAGTGGTGGTCAAGCACCTTCAACCGCACCTGGTGCCGAAAATGTCGGTCAAGCTCGAATCGTCTCGTATTTCTCCGAGCCTTTCCAACTTTTCGAGGACATTTTTGGTGTTGCTGATGCCAACGCATTTGGTGACGATGAACGCATGAATGTAGACAAGGATGGTGACATGTTTTTTGATGCGGTGGAGGAACCGATGGAAGAGGAGACCCTGCCTCCTTGATCGCCTTAAGCATCTCACTCTTTGAAATCGGTAGATCAGGAAATACCCTCCTTGGCCCTTTGGGTCATCTACTAGCGGATGTACTCCTTTGGTGACGAGTAGAAGCTTTTTTAGAGAAAAGTATTTACGAGCAAGAGACTCGATAAATGATTTAATTCCTCTATCCCTACACCCCCTGTGATAATAAATACGAGGTGTTATCTGAATATAAGAGTCGGCATTCTCGTTGATAACAGAAAGAAGACCTCCAGTCGAATGTGATCTACAATGACCGCCATGAATATCTTTCTGCGTATACGGGTTATTACGGCTATTCGCAAATTTGCATTTTGGCGAGGGATATCATTGGTCTGCCTAGTCGATCATTAGGACGGATAATGTAAGAAAATTTGCGGGTCAAGCTCATGTGTGTCACTGAAATGCCTTGATATACATCAGGATTAGTCCTGCATAGTAAACAGAATATTCTACGGACAATTGCATTGCAAGTACAGACTGCAGTATATTATACTACATAGAAAATAACCAGCTCTTATCATGAGTTCCACATGTTGCACTCTTCCAGGAGCTTTCCCATCTCCTTCTCCTTTCCCGTAAGTTCTTTCAACATATTCAGTCCACTTGCTGCCAAACCTATAAGAGATCCACCTTCGTTTCACTGCTACACGTGGAACAGGGCATAGACCATTTCTGTGAGTAGGGCCCAGAACAATGGCCCATCATCCTTATATATCATCCATCCATCCCTCCATGTGTTGCAGAATAAGTTCTTACCCATGAAATCCTCTGTATCCCAGATTCTGATTGGACCATGACCGTCGTTCCCAGGTAAATAGGTCGTTAACTTTGTTCCATCTTGTAAAGATGCCATATGCTGTCTGAAAAGGCTTCCTTGATTCCAAAGTTGAATCTATAGATGGCCGGTGTCAACATCAAAGAAACTTTTGTGCGTGTGTGATCTAATAGCAATGAGTTGGCCACCACAGCGATCGGGATCAAAAGAGACAGTGATGTGATTACAGCAATAAGATGGAGCGGCACCATTACTTTGAATGATGACAGTCAAGCCATCGGGTGTCAAGAGTGCGCGCGTGTTTCGTGAGGTCGAAGGAAAAAAAATGCACAGGAGGATCTGCAGGGTCCCTCAGGTTCCGAACTCAACCAGTTTGAACCATTGTCGACCCCTTTCACTTTGGTGCATATAACCAGACGGGTACATATCAGGCAGGCATTTTGGGATTTCCTGATGCCACATCTTCCTCGGTGCTAGAGGGATAATGAGAAGCGATTCTCCGGATGCATTATTTCTCATATAGTAATGAGAGAATCGGACTCAAAAGCTACTTACTTCATGAGATTCTCAAAGCTGACAAGTCACATCACTAGCATCGGAAGGAAAACAAGTGACGACTTTGTAAACAACTTGGATGCAGCCGGTCACGATCTTTCGCTGCAAAATTCATCCGTTTTGAGCTAGATCACATCCACACATGTTAGTTAAGCATTCCTACACCAGTGCTTGTGAGACCAAGACGGCTCAAAACGGGTTTGAAGCTTTCCAAAGTTTTTACCGCGCCCTTGATCTGTGTATCTAGGACGCGTAAATCCTGCCGTACGCCACAATTACATTCAACCCTAGAGCCTGCTGAGCTACCATGAGTGGATTGGGAGCGGTTAAGAAATAAATAAACTCACAATTGGTTTCCTTCTGTATTTCCATAAGTCATCAAACTCGATACTAACTTTACACAAGGTACCTCTCGCTACGGAGGATTTTCTGCCACTGGGAATAGTTCGATTTTCTTCTTGGAGGATGCTACAAGATGCTTAGGGCGACCTTGACATGATGGGCTCAACTTAAAATTCACTTTGGGGGGAGCTTCAAACACTGTTTGTCTCTGATCCTGCTGTCAACTTTTCCTTGAAGACTAGGAAGGGAACTATCCGCCTCATCGGAATTTTTGACAATGAGTGACTGTCAAAGTCCGCCATCGAACTCTTCGATGAATTCTGTAAATGCCATCACTTCAACATACTTATTTGTTGAGCTAATGAGGCAATAGTGGTGGCGCGTACCGTAGTAGGGACGCCCAATTTTGCCATTGATTCAGATTGCAAATATAGTGGGCAGGAAGCGATGTTGCGTGTACCGGATTTTAGAATCATTGCAACAATAGGCACTGCATCACTAATCGAACCAGATGAGAACTTGATGATCTGTGTTCAGTCATGTCATATAACGAAACTGTAGGGATAGGAGCGACAATAGGCCCTTCCCAGCGACCCTCTGTGACTTGACTTCACAGTGCAATCAGCTTACCATTCGACATTGACACAAGGCGTTTTGATATTCTCTGTTCTTTTTTTCCTTGTTCCTATCCGTGAACACTGATGTTGATGGCAGAAGAACAGGATTCGGCATCACCCGAATTGGGGGTCAAGCCAAGACCACATTCTTCAATCTGAAATCTCATCAAGAACCTTTACTATGACGTTGATCTACCACACAAAAATTTTACCTTCAAATGTTTATCAAAATGATTAATCTCCGAAAAAAACCTTCATCATTTAATCTTTGGTAAGATAATGGTAGAGTTGACTGAAAGATCGCCATTCTTCCCTAAGCGAACCCTTCAATTAGTTGGCTCACGAAAGTGACATCCATCTGGCGTTCTGCGCCGGTCACTCCCACTTGATGTTCGTCTTACAGTTGGGAGAGGATACAGGGTATTGTCCTGAGCAACTGGCGAAGAACATCCCGAGTCGTTGAAACCAATCTTTGAGTCTCTTCGCCACTGGGCGGATCTAAGAACCATCAGAGGATCACAGAGTGACTGACTGTAGGTCGCAGGCAAATGGATATTAACTGCGAAGAATAACAATGTATGTTCATGGTTCGACCGTGTTCAATTTTCCGGTCAAATTTCACATTACTTAGTCTCAGATGCGTGGGCCGAAGAAACTCAAAGAATGGTCTGCCATTGACAGAAATAACATTCACAGCTGGCGTTGGGGTCGGCTGATCTGGATAAATGAATTTCTAGCCAAATCTCGCTACGGGAATGATTCTTCCGGCTATATCAAGCCTATCCACTTCGTCATATCACTCGACTTGAAATGTGGGGTCATGGCATAATCGAGATATTCAAGGGGTATAATTTTGAAACCATATCCTAATTGATTAATTCTTATTGTGGATATATCGCTTGAATTGTCGCTGTGCTCTGATGAGCGTCAAGTGTGTACTAAATTTCGCCTTGGCCCATGTTGTTTTCAGCGTCTCGGTCGGTCTACTCCCCCTTCTTCTCTCCTTGTCACCGCTAAGTTCAGCCACTACATGTGACTCTTTTTCTTCATCATCCTCTCCATCCTCCCCTTCCCCATCTTCCACACCGGCAAAAACCTTCATTGGAGAACACCTTGTTGTGTGTTCCAATCTCAGACGCCAATTGCTCTTATATTGATCGGAATATTCAGCATAAGACTGATACACACATGCCTGTTGTTGTTCGGCGGTGTTGTTAAAAGAGGTGGGAATGTTTTGCGATGATTCCGTAGAGTCCTCTTCGTCCAAATGTTGGGCTAGCGTAAATGTCTCCCAATAAGGAGTTCTCGAAGAAGACGTTTGGGGGAAAGAAGAGGCTTGAGCTCGTTTGAAATCCGAAGGCGTTTGAAGTCCTCCATCACCAAAATGGGGCTTCGAAGTGGAAGAGATTTTGGGGAAGGGTCTATAGTCAATATCATGTAGATGTCCGTCAGAATCGACATAACATGGATAACCACGATTGAATCTGTCAGAAGTGCCAGCGAAGTAAAGTGGATCCATGATCCTCGAATTTTCTTGTTTTTCCGAACGTCGTCTTTGAGGACTCTTATCCCTAAAGCTGGGGGATGAGCGAGATTTCGTCGAGACAAAGGTTTGTGAGGGAACAGATGAGCTGGGATACAAAGGAACCATATCTGGGACCAGAGGCTAGAGGCTTTGTCGTCGGTGCCAGGCTTTTATCCTAGGTCTCCTCGTGGCATTGCTTGCAACTGCTAGACCGTGCATCGTTGATCTCAGAGGTGTATTGTTACGATAAATGAGGTCGTGACTCATGGTGTCTTGATTGGTGAGAAAAATGTAGTGCAAAGATCGTTTCAGAAATGAAAGTCGCATCACATGGCAATGTTTTTCTGAGACAATATTGCTTTGACCTCAAGACTCTTCATGCACTGGTCAGTCGACCAAGATCAATGCACGCGATAGTAATGACAACTCGAAGGCTGTGGATCCGACTTATCTTACGATTTGATGAAAAGTACTCTCTCTCGGATCCTTTTCTTTGTGGTATATTGGCTGCGCATAGAGCTATCATTAAGGCAAATTCTCATGCGATTGAAACGGGTATTATGATGAGAATAATCGTGCCGAAGACTCGACCTAGCGTTCCCAACCCATAATATAATGTTCCGGGAGCCACTCGGGTGTCTTCCATTCTGAATCTGTCAGCTTTGCTGAAATCATCCCAGCAACAACTTCGGCACTTGAGATTAAAAGGATAAGCCGGCAAATTTGACATAGACACAGAAAAACTGACACAGCAAAGGCTCGAGGCATTCCGTGGCCCGTAAATCCAGCAGCTATATACTGGCCTGCCAAATGCGCGAGCGAGCCCACAAGAGGTACACTATTCTCAGTAAACCCCATGATTCCCGTCTACGTGGTCATAATCATACAAGCATCAACATTTAATAACAGTGAGACGTACCCATTCCATTTCAGCATCCTTCCCTTCCTCAAACAAGCCTGTCTCGTTGTACAGACCGGGTAGAAAGTCCTTCAAAGTCTTTCTCACTTGTCCATTCAAAACGCTATCATCAACTGTGAACTGGTCCAATTTAGGACCAGCCGTATCACGCCCTCCGCCAAGCATTACCAATGGTGGCTTATATTCTTCGTCTTCGCCTGTCTCCTCTGGCCGAGGAAACCAATATTCGAATCCCCAGTTAGCTTGCCAAGCATGTTTTTTGAGACGATCGAGCGAGGTTTTGGCACGAACGGCGAACATCTGACCACGAGTGGGAGTGATACGATCTTGGAGCTGGGGCAAGAGATAAGATGCATAGGCATTTGTAGCATGAATGATTGTTTTGCAGGAAAGTGAGCCACGAGGCGTCACTACGATCCACTTCTTATCCTGGCCAGTGGCTACAATTGATTTGGGAGAGGATGTGACAGAAGTTACGGGAGTGAAAGTATGGAGTTTGATTTGGATATTTTGATTGATGGAAGAGGTGAGATTATAGAGATTTGAAACAAATTTGAGGGGCCAGAGATTGTACGAGTTGGTGTATACGCCTGGAGAGTTAATACCATAAGTCTCCCGAAGAAGTGAGTTATAATGCTTGGCACGAGCAAAGCTGACCATACCTGTAGCATCGTTTGTCTATCCAAAAACTCGATTCCATCCAAATTCAGACCGCCTTGTTGAGCATCTTCATAATCCACCAAGGCCTTCCTTTCTTCCTCGTCCTCGTTGAATACGGTTATATGCCCTGCATGCACAAGATCGACTTCATCGGTCCAGCCATGCGAATGAATGATGTCCACGATCGAACTCATCACGTAGTCTTCAAGCGCGTAAGACTTTTTTGCATTCTCTTTTCCATACAATTGCTCTCGAAGCAGGAACTCGTTGAAAATGTTTGGTGTCAGATGACCCCCATTCCTTCCCGTTGCCCCTGAACCTAGAAAGAAACAAGAAAAGTTAGTGTAACCACTTTAGGTTCGTTTGACATGAAGCAAGAGTTACAAAATTCGCGCGCCTCGAGAATAACAATCTCTCTTTTGGAGGTTGGATCTTGTACATTGAAAAAACGTCCCAGATGATAAGCAGAAGAGACTCCGGTAATGCCAGACCCAATGATACAGACGTCGATATCATCATCGTTGAATCCGAGGGGCCCAGTGCTCCCTTCTCGGGTCAAAGGATTGGCATCATATATCCAGAAAGATTTGGTTGGATTTGATACAGGTAAGGTCGACCATGATGGTCGGTCTTGAGAATGATCGGAAGAAAAAGAGTCAAAGGATATTTGTACTTGATCGTACAATTTCTGTCCTGGTGTCACAACATATAGTGTAGAAATGAGGGTATATAAAAGACAAAGCTTTCTGTGCATTGTACGGCAAGACTGGAATCAACCAGCGGGGCGTTAATATTCTCCCACCACGAACCAATATATAGGTTTTCCCACAGTTCGATCAACTGGTGAAAAGCGGTTCTGCTGTTCCACTTTATCATGCCTCAACGTAAACCTATCTCTCGTACAGATACACCAATACTTCCAGATGTAGCCCTTCTCTGTTGACCCCCTGGCCTGGTGGACTACTCTCAACTGCCATTGAAAGGCCACTGTGGCTTGGTCCAAAGAGGGGTACACAACTGGATGAGAAGGACATTGGATGCAAAGTTCCAAGGACTCATCTACTTGAAATTTCAAGCCAACTTTTTTATTGATTTAGATGTAGAAAAAGGAAAGTTGCACTTTGGTGTCTTGTAGGAAGTGTTTACAGGAAACCTCGCTGTTGGGCGAGAGCACGACCTAGACCGCGACTGCTTGGATTTGTTGATGAATATCTGGACCTTTACTGCGATATACCTTGACAACCTGCCACCCTGCTTGGAGAAGTAATTTGTTAAATTCGGCCAATGTGCGCTCTTGCCCATTCATAAGGACCATCATCTAGATGAGGGATGGTAGGAGTCAAACTCTGACCTAGGTCAACTATATAAGATATTGGTACCTGGTTGTTGATCAGATGAGGGGATAAGCTCGCGTACCCCCAATTAGGGAGTAACGGTTGAGGTGGAACAGGTTCACTCCCTCCGGGAATGTCTTGCGCAACAGTAGTATCCTCGCATGGATAATTTAGGATACTTTCGCAGATGAGTAACATGCTAGTGGGTGCAGCAGCCTCCCTGAGCAGCTTCAAAATCTGTAGGCAATAGCTATCTGCCCAATCGTGCAAAATCATTCTCAAGTAATAGACGTCTGCGTTTTTGATTGGTTGGTCTTTGAAGAAGTCGTTCACTAGAAAATCATGCCAAAAAAAGTGTTGAATACTCAGGGGAAGTTCATTCTAAATAACACGCACTCACCCTGGAGAATTACTCTCCCGGACTGCACTGCGTCCGGCATCGACTCTGCCCAAAACTATCAAGACAATTTCACAAACGTGAACGGCCCCGTCAATCTACATGTCAACATACCTTATTTGCATCTTTGATAACAGAAGGAAGGTCTTGTACGACAATATTTATGCCAGAATACTTTTGAGCTAAAACCAAGCTTTGGGTGCCGACACCCCCGCCAACATCGACGACAGTGCCATTGGGATTGGTACTCCAGTCAAAACCTAAGGCAACAGTCAAACATTATTACAGGAGCCTTCAATCATTATACCTTGTAGTATCTGCTGCGGGTCGAACATAATCTTGCCGCTTTCGAAACCGGCTTGGAACGTGTTTCGCCTTTCCTCGTTGTCTGGTTGCTCGTACCATTCGAATATGCCGAGCTGTGTGTCGAATGCAATGTTGAATGCGGTCTTAGTTGGATTATCGGACAGAGCATATTCAGGTTCGGTAACGGCTTCTGCCATGTAAGCAGAGGATTTTATACACTCGTCGGTGCTAGACATTTTTCAGCTGCGACAAGTCACAAGATGGCTCCTTACAAATGTTCAAATAATGCTGTTATACCAAACGTTCCATTGTATTTGTCTTTGGGACTGGATATGAGAAACCTGTGAAAACAAAACAGTGGGCTTCTAAAATTAAAACATACTTTGCAGTAATCTCAGCCACGGGTTTGTGAGTATCGATAAGACTGCTGATACGATTGTTGGCGAATACATCGGGTGTTACTTCTTTGAAGATGTGCTGAGTAGCCAGAAGGCGAAGGATGCGGCCTATAAAGGATATCAGGATGAGTGAAGCAACACGCAATACTACTGATACTTGCCAAGCTTTGCGGGATGTGTCCCATTCTTTGCGGCAATGTCTTTAATGTGCAATCCCTGTGGAGTGACATAAGAAATTCGAGGAAAAAACTGAAAAGCAGGAATCACCTGTGAGCCTGCTTCTCGTAGTATCTCCACCGTATTTGTCCGGATAATAGTACGAAGTGCTGCAGGAATATAAGACTGCAAACCAACGTCATTAGAATCAGTTGATCTCGCTCAAGTAGAGCAGACTACGTACTTGCATAGCAGCAGTAAAGACCACCGCAGGTGCAGATTGGGTGGTTCCAATAACCTGATAGGCGGCGGCTACTATTTCGAGAACAGCCCGACTGATTTTGGAATCGAAGTGGGCTATGTTGCTGGCAGGAGTAAAGGGCTCATCGGGAGAGGGAAATTGGAGATTTGACTCGGTGCACGTTTGGTCGATTTTATCGATTCCGTCAGATATGATTTTCGATAGGCTGCGAAGAAGGGAAATGGGGTCAGAGTTTCCCATTGTTGAAAGAGATGATAGAATACAGCGACTCAATTCAAAAGTCAAATATATGTTCCGCCACAAACCCAAATCGAATAGAAATTGAGTGATTTCTAAGCTTCGTGCCTTTTGACCCAATGGAATGGAAACGGAAGATCAGATGGGTTGGACCTCTTTGTGGCTCCTTCCTTGTCTAGTAACTTGTTTTGGTTGCTATGAAAACCGTAAAGCAGTGCAGTTCCCATTTGAGACCAGTCATTGACTTTTTGAGGATGTGCTGAGGTACAGATGGTTGTGTATGGCAGTCTGGACCCAGTGACAGGCCCTGAGATCAGGTCAGTTGATTACGATACAGAAGTTGGATCATCTTGATATTAGGGTTTAATTAATGGTGGCTCACAATGGGTAGGGTATACCCCCGCAGGATATTACCAGGGTGGAGTATGGGTAACTATCAGTCTACCCTCTGCCCTCATAATAAGGTAGCTTCAAAAGGGTAAAGTGCATCTTCAAAGATAAAAATATTCTGTCTACTACTATAGTGATTTTTTGTTCATAATGCTCAATCACAGTCCACAGTGGAGCGTGTGTGTAGAACTATTTTGGTGACAGCAGTCAAACCCATACGACATTGTTATCAAGACAACCGTCCACCCAGCACACAATGTGCTATTTGGCATCACCTCTATGATTGCATAGCAAGCTTTTCAGCTACTTACTTTAGTCCACTAGAGGTTGGCAGTCACAAATGGATTCCAAGCCAAGCAATGAAAACTCTTCTAGTGTTTAGCCTTGGAACAAACAACGCATAACACTAGTAAAGCAGCTACCCGGGCGCCAGTTCTCCTGTCCTTCCTCCTTTCATTCCTATATACCTCGATATACGTATCTCCCTTATTCCCGTGCTATGATGCGCCATTTGTTTGTTGCATCCATATTCTTTGTTACACTTGCTGGCGGTGTATATGGCCATGGTCGTGACAGCAATACACCACTACGCCGGCGTAAGACACTTGGCTTTGGTCCGGAACATCCGCATGCTATCTTCAAATCGAATCCGTATCAAATACAGACAACTGGATTTACTCCCCTGAGTTCGGCAACTGATCCATATGACGTAGCTCGTCTATTCGTGTCAGATGTACTTAGTTTATCAAGTGGCTCGTGGAAGATTCGCAAAGATTCTTATACAGATGAGAGCACTGGAATTACTCATATCTACGTTCGTCAAGTGGTCAGTGGCTTGGAGGTCGTTGACGGTGACATGAACATTAACATCAAAGATGGTCGTGTGCTATCTTATGGTAATTCGGTGAGCGTCGCCTATGATTCCCGGAAGGGTACATGTTGACTCGATGAAATCTTAGTTTTATACAGGCCCCTCTCCTACGCCCTTTACTAGTACAGCAACGCCAGAGTGCCTTCGTCGTCCTCGGGATGAACTCTGCGGGCGACTCCATGAAGTATCTTTTGTGCGGCAGACTGCTAATGAACAGGTCATCATGAGCAATTCAGCTGTCCCTCCAAAATTGGCCCACATCATTGAATCCAATTGCGCACATCCTGAAATCCGTACATCTCTTTCCTCTGATCCCACCGATTTCCGCTTGGCTCTCCTTCAATTTATGGCTGCTGCCACTCCAAACCGCGAGCTCGCAAATGATATTGCCACAAATCCTCATCGTTATATGGAGAGCATGATTATCGTGGACGAAAGCCATTTCGCTCCGGGACCGGAAGCTCACGCTCTATTCAAGATAGACAATGTACCCGACACTGTTAGCCCAGTGAAGGCTCATTTGGCCTATATCCAGATGCCTAATCAGAGCGATGATGCTACGGAACTCCAGCTCGTATGGAAGTTCGAGGTTGAAATGCAGGACAACTGGTACGAAAGTACAGTCACAGCTGTTCCCCCTCATTGGATCGTCTCTGTCGTCGATTGGGCATCAGATTCCTCCATTCCCATTCCGTCAGACGAGGTGAAGGCGACATACAATGTCTTCCCTTGGGGTACAAATGATCCTGAAAGTGGACCACGTTCATTTCAGAAGGAGAACTTTGATTCACTTGCGTCTCCTGCTGGCTGGCAAGCTCTCCCGTACGAACGCGATCCTACTTCTAGATACATCTATCCCAGTGCAAAAGAGGGCTTTTGGAGGAACACCACCACTACCTGGGGCAACAATGTATTTGCTCAAGAGAACTGGGAAGGTGCGAACAACTTTGCTGACAACTATCGTCCTGCAGCCGACAGGGGCAAAGTGTTCGATTTCAATTATAAACCGAGAGAGACAGATAGAGAGGGTGCTTATGAGGAAGCTCAATCTTATATCAACGCCACTGTCACCCAGCTTTTTTACACCAACAATATGATCCATGACTTCTACTACCGCTATGGCTTCAACGAAGTTGCTGGCAATTTCCAGCAGTACAACTTTGGTCGTGGTGGTGAAGAGGGCGATGCTGTAATTGCCAACGCCCAGGATGGTTCCGGTTACAACAACGCCAACTTCATGACTCCACCTGACGGAAGGAATGGCCGAATGAGGATGTACCTCTGGAACACTGCACTTCCTTACCGTGATGGTGACATGGAGGCCGGTATTGTCATCCACGAATACAGCCACGGTCTTAGCACACGTTTGACTGGTGGCCCGGCCAATTCCGGCTGCCTCGGTTGGGGTGAAAGCGGTGGAATGGGTGAGGGTTGGGGTGACTTTTTTGCTACAACCATCAGGAGCAACCGGAAATACTCTGATTATGCTATGGGTGCTTGGGCTGCAAATCGTGTCACTGGTATCCGTCACTTTGTCTACTCCGTCGACGACGAACTCAACCCCTCGACATACAAGACCCTTGATAAGCCCGGGTATTGGGGTGTTCACGCTATTGGCGAAGTTTGGGCAGAAATGCTCTGGGTTGTATTGCAGAAGTTGATTGAGAAACATGACTACTCTGATGACATGTTTCCTCCTTCTGCTGGTCCCAATGGCTTCGTCCCTCGCGATCATCACTTCTGGAGACAAGATAAGGAATTGTATGTGCCAAGACATGGTAATACTCTAATGATACAGTATGTCTTTCCCCCTTTGATCCTCATCAGCTGATTTCATGGCGACTTTTAGGCTCGTCATCAATGCAATGAAGCTGCAGCCGTGCCGACCTTCATTCTTTGATGCCCGTGATGCCATCATCGAAGCCGACCGTGTGTTAACTGATGGGGAGAATGTGTGCCTGTTGTGGAAGGGCTTTGCTGAGAGAGGATTAGGCGTTGATGCTCGTGTTGAAGGCAGGACTCCTTGGGGTGGAGGAATCCGGACCGATGTGAGATTGGATACCTCTGTATGTTGAATGTTATGTACTGACAAGCCGGGGATAGGGTCACGCCGTTCCATTACAATGTCAAGAAGAGAGCGATAATGACAAGCTCTGAGGATGAATCCCTTTTGGATATGGTGCTTGCTTTAGACATCTTGTTTTCTGGAATCGCTTTTGGTCTCAGGAACCAGGACTAGGGGACCGACTGTCGGTATTGTTCAAGGTTACCCGATTTTATCATGATTTGCTCTTGGCTGTGATCTATCTACTCATATCTATCCGTATCTCTTTCCGTAGTCTTGCCCGTGACCTGCTTCCGTCGATTGTGTCTTGTGCCTTTTGAGTTTTCAGTATTGCTATCGTCATTCCTGTTCATTGTACCATAGTGAATTCATTCATTCATTGACTGCGATTCATTCCAAACTATATAATTGAATTGCAGTCGTGGGTGCGGTTCAAACGATTCACTGATGTCGACAATTTCCATTTTCCTTTTCAACTGCCTTGCAATGCAAATTTGTTTGACTATGAGTTTCTTGTACATTTCACCCCTAACTGTAGAGGTGCTGATCAAAGGCGATGCGGACAACCTGACGAAACTTCTCGGCTGCATGTCGAAGTAGTGATTTGCTTCCACGGTTGTAGTGATGACGTTTGTGTGATGCAGAACATCACTTTTTTGTTGAACTATATTCTACAAAAAATGTCAGCATTCCCATGTCTAACCACAAAGAGCCCATGACGTTGGTCCGTGCTTCCGCATCTTCTGGATGTATTCCACACATGAGATGGAATTTCATGAGCTACTATTCTCTAGAGGCGCATTCTCTGAACTGCAAAGCGAAAAAAAACTTGCGCTGCAGCACCCCGAAAAAGAATTTTTGAATGATAATATACTAAAACACATCGTTCACTCGCTGCTTGTTTATGGGAGCTATTGATTTGAACGGAAAGAAATTGTGTTCATGTGCTTCATCTATGTTGATTGAATTGGTTACCGTCTCATACACTCACTTCGGGTTTATTTGGGAGATTAGTCTGTAAAAATGTGGATCGGCAAGTGTCTAAGTATATTGGACAACAGTATACCCAAACTTCGATTAAAATGGGGTCTTGCGTTAGAGTCCTGTAAAGGCGGCTGTTCCCGCGCTTCTCGATTGAACCGATATAGTCTTATGATCATGTGACTATGAACCGAGCCTCCTTTCAGTTTGCCGACCGACATGGATATTCACGTCAGAAGTTTATGTAGCCGGCTGTAGGAATGATAGATTCTGATCTGTAAATGTATAACACT